>Ga0315270_10001451_pt1 | contig 12574 bp, 16 predicted proteins | sample C1_bottom_MG_FD_204932 | JGI IMG/M metagenome (GOLD analysis project Ga0315270, IMG submission 204932) | Sediment microbial communities from Yellowstone Lake, YNP, Wyoming, USA - C1_bottom | ecosystem: Environmental > Aquatic > Freshwater > Lake > Sediment | place: USA: Wyoming | collected... | reverse complement strand
CTTATGATCGTTTTGTAGCTAAAAGAGCTATGTTAATTGAGAATAATATTCCTCTGGCAATTAACCGAGCATTGTTATTCTACAGAAAAACAACAGAAACAACTCTCTCCCTGATGGATCTTATTAATATCTGCATCCTCGGTCTAGTTGTAGGAATAGATAAATATTGCGGTCCATATACAAAAGTTTGGAGATCGGTCTGTATTGGGCGCATGATGGGGTATCTTATTAAGGAATATAGCGATACATTCATTAAATTGTTCCCAAGTGACAGAAAAATTCTCTATCGGGCAAATATTCTAAGATATCGTGAAAAAATAGACGACATTGCCGATTTAACCAAAGCCCTAAACGAATCATTTAAAAACGATAAGAAAAACGGCATGAGTGCACCAAGTAAGCTCATTTCTAAAGAATATATTGAGCAGTTGTTTAACTCTGCGCACTACTATAGCGCCGACAGCTCCGCTCAAACAGAGGAAACAGAGGATGATGAGGGATCTAATTTTTACAAATATGACCATACGGATTATGAGACTTCGTTTACAATAAGCGAAGAAATCGAGCGAGCAGATATGTCGCAACAACTTAGACATTCATTAAATGAACTAGATATAATATCAAGAAAAGTAATCAGAATGAAGGGAGGGGTGTAATGACAACTTTAAACGGAAAACTCTTTTGTGAACCATATACTGGTGGCAAAGCACTTCAATCAGAAGTAAAATCTGGCTTTGCAACCGTTAAACAGAAAGCCAATATTGTTGGATTAAAGCTAAAGGCAGATGCCATTATCAGTCTTGGTCCTAAGACTATTGTTCTAAAAAAGGGTAAAATTGTCTTCTTTAACGAAGAAACATTATTTAACTATAAAAATTACCACACACCTATCACGCACAGCTCCATAGAGGGCGAATTTGTAATTGCCGATTTTGCACATATTGTCAGTATAGATGAGGAGCTTATTTAGTGAAAATCCTAACAGTCGGCGATCCACATGTAACAGTTACCGGATTAGAGAATTGTGGGCGATTGTTGAACTTCATCTATAAGGTTGCGGAGCATAATAAAGTGGATCTTATTGAATTCACTGGAGATCTGCTTCACTCACATGCCCTAGTCAGACAAGAAGTGCTAGAGTTTTGGAGAGCAAAGCTTACTCATCTTTCTAAATTGAACATACCAATCATCATCATTGCTGGAAATCATGATTTTTGCGGAGATAAGTCACATGAGGGTGATTTTAGTGCTATTTCTGATCTCAAGCATATCGAAAATATAATAGTTGTAAACAAAAGACTACTATTCTATTCCCCAGTTGGTCCAATAGGATACAGAGCATACACAAGTAATCATGAATTACTAGTGCAAGATGCTATAGAGCTTCACAAAGAGGGGGCTAATCGCATCCTAACGCATCAGACATTTACTGGGGCACAGTATGACAATGGATTCTACGCAAAAGACGCTATAGATCCAGAATTATTGCCACAGAAACACGTCATATCTGGACACATTCACACCACATCACAAATTGGAAAGTGTTTCTATGTTGGATCACCAAAAGCCGATACAATGGCAGATGCTAATCAAGAAAAAGGTGTCTGGTTATTTGAATACGATGGCGATAGTCAAACTAAACAATTTATCTCTACAGAAGGTGTGGTGGATACCTATAAAAAGTTCACTGTAAACGAAGGTGAGGATTTGCCAGAATTTAATCCATTACATAGGAATTATATTGAACTTGTTGGTTCCAATTCTTGGATTACATCTTTTAAGAAAAAACTTAAGAATATCAATAATTTACAAATTAAAGCAAGTCCAACTGACACCAGGATTAGCGCTCAAACAGTGAAAATCACTGGCATTGCCGATTACTTAAGCACTTGTTTTAAACCAATAGATGGTATATCATTAAGTGATATAGAAACTTTTCTAGGAGAGCTTAATGCAAAATAGTATTTTAGATGATCATCGCAATATGTTGATGTTTTCTAAGAATCTAAGCCAATTTCAGATAAACAACCTACAGACATGGCCCTCTATCTTCTTTGAGGGCGTGACAGAAACAAAACTATCCTGGAACTTCGTTAATGCAGAGGGCTTGTTTTACGCCGGCTCGGTTGAGTTTGAAATTCAAACAATTCACCTAGATTCCCCAGAAAGGAGCGTTGATTTCCTAATAGGAGCGACGAAGGCATTATTCTGGTCAGATACAAAAGTATGCATTACAATCAATAATTCTGTATGTTACAGGGAATAATATGGCAAATGAAATAACGAAATACCAGGATGACTTTAATGAAGACGAAAACAAGTCTTTGCAAGAATTCATTAAGAAAGGATGTCCTGGATTACCAAAGATAGCTGGAACGGACACTTTTGAGTGGTTTCAGTTATATATGGCTGGTAAAAGTTATAGCGAAATTGCATTATCTTGTAACACCAAGAAAGAACTTGTCCTTTATATTGCACACAAACTAGAATGGAATACAAAGAAGATCGAGTATTACGGCGGTATAGCCGCAAACCTCGTACAGAGGACACAAGCAGTTAAAATTGAGAGTGCTGGCACTATTGCCACCATGATCTCTGCCTTAAATCAATACTTTGGAGATAAATTTACAAGTTATATTAAAACAAAAAACGAGAAATTCCTAGAAGGTATTGACGTAAAAATGCTAGGACAATATTATAAATCCCTGGAAGTGCTAGAAAAACTCATGGGAGGAGGAGGTGACTCGAAGGCTCAGCCTGCTGTTAATATCAATGTGGGTAGCTCAGCTAGTGTTGAGCAAAAGATTGACGGATCTGTGGTTGTAACAGACAATAGTGCTAAAGAGATTTTACACCTATTGAGTCAATACAAGAAAAAGATGAGCGATGATGACATTTAATGGTATATTAATTTAAGACCAACAAAGGAGACAGATGTGAAATTTTTAAGTATTTTAGTTTTATTGTTGATAACGGCGTGTAGTGCACAAATGGATATTAACTCTTATCCAACAAAAACTCTCACACTTACACCAGATAACTCCGTGATGCTAAAGGTTGATTTTAATGATGGCAGTATTGACCAATTAATTAGCGATCTAAAGAAACTAGACAGTGATTTGCCAAGTGACTATCCTATCTACCTCTACCTCTCCACACCAGGAGGGTACATTAGTTCTGGAATTGACCTCTATACATTTGTGCATGGAATGAATCGACCAGTACATACAATCACGTCTTTTGCGGCTTCAATGGGTTTCCAGACAGTACAACAACTAGGTACTAGATATATAATGGAATACGGAACACTGATGTCGCACAAAGCAAAAGGTGGTGGTTTTGCAGGTGAATTTGGAGACGGTAAATCTCAAATGGATGCCAGATATAACCTAGCCCTTAGAATGATTTTAAAGTTAGACGAACAAACTGTCTCCAGAACAAGCGGTAAACAAACCCTCGAATCATATAGAGCTGCCTATGAGAATGAAATGTGGGTGACTGGAAATGAGGCTGTAGCTCTTGGATATGCCGACGAAACGGTGAATGTAAGATGCTCTGATGAGCTAGAAAAAGCAACAACAAAGATAGAAGTAGAAACCATGTTTTCTAAGGCAGTAGTTACTTTGTCTCGATGTCCTTTGAATAATAAAATACTTGGTATTGAAAAGATGGTTAGAACTGGGTTTGGAGATGTACCATTGGAAGAATACCTAAGACTAAATCCAACACTTGCAACATGCGAACAAGCATTACAAGAAAAACTAAAGGGTGTTCCGTGCTTAACCCAACCAGTAACCAAAGCACAGCTAAATGCGGAATTTGACGACAGTATTAAATCTATCACTGGAACTCCACAAGAGATTACGGAAATCTACAACAGAAAGGTTATTAATCAAAAGTAGGATTTATGTTAATTAAGTTTATATGTAATAACTCAGATTGTAACAATGAAATATCAAAGTTTTTCAAAACAATCAGTCAAGTCCCCCCTTTTCTTGATTGTGGAGCTTGTGGGTGTGGGAAGATGGAGCGCCATCTTTCCTCCCCCTCCTCTAAATCTACGTTTGTTATTGATAACGGTCATCAAGCGAAAGAAATAGAGGTACTTTCTGAGGTTATCGATAGAGAATTTGAAAGAACAAAAACGGATAAATAAATGATTAAGCTGTTAAAATTGCAATTTCAAAATATCGGTAGATTTACAGAAAAACAAGTAATTGATTTTTCTTCTAAAGCTAAATTAATCCAATTGGACGGATACAATGAGAACACTGGAGGTTCTTCTGGGGCTGGTAAGTCCACAGTATTTATGTCTCTTGATCTCCTCTTTGGCATAAATGACTTACCAGCCTCTTCCTTACAATCACGTCTTACAAAAGACGGATTCTATGTTGAGGGCGATTTTCTTTTTAATGACATGCTTGTAAACATAGTGAGATCTAAGAAAGATGGTTTAAAAATTACAGTAAATGGAGAGGTTACTGAAGGCTCCTCCAAATTATGCGAGGAAAAACTTGACGAACTAATTAAGATTCCACGTAAGCTTTTTAAGAAAATGATTCATAAAAAGCAAAAAGAAGGTGGTTTTTTCCTAGAATTAACCGCCAAAGAAAGCTACCAGTTCTTTGTAGATTGCCTCTCCTTAAATGAATGGGAGGAGAAGTTAGCCAAAACAGATATAAAAATTAAAGAACTAGAAGATCAAGCGATTAAGTTAGATGATAAGTTAGAGGTAAATCGTTTCCACATAGAAACGCTAGAAAATACACTGAAGGCGATAGATATTCCTGTCAGCATAGACATAACGCTATTTACTGCTCAAAAAACAGAGTTAGAGAAAAACATTGTTTCTTATACAGAGACTATTGCAAATTTTAAAAAATCATGCTACGATGAGATTAACGAAAGGTATCAATTGTATCGACAGGCGATCCCCCAAAAGCCGGTGTTCGATACTCAGATAGAAGCAAGGAAGTTCGAAGAGGAACTCTCGCTAATAAGCAAGGCTAAACAGGATGCGTTAGCCTTGCTTTTCTCTCAAAAACAAGAACTTATTAACAAAACAAGTAAAATACGAGATGTCATTAATCAATTTACTTACGAAGAGCGCCAAGTCTCTACCTTAACCGCTCAAAACACAAAACTACAAGGTGAACTCGATCACTTGTTAAGTAACAACTGTCCTACATGTAGGCAAAAATGGCTTACAAGTGATAAAGAAATAAAGATATCAGAAATTAATTCAAATATTAGCCTAAATTTGCAAAAAATGGCTGAAATTGGGAAAAATATAGATGGATTACCAAGGCTAAAAAACATCCTAATCACTCTGAATACCGACCTTGACGTAAAAGAGAGTGAAATTTCAACCATAACTGTGAATTTCGGAGCACAGGAAAAAGAAGTTCAAAACAAATTAATGGAATTAAATAAGATCAAGTTCCAGGCAGAGCTTGAGTGGGGTAATAAATGTAAGGAATTGGAACTTGCTCATGGAGCAGAGAAGAGAGATATAGAGGATAAATGGCTAAAACAATCAGAAAATACAAGATTATTGCTTGAAAAAGCTAAGGAAGACGTGAATTCTATCAACAATGTGGTGATTGCTTACGAAAAACACGCACAAGATTATGAAAATTTAACAAAAAGTACAAAAAATTCAATAAAAACCATGACAGATGAGGTTAAAGCATATAAAAAACAACAAAAAGTTGTTGAAAAACAGCTAAAAATAGCAAATGAAGCCAAGAGAGCAATCAAAACCTACACGCTCCAGGTATTCCAGGACACGTTAAACTTTGTTGGCAGCTATGCCACTAAGATTTTAAACTCTGTACCAGCTATGGCAAACGCTACATTGTATTTTGATAACTGTAAAGAGACAAAATCGGGCAAAATCAAGGATGAAATTAATTGTATCATTAACATAGATGGAGAAAACGACATCAACATCAAGACTCTCTCAGGTGGAGAGCGTACAGCCGTTGATCTAGCGGTTGATTTAGCGGTTATTGAGGTGCTAGAGTCACAACTAGGGGTTGGAGCCAACTGGTTTGTATTAGACGAGCCTTTTAATGGCATGGATACGTTCGGAGTTGAGGCAACCCTTAACATCATTAAGCAAATAGGCTTAAATAAGCAAATTATTATTGTCGATCACCACTCAGAAACTAAGGAGCTAGTTGAGGATACAATAACAATTCAAAGAAGTGGTCTTTATAGTTCTGTTTTAGATGGTATATAATTAGTAACAAGGAGAAAAACATGTCAAAAGATAAGAAAAACGATCCAGCAGCAATTAAGAAAAAAATGCAAAAAGCCGATGCCATATTCACTGATGCAGTAGATGGACTCCTTCCAGAAGAATTAAAGAAAAACATCCTAGTGTATGCACAGCATCAACACGAAACACAGCAAGCGCTTCAAAATGATGAGCAAATTACAGACACAGCGGAGTTACTAACGGAATTAAAAGCCCCTTATAACGAGGTTCTCAAGAAGCTTAAGGAAAAACTAACCTACCTTCATATCCTGTTGAAGGAAAAGACAGATGGCTAAGGTAAATAAACTCTACGATGAGAATGGGAATTGGGTGGAAGAAAGAGGGCGTATTAAAGGCGCTATCCGTAAGGCATTTAGACTCCACCCAGCCATGCAAGAGGTTCTAAAACAGGCAAGGGTGGAACTTCCACCCAAAACCTTAAAAGATGGCTCTGAAGGCAAGAAGAATCAGGTTAGGTTTCGATGCGCTATGTGTGGAGAATTGTTTAGTTCTAAACATGTGCAGGTAGATCACCAATCTCCAGTTGTTCCTTTGGATAGGGCTGAAAACGACATTCCCTTTGAGGAGTGGGTAGCTCTTATTGCTCGTGGTGTTTTTTGCAAAAAGGATAACTTGCAAGTGCTTTGCTCTACTCCAAAGAAGTTATTGCCAAAAGGGGAGAGTAGCTGCCATTCACAGAAATCAAGTTGTGAAAACTTTATTAGAGCTGAATTTAAAAACAATCCTATTATTGGCGCTACCTATGAGGCTCAAGTTGAATTATTCACTAAACGCTATCAAGAATATTTGGAACACAAAGAGCAAGAAAGAATAAGAAAAGAACTGAAAAAGAAGAATAAAAAGAAATAGTGGTATATTAGGTTTGAGGTGTCTATGAGGAATATTTTTGACGAAGAAGAATCGCCATCTGGATATGATTTGATAGCAAATCAGCAGCAGCAAGTTGTTTCACAACAACCACAGCGGCAACAACCGCAGCAGCAAACCCAGCAATATGAGCCAGAATATGAGGATATTGAGGAGCAAACTGATGTTGCGTATGATCTTGTAGATAGTGAAGAGGATATCGTCGAAGAGGCTATGGTGCGCTTAGAACAGGCTAGACTATATGAAATGCTTATTAAGCACGACATCTTCGAAGGCGTTAAAGCTAATAAAATAGCTATGGCGAATGTCCAGAAAGAGATCAAAGACCATATCATCAGCAGACTCCAAATTCTCCTAGGTATTAGAACCGATGTAAATGCGGAGAGATACAGCGAAAGATCCCTTAAGGTAGAACTTCCTTTTAATAAGATGGAGATTCAGGCACTTAAGGATATAGCTAATAAATTAACTAAAGGCGCAAGTAGCGAAATACAGGAAAAAGAAACGGTAAATGCTACAGAGGAAGAGGTTGTTAAGCCACAAAAGCTTAAATCTCTTGGTTCTAAAACAAAACAAGAGCCGGTGTATGAGGAACCAGTAAGACAAAAAGCAGCTCCTCCTGCTCAAAAACCAGCTCAAAGGCAGGTACAAAAACCAGTCCAGAGACAGGTCGAAAACGTAACAGTAAGTAAAGAGAAGAAAAGAAAGGCATTGCCTCCACAGTATGAAAAAGTATCTTTAGATAATATCGTTGGTCCAGATGGAGTTAGGTTGACTAAAGAGGAAATAGAGGAAGCTAAAAGATCCCTGGCTCAAGACTTGGCTAGAGGAAAGTCTAAGCCAATTGACCAAATGAGTGAGCAAGAGTTAATCGAAAGAGCACAACAGATGAGAACAGGTCAGGCTGTATCAAAATCTATTCCTAGATTGGCTATGCCGACACAGGAACAAATCAACTCAATGGTAGAAATGAAACAAGCAACGCAAAAAGTAGATACAGCATTAGGATCTATTTTACAAAAAGTCCTACAAACAAAATAAGGAGACACAATGACAGCGCAAAAAACAAAAAAGACACCAAAATCAAGCGCACCAACAGCAGCGCAAAGGATTGAAATCCTTGAAAAACAAGTAGAGAATCTAGGAAAGATGATTCAGATTCTTGCAGAGGAACTGGATAAACTCTCTCTTGCTGGGCATGATCTACATAAGAAAGTAGAAGCAGCGGTTAAGGTTGCGGCTACTGGAGAGCTAAATGAGAAGAAGGTTGATGAATATCTTATTAATCAACAAGTTCTGGAGCTTAAGAATAAAGTAGAAATGCTTATTCATAATGGTGTTTTAACTCCAGCCGATGAAGTTATTGGAGATAATCTCTTTATTGTTGGGAAGGAAATGAATAAAGAAGGTGAAATTGTTTCTCCACGTACACAAACTACTTTACAAAATCTTCCAGAAGATGTAAAATCAAAGTTGATAGGTAAAAAAATTGGTGACTTAGTGCAGTTCTCTGAAGATAAACTGTCTTTTTTGATTGATGAGTTGTACATTATTAATGAGCCAAAGGCAGAGGAAACAATTGTACCGACAGAGATTCCAGCGGTAGAGCAACCAGCACAAGCGTAATCTTTAGTTTAAAGAGGTGTATATGAGTGGAAAGAAAAAGCTTATGTTGGTTGAAGATGTTAAGAAGTTTGTTGTTGAAAACGGACGTTTTCCAACATGGACAGAAATACAGAACAACATGGGCGTACCAAGAAGAACCGTTAGGAGACTATTTGGTAATCTTTCCACACTCTTTAAGGCAGTACATGAGTCAGGAGAAATAGTTTTTACTGACGAAAGAGCTAAATCCGTTAGAGAAATCATAGGCACTAAAAAAACATACTTTATAACAACAGCCGTTGCAGGAGCACCTGCTTTTATCAACGGCTTAAAAGCCATTAAAAATTCCTTTTGTAAGAAAAACAATGCTATTTTGCTGGTTCTGCCATGTGCAGATCCAGCTTCAACCAACCTTTCTCAGGGAATGTCAGAGTTTTTAGAAGAGCATTTGATCATAGAAAACACTAGATTAAACGATAACCTATCAATCCAAGCCATACAGTTATCAGCAAAGCAGATCAACCCTGTCACTGGACTAGGGCGCTTTGGTCAAAGAAATACAAGCTTTATCTTCGCATCTCCAAAACAGTCAATCGAATACACTCCTGTTAGTAATAACAAACTTCCACACGCTCTTATCAGCACTGGAGCGATTACTATTCCTCAGTATGACACGGCTAAGTACATGAGCAAACGAACTGCTTATATTGCAGAACATGACCACGTTATGGGTGGCTTGATTGTTGAAATTCAGGACGATCAACTTTTTCACTTTAGAGCGGTAACTTTCAATCAAGACGGATCATTTACCGACCTTGGTACAAGATATTATGCAAATGGCACTAGTAAGTTTTTTCCAGTACTTAACCTCACTCTTGGAGATAGGCACGTCACAAGTACTTGTCCAGTAGTAAAAGAAGTAACAGAGGAAATGATTGATGATTTAGAGCCAAAAAATATTGTTCTACATGACCTATTTAACGGAACCAGTATTAACCATCACTTAAATAAAACCCCTATCGCTAAATCTAAGAGCGAACACATGACTCTTGTAGAAGAGGGGAAAATAGTAAAAGAAGACCTGGAAAGATTATGTAGATTTTCCACAATAGAGCATATTTATGTTGTTAAGTCTAATCATGACGAGTGGATAGACAGATACTTAGAAGAATTCAGGTTTCAATACGATTCAGTCAATATGGGAATTGCCCTTGAATTAGCTCTTGCCAAATATCAAGGTAAAGACGTTCTTCAATACCTTATTGGTGACGTTAACAAAAAGGTCAAATTCCTCAAAAGGGATGAAGATCTAATATTTAACGGTGTGCAATATGGATGTCATGGTGATTTTATGCACAAAAGCATGAGCTATGATATGATCGAAAAAGCTTATGGATCAGCCTGTGTTGGTCATAAGCACACAGCAGGACAAAGACGTGGCGTAACCTATGTAGGAACGTCAACGGCTTTAAGAGAGGATTATGCTAAGGGTCCGATTTCATGGACAAATACACACGAGGTTCATAACCAAGATGGAAGTAGACAACTGGTGAATATTATTAATGGCTCCTACAGATTGAAGTAAAAAGTGAAAAAACTCAGTAAAACTTTTAATGAGATCCAAAGCACCTTGACAAATACTGAAAAAATGCTGCACGTTAATCAAGAGGATTTGAAAAGCATTGTAAAAGATTTAAGGATTTGTAATAAAATACATGAAGACTTAAACTACACTATTAAATTACATCAATCTGGATCTGTTGTAACCGTGGCAAAAGAGTATAAGGCAATATTAAGAGACTTAAACACTATTAAAAAAGAGATCTCGGAAATATCTAGGCTTAAGACTAAGCTAGAGAAAACAATCACCAAGTTAATTGGTATTCATGAAGAATACACCGAGGCATACGAAGAGTGGTTCATTTACAGTAAACAGAAAAATATAATACCTTTTAAGAAATAGGAAAATATGAAGAAAACACCAAAACAACCCAAGGACGGCGTATCTATCCAATATCGTTTGGAGAATGATGAAGATTTTATTGTAGCCCCACGCCATAAAAATTCATTAAAACAGCTATTAAGCGATTCCTCAAAGGGAATTGATGATAAGGTTATTGCTCGTGTCTTAAACATATCCCAAGAAGAAGTTGAAACAGTGTATCAAAGCGCCATCCTCAAACTTCGCTCAATCTTACTATCTGGCTCTGAAGATTAGTTCTTGATCTTCCTCTAAAACCATGCTACAATAATGGTATATTAATAATGCCAGGAGGTAGTATGGAAATCTATTACGTTGTTGAAAGCATATTCATGACTACAGCATTAACGCTAGTTGATGTTGCTGTTGTAACTTTCCTAACTCTATTCTGGCTATATGTTCTATTACTTATTGTAAGAACATTCGATTATTACATGGACGAGGAATAACAATGAAATTATGGATGGACTGTGAAACATTTGGATTAAATCCTTTAAAGAACCCGATAGCTACCGTCTATATGTCGGTTTATGATGATAATGATTCGTTTATGGACGACATATCGCTAAAGGTAAAGCCAGACAGTATGGATGGACTAACGGTTGACCATGAAACAGAGAAAATACATGGCATTAACTGGGATAAACACATTAATGATCCAGAAACAATTACTTATTCTCAAGCTCAAAAGCTACTCATTGACTTTTTCAATAAATTTAAACAGCCAAGAGTAAAAAGAAGTCTCAGACCTGCTGGACAGAATGTGGCGTTTGATATTAATTATCTAAAAAATACGATTTTTACCCCTGAATTATGGGAAAAACATATCCACCATAGGTACATGGACACCTTAATTATCTTAAACTTCCTACAAGATATCGACATGGTGCCAGCAGATCTTGGTAACTTAGAGAGCCTAGCTGAGTATTTCAATGTTAAAAAAGGCGACTTGCATAATGCCAAAGAAGATGTTAAAATGACAGTGCAGGTTTATATTAGAATGAAGGAAATATTTACCCTATCTAAACGAGCAATTGTTTCAGCAAGTCCAAGCACTGATTTGCTAAAGGTGATAGAAGATTGAAACATCTAAATATTTGCCACCACCCAGAGTCATATTTAACAGCCTCTACGCTTGGTAACATGGTTAAACGTGTCAAAGAGCAAGGAGGAGAATATTTTGCCTGTGCCGATGTCGGAACTCTATCTTCGATCATGAAGAGTTATGGGGTTTGTAAGGATAATAAGCTTAAAATTATTGCAGGTATTGAGTTATTCTTTAAAGATGAAGACTGTAAAATTATCCAAGGAACTCAACTAGAGCACGTCAAATACTTTAAATTATTAATGTTTTTTCAGGATCAACCTGCCTACCAGGCAATGGTGAAGATGGTTTCTGATTCAGAGAGAAAAAGAGTGGAGGTGAAGGATATAGGTTATCCGCTCTTTACCTGGACTGATTTAGAAGAATTATCTAAATACAATGTCAAGATATCCACAGCTAATGTTGAGGATATGGTTAGTAAACATTTGTTATTTAATCGCTACGATTTGGCGAGTAAATACTTCGAAAAACTCGTCAAAATCTTTGGTGAAAAATACACTCCAGCTCTATGTATGACTACACACACCCATTACCAGGATCAAATGGTTAAGGTTACTTTTGCTAGTAATGCAAGCATATTACTTCCCCCAGATACAAGGATTGAGACAAACTCCAAAGGGTTTAAGTCTAAAGCCATGGATCTTATTACGGCTCCATATAAACACCAAAATCTATTAAGTGTCTATTATAATCACGTTAAGTCCAAGCTTAAGTCCGGTAATCAAGTGATTAT
>Ga0315270_10001449_pt1 | contig 12588 bp, 13 predicted proteins | sample C1_bottom_MG_FD_204932 | JGI IMG/M metagenome (GOLD analysis project Ga0315270, IMG submission 204932) | Sediment microbial communities from Yellowstone Lake, YNP, Wyoming, USA - C1_bottom | ecosystem: Environmental > Aquatic > Freshwater > Lake > Sediment | place: USA: Wyoming | collected... | reverse complement strand
TCGGGCAAGGTTTGGGTAATATTATTGCGCCGTTTTTTGGCGGCATCACCGCGACGGCAGCCATCGCGCGCACGGCGGCGAATATTCGTAGTGGTGGGGTTTCTCCGTTAGCGGCAATCGTTCATGCGTTGACGGTATTGGCTGCTGTCATGGTGTTTGCCAAGGTCATGGCACATATTCCAATGGCTGCCTTGGCGGCGTTGTTGATGATGGTGGCGTGGAATATGAGCGAGGCGAAACACTTCCTGCGTGTAACGCGTGTTGCGCCGGGTAGTGATGTTGCGGTGTTGTTGGCGTGCTTTAGTCTCACCGTGCTGTTCGATATGGTGTTGGCGGTGAGCGTAGGTGTGGTGTTGGCCGCGGTTTTGTTTATCAAACGGATGGCGGATCTTACCGACGCGCGCCTGGTGCAACCTGAAGAGCGGGCGCATCCAAAGAATTTGCCCACAGGGATTTCTATTTACGATATTAACGGCCCGTTGTTTTTTGGTGCAGCAGAAAAAGCCGTGAGCGTATTGTCGCGCGTGGACGGTAGCGTGCGTGTTGTTATTGTTGATCTTGCCGATGTGCCGACGATCGACATGACCGGCATCGTTGCTTTGCAGTCGCTGGTTGATCGACTAAACAAACGCAGCGTGGGCGTCGTGCTGGCGAATTTGTCACCGCGGATCTACCGCAAATTACTCAAGGCGGGAATGAAGCAAGAGCCTGCTAAGCTCGCGTGCGCGTTGGATATGGAAAAGGCAACGGCCGCGGCGGTGGCGATGCTGTCCGCCGTGTTAGCTGCAGCGACGGCAAAGGAAATGGCTCGTGGTTCACAGGGTTGAATTTGAGCAGTCTCGCCACAAAAAATGGGATCGCCGTGTTTGTTATCCGCTGTTCGGGCGTGGCTGCGGCGCCGTAAAATAGCTTTTTAAGGTTGTAGCCGAGTTGGCGAACCTCCGCATAAATTACTGGTCGAATGTTGCGAATTCGAAAACAAAACGTTGAGGAGAAGGGTTGACGTATGAAACGTATTTTCCTGTTTTTGGCGACTAATATCGCGGTAATTCTCGTCTTGAGCATTACTGCGCGGCTGTTGGGCGTGGATCGCTACCTCACCAGTAACGGGTTGAATATGACGGCGCTGATTGGTTTCGCTGCGGTAATGGGCATGGGCGGTTCATTCATTTCGTTGGCTATGTCGAAATGGATGGCGAAGTCGAGTACGGGAGCCCAGGTCATCGAGCGTCCGAGTAACGATGTTGAGCGCTGGCTCCTTGAAACCGTGCAACGCCAAGCCAAAGCGGCGGGCATCGGTATGCCGGAAGTGGCGATATTCGATGCGCCCGAACCCAATGCCTTTGCGACTGGAATGAACCGTAACAATGCGTTGGTCGCGGTTAGTACGGGTTTGCTTCGCAGCATGAATCGGGACGAAGCGGAAGCTGTGCTGGGTCACGAAGTGTCCCACGTAGCCAATGGCGATATGATTACTTTGACGCTCATTCAAGGCGTCGTGAATACATTCGTCATCGTGTTGTCCCGTGTGGTGGGCTATTTCGTTGATCGTGTCGTGTTTCGTAGCGACGAACGTTCTGGTCCCGGTATCGGTTATTTTGTCGCTTATTTTGCCGCCGAAATGGTGTTCGGTATTTTGGCTTCCATGATCGTGATGTGGTTTAGTCGTCAACGTGAATTCCGTGCAGATGCAGGTGGTTCGAGCTTGGCTGGACGGCAAAAAATGATTGCGGCGTTGGAGCGTTTGAAAGCGGCGCATGAGCCTTCGCATTTGCCGGATCAAATGGCAGCGTTTGGTATCTCCGGTAAGAAAACGGGCGGTTTCTCTCGTCTGTTTATGAGTCATCCGCCGCTTGATGAGCGCATTGCCGCATTACGGCAAGCTGCTTAATTTTAGAGGCGAAATCGTAAACCACCGGGTTGGCTGCGTAAGTGGCTAACCCGTTTTTTCTTTTGAACCGCCAGTGACAAAGGTCTATAGTCAAACCAGGACGTCAACAATTTGAGGCGAACATGGACAGTATCGTAGTACGTGAAGAAACCGCTGCTGATGTGCGCGCCATCGATGTTGTTAATATCAGCGCGTTTGCCAGCGAGAATGAAGCAAAATTGGTTTCCGCTTTGCGGCAGTCGGCGGGATACGTCCCTGAGTTGTCGTTGATTGCGGAATCACACAATCGAATCGTTGGCCACATCTTGCTGACAACGATTGGTTTGTTCAATGCGCAAGGCGAGCGCAAAATCCTTTCGTTGGCGCCGATGTCGGTCGTGCCTTCGCAATCACACCGTGGCATTGGTTCGGCGTTGGTGCGTGCAGCAATCGCCAAAGCGGGAAGCTTGGGTTATCCGGGCATCGTTGTGGTCGGCCATCCAGAATTTTACAAGCGCTTCGCTTTCGACTCCGCGGAGAAATGGCAGATTCGTTGTCCGTTGCCAGTGCCGGCTGATGCAGTTACCGCGCTTGAGTTAACTAAAGGTGGTTTTGCCGGTGGCGGGGCGTTGCGCTATCCGCAGGTAATGTTGGATTTTTACGCGACTTCAGGGCGGTAGTGTTGCGCTAGCGATTTTCCTCACGTCCTCAAGCGGCGCTGCGTCGTGGGCGCTGGCGCGGAGTCGTGTTGCGCTTTGTTGTCCGTTCTCGCGTGTCCGGTTTGGCGTCGTTGTTTGCTACTGCCGCAAATCTGAATCGACATGCCGTGCTAAGTTGATCGGTCACCTGGGTGAGCTGGAGCCGGTGTTTTTGTTCGCCCAACTCCACGTCGATTAGCCAACCTGCTTCCTTAACCGATGCCGGTGTCAGAATGGTGGCCGGCATGTTCTGTGTGCTGTCTTCCGGTAGCCAAATCATAGGCAATGTCGGGCCTTGCGCTCCGGTCGGATAGCGTAAATGCGCGTGTAGCGGGTAACCGCCGGTGGCGAGCAAGGCGAGTCCCAGTACGAGCGTTGTTCCGGCGTAGGGTTCGTTACGACTTTGCAGCCAGCGTATGGTACCGATGCCTAAGCAGCGACGCTCGCCGTTCTGACCATTCGAAAAAATTCCGACGACGTCGCCAATTTTTGTAATGCCTATCTGCGACGTATTTAGCGTAAGGCGTGCGCCGCGCTCGCTGCTATCGCGTAACACGGCGCCGGTGACCTGCGCCGTGGGCGACTGCTTGGTCATTGTTTGCTCAAAACTGTTTTGGTCGCGTAGCGCCGCATAAGTTTGGCTTATACCGAAGGTGATTTCGATCGGTGTCTTAAGTAAGCGGCGTTGTGTTTGGCGGCGTTGTTTTGCGTGCCATGCCATCGCCAAGTGTTTTCGCAGTGCCGGGGATAGCTGTTGCCCGAGCGGTGAATCGCTTGGCTCGGCGGCGATACGATTCACGACTCCGCTGGTGTCGAGGCACATCGCGTGTATATTTGATTCCGGTGAGGCGTTAGCAGGGATTACCGGGAAATCACTTTGTTGGGGCACCAAAAATGCGACGGCGCTTTGGGTCAATGCTTGGCGTGAGACCAGTCGCGCATGAGTGGCAAGATGGTGCAGCGCAAACTCTGTGGCTAGGATTTCTTCGGTCGGCAACGTATGCGTATTGGCTGTCGCCATAAGTAAGGTGTGTTTGTAAAGCATATGCACTGAGTCGATGAATTGGTCGGCCGATCGTGTGCCAATTTCGGTCCAGGCGCGCATACCAAGTGCATAAGCTTGATGAACGCGTTGCCATGTACCAGCCGGCACGGTGCAGTACGTCAGTAGGCTGATGACGATGGTGTTCTTTAAGCAATTGAGTTCGCCTAACACACTACTAAAAACGATGCCGCGGTGCGCCCTCGCGATTTTGTTTTGTTGTGTTACCGATTGCGTCAGTTTCCAAAACGCATCGGCGAGGTTGATGTAAATGCCGCGGTGCAGGTGCGCAACTTGTGTACAGCGAGCCGAGGCGGGAAATTCCGCTACGGCGTAAGTGCGATACAGACAAGCATCGGCCAATTGGACGGAGCGCAAGCACGCATTGAGATGCTTTAGTCGTTTGCTGGGCGGCTCGCTGGGATGAATAAGCGCTTGCGATTGTGTAGCGTTATGCAATAAGCGAGCTGTGTATTCCGCCTGGTCGAGCGCTTTGTCGCTGGTAATTTGTGAATTGGGTAATTTTCCGGCGTGACCGAGGGAGGTTGTTCGGGCCGGTTGGCTTGAACGTGAGACAGACATGATGCGTGGTCTCGTGCTCGTTGCGACGCTTGGGCGCACCCGGGTTGCCAATAAATAGAGGCGTGCCGTGGATTTCCCGTTAATAACAGGCACCGTAACAAGTTAATAGGCCCATTAAAATTGGGTTCTTTACTTACGGTCGTGGCGGTTCAAAGCGGCAGTTTGTTGGGTGCTCCGACGCTTTCTCGCACAAGTCTGGGCACAAGATAGCCTGGCAATTGCGCCATAAGCGTTTCATGTAGATTGCGTGCAGTGGCGTCAGGAACGTCAAAGTGCGCGGCGCCCGCGACTTTATCGAGAACGTGCAAGTAATAGGGAAGCGCGCCAAGATCGAAAAGGCGTTCGCTCAGTGTGCGCAAGGCTGTAACGTTGTCATTGACGCCTTTCAAAAGAACGCTTTGGTTAAGCAGGTGAATTCCGGCTTCGCGTAACTTGATCAAAGCCGAGGCGACCTCTGCGGACAGTTCATTGGCGTGGTTGGCGTGGACCACGCAAACAATTGGGCGTGCCGCTTGCTTGAGCGCCGCGAGCAACCCGTCGGTGATTCGTTCAGGCACTACGATGGGCAGCCGCGTATGGATGCGAATCCGGCGCACGTGCGGCAATCCTGCGAGATCGCGACACCAGCTGGCGAGTCGGTCATCGCTCAATGACAAGGGGTCGCCGCCGCTCAAAATCACTTCGTCAATATCACTGTGCGTTGCCAGATAGTCTATGGTTTCTTGCCAACGATTTTTGCGGGCGCCGTGTTCGTCGTACGGAAAGTGGCGACGAAAGCAGTAACGACAATGGATAGCGCAAGCGCCGGTGGCAATGACAAGCGCGCGGCCGTGGTACTTCTGCAGCAAGCCAGGGGCGTTCAGTCCCAGCAAGTCGCCGACCGGGTCATGGACAAAATTTGGCGGATTGTCGAATTCGGCGTGCAGCGGCAGCACTTGCAATAGGAGCGGGTCGGCGGGATTGCCAGGTTCGATACGTGCCAAGTAACTGCGTGGTACGCGCAGCGGAAAAAGCGTTGCGGCACGTTGCGCGGCGGGAAGCAGCTCGCTCGGTAACTTAAGCAGCGCGATCAATTCTTGAGGGTCGGTTACGCAGTCCGCCAACGCATGTTGCCAGGTGGAGTTGAGAACGTTTAAGGTGGCTCGCTGCAGCATAGGAAACTTGATATGATGTGCGCGATTTTGCGCGCGTCACGGGGTTGTGGGTTGAATCGATTTTGAAGCTATTCTACTCAGCCCGGATGCGGTCGGCTACGGACAAATGAACTAGCACGCGACATTGGATGCGATGAGGAATTGCCAATATGCCATCTTACAGCACGAATGAATTTAAAGCCGGACTCAAAATTATCATTGATAACGACCCGTACAACGTTATTGAAAATGAGATGGTCAAGCCTGGCAAGGGCCAAGCTTTCAATCGCGTCAAAATGCGCAATCTGAAAACTGGACGCGTTATCGAACGGACCTTCAAGTCGGGTGATAAAGTCGAAGGTGCCGACGTGACCGATGTCGAAATGCAGTATCTCTACAATGATGGCGAGAGCTGGCATTTCATGGATCAAGCGAGCTTTGAGCAATACATGGCCGGCAAAGAAATTATGGAAGAGTCGGCGCATTGGCTCAAAGGTGAGGAAACCTGCGTGGTGACCTTGTGGAACGGTCAGCCCTTGGTGGTGACGCCGCCGAATTTTGTCATCCTCGAAATTACCGAGACGGATCCGGGTGTCCGCGGTGACACGTCGGGCGGTGGCGGTAAGCCGGCGACGCTGGAAACCGGCGCCGTGGTGCGCGTACCGTTGTTTGTGGGGACCGGCGAAAAAATTAAAGTGGACACACGTAGCGGCGAGTATGTTGCGCGCGCTTGATTAACTCGGATTCGCTCCGTGCCTAACGAGATTGCTTGGCAGCCGACGGCATCCTTGTCGATGCTGCGCCAGCGCGCTGACATGTTGGCTGCCATTCGCCGTTTCTTTGCCGCTCGCGATGTCCTTGAAGTCGACACTCCGGCGATGTCTCATGCCGGAGTAGCCGATCTCAATATTCACAGTTTCAAAACGCGCTATCGCAACGAAATCGATTGTTATCTTCACACCTCGCCTGAATTTCCCATGAAGCGCTTGCTTGCTGCGGGCGCTGGGTCGATCTATCAAATTTGCAAAGTGTTTCGTGATGACGAGCAGGGGCGTTGGCACAATCCCGAGTTCACGATGTTGGAGTGGTATCGGCCTGGTTTTGACCATAACGATCTTATGAACGAATTGGATTTGCTGTTGCAGGATGTGCTCGGTACCGTTGCGGCAGAACGGTTGACCTACCAAGATGCTTTTCTCACTTATGCCGGTTGTGATCCATTCACCGCTTCAAGTGAGGCGCTTCAACGCTGCTCCGAGTCGCACGGTGTCGTGGTCGCAGGTTCTGATATGCGCACGGCATTGACGGATGTGTGGTTGGATTTGCTCATGAGTCATGTTGTTGGTCCGGCTTTGGGTCGACAACGACCGACGTTTATTTACGACTACCCTCCCAGTCAAGCGGCATTGGCGCGAGTCCGTAAGGGTGCTGCGCCGCGTGCCGAGCGATTTGAGTTGTATTTTGCCGGCGTTGAACTTGCCAACGGATTTCACGAGCTCACCGATGCGAGCGAGCAGCGAGCGCGCTTTGTCGTGGACCAGTCGCAGCGTCGAGCGGTGGGTCTGTCCGTGCCGCCCTTTGATGAGCACCTATTGGCCGCCTTGAACCATGGCTTGCCGCCTTGTGCCGGTGTCGCGCTTGGCATTGATCGTTTGTTGATGTTGAAATCTGGCGTGCAGGCTATCGGCGAGGTGATTGCGTTTCCGTTTGAGCGCGCGTAGAAAGGAACGATCAAGATCTAGCAAAGACTCCGGTTGTGTTATCGCGTGGCGGCATCACTTCGGCGGCAAATGTTGTGCGCCCGTACGCGGTTCCACTTATGTCGAGCTTGGCTACAATTATTTGGCGCGCGCCGCGGCAACGTTTCTTTTTGTTGCTGGTTTCATAGGTTAACTGCTTGGAAGTATTGACGAGTGATTCATGGTTTGGAGTCTGGGCACAAAACTTGCTGTTCGTAATTGGCTTTAGTGCTGGGTTGGGGCTTAGTCATCAGGTCGCGTCTTTACGCGCTGAAGAAGATTCCAAGAAATTGAATTTTGCGACGAGAGGCTGAGGGGGAAGAATGGAACGAAGATGGACGATACGAACCACTATGCAACTCAATGTTGAGATAGTCGCCGAAGGTGGTGCCAGCTTGCAGTGTGCGACTGAGGATGTTGGTCTCGGCGGCGTCTATGTCACGCCGGCGGCGGTGGGTTTGGCGACGGGGCAAAACGTCGAAATTACTTTTCGTTTGGGAGCGGCCGATGCGACCGAGCTGCACTCGTTGCGGGCCAAAGTCGTTCGGGCTGATGACAAGGGTGTCGGCTTGATGTTTCGCGAGTTTGACGCCAATTCGTTTCGTTCGTTGCAACGCGTCATGCGGCAACGCGATGCGGTCAGTTCCTGACGCGAGTTTTTTCCGCTGCCGGCTACTTCTTTGATCGACAAATTACGTTATCTTTGTGTTAGCCAGCACGCTGCGTTATCGGCTACCCGCTCGACGCAGCGTGTGGTTAACTGATTGGGTTAGCCTGGTGTGGTGGCCGCAACGGGGTCCACGAGTGCTGGACGGTCGTCTTTCCACTGCGCGTAACATTCAATGCCGCAAAAATACATCACGTAGTCCTCGGCTTCGCTGTTGCCGGATGCGGACGGCGGAATGTCTGATAAGCACATCTCGCAGGATATAGTAACGGCATCGTGGTTCTGTTGATGGTGAGACATGACAGACCTCCTTGCTTCATGGTGTGTCTTAATGAGTTTAGCTGCTTACTCATTTTTCACCATGCGCAAGCGTACGCGCGCTGGTACGCGAGATGCGCAAGGCTGCCACGCGTGAAACCCTCACATACGGCGCGCGCGACGCAACATTTCTGCGTGACGCCTCATATTTTAGTTTGAGGGAAGCGTCCCAATTTCCATGCCCATTTGAATTGCCGTGCCTGGCGTCAGTTGAGCCGCCCATTTCATCGTGCCCGGACCGAACAGTAAAATTACCGTCGACCCCATGTTGAAGCGGCCCATTTCCGTGCCTTTGTCGAGAATGATTTTTTCTTGTGTTTTGCTTGCATTTTCATAGTTCCACACCCGAATGTCATTGCTGGCATTGGGCGCGACGACACCGGCCCATTTCGTTTCGATGTTGGCGACAAACATCGCGCCGACGAGAATCATGGCGAGTGGGCCGTGATCGGTTTTAAAAATGGCAACGACGCGTTCGTTGCGCGAAAACAGTGCAGGAACATTGGCTGCCGTACGCGGGTTGACGCTGAACAAGCGTCCTGGCACGTAAACCATTTCGACAAGTTCGCCACGTAATGGCATATGAATGCGATGGTAGTCGCGTGGTGATAAATACAATGTCGCGAATTGTCCGTTGCGAAATGGTTCGGCGCGCGCCGTGGACCCGCCGAGCAGCGAGCGGAGATCGTAGTGCATACCTTTTGCTTGAAAAATATTGCCATCTTTGATGGGGCCGGCTTGACTCACTGCGCCGTCGACGGGGCACGCGATTGCGCGCGGATCCAATGCTATGGGCCGTGCGTCCAATTTGAGCGCGCGCGTAAAGAAAGTATTAAAGTCGGTATAGCTCTCCAAGTTGGGATCCACTGCTATGCTCATGTCCACGTTGTACTTGCGTACAAACCATGACAGCTGCCACCGTTTCCATGGCCCCCATTTTACGCGCGTGAGTTTGTGCATAAGCCGCGAGAGCGCGTGATGGGGTGTTGGGTATTGAGTTAGCCACGTGATCCATTTGTCGAGCAATGTATCGAACGCTGGCTGCGGTGTCGCTTTATGTTCCGGTGCATCGATGTTCATTGCCATGTTTTCGCGATTTGAATTTGTCATAGGGTTGTTGGACGAGTGGCTACTTGTGTTTGTTGTGGTCGGTGGCATCGCCACCGCGGACGTGTCATTCTAAGAACCTGTTTGGGGTCGCGCTGTAGGGCGCGAGGCAATCAGGGGCGCCATTGTAATGGTTTTAATCTTGTCTGCCCAACGATATGAAACCTGACGGATCTGTACAGTCCGAGCTTGAGCAACTCGCAGCACGTGTAGGCGCTGCGTTAGAGCAACGCGGCTGGCTGTTGGTCACCGCGGAGTCGTGCACGGGTGGGTGGGTTGGTCAAGTTGTTACGTCCATTCCCGGTAGCTCGCGTTGGTATGAGCGCGGCTACGTCACGTATTCAAATGCGGCCAAGCAAGAATTGTTGGATGTAACGCCGGCAATCTTGGCGGCCCACGGTGCAGTGAGCGAACAGGTTGTGCTAGCGATGGCGGATGGCGCGTTGCGTCATAGTCATGCTCACATTGCCGCGGCAATCACGGGCGTCGCTGGCCCCGATGGCGGCACTGCTACTAAACCGGTCGGTACGGTTTGGGTCGGTTGGGCTGTGCGCGGGGAATCTTTGAGTGCGCGTTGTTTTAATTTTCCAGGCGATCGCGTACAAATTCGTGAAGCGGCGGTACGCGCCGCATTGGACGGCGTCATGGCGCGCGCCACATGACGCTTTCCAACGATAGCGTCCGCTTATTTTTTGCGCTTTGGCCAACCGATGCCGTGCGCGGTCAATTGGCCAGTTTGTTAAAAGAACCTTTGCGACAACTGCCCGGTCACCACGTGCCGGTTGCCAATTGGCACCTCACGCTCGCATTTTTGGGGAATGTTCCTGGTGCGCAGTTGCCTTGTGTGGAAGCGGCGGGGGCAGCGGCGAGCACAGCATGCTTTGGGTTGCAGTTGGATGGTTTGGGTTATTTTAGCACTTCCCACGTGGTGTGGTTTGGTGCGTCTCAATGTCCGACTGCTTTGTCTGCATTAGTCGGTCGTTTGCACGTGTCGATGGCGTCGTGCGACATTGCGCTTGATTCACGTCCCTTCGCGGCCCATTTGACTTTGGCGCGCAAGGTGCCTCGACGGCCCGCGCTCGATCCTGTTCCCGTATTCAAATGGTCCATCGACAGTTTTGCTCTGGTGGAATCCGCGCTTTCGCGGACCGGCGCGAGCTACCGTGTGCGCCAATGCTGGCCTCTGCACGCGGCATCGGCTGACGCGACAGGTTGATTTTGTCTGGCAGCGTTGCGCGGATTTGTTATTCATACTGATTGAACCTAGATTCTGCAGCGGAACCCGTTGCGAGACCGATTAAGGTGCGGAAGATGTGCGAGGAAATTGAAAAATTATCGCGATGGCGTACTCACCCGTACGGTGAGCGATGATTTTTCAATTTCCTCGCGCAGATTCCGTGCATTAGTCGGTCGTAGTGGGGCTCCACTGCAGAATCTAGGTTTAACGTTGGCTTGTCACGTTACGTTTGCTAGTTGAGATCGCGGGGGCGGATCGCGTCACCTATAGTTAAACAGGGCACAGTTCAACTGGAGGCAATCCGTTTGGCGGGTTGTTATATTGAGTGTCCAACGGGGCTCATAGGCGAAAAATGTTTCGCTACGCAGACTCGTTGGGTTATGTGATAATTGCCGCCGTCATCAGGGACGAGCGGCCAGTGAGAGGAAGTTAAATGAACGACGATAGAAACAAAGCATTACAAGCGGCCTTGGCACAAATTGAACGCCAATTCGGCAAAGGCTCCATCATGAAGATGGGGGACTCCGATGTCTCGCGGGATATCGATGTTGTTTCTACGGGGTCGCTGGGTTTGGATGTAGCGCTCGGTATCGGTGGCTTACCTCGGGGTCGCGTTGTTGAAATTTACGGGCCGGAATCATCAGGAAAAACCACGTTGACCTTGCAAGTGATCGCCGAAGCCCAAAAGGCTGGCGGCACGGCAGCGTTCGTCGATGCAGAACATGCGCTGGATCCCACTTACGCCGAAAAATTGGGCGTTAAGGTGGCTGATTTGTTGGTCTCACAGCCGGATACGGGTGAACAAGCACTGGAAATTACGGACACCTTAGTGCGTTCAGGTGCTATCGATGTCATTGTGATCGACTCGGTGGCCGCGTTGACGCCGAAGGCTGAAATCGAAGGTGAAATGGGCGATGCCCACGTTGGTCTCCAAGCGCGATTAATGTCGCAAGCGCTGCGAAAACTGACAGCTAACATCAAACGTTCCAATACGTTAGTCATTTTCATCAACCAAATTCGCATGAAGATTGGCGTCATGTTTGGTTCGCCCGAAACGACGACAGGTGGTAATGCACTCAAATTCTACGCCTCAGTGCGTCTTGATATCCGCCGCGTGGGCTCAATCAAAAAGGGCGAAGAAGTAATTGGTAGCGAGACGCGCGTGAAGGTTGTGAAAAACAAAGTTGCGCCGCCGTTTCGGCAAGCCGATTTTGATATTCTGTACGGCGAAGGTGTTTCCCATGAAGGCGAAATCATCGACATCGGTGCCCGCGAAGGAATCGTGGACAAGGCCGGCGCCTGGTTTAGCTATGCCGGGACTCGCATTGGTCAAGGTAAAGACAATACCCGTACTTACTTAAAAGAACATCCTGAGATGGCGCGGGAAATTGAAGCGAAGATTCGTGCGAAATTGTTGCCTGAAGTGGGTCCGGTGCAAAATCGCGAAGCGGCTGAGGCGGGCGGTTAAATTTAGTTACGCTGCGAATGCTGATGCGCGCCTGGTCCGGCGCGCGTCGGTGTCTTTGGGGACAAGCAAAGCAATATGGCGAGTGACGAGACATTATTGCGCGACACGGCATTGCGTTTGTTGAATCGACGCGAATACAGTGCCGATGAGTTATGCGAAAGGCTGCGGCTGCGTGGTTTTACGGCCGACGCGTCGCGGAATGTTGTTGTCGAGTTGAGTACCGCTGGATTGCAAAGCGATGAACGTTACGCGCAGATGCTCGTGCGGCACCGAGTTCGGCAAGGATACGGCCCGGTGCGGATACGCGCCGAGCTGCGCCAACGGGGCGTGGCGGAAGGCGTCATTGCGGCTGCGTTATCAAGCTCTGATGTCGAGTGGGATGCGGTAGCGCATCGTGTTCATGAAAAGCGTGTTAGCACATCTGGCGTCGCCGCTGACCGTTTCGAGCAAGCGCGCGATCAACGCTTTCTTTTGCGTCGGGGATTTACCAGTTCGCAGATACGGCAAGCCGTCAATGGCGCAAGTGACGAAGACTAACGGTTTGCAAAATGCTTATCGAAATTTCATTTTCAACTCGTGCGCAGAAAACACGCGACGATTCTTATCAATGCCGATGGAAAGTTAGATTGAACGACTATGAAAAGCGCTGAGATTCGCACTCAATTTTTGGAATTTTTTCATCAACGTGGTCACGACGTGGTGGCGAGTAGTTCGCTGGTGCCGGGCA
>Ga0315270_10001447_pt1 | contig 12593 bp, 13 predicted proteins | sample C1_bottom_MG_FD_204932 | JGI IMG/M metagenome (GOLD analysis project Ga0315270, IMG submission 204932) | Sediment microbial communities from Yellowstone Lake, YNP, Wyoming, USA - C1_bottom | ecosystem: Environmental > Aquatic > Freshwater > Lake > Sediment | place: USA: Wyoming | collected... | reverse complement strand
AATGATCTCATCGCCTTGTTTTTGAGAGTGGCTGACGCTACTTGGGCAGAAACAAGGCGATGAGATCATTGAGGAATAGGCGCCCTTGGGGGGTGGGGCTTAGGCGGTGAGCGGTCCACTCGAGGAGCCCACGTTGTTCGGCTTGTTGCAAGAGTGGCGTGATTGTCGTGATGGGAAGGCCGGCTCGCTCCGTAAATAGCGACGCTTCTACTCCGTCATGTAGACGCATTGCGTTCATGATGAACTCGAATGGCACGTCGTTGTGCGAGAGGGTTTGCTCGCCGGCAATCTTGTTGGTGGCGGCAAGGTATTCTTTCGGATGGCGATGTTTGTGCAACCGGAAAATTTTTTGTTGCTGTGCGTCCGTGATTTTGCCGTGCGCGCCAGCGCCGATCCCGAGGTAGTCGCCAAAACGCCAGTAGTTGAGATTGTGCCAACACTGTCGGTTTGTACGCGCATAGGCCGACACTTCATATTGTGCGTAGCCATGTTCGGCGAGCAGCGCTTGTCCGCTTTGTTGAATGTCAAACACCGCGTCATCGTCCGGCAATACCGGTGGGGCGTGAGCGAATGCAGTGTTCGGTTCGATCGTCAGGTTGTAATAAGACAGATGACTGGGTTGCAGGCGAATGGCTTGTTGCACATCTTGCATCGCTTCATGCAGTGACTGATTCGGTAGTCCAAACATCAAGTCCAAATTGAAGTTGTCGAATCCTGCTGTATGCGCCGCTTCGGCGGCGGCAATCGCTTCGTTGCGGTCGTGAATGCGACCCAATTGTTTTAGTTGCACCTCATTGAAACTTTGAATGCCGATAGACAGCCGATTGATACCGAGCGCGCGAAACTCGCGGAATTTTCCGACTTCCACCGTGCCGGGATTGGCTTCTAGAGTGATTTCCGCCATTGGGTTAATTGGCAATAGTGCACGTAGCTGTGAAAACAGTCGGTCATACGCTTCTGGTGAAAATAAACTCGGCGTGCCGCCACCGATAAAAATGCTTTCCACGTGACGACCCCATACACGTGGCAGATCGGCGGTGAGATCTGCAACCAATGCATCAATGTAATCGAATTCGGGGATTGTTTGTTTCGCTTCGTGGGAGTTGAAGTCGCAATACGGACATTTTCGCACGCACCACGGGATGTGAATGTACAGCGCCAGCGGCGGCAATGCGGTGAAGCGAAATGAGTCGGGCGTTTGGATCATTTAACTGAGTTTACAAACGTAAGTAACGCTTGCGCTCGGTGACTAAGTTTGTTTTTAACGTCCGCCGGCAATTCCGCTGATGCGCATTGATGCGTCGGAACCAAGAATACCGGGTCATAACCAAATCCATTTTGGCCGCGCGGCGAATGCAGAATGCTGCCTTCCCAGCTTCCCTGGCAGATTAGCGGTGTTGGATCTTCCGCGTTGCGCAGGTAAACAATGACGCAAATGAAACGTGCCGTGCGTTGCGCGTCGGGGACATCGCGCAAGCTCGCCAAAAGTTTCGCGACGTTGTCGCTGTCCGATGCGTTAGTGCCGGCGTAACGCGAGGAATAAATCCCGGGGGCCCCGTGCAAATAATCAACGGCAAGGCCGGAGTCATCAGCGAGTGCGGGCAGTCCGGAATGTTGGGCGGCGTTGCGGGCTTTGATGATGGCGTTTTCGACAAACGTTAATCCAGTCTCTTCCGCCTCAGGAACGCCAAGACTTGTTTGTGGTACGACCTCGCAAGCCAGTGGCGCGAGAATGTGGTTCATCTCGCGCACCTTGCCGGCGTTGCCAGTGGCCAGGATTAAACGTGGAGGTAGTTTTACGGCGCTCATGGTTACGATTGCGTCTACCGCGGTTCTGGTCCGAGCGCTTCGCGCTGATGCTCGATAAGTGTTTTGATGCTCGCGGCGGCAAGATCCAGCATCGAGTTGAGTTCTTCGCGGCGGAACGCGTGACCTTCCGCTGTACCTTGGATTTCCACAAACGCGCCACCGTCGTTCATTACCACGTTCATATCCGTTTCAGCGTTGGAGTCTTCGGCGTAGTCTAAATCGACAATCGGAAGGCCTTTGTAGATGCCTGTCGAGATCGAGGCGATGTGGCCGTGAACAGGGTTTTTGTTCAGCACGCCTTGTTTTTTCAGGCTGCGCATCGCATCAACCAAAGCAACATATCCGCCGGTGATGGACGCTGTGCGCGTGCCGCCGTCGGCTTGGATAACGTCGCAATCGATAGTGATTGTGCGTTCGCCGAGCGCGTTCATGTCCATCATTGCGCGCAATGAGCGACCGATGAGACGCTGAATTTCCATAGTGCGACCGCCTTGTTTGCCGTTGGCCGCTTCGCGTTTCATGCGTTGACCGGTGGAGCGCGGCAACATGCCATATTCCGCCGTGACCCAGCCTTGGCCGGTGCCCTTCAAAAAGCGCGGAACACCGTCTTCGACGGACGCAGTGCAAATCACTTTCGTATCACCGAACTCAACGAGTACGGAGCCTTCCGCATGTTTGGTGTAGTGGCGGGTAAAACGAATTGAGCGCATTTGATTCGGTGCGCGGCCACTGGGACGCATAAAAACCTCGGTCTTACTTCTGATGGCCGTCTAGTATACCCGTAGACGGGTGGCGAACGCTTGCGGATAGAAAATGGCCGCGCGTTGATGGGATGGTTGTTTGCATCGTTGACTGCGCGAGGTATAGATCGCAAAGCCCATGTTATAGTTGGCGCCGCTACCGTATACGAGCTAGGAGCCTCCCTATGTTTTGCAGTATGACCGCTTTTGCGCGACTGGATCGAGAAACCGAATTGGGTTCTTTTACTTGGGAGATGCGTGCGGTTAATCACCGTTATCTCGAAGTGACGGTTCGCCTGCCGGAAGAGTTGCGTCATTTGGAAGGCGATGTGCGGGAAAAAATTAGCGCTCACCTCGGTCGCGGCAAAGTGGAATGTTTATTGCGTTTCAAGCCCGGTGCGGCGGCAGGACTGGAGTTCACTGTAGATAGTCTGGTTTTGGACCGGCTCGCCGGGGCCTTGGAGACTGTGGTCGACAAAGTCCGGGCTGTCGCGCAGCCAAGTTCGTTGGATCTGTTGCGTTGGCCTGGCGTCCTCAAGATAGAAGACCTCAGCAAAGAGGCCTTGCAGTCCAAAGCGCTTGCGCTGCTTGACCACCTCATTAAAGACTTTCAGAGTGCCCGGCAACGGGAGGGCGAAAAACTCAAGGAGCTCATGGCGCGTCGTTGTGACGTTTTGGTTGAGCGCGTGGCCCAAGTGCGCGAGCGATTGCCGGTGTTGGTTCCTCAGTTTCGCCAGAAATTACTTGATCGCCTTGCGACGGTTAAGCAAGAGTTGGATCCACAGCGGCTCGAACAAGAAATGGTGATTTACGCGCAACGCGTGGATGTGGCGGAGGAGCTGGATCGGCTGAGCGTACACATCGACGAAACCCGCCGGATTTTCACTACAGGCGGAGCGGTCGGTCGTCGTCTAGACTTCCTTATGCAAGAGTTCAATCGGGAAGCGAATACCTTGGCATCAAAGTCGTCAGATGTTGAGTTAACGCGGTTGGCTGTCGATATGAAGGTGTTAATTGAGCAGATGCGGGAACAAGTGCAAAACATCGAGTAATTTCGGCGGAAGCGATGGAGAAACCGATGGCCAGTGGTACCTTATATATCGTCGCCGCACCTTCCGGCGCGGGTAAAACTTCGCTCGTCAAAGCGCTGCTCAAAGCGGTACCCAATCTTTTGGTCTCCGTTTCCCATACTACCCGCGCACAGCGCGCGGGCGAGCAAGATGGAGTCGACTACCATTTTGTCGGTGAAGAGACGTTTCACGGCATGATTGATAGCGGTGCTTTTCTTGAGCACGCCCGCGTTTTCGATCGCTATTACGGCACGTCTCGTCAGTGGGTGTTGGAAAAGCTGACCGCTGGCTATGACGTGATTTTGGAAATTGATTGGCAGGGTGCTCGGCAAGTACGCAGTCAAATGCCAGATTGCCGCGGAATTTTTATTTTACCGCCGTCGCGCCTGGCGCTTGAGAAACGGCTCTTTGCTCGCAATCAAGACGCTATTGAAGTGATCGAACGGCGTATGCGTGATGCAGTCAATGAAATGGTTCACTATGATGAGTTTGATTACCTTGTTGTGAATGATGACTTTGATCGTGCGCTCCAGGACATGGTCGCTATCATCACCAGCCGGCGTTTGCGGACGGTCGTGCGCAAGCAAGATGTGCGTGAGCTGCTCCATAATCTTCTGGACTAACATTTTTGTCGCGGCATTGAACTCTCTATTAACCGATTGTCCCGTCATACGCGGCGGGCGCTCCAAATTACGACGCTAGCTGATCTGGGCCGCCTGCTATATACTGCTCGGCTTGATTCTGAACCGGGGGGAATTGCATGGCTCGCGTCACTGTTGAAGATTGCCTTGATAATGTTGAAAACCGTTTTCAGTTGGTCCTGGTCGCATCGATACGCGCTCGCCAGCTCGCCAATGGCAGAACTCCTCATGTTGCGCCAGAGAATGACAAACCGACCGTTATCGCGCTGCGCGAAATAGCGGAAGGACACGTTGGACCAAGTATTTTGGTGGAAGTAGCTCAAGCCGAAGTCATCCCTGAACGAAACCTGACGGACGCCGAACTTGCTGAAGCTGCTTTACACGCGACTAATCCTTAAAAATCTCCCGCGCGCAGGGTGTGACTCTGCGCGTACTTATTTACCACGTCGGATTGTAGGTTTCGTAGGCCGTGACCACGACACCCATTATTGACGAAACGCCACATCCACCGGCGCCCCCATCGCCGGATGTTATGGCCGAGTTGCGCAAGGAACTCGACCTTTACCTCGAGCCGGAAAAAATTGCCGAAATTGAGAAGGCCTATCGCTATGGGGCGACGGCGCATCATGGCCAGCTGCGATTAAGCGGCGAGCCCTACATTAGTCATCCACTGCAAGCGGCCAGAATCCTCGCGCAAATGCGCTTGGATCATCACACCATCATTGCCGCGATTCTCCATGATGTATTGGAAGACACGGCTGTCACCAAAGCTCAGCTGAGTCTTGAATTTAGCCCTGAGGTTGCGGACTTAGTGGATGGTGTTAGCAAGCTCACCCAAGTTCAGTTCGAAAGCCGTGCGGAAGCACAAGCGGAAAACTTTCAGAAAATGATGCTGGCCATGGTGCGCGATATTCGCGTCATCTTGGTTAAGCTCGCCGATCGCATTCACAACATGCGCACGCTCAGTGCGATGTCGCTTGAGAAGCGCCGGCGAATTGCGCGTGAGACGCTGGACATTTATGTTCCCATCGCGCATCGACTTGGCATCAATACCTTCCGACTTGAACTAGAAGAGTTAGGGTTTCAAGCGCTATATCCGATGCGTCATCGCGTGCTACAAGAGTCCGTTAAGCGGGCTCGCGGTAACAGAAAAGAAATTATCCAACGCATCGGTGACACGATCAATGGACGTTTGCAGCAGGAGCATATGGCGGGACGCGTTGTCGGGCGCGAAAAGCACCTGTACAGCCTTTATGAAAAAATGCGCAACAAGCACCTGCCATTTTCTGAAGTCTTCGACGTCTATGCCTTCCGAGTTATGGTTGACACGGTGGATTCGTGTTATCGGGTCCTGGGCGTGGTCCACAATTTATACAAGCCCGTGCCTGGTAAATTTAAAGACTACATTGCGATTCCAAAGTCAAACGGCTACCAGTCACTTCATACCGTGTTGTTTGGTCCCTACGGCGTCCCGATTGAAGTCCAAATTCGTACCGATGACATGGATCGTGTCGCTGAGGCAGGTATCGCGGCGCACTGGCTTTATAAGACCGGCGACAGCTCATCGACGAATGCACAAGCTCGCACGCGCGAGTGGTTGCGCAATTTGCTGGAACTACAGAAAAACGCCGGCAATTCGCTGGAGTTCATCGAAAACGTCAAAATCGATTTATTCCCTGATGTCGTCTATGTTTTCACGCCTAAGGGCGACATTATGGAGCTTTTACGCGGCTCAACTGCTGTCGATTTTGCCTACGCTGTCCATACGCACGTCGGCAACACTTGCGTCGCAGTTAAGGTTGATCGGCGCCTCGCGCCGCTTAGCACGGAATTGCACAACGGTCAGACGGTCGAGGTCATCACGGCGTCCAGCGCCCGTCCCAATCCTGCCTGGCTCAACTTCGTGGTGAGCGGCAAAGCCCGCGCCAATATTCGCAACTTTCTCAAAAACCTCAAGCAGGAAGAAGCCATCGGCTTGGGCCGTCGCTTAATGGAGCAGGCGCTCGCGCAATTTTCGCTCGCCGTAGATCGCTTGCCGGCGCGAGCAATCAAAACTGTTGTTGAAGAATTTCGCATTGAGTCGTTTGATGAGCTGCTGCGCGACATTGGTTTGGGCAACCGCATGGCCGTCATTGTTGCGCGGCGGCTCAACGAGGCAAGTGCGGCCGAACAAGCCGAGCTACCTTCGCGCAAAGCCAAACGCGGTGGTATTAAGAATGTGCTAACTCGCTATGTGCCGAATTGGCTACGCGGTGATAAACACCAGTCGCGACCTTTGGTGCTAAAGGGCACCGAAGGCATGGTGGTAAATTTCGCCAAGTGTTGTCGGCCCATTCCAGGTGATCCTATTGTTGGTTTTGTGAGCGCTGGCCGTGGCATTGTTATCCACGTTGAGACGTGCAAAAACGTGGCCGAATATCGGCGCATGCCCGAGAAATGGATCGATGTGCAATGGGAAGATCACGTTGAGGGAAATTTCCCCGTCGATATTCGCGTCGATGTCGCCAATCAACGTGGAGTGTTAGCGACTGTGGCGGCGGCTATTGCCGAGTTGGGTGGTAACATTGAGAATGTTCATCTGGAAGACCGCGACGGAAAATTTTCAACTATCTATTTTACGGTGGATGTGCAAAATCGTAAGCACTTGGCCAGTCTCATGCGTAAGGTTCGCGCTATCGAGCAAGTTTCGCGTATCGTGCGGCATAAGAGCGGATAAGTTCGCGCGCTGCGCCACCCATTTTCGCCACGGTCCATTACACGAAAGGGAGCGCAAATATGACGAATCTGGCAAATATAAATCTGGCAAATATAAAAAAAGAAGTTGTGCAAACCAATAATGCACCCAAAGCCATTGGCACGTATTCGCAAGCGATCAAAGTGGGCGCGACTGTGTATTTGTCGGGCCAAATTCCTTTGGTGCCGGCTACCATGGACTTAGTGGCGGGCGATATGACTGCGCAAATACGCCAAGTATTCGACAACCTCAAAGCGGTAGCGGAAGCGGCGGGTGGTAATTTGTCGCACGTCGTCAAGCTCAACGTGTTCCTCACCGATCTGTCCCATTTCCCGCTGGTGAATCAAATCATGGCGACATATTTTGTTGAGCCATATCCGGCGCGCGCAGCCATTGGCGTGGCCGCCTTGCCACGCGGCGCGCACGTTGAGATGGACGGCGTAATGCATATCGATGCGGCAACTTAATCCGGCGACTTGCACACCGTGACTCACGCATCGGGCAAGTTATCCGTAAACACTCCTGCTACGGATTTGCCGCTCACCGTGTTGAAGGGTATTGGTGAAAAGCTGGCTGAGCGATTGCAAAAGCTTGGGCTCTTTTCCCTCTACGACCTTTGCTTTCATCTGCCCTCACGGTACGAAGATCGTACTCGACTCACCCCGCTAAAACGTGTGCGTCCCGGTCAGCTAGCCGTTGTCGAGGGAGAGATTGTCGCGACGGAGATGAAGTACCATCCCCGCGTCATGTTGTGCGTGCGTTTGCGCGATGACAGCGGTGAACTTTCTGCGCGCTTTTTTCAATTCAATAAACATCAACGTGCACGTCTGCAAGTCGGAGCGCGTCTGCGCTGTTTTGGCGAAGTTCGTTGGGTGGGGCGCAATCTTGAACTTAGTCATCCAGAGACTGAGATTTTGGGTGACGTGTCGCCGCCCATGCCCGACACGCTGTCGCCGATTTATCCATTGACCGAAGGCGTTTCGCAAACCAAATTACGCAATCTGATTCAATCGGCGCTGCAGCTCTGCGCGCGTTCTATCGGCACAACCGATTTGTTGCCGGCTGAGTTGTTGAGCAGTGAAAACTTGCCGTCGCTGGTGGACGCGTTGATGTTTGTGCATACGCCGCCGCCGAACGCGCGCTTGAGTGAGCTGGAGGAGCGCAGTCATCCCGCGCAGCGACGTTTAGTGTTGGAAGAATTGTTGGCTCACTACCTGAGTTTGCGAAAAATACGCGCGACGAGCGCAAGTTATCGCGCGCCAAGCTTAAGTGGTCCCGCATTACTCAAAGAAACGTTCCTCGCGAATCTGCCGTACCAGCTCACTGCCGCGCAACAGCGTGTGGTGGCGGAGTTGGAGCAGGACATGGAGCGTGCAACGCCGATGCAGCGGTTGTTGCAGGGTGATGTCGGTTCCGGCAAAACTGTTGTGGCAGCGCTCGCACTGATCAAAGCGATGGCGGCGAATTATCAGGCGGTTTTTATGGCGCCAACGGAATTATTAGCGGAACAACATTTGCGCAATTTGCACGGATGGCTGATGCCGCTGGGTATTGAGCCCGTGTTGTTGTCGGGAGGCCTGCCCAAAAAAGCGCGCAACGAACTCATTGCCAAATTGGCGACGGGTGATATTCGTGTCGTGATCGGTACGCACGCGTTGTTACAAGATGATGTGCAGTTTGCGCGACTCGGTTTGATCGTGATCGACGAGCAGCACCGCTTTGGTGTTGATCAACGCTTCAAGTTGTGGCGCAAAGGACAAAATGACGCAACCTTGCCCCACCAGCTCATTATGACCGCGACGCCTATTCCGCGCACCTTGGCGATGGCGTTTTACGGCGATTTGGACGTGTCGGTAATCGATGAGTTGCCGCCGGGCCGTACGCCCGTAGAGACGGTAACCATTTCCGCGCGTCGTCGACCTGATGTCGTGCTGCGTATTGCGCATGCGTGCGCCGAAGGTCGACAGATTTATTGGGTATGTGCGCTGATCGAAGAATCCGAAGTGTTGCAATGCCAGGCGGCAACGGTAAGTTATGAGCAATTGACCCACGAATTGCCGCAGCTTCGCATTGGCTTGATTCATGGTCGTTTGAGTCGCGACGAAAAAGATCGCGTGATGGGGCTGTTTCGCGCGGGTGAACTGGATGTGTTGGTGGCGACAACCGTGATCGAAGTCGGGGTGGACGTGCCCCTCGCCAGTGTCATGATTATCGATAATGCGGAGCGTTTGGGTTTGTCGCAATTGCATCAGTTGCGTGGTCGCGTCGGTCGCGGCACCACGCGCAGTGTTTGTGTATTGTTGTATCAAGAGCCCTTGTCGGAAACGAGTCAAGCGCGGCTCACGGTCATGCGCAGCACCAACGACGGCTTTGAGGTGGCGCGGAAGGACTTGGAATTGCGCGGTCCCGGCGAGGTGTTGGGTAAACGCCAAAGTGGCGCCATGCAATTTCGCATCGCCGACTTGGTGCGCGATCAAGCCATGGTGCCCCAGGTAACCCAAATGGCGGAGCGCGTCATGCGCGACTATCCAAGCTATGTTGATCCGTTGATTCAGCGATGGTTGGGTTCGGCGGAGCGCTTTGGCAATGTATAATCCTAAAAACGGCGATTGAACCCTACTGCGAATGACTATGTCACCGAATCTGCGCGACAAAATCGCAAAATCTTTCCTCACCGTAGCGGTGAGCTACGGCGGCGGAATATTTTGCGATTTTCTCGCGCATCTTCAGCGCCCTAGTCCTTCTCGCGACGTTTCCAATCGCCGTTTTTAGGATAATCCAAAAACGTGAAATCAAATGAAGTACCGTAGACTGCTTGTTGTGGTTATGCGGATGGCGCGTTGCATAAATGAAAAAAAATTCGCACAACTCGGGTGGCTCGTCGGCTGATTTTCCTACTGGGCGTTGGCGCGACCTCTCGATTAAACCATCGCTTGCGATGTCAGAGATCATCGCCTCTTGGATTTACGATCGGTCATCGTTGACGCAACGTTTGCGCGATTTGTGCCCGCAAAAATTTTCGGTGGTGGTGTTGTATCAAGGTTGGCAGCGTCCACGCCACGATGAACGACGCGTGTTGGATTTGCCGGCGCCGCAGCGCGCTTGGGTTCGGGAAGTTCACCTGTGTTGTGAGGGAAAACCTTTGGTGTTCGCGCGTACAGTTATACCGCACACTACGTTGACCGGTCCGCGCAAGAGGTTGATGCGGTTGGGCCGAAGACCGTTGGGCGCGCTATTGTTTGCGGCGCGGCGCGTGCGTCGACGTCACTTTGGTGTTATTTCGTTGGCAGGTGATTCGGAGTTGTTGGCGAATGGCGGCACTTTTCCTCGCACGACGATTTGGGGTCGCCGCGCCGTATTTTATTTGCAGGATAAACCGCTGTTGGTCAGTGAGTTCTTTCTGCCTAGTCTTTGGCGTCACGCTTAATCAAATCGGCGCAGACTGTGCCATTACGGATAGCATCCCGGTAATCAATGAACCGCAACGACAACGATATTGATACACAGCCGCCGCGCGTCGTCGATTGGTCAGCGCGACTTTACGGCTATGCGTTGCTCATGCGGCTCGACAAGCCCATTGGTATTTTGTTGCTGCTGTGGCCGACCTTGTGGGGCTTGTGGTTGGCGGCTCACGGCGTGCCGGACTGGAAAAATATTCTGATATTTATGCTGGGCGTGCTGCTGATGCGTTCGGCGGGCTGTGTGATCAACGATTATGCGGATCGTGACTTCGACCCGCACGTGGCGCGCACCAAATCGCGGCCGTTGGCGGCGGGGCGGGTAACGCCGCGCGAAGCGATTATCTTGTTTGTGGTGTTGGGGCTGAGTGCATTTTGTTTAGTGCTGCTAACCAATTGGCTAACGGTGGGCTTGTCGTTTGGTGGCGCGGTCTTAGCAACGCTTTATCCGTTCACGAAACGCTACACCCATTTGCCGCAAGTGGTGCTCGGCGCCGCGTTTGCCTGGGCGGTGCCGATGGCTTTTGCCGCGCAATTGGATGCTGTGCCCAAGATTGCTTGGTTAGTTTTTGTCGCGACCGTGATGTGGACAGTGGCTTACGACACCATGTACGCGATGGTCGATCGCGAAGATGATGTGCGCATTGGCGTGAAGTCGACGGCGATTCTGTTTGGCGACGCGGATCGTTTTGTCATTGGCGTGCTGCAGTTTACGGTGCTGTTCACGCTGATTTCCATCGGGCGCTATGAACATCTCGGCGGCTTTTACTATTTGGGCTGCGCCGTGGCGGCGGCATTAGCGGTTTATCAGCAGTGGTTGATTAAAGACCGCCAGCCAGCAAAGTGTTTTGCTGCGTTTCTGAATAACAATTGGTTTGGCGCCGCGGTTTTTATCGGGCTTGTGTTGGATTTATGGGTGTGACGTGAAGCGGATCGCCGATTAGCGATCCGGAGTCAACCGCCCGAGTCCACCCTCGCCGTAGCAAAACCGCACCACGAAGTTTGCGTGTGGCGATGTAGCCCGGATGGATTCTGCGATGGCTACCCGGATCACGCCGCGCTACATCCGGGCTACGTTACGATCGGATCCATTCGGCGCGCTGGCTCAGACACCCGTCACTAATAAATCCAGCGCAGCGATGATCTCGTCTCGGTGGGCGGAAAAATCAGCGACCGGCTCGCCGATATTCTTGATCGAGACTCCGGCGAGTTGCGGCGTCATCAATACTGTTTTTTTGTTCTCGATGGTGAATTCCGGCATGAGCCGGGTGATAGGCTTGGTATGAAGCGACTTGCGCAGATAAAGCGGAACCACCACGCGCGTGTTCAGTTCCGCCAGCAAATTACTTTGCACGTCCAGTAAGTAAGGAATCCCAGTCTTCGACTTTGGATTATTGTTCCGATGCACCGTGAACTGAGCCATTAAAAGCCCCGCTCGTCATCGCTGTACACGCCGTTCTTTTCCACGTGCTCGTTGTATTGCGCGAACGCGTCACGGTTCTCGGCCAACCATTGCTCTCGCAACCGTCGGTTGATCGTTTCCTCGAGCGCCTGCTCCAATACCGCAGACACGTTCACCTTCAACTCGCGGGCGCGCTGCAAAAGCTCGCTGTTGATGCTGACATTTGTTGGCTTCTTGGGCGCTTTTCGGTTGATAACAACGGACATGGCAGATCTCGGGTGTTAACGGTATATGCGCATATCGTATGCGCATACATTATGCGTGTCAATGACGTTAGAGAGCGGTGGACGTACAGGGTCGGACCACGCCAAAACGCTGGGGTAAAACGAAAACCCACTCAATTGTCGACTGAAAAGTGACCTTAGAATCTCTTTTTGACCTCAAAAACGAACTTTAACGAATCACATTTCTGCACGCGGTGACACGGTAAAAGTAGCGTTCGTCGTTAGAGTGCGATTTCGCCTCCAAAAATAGATTTTAAGCTTAATTTCGGGCGAAAATTTTCTCGTAAGTTGATTAAGATCCAGATCATACGTTGGTCCGATAATCATCTAGCCAGCACCATCTTCCGCTGTGTCGAGTAACATCGACATGGCGGATGCACCATAAAAGGAGACTGGCTATGACACTCTACTGTGGAATCGACTTGCACTCCAACAATCACGTGGTTGTCGTTATT
>Ga0315270_10001445_pt1 | contig 12600 bp, 6 predicted proteins | sample C1_bottom_MG_FD_204932 | JGI IMG/M metagenome (GOLD analysis project Ga0315270, IMG submission 204932) | Sediment microbial communities from Yellowstone Lake, YNP, Wyoming, USA - C1_bottom | ecosystem: Environmental > Aquatic > Freshwater > Lake > Sediment | place: USA: Wyoming | collected... | reverse complement strand
GCAGAAAGAAACTGCCACAACTCTTCCGGGCTCGAGATGTCCCCGGGGAACCGGCATCCGAGTCCGATGACCGCGATCGGCTCGTCGAGGGGACGAGGCTCCGCAGAACCTGGCGATGCGGTCGTGGTCACCGCGGGCGATCCGGTCAGGAAATCTAACAGTGCATTGATGTTGGGGTGCTGCCAGAACTCGACGGGATCAACTGGGCGGCCCAGCAGTTCCGCAAGTTCGCCGGAGAGCACTACCGCCTCGGCCGAGCCCATCCCCAGATCCTTGAGCGACCGCTCGGGATCCACGTCGGCGGGTTTGCAGCCGACCGTCCTTACCAGGTAGTCGGCGAGCCACTGCAGAAGTTCTTGGCGGGATAGCGCAGCCGCCATGTGTTAGGCGTCCAGTCGTTCGAACGTGCCGTGCTGGTACCTCTCGGCACACGTGGATCGTCGGATCTTGCCGCTGGTGGTCACCGGGATGGAACCCGGGGCGACGAGCACGAGGTCGAAGATGCGCAGGCCGTGGTTTTCCGACACCGCCGAGGTGAGCTGACGCTTGATCGCGTCGAGGATCTCCGACGGCTCGACACCGGGTTGCGACGGGGCCTTGACCTCGACGATGGTGACCAGTTGTTCGGTGTCGTCGTTGGGGACGGAGATCGCAGCGACGCGTCCCCTGGTGATCTCCTGGATCGTCGACTCGATGTCGTCGGGATAGTGGTTGCGCCCGTTGACGACGAGCAGGTCCTTGATGCGGCCGACGATGAACAGGTACCCGTCGGAGATCACGGTCAGGTCGCCGGACCGCAGCCAGGGACCGTCGGGCGTACCGGGGGTCGGACTCGTGAGGTAGCCGTGGAAGGTGCTTTCGGTGCGCGCCCGGTCGTTCCAGTACCCGGGGCCGACGTTGTCGCCCTGCACCCAGAGCTCTCCCACGCTGCCGTCTTCAAGTTCGGTGCAGGTGTCCGGATCGACGACGCGCACCAGTTGCGTTCCGGTGAGATTGTAGGCGACCAATTCGGAGGAGCCCGGGGTGTCGGCGTCACATCGCGCGGCCTTGCCCTCCGACAGCTGGTCGGCAAGGAACGACACACTGTGCGAGGGTTCGCCGGCCTTCTGCGCCGCCACGTACAGCGTGGCCTCAGCCAGTCCGTAGGACGGCCGCACCGCCGTCGCGGGAAGGTTGAAACGGGCAAATCGTTCGTTGAAGCGGGCGATGGTCCGCGCGCTCACGCGTTCGCTGCCGTTGTTGATCGACATCACTCGGCTGAGATCGTGCCCGGCCATATCCTCGTCGGAAGTGCGGCGGGCCGCCAGGTCGAAGGCGAAGTTCGGCGCCGCCGAGAAGGTGTTGGGGTAGTCGGCGAGTTGATGCAGCCAACGTGCCGGTCGTTGCAGAAACCCGACCGGGTCGGTCAGCCAGGCAGGACAGTTCCAGGCCAGCGGCAGAGCGATGCCCAGCATCAGCCCCATGTCGTGATAGAAGGGGATCCATCCCGCGATGTTCATGTCGGCCGGTGGCAGACCGCCTCGGTCTTCGAAGAACGCGCCGGCGATCTGGTCGAAGTTGGTGAGCAGGTTGCGGTGGGTGATGATCGCGCCGGTTGGCTGCCCAGTGGATCCCGAGGTGTACTGCAGATGCGCGATGCTGTCCGGTGCGTGCGTGCTCGCGCCGATTTCCGACGGCGAGTCCAGGTCGAGCGAATCGACCTCGAGGATTGTGGGCGCTGGATTTCCGCCGTCGGCACGGGCATAGGTGGCGATTGCGTCGACGGTGTCGGACGTGGTCAAGATCACCGACGGCTTGCAGTCCCGCAGTGCGGTCGACACTCGCTCGTCGTGTGCGCCCAGGATCGGCACCGGCAGTGGCACTGCGGCGAAGCCGGCCTCCACCGCGCCGTAGTAGGCGACGATGTACTGGAGGCCTTGCGGGGCCAGAATCGCGGCGCGATCACCGGGTGACCCGCACTGCCGCAGTTCGTCGGCCAGGTTGACCGCCCGCTGCAGCGTCTGCGACCACGTGAGGGTCTCGGAGAAACCATTCGGGTCCACGGCGTAGTCGACGTAGGTGAACGCGGGGGCATCGGGGCGCTCAGTGGCCCGTTTGCGCAGCAGAGCGGGAATGGATGGCACTGCTGTAGTCATCTCTCAACCTTCTTGTCGCCGGAGCGGCCGGGCGGTGGGCATGCCGACGCGAGTCTAATCTTCACCTTCCAGACTAACTTCTGGCTTTCGCCCCCAAGATCGCACTAGCGCCCGGCCAGGGGAGAAGATAGTCACGTGGTCAACCCTCCCCTTCCCGCAGACCGACCAGATCGGCTGCCCGCGCCCGCGCCGCCCAGAATTCCGTCCGGCGGTCGCCGCGAGCTCGGCCTGTTCGGCTCGCTGTTCTGCAAGATCTCCGCCCGCATCTGGGGCGTGCCGGAGATCCATCTGTTCACGGTTTTCGCCCAACACCGGCGGCTGTTCTGGTCCTGGGCGCCGTTTGGTGGAATGCTGCTGCGGCGCGGGCGCCTGCCCGGATACGACACCGAAGTGGTGATCCTGCGGGTCGGGCACGTCCGCAACTGCGAATACGAGTTGCAGCAGCACCGCCGGATAGCCCTGACACGCGGTGTGGAACCCGACACCGTGGCGGCGGTATTCGCCTGGCCGGAGCCGGCCGGACTCTCACTTCGTCATCAGGCGCTCCTCTCCGCGGTCGACGAGCTATTGGCTACCCGCACGGTGTCCGATGAGTCCTGGCAGAGATTGGCGGGCCACCTGGATCACAGACAGCTGATCGAGTTCGTCATGTTGGTCGGTCAGTACGACGCCCTGGCGATGTGGCTCAACACCCTCGGTGTCCCGATGGACTACCCGGACTGAAGCTTGCGGCGCCGGTCCGGTCACCGTCGCGCCGATTGCTGAGTAGCGTCAAACCCACGCACCCAACGACACGTGAGGAGCAGGGCCATGGGCCATGCCGAGGTAGACCAGTCAGTCCGTGAGGCCGGCGCGGCCATGGGCGAAGCCATCGGAGTCTTCATGCTGCACCCGGAGACGTTCGGCGGCAGCATCGCGGCCGGTTATGAAAACCCATTCGCCGGCTATGTCGCCGGGCGTGGCGGCGTGCTGGGCGAGGCCACCGGGTCGACGGTTGCGGCGGTGTTCACCGTTTTCGAGCCGAACTTCATCAGCGCCTGCTGGGAGGAGGGTGTCGCGGTACGTGGCGCGGCCGGTGCGGCGAAGGTGTACTGGGATCAGGTGGCGGACTTCGGCCGCAAGTACCTGACCGGAGCCGAAGGGCCCGCGCGCATCGCGCAACTCGGCGAGAAGATCATTGCCACGACGTCTCCGCTGGGACTGCCGATGTTCGCCGGCTATCGGAACATGCCGTTGGCCGGTGACGACGCGGCCCGGGCACTGCAGGTGATGTTCGTGCTGAGGGAATTGCGTGCCGATGTCCATTTCAAGGCGCTGTCGCTGTCGGACATCACCCCGGTCGAAGCTCACATGCTCCACGGTGGCCGCGACTACACCACGATGTTCGGCTTTGCCGAACCCTTCGCTGACGGGGCGGACAAGGCGGAGCGTTACGCCGAGGTGGAGGAGACAACCAACCGCCGGATGACTGAGGTCTTCGCCGCCGCACTCGATCACGATGAGGCCGCCGAACTGGCCCACCTCAGCGTCGGGGCCCTTGCGACGCTGAAGGCTAATGTTCCGGGGTGAACGGCCGGGAGTTTAGGCTTCGCAGATGCCGTTAGCGGACGGTCAAATCTTCGCCGGCTACACCATCGGTCGGGTCCTCGGCACCGGAGGAATGGGCGAGGTTTATCTGGCGCAGCATCCGCGCCTGCCCCGCCACGATGCGCTCAAGGTGCTCGGCACCGGGGTCAGCCACGATGAGGAGTATCGACAGCGATTCAATCGGGAAGCCGAGATGGTGGCGATGCTGCGCCACCCGAACATCGTCACCATCTACGACCGCGGCGACCTCGAAGGCCAACTGTGGATCGCCATGGAATTCGTCGATGGCACCGATGCCTCCCGGCTGCTAATCGACAAATATCCGAACGGGATTCCGCCCGCCGAAGTGGCGCACATCGTCACCGATATTGCCGATGCCCTCGACTACGCCCACAGTCGTGGGCTGCTGCACCGAGACATCAAGCCGGCGAACATCCTCCTCGGCGTGTCGGAGTCCGGCGACGAACGAGTCATGTTGACCGACTTCGGCGTTGCTCGATGGATCGGCCAATCCAGTGATCTGACCGGCGCCGACATGACGGTCGGCACGGTGAACTACGCGGCCCCCGAACAACTCAAAGGCGAACAGATCGACGGTCGCGCTGACCAGTATTCCCTCGCCTCCACCGCCTACCATCTGCTCACCGGTGCGGCGCCGTTCGCGAACAGCAACCCGGCCGTCGTCATCGGTAACCATCTGAGTGCACAGCCGCCACCGATCGGCACCGGCCACCCCGACCTCACCCGACTCGGACCGGTGTTCGCCAGGGCGTTGGCCAAAGATCCGTCCGATCGCTTCGACCAGTGCGGAGATTTCGCGACGGCGATGCGGGGCGCACTGGGTTCAACGGCTTTGGGTTCGACGGCTTTGGGTTCAACGGCTTTGGGTTCGGCGGCCGGTATGGCGGCACGGCATCGCAAGCCCGAGGCCGTTCCCGGCAGGAGACGCTGGATCGCTGCGGCACTGGCTGCGGTACTCGTCATCTCGGCCCTCGGCGTCGCACTCGCGTTGTTGGCCGGGCGCCGCGACACCGGCACAGCCTCGACGCCGACGACGCCCCCGCCGCCGGCGGTGTCGGCCCGGATGGACCTGCCGGTGGTGGTCGTCGGCGCGGACTGCGCGGTGCTCGGCGCGGCGGCAGTCGACGGCAATGGTGCTCCCGCCTACTGCGCCCGGGTGGACTCACAGGGCATTGAGACGGTGTGGTCGCTTCAGCCGGAACGGCTGCGCACGGCCGGATCCCGACCACCTACCGCACCCTGACTTCGGTATTGGCGTTTCACACCGTTTCGGTGATCCAAATCGTTCCGGTGAGCCCAATCTGTTCCGGTGAGCCCAATCTGTTCCGGTGATCCCAATCTGTTCCGGTGATTAGGGCCGCGCCGATACCATCGGCTCACTCGGGCCGGTCCGGCCCGGGGCGCTTCGTGGAGGGTAGGCATTCGGTGTCTTCGAATACAGCTGCTGAGATCGTCGACAAATTGGGCGGGTCGGCGAATATCGAGAGCCTCACGCACTGCGCCACCCGACTGCGTTTCACGCTGCACGACGCCTCCGGCGTGACGCAATCCGATCTGGAGTCGGTGTCGGGAGTGATGGGCGCGGTGCCCCAGGCGGGCAACCGCTACCAGGTGGTCATCGGCGGGGGAGTGCAGACGGTCTATAGCCAGATCAAGGCGCTGCCCGGGATGGGTGGCGGCGGGGACGTTGACGACGCCGCCGCCATCAAGGCCGCGGCCCGCGCCAAGGGTCCGCGCGGAAAGTTTGCCTGGCTCGACGGGTTCTTCGAGTTCCTCTCCGACTCCTTCCGCCCGATCCTCGGCGCGCTGCTCGGAGCCTCGCTGTTCATCACCTTCATGGCGCTGATGAGCACGCTCAACGTCATCCCCAACTGGGCCGACCCGCGTGAGGCCAGCCAACTGTCGCCGACCTGGCAGTTCATCAACCTGTGCTGGCAGGGCGTTTTCGTGTTCCTACCGCTGATGGTTGCCTACAACGCCGCGAAAAAGCTGGGCGCCGATCCGTGGGTCGGGTTCGCGATCATGGCCGTGGTCATGTTGCCGGGTTTCGCCGCATTGAAGGACTTCACCGAGCCCACGACCGTGTTCGGCTCCCAGGTCGACGTCGTGCAGGTTCTCGGACTGCCGCTGACGATCTTCAACTACAGCTCGCAGGTGTTCCCGCCGCTGCTGATGGCCGCGGTCCTGGGTCTGTTGTATCGATTCCTGAAGCGGGTCATTCCGGAGAACGTCCAACTGATCTTCGTGCCGTTCCTGTCGATGCTGGTCATGATCCCGCTGACGGCGTTCCTGATCGGGCCGATCGGCGTCTACACCGGTGCGGCGCTCGGCGGATTCCTGAAGTCCGTCAACGATTTCTCCCCGTTGATCTTCGCGATCCTCATCCCGTTGGCATACCCGTTCATGGTGCCGCTGGGCCTGCACTGGCCGATCAACGCGATCATGCTGGTGAACATCCAAACCCTGGGCTACGACTTCATCCAGGGCCCGATGGGTGCGTGGAACTTCGCCTGTTTCGGCGCCACTGCCGGTGTGCTGTTCCTTGCCTGGCGGGAACGGGACAAGCAGATGCGCCAGACCGCAATGGGTGGCTTGGCGGCCGGTCTGCTCGGCGGTATATCGGAGCCGTCGCTGTACGGAATCCACCTGCGGTTCAAGCGAATCTATCCACGCTTGCTAGCCGGCTGTCTGGTGGGCGGCGTGATCATCGGCCTGGGTGGTGGAGTAACAACGAAGGCCTTCGTCTTCACCTCGCTGCTGACCATTCCGGCGTTCAGCAATATGGGCCTGTACGCCGTGGCGATCCTCGCGGCCTTCCTCACCTCGATGATCCTGGTGATCCTGTCGGGCTATCGCACACCCGAGCAAGCCGCTGCGGCGGCTGCGGCAGGGGTTTCGGTCGCCGACCTGGAAGGTCCGATGGGTGAAGCCAGCCCGGATACCCTCGTCGCCGCCGCCGCGACCAAGGCAGCCGGCGATGTCGGCGTCACCACCGAGATCCTCTCGCCGCTGGCCGGAACCGTCATCGCGCTGAGCGACGTTCCGGATCCGGTGTTCGGCAAGGGAATCCTGGGACCGGGCATCGCGGTGATCCCATCTGGGAATACCGCGTATGCGCCCGGGTCGGGCGTGGTGGTCGCCGCGCAGCCGACCGGCCATGCTTTCGGACTTCTTCTCGACAGCGGTGTCGAGGTGCTGATCCATATCGGAATCGATACTGTCAAACTCAAGGGCGCGGGCTTCGATGTGCATGTCGCCAAGGGCGATCGGGTCACCGCTGGAACTCCGCTGGTCACCTTCGACCGCAAGGTCATCGAAGATGCCGGTTATCCGTTGACCACGCCGATCATCATTTTGAATTCGAAGAAGTTCGGATCGGTAGAGCAAACCGCCGAGGGCGAAACCACCGTCGGCGCACCGATTCTCGCTGTGACGCCGGCGCCGGTCGCCGCGGAGGTGGGGCTGTAATTCCCGACCGGTTCCCCGCGTCGAGCGTTACGCCAGCGCGCCGCTCGATGCCCGCTGTCGCTCTGGAGTAACGCTCGGCGGGTTCGGACTAGGCCTTGATGCGGATCCGACCGGGCGACCACAGCCCGCTGCGGGTCGCGGTTCCCAACTCGATCTGCGCCGGTTCGGCATCGAGGATGGTGTCGAACCTGCGCAGCGATCCCCAGTCGCGGCCCCAGTCCTCGGACAGATAAGTCGCCATGACGTGGGCCCGCAGCATCACGTCACTGATTCCCAGGAGACCCCCGTTGCGGCCGTCCTCCCAGGTGTCGGTGTCCTGCTTCTTGGCGGTGTAGTCCGGCGTGATCCGGAACTTCGGCACCTGGGTGACGCCGTTGGAGTGCAGCATCGGCTGCTGGCATGGGAAGGCCAGGCCCACCGCCCAGTCCATCAGCACGGGCTGAATGGATCCGACGTAGTCCTGCACGGAGAGCAACTGGGGCACCCGCGGCGGGGTGACCGCGATCCAGTCGCCCAGGGACAGTGACCGGTCCTCGGCCACGATCCGCACCGCGGTGGCGTCGGCGGGGATTGCCGATCGCGGGTAACGGAGATTTCGCCAGGATGGGGCCGGGCCCAGGTCGTAGGGTTGCACCCGGCCGGCCGGAACCAGATCTGGGCCGGGGCCGGGTCTGGCGTACTCCAACTCGACGGTCTGGCCTTCGGTCTTTCCCTTGAGCACGCTGTTGCCGGCGATGGTGCCGGCGGCGGTCACCACCACCAGCGGCTGACCGGCCGCGTCGGGCAGGCGATACCAGGCCGACGTCAGCAGACTCTCCTTCTGGGCCGTGCCGACGTAGCTGCCCGCCACCGGTACGCGATCCGGATCTAATCCGTACGGAAGTGGAATTTTCGAGCCGTTGATCCCGGCTTTGTCGAGTTTGACCGGCGCTTCCCAGTCGTAATCGATGCCGGGTGTCGGGTTAAGCACCCGAATTGCCTCGGCCACAATGTGTTCCGGCACACCGTTGGGGGTGAACCCGACCGAGTTCGTGCCACCGAGTGGGCCAAGCGGTCCGTAGTCGCCGGGCAGTGGGGTCATGAAACCGACATTGGTGTCGGACTCGACGAGCACATCGTCAGCCAGTCCGCACCCCCCAGACAACGACCGGATATTGGCTATTGCGTTGGAGTAGGTCGGGTACTGGCGCACCACGCCCGCCGTCATCGACGCGATGAACACCAGCACCATGAATCCAGCTGCCACCGGTATCGGCGCGGCCGTGAGCACCCGCACGACGCGGCCCTCGCCGTGTACCCGGGAAGCGAAGTGCAGCCAGCCGGTGTAGAGCGCGGAGATCAGGAAAAGCGCGAAGAAGATCGCGCTGACGCTGATGCCGGCGATGCGGGGCATCTCGTTGTTGAACGGCACACCGTAACTCGACACGTACCACCAACCGTTAGTGGTGGCGAAGCACAGGGCGAGCAGGAACAGCACCGCCGTCACGACGGTCATCCGGTTACGCGACCAGCGCAGGACACTGCGCGACACCAGCACCGTCGTCAGTGCAGCCATCGCCGCACCGACTGCGGCGAATAGCCCGAAGTGATGAACCCACTTCGTCGGGGTGAACATCAGGGTGAACATCGTCGCGAAGATGACGCCCATCAGACGCCAGGCGGGACCGCGCGCCACACCGGGAACTCTCTTGCGGCGCAACATGATGAACACGGAAACGAACAGCGACAGTGCGGTAATGAGGAAGCCGAAGCGCCGCGACAGCGAGCCGTCGACCGTCGGCAGGATCAGGTAGTAGTAGCGCAGGTTCTCGGTGTACCAGGCCTGACTCGGACCGATATCGGTGCGAATACGGGTCGCCTCGAGCACGGTGGCGAGGGTCTGATCCGCGAACACCACCGTGAGCACAATCGTGCCAACGGCAAGCAACGGGGCCACGAGTGGCCAGGTGCCCACCACCGCGCGGCGGCGCGCGAGGATCCGCAGGATGGGCCGGCCGCCGGCGATCAATGCCGCCACTGCGATCAACCCGGTCGGCTGAATACCCAGGGTGAACGCCGCTGTCAGGATGGCCAGCGCGGCCGGTGTGAGTCGACCGGAGCTGATCGCCCGTTCGATCAGCACATAGGTGATCAACGCCCCGGTGGCGATCTGGCCTTCGGGCCGAAGGCCGTTGTTGAACGGCATCCACGCGGCCAGCAACACCAGCCCGGCCGCCCACAGTGCCGGTCTGCTGCCGACGACGGCGGGGCCCAATCGGGGGAGCACCTCGCGGGACAGCAGCAGCCAGCACACCAGCGCGCACACCAGATCGGGCAGCCGGATCCAGATGCTCGCATCGCTGACGTGCGTCATCCACGCCAAGACGTTGTAATACCAGCCAAACGGGTCTTCGGGGCTGCCGAACCACCGGAAGTAGTTGGACATGTACCCGGCATTGTCGGCGACCCGGGCCATCCCGAGGATGTACCCGTCGTCAGATGAGTTGGCACCCAACACATGCCAGACCAGGAAGCTGGTCACCACCGTCACATCGACGGCGGTAAACGTGCGCCAGCGCCCGGGGATGAGCGAGCGCATGCGACGACCGTCGAGTCGGTCGAGGCGCCACAGAGCCGTAAGCGCGATCGCGGTGGAGGCCATGGCCAGCAACATCGCCGCGAGTTTGATCGCCGTCGGCCCACTGGAGAACCTGGTGTCAATGGTGGCCGTGACACTCAAGCCGGGTGGTGCGGGCCCGGTCAGATCGGTAAAGACGCCGACGATCGCGGGCCGCAGGTTGGGGTCTTTAAACCCGCTGCGCAAATCCCGGTAGCCGGTCTGGGCGGAGTCCTCATCCTGTTCCTGATCCGTCGTGTTCGGTGGCAGGCCCACAAACATGGCGTAGGTGCCTGACTCCGATGAGGTGATCTCGATGCGCTGACAGTTTGGCGATTCGATCTCGCTGCGCGGCACACTGGCGACGACGACGTTGCGATCGGTGATGTCCACCCGTTGGGCCGTGACGGTGACGAACAACGAATTCAGCGCCGCGTCTTTGCCTTCCGGTGGTGCCAGGCCGAGTACCAGACCGCCCTTCGCCGGCATCTCTCGGATTACCTCGCACGGCACCGTGACAGCGAGTGATACCGGTGCCTGTGAGATCAGCGGCGCGCTGACATTGTTGAGTTTTCCGTCCTGCGGCCAGTTCAGGGTCGCGGTGGTTTGCACCACCGGCAGCAGAGGTGTGAGGACCGACAACACGAAACCCAGCACGCCGGCGACCGTGGCCACCCACCGGGTGATCTTCACGTCGTCGGCCGCGTCGTGGTCACTGGGTCGGAGGGTTTGCGTCATATCTCGATTCATGGGAGCGCCCTGATCGGTCCGTTGCGGCTCCAGCCGGGCACCCGCTTTGAGCCCTCGTCGACGACCGCGTCGGGTGACTGCGCCGCGGGCACCACCCGGACGTAACGTTCGATCGCACCCCAATCGCGATACCAGTCGTCACGCAGGTACGTCGGCACCGTCGCCGTGGTCAGCAGGGCCTGAATGAACAGGAACGGCCCGCCCGCCCGCGCCGACTGCCACATGTTCGATGACACCACCACCTGCTTGAGATTGGGCAGGATCCGGTAACGCGGAAGTTCCGCCACCCCGAGCCGCTCCGCGAACGGACGCTGACAGGGGAAGTTCGCGGCGGTGGCGATGTCCATCAGAACGGGCGTCTGGTCGCCGAGATACTCCTGCGCCGATTCCAGTGGCGGTACCCGCGGCGGGGTGAATCCGAACCACTGATCCGAACTCAGGTTCGGATCGTCGGCCACAATCCGGGCGACGTTCGCCTCCGGCGGTGCCCATGACAGCGGGAAACGCAGATTGCGCCAGGCCTTTTGTTCGGTGGTGTCGATCGGCTGCACTTTGTCCAACGGTACGAAGCTGCCGTCCGGGCGTCGAACTCCCCACTGAAGCTTCAGTGACTGCCCGTAGTGAAACTCGCCCTCATCGTCGTAGTACCAGATCGCGCCGGCCGCGGCGACGGTCACCAGCGGTCGATTCGGCGAACGCTCCGGTAGTTCGTACCATGCCGAGGTCACCTTGGCCGCGAGCCTGTTCTCTTTGTAGCTACCCATCACCGGTGTGGTTTTGGGGTCAAGTCCGAACGGCAGGAACACCTTTGACCCGTTGACACCGACGGGTCCGTAGCCGCCCCCGGTGCCGCCGGAGAAAGCGATCCCGAAGCTCGGCTTGTCCGGCGAGCCGTCAGAATTGACGGTCCCGGGGTTGGCGATGAACGGTGCGATCGGATCCAGATTCTCGCTGATGCCGTTGGGAGTGAAGCCGATCGGCTTCTCTCCGCCCAGCGGTCCGTACCGTCCCCACTGCTGTCCGGGGGCGGGCTTCAGCATGCCCGCGTTGGTGTCGGCCTCAACCAGGACGTCATCGGCCATTGCGCAACTCGCGCCGGACAGGCCCGAGCTCAGGGCCGCAAGGTTCGCTTTCCCGGTGGTGTAGGCCGGGTAGCGCTGCGCGAACCCCTTGGCCATCGACCCGACCGACAGCACGACCACGACAATCGACAGTGCCAGCAGCGGAGTGGCGGCCAGCATCCGGTTGCGACGAGTGTTCTCGACTTCGGCGTGGACGGTGTAGTCCATCCGGAAGTGCAGCCATCCGGCGATCAGGGCCGCGATCAGGGTCAGTCCTAGCACCATTGACGTCACCGGCTGGTGGAACAGAACCGGCGCCCGGTCATACCAGGGCACCCCGTAGTTGCCGACGTAGAACCAGCCGTTGATGCCCGCACTCGCCCACGCCAGCACGAACAGCAGCGCGGTGATGTAGAGCGCAAGGTTGCGCCGACTGTGCAGACCCACGCGGGCGAAGGTGAATGCGGTCACCGCGCCGAGTGCGGCCGTCAACCCCGCGAACGCACCGAACTGAACCGCCCATTTGGTGGGGGTGAAGGTCAGCAGAAGCAAACCCAGTGCGGTGCTTCCGAGCAGGCGCCACACCGGTCCGCGAGCCAGCCCGGGTAGCCGACCACGACGCAACAGGACCGTCAGCATGCTGAATAAACACAGCAGCATCACCAGCACGGCGAAGCGCCGTGTCAGTGAGCTCTCCACGTGCTCTTCGACAGTCAGGAAGTAGTAGCGCAGGAAGTCCTGATACCACGAGATCGTAGGGCCGACAACGTATTTGATTCGAGCGGATTCAGCAACGGTGGCCAGGGTCTGGTCCCGGAAGACGATAACGAAAATCACCGACGCCGCTGCGGCCAGTGCCGCCAGTGGGGCCAGCAGACCGTCGGCCCCCCGGCGTCGGCCGATGATGCGGCCAATGGCTCGCGCCCCCACCAATAGTGGGGCGAGCGCGATCAGGCCCTGCGGAGCGAGTGTCGCGCTGAAC
>Ga0315270_10001442_pt1 | contig 12607 bp, 14 predicted proteins | sample C1_bottom_MG_FD_204932 | JGI IMG/M metagenome (GOLD analysis project Ga0315270, IMG submission 204932) | Sediment microbial communities from Yellowstone Lake, YNP, Wyoming, USA - C1_bottom | ecosystem: Environmental > Aquatic > Freshwater > Lake > Sediment | place: USA: Wyoming | collected... | reverse complement strand
GTATTTTCATTTCAGGGCCGAAAAGATCAAGAGTTCCTTTCCTCCGTTTTTTCTTCTTACCTTGGTCTCCATCGCTCTCGTCACGATTTAGTTGATTGCAATGGAATCTCGTCGCTTAGAAATTCTGCGCGCAATCGTGGATGAGTATGTCTCGACCCAAGAACCTGTTGGCTCGAAGGCGATCGCCGACCGTCACAGCCTTGGTATTTCACCTGCAACGATCCGCAATGAGATGGCCCTTCTCGAAGAGCAGGGTCTGATCACCCACCCGCACACAAGTGCCGGGCGAATTCCGACCGACCTTGGTTACCGAGTATTCGTCGATAAATTGGCCACCATCAAGCCGCTCTCATCGGCCGAACGTCGGGCGATCGAGAGTTTCCTTGAGGGCGCCCATGACCTTGACGATGTCGTCATGCGCACCGTGAGATTGTTGGCGGACGTAACCAAGCAAGTAGCGGTAGTTCAGTATCCATCGCTAGTGAAATCGCGCGTTCGCCATCTCGAGCTCGTCTCGCTTACGCCTTCGCGCCTGATGCTTATTCTGATCACGGATAGCGGGCAAGTTGAGCAGAGGGTTATGGAATTTAGCCACGATGTTGAGGAAGTTTTCATCGCGGGTCTGCGTTCACAATTGAATCAAGCGATCGCTGGTGCTCGCTTGCTGGATGTTGCTGATCGATTGACAGGGCTTGTCGCAGTGCACATTGGGCGCGAGCAGGGCGATGTCAACGCGATTGTTTCGACATTGACGGAGATGGCATTGGAAAAACCTGAGGAGCGGGTAGTGCTTGCTGGAACTGCAAACCTTGCACGCTTCCGCGAAGATTTCTCCACGCAGATTCATCCGATTCTTGAGGCTCTTGAGGAACAAGTTGTCTTATTGCGTTTACTAGGCGACGTCAGCGAAAACGTGCAGGTACGAATCGGCCAAGAGCAGAGCGAGCAGAATTTGCGTCAGACAAGCGTTATTTCAGTGGGTTACGGAAGTGAAGTCACCCCGCTCGGCGCACTTGGTGTGATTGGACCTACGCGCATGGATTACGCGGCATCGATCGCGGCAGTTTCGGCAGTGGCTCGGTATGTCGGACGTTATATGAATGAGGGTTCGTAGTGGCAGATTTGTATGAAGTCTTGGGTGTTGATCGTGATGCCAACCAAGACCAAATTAAACGCGCGTATCGCAAACTAGTGCGAGAGCTGCATCCAGATATAAATCCAGATCCGCAGGTTCAGGATCGCTTCAAGGACATCACTGCTGCCTATGAAGTTCTTAGCGATCCGCAAAAGCGTGCTAACTATGACGCAGGCGGGGGAAATGGCTTTGGCAACTTCGGAGGCGGCAACTTCGGGTTCGGCGACATCATGGATGCGTTCTTCGGAGGCGGTGGGAGTCGCGGTCCGAGGTCGCGAAAGCGCGCGGGACAAGATGCGTTGATTCGCATTGAGGTCGATCTCAATGAAGCATGTTTTGGAACCGAACGTGAAATCACTGTTGAAAGCGCGGTGATCTGTCCAAAGTGCGATGGGTCCGGATGCGCCGAAGGCGGCCATCCAACAATGTGTGAGATCTGCAAAGGGCGAGGCGAGACTCAACATGTAACTCGCTCCTTTATCGGTCAGGTTATGACCAGCAGGCCGTGTGCCAACTGCCAGGGATATGGGAGTGTGATCACAAATCCATGTCGCGAATGCGCAGGTGATGGTCGAGTTCGATCCCGCCAGACAATCCCAGTCAAGATTCCCGCCGGTGTTGAAACTGGAAATCGAATTCAACTCAGCGGTCGTGGTGAAGTTGGACCTGGTGGTGGTCCTGCCGGTGACTTATATGTTGAAATTGTTCAGACTCCTCACGAGTTCTTGGTCCGCGAGGGAAATACCTTGCATGTTGCTCTTGGCATCTCGATGGCAGCCGCGGCTCTCGGCACGACTCTTACTGTTGAAACCCTAGATGGCCCAATTCCCGTATCCATTAAGCCAGGAATTCAGAGTGGGGCGACGATCCCTGTGAAGGGCAAAGGAGTAACGCATTTGCGAGGAGGTGGTCGTGGCGATCTCATTGTCCATGTTGAAGTGCATACGCCATCTAAACTAAATAAAGAGCAAGAGGAGTTGCTTCGCAAATTCGCACAGTTGCGTGGGGAGAAAGAGGGCGAATCTCAAATGCAGCGCCAAGACGGAGGATTCTTCAGCAAATTCAGAGATGCCTTCGGTCGCTAATGCTGCCTCTCTTTTATGTTGCTGAACTGCCTACTCAGATCAATGAGCGTTGCAGCTTAGGTGGGGATGTCGGTCACCATATTGCCCGCGTTTTACGTGCAGTGCCTGGTGAAGAGTTGTTGCTCTCTGATGGCAAGGGGCACTGGTCTCGCGTTTCTGTTCTAGAAGTTGAAAAGAATTCAGTTGATCTTGCTGTCCTTGAATCTGGTTTTCAAGAACCACGAGAAATTTCCATCACGGTAGTACAAGGAATAACAAAGGGTGATCGCACCCGTGAAAATATGGAGTTGCTTGTACAAGCAGATGTAGATCGCATCATTCCATGGAAGGCATCGCGCTCAATTGGCAAACTTCCAGATGGAGTTGAAAAGTTAAAAGTTGCGGTTATTGAAGCCGGTAAGCAATCTCGTCGTTACTACCTTCCAGAAGTTGCAGATGTGGTTGATACCGATCAACTTCAGGCAATCCTGAGGAGCGCTGATTTAGCCGTCGTGCTTGAGGCGGACACTGAGAAAAAACTTTCGGAAGTCGTCAACAAGAGTGTCCACCCGACGTCAATAGTGCTTGTTGTCGGTCCCGAGGGTGGCATTTCCAACGAAGAACTTGAGAAAATGGCAGATGCGGGGGCAATACCAGCCAAATTGGGCCGAACAATTTTGCGCTCGGCGCATGCAGGAATTGCGGCAGTATCTGCGTTGAACGTTGCACTTGGACTTTGGTAGTAGGAGAGTATCGACATGGCACTAGATCCAGATTGTCTGTTCTGCAAGATCATCGAAGGTGAGATTCCAGCTACTATCGTTTATCGGAACGAGAACGTTGTCGCTTTCCGAGACATCACGCCACAGGCACCGACTCATGTGGTGATCGTCCCAACCATTCACGTTGAAAACGCTGCCGCCCTTGCACGGATGTCTTCGGTTATTACCGCCGCCCTTTTTCTGGCAGCAGACGAGATCGCAAAAACTGAAGGTTTAGACGGTTATCGCGCAGTTTTCAATACGGGATCATCGGTCGGACAGAGCGTCTTTCACGCTCATTTACACCTTCTAGGGGGTCGTTTTTTCGCATGGCCACCAGGTTAAAGCGATAACCCGTAGAATATTTGCAATGGAAAGAACTCTTTTTGCGGTACCAAGTGCGATACCAATGGTCGCGCTATTGGGCGCAACAGACGCACACCTACGGATCATTGAATCAGCCTTTCCAACGTTGACCATCACCGTTCGTGGCAATGAAATCACTTTCCAAGGCGATTCGGATGAAGGACTTCGGTTTGAGGCGTTGCTCAACGAACTCCTTGTCGTTATCCGCTCGGGTCAGACACTCACCAGTGAACTTGTGGTGCGCTCGATTTCAATGATGCGCAATATTCCGCAAGAGCATCCTGCCGAAGTTCTTTCGCTCAACATCTTGAGCAACCGCGGTCGTTCCATCCGCCCGAAGACTGCTAATCAGAAGCATTACGTCGATGCGATCGACGAACACACCATCACTTTTGGAATTGGTCCTGCAGGAACAGGTAAGACCTACCTTGCGATGGCAAAGGCTGTTGCAGCACTGCAGTCACGTGAGGTGAACAGAATTATTCTCACCCGTCCTGCGGTAGAGGCAGGCGAGCATCTAGGTTTCTTGCCTGGCACATTGTCGGAGAAAATCGATCCCTACCTCCGCCCGCTCTTTGATGCTTTGCATGACATGATCGACCAGGATTCAATCCCGCGCTTGATGCAGACGGGCATTATTGAAGTTGCACCCCTTGCCTACATGCGTGGTCGCACTCTCAATGATGCATTCATAATTTTGGACGAGGCGCAGAACACATCACCTGAGCAGATGAAGATGTTTCTTACTCGACTCGGTTTCGGATCCAGGATGGTTATCACTGGAGATGTCACGCAGATGGATCTTCCATCCGGTGCAAAGTCCGGCCTGAAGGTAATTCGCGATATTTTGAGCGATGTCGATGACATCGCGTTCATCGAGTTGAGTTCTCAAGACGTTGTGCGAAACTCCCTTGTAGGAGAAATCGTTGAGGCCTACGGCAAACACAGCGCTGAACGTGAGGCGCAGTTACAGGAGCAACGGGCACCTCGCCAATTGCGCCCTGGCACCTAAATTATGGCCATAGAAATCGTCAATAGGTCAGGGATTGCATACAGCGAGGAAGATCTCGAGTCTTTGCTCCGGTTCGGCATGGCTGAACTCGATCTGAACTCAGAGTGCGATCTCGATGTTCTGCTCGTAGATGAAGAAGAAATGACCCAGTTGCACATTAAATGGATGGATGAGCCAGGACCCACTGACGTCCTGACTTTTCCCATGGATGAACTGCGTCCGCACTCCAAGGAACCAGGAATTCTTGGCGATATCGTCTTATGTCCACAAGTTGCAATCCGACAGGCAGAATCTGCCAACCACACGTTTACTCACGAGATGTCCATATTGGGTGTCCACGGACTATTGCATATTGTGGGATATGACCACGCAAACAAAGAGGATGAAAAAGAGATGTTCGATCTACAAGAATCGATAGTTGCTAGGTGGAGTAAATGACACCCGTGCTAATTCTCGCCATCATCGTGCTCTTGGCTTTTGCGGGCTTTCTAGCAGGCAGTGAAGCCGCACTCACATCAATTTCCCGGATCAAGATTGACGAACTCGAATCGCGCCCCGGTGGCGGCATTCTCCGCAGAGTGACTTCGGATCCTGCACGCTATCTCAACGTTCTATTGCTCGTGCGCAAGACGTGCGAACTCACCGCGACAGTTCTACTTGCTGTTATTTTGTCTCGGAACTTCGATGGCGGTCAAGCCCTGTTCTTGACCGTTGTGATCATGGTCGTTCTTTCTTATGTCATCGTCGGCGTTGGCCCGCGAACACTTGGAAAGCAGAACCCTCATGTGTGGGCACGAAGCGGTGCTGTAGCGGCCTTTGCGTTGGCATTTATCCTCGGACCGATTACCACTTTGTTAATTGCAATAGGCAATGCGATCACACCGGGAAAGGGATTTCGACACGGACCTTTCGCAAATGAGGCAGAGCTGCGCGACCTTGTAGACCAGGCGCATGAGCGCGGTCTTGTTGAATCCGACGAGCACGAGATGATCCACTCCGTTTTCGAACTTGGTGACACATTGGTGCGCGAGCTCATGGTGCCGCGAACGGAGATGGTCTGGATTGAAAGGGACAAAACCCTGCGTCAAGCACTCTCTTTAGCATTGCGTTCTGGTTTTTCGCGTGTGCCTGTTGTTGGCACTGATGTCGACAACATCATCGGCATTGCCTACGTAAAAGATCTAGCCAAACGCGCACTGGACCACCATGAAGCAGAGCAGACCGAGAAGGTCGAACAGCACATGAGGCCGGCCACATTTGTTCCCGAGAGCAAGACCGCTGTGGAATTGCTCAAGGAGATGCAGAGAGACCAGATTCACCTTGCCATCGTCATAGACGAGTACGGCGGAACCGCCGGAATCATCACGATCGAAGATATTTTGGAAGAGATCGTTGGTGAAATCGAAGACGAATACGATGACGGCGAAGAAGCGTTCTTATGGCTGAACGAGGATAAGGCCAGAGCGCAGGCCACCTTGCATGTTGAAGATCTTGCACGAGAATTGAATATCACTGTCGCCGAGAGCGAGTACCACGATGTCGACACTGTCGGCGGATTGATGGCGAAGAAGTTGGGTCGCGTCCCGATTCCCGGCAGCACGATTTTCATCAACGGCTGGAACATTACAGCCGAACGTCCGATTGGGCGCCGCCGCCGAATTAGCAGTGTCATTGTTGAGCGGGAGGCTCCGACAACCGAGGGCGAGCATGACGAAATCTAGTTTTACCAATCCAGAGGATGCCAAACTAGAAACCCTTGCTCGTGCGACGCAACGCCGAACCGGTTCCGAACAAGCAGCAGCTCTTCGCGATTCAACCGGACGCACCTATGTTGCGATCAACATTTCCACGCCAAGTTTTTCCATTGATGCAATGGCGGCTGTATTTACCGTGGCCATGGCAAGTCAGATATCTGGGATTGAAGCCGTTGTTGTTGTGGGCACTGGCCCAATAAATGTTGCGCCAGTGCGCGAATATGCTCCAAATTGCCTGATCTGGCGTATCAAGTCGACCGGCGAAATAACTGCGCTCTAAGGCGCGATACCCTAGCCCCATGCGTATTGTTCGATTCTCGCCCTCTGCTGCAGACCCCTCTCTCGACCTTGGAAAAGACCCTCTATTTGGCGTCCTTGCCGAAGATGGGATTGCGGTTATCACAGGGGATCCGCTCTATTCAGGGATCAAGCCAACTGGCCAGGTCGTGCCGCTGTCTCAGGTGCGTTTGCTGGCGCCGGTGTTGCCACGCAGCAAGGTCGTCTGTATCGGGAAGAATTACGCCGATCACGCCAAAGAGATGGGCGGGGAAGTCCCCGAAGAGCCGATTATTTTTCTCAAACCCAATACATCTGTGATCGGCCCTGATGACACCATCGTGTGGCCTGCCATGAGCGATCGCGTCGACTATGAAGCCGAGCTCGCGATTGTCATCGGTCGCATCTGCAAGGACGTTCCCAAGGAGCGCGCTAACGATGTGATTTTTGGTTACACGATTGCCAACGATGTGACAGCACGCGACCTGCAGAAGAAAGACGGACAGTGGACCCGGGCAAAAGGCTTCGACACGTTCTGCCCGCTTGGACCATGGATCGAAACAGAGTTTGTTCCAGGCAATCAGCGAATTACTACCACTCTTAATGGTGAAGTCATGCAAGATGGGCGCCTCTCCGACATGATCAACGGGATCCCCGAGATCATCAATTTTGTTACTCAAGTAATGACGTTGCTACCAGGGGATGTGATTTTGACTGGCACCCCAGCAGGAATTGGTCCAATGCCAGAAAAATCCATTGTCACTGTGGCAATTGAAGGCTTAGGCGAACTAACGAATAGGCTGAGCAATCATGGCTGATAAGAAAGTTCGGGTGCGATTCGCCCCGTCTCCAACTGGCGATCTTCACGTCGGAAATATTCGTACCGCGTTATTTGACTGGGCCTATGCCCGTCACACTGGTGGGACATTCATCTTCCGCATTGAAGACACCGACACCACTCGCGTGACCGATGAGTACATTGCCGCTGCGATCGACACTCTTCGTTGGCTCGGCTTGCAATGGGATGAGGGTCCTGAAGTTGGCGGCGAATACGGTCCTTATCAGCAGTCGCAACGTCTGGACATTTACGCCCATTGGGCGCAGAAGTTTCTAGATCAGAAGGATGCCTACTACTGCTTCTGCACCGCGGAGGAATTAGAAGCGCGCCGTGAAGCACAGCGTGCAGCCAATGTTGCCCCTGGGTACGACGGTCAGTGCCGCAACTTGAGTGAAGACCATATTGCAGCGTTTAGATCTGAAGATCGCCAGCCTGTTATCCGTATGCGCATGCCTGATGGGCAGACAACATTCGTTGATCAAATTCGTGGCGAAGTTTCCTTCGATCACAAATTCGTTCCTGACTTCGTTCTCGTTCGAGGCGACGGATCACCGCTCTACACCCTTGCTGCTGCAGTCGACGATGTCTTGATGAAGATCACCCACGTTCTTCGTGGCGAGGACTTGCTTTCATCAACTCCGCGACAGATACGCGTTTACCAGGCGATGGGTCTCAAGGATGAGGACTTCCCAACTTTTGCGCACTTGCCATTCGTCATGGGTCAAGACAACGCCAAGCTGTCCAAGCGCAATGGTGAAGTATCTGTTAATTGGTATCGCGAAGCAGGATTCCTTCCTGAGGCGATCTGCAACTACTTGGCTTTACTTGGATGGTCGCCAGGGGAGGATCGTGAGAACATCACGATGAAAGAACTCACCGAACTCTTCACGGTGGAACGTGTTCACAGTTCGCCCGCCAAGTTCGATATGAAGAAACTTGAGGCGATAAACGGCGACAAGATCCGCGAACTCACCCTTGATGATTTCCTTACATGGTCGCTGCCATTCTTGAAGAATGCGAAGGTGATCTCTGGATCAGAGGATGAGATCGCACTTGTTAAAGCGGCATTGCCGATCATTCAAGAGCGCATCACGAAACTGAGTGAGATTCCAGGGATGCTGAAGTTCCTATTTGTTAAGGATTTCTCAGTTGAACCAGATTCGATCGCAAAGGTCAGCGATGCAGGATCGAAGGCAGTATTGAAGAGGAGTCTCGATGAACTAGTTCCACTCACCGAATGGACTCATTCCACAATTGAGGCCCTCCTTCGATCTTCACTGATCGAGGAGATGGGGCTGAAGCCACGAGTGGCATTCGGTTCCGTCCGGATCGCGGTCACCGGAAGCACCATCTCCCCGCCGTTATTTGAATCCATGGAGCTATTGGGCAAAAGTGTTTGTCTGGAGCGGATTTCAGGGGCTTTGGCGCTCTAATTTCTACGGTATCCTTGCGAACGCCTTTTGGGGTATGGGGTAATTGGCAGCCCTGCTGATTCTGGTTCAGTAAGTCTAGGTTCGAGTCCTGGTACCCCAGCGAAAGACAGTTTTAATGTACGTAATATGGAAAACGAAAGCCGTAGGCGATCGTTTTTGGAAACACTAGGGCCCCGTCGTCTAGCGGCCTAGGACTCTGGCTTCTCAAGCCAGCTACGAGGGTTCGAATCCCTTCGGGGCTACCAACGTGATGTGTCGAGACATCGTTCAGGTTGCCGCATAAGCACTATTGCTCGGATGAATAGCTCGAAAGGGCAACTTCTGCCGGGCATTTTGCTTTTCTGAACCAAAATCTTCAATCATCGGGGGATTCTGATGAATGAGGCCGAGGCCTGACCCCTTGACGGAGGTGTTAGCGTTTGCCTAGACGACAAAGCGCTAACAGGTTAGCGGTCTGAAAATTCACAATTTTCGCTCAAATTTCTGATCCAATTTTTCTGACTAAACCACCTTCTATTTCTATGATGTTTTGTATCCTTTTACGCTCAATTGCTGGCAGAACCGTACCGTTATTGGTACGCTTTTGCCAAAGTAAAGCGTGCATAGTTTTGGCAGAACCGTACCGTTATTGGTACGCTTCTGCCATTATGAAGACAAAGAAAATGACGTACAGGGAGCGACTCAAAGAGGTAGCTGAAGAGAACTATGGCTTCATCACTACAGCCGATCTGGCTGCCCTAAAAGTCCCAGCTGTTGAGGTCCGGAAGCTGGCGAACCGAGGCAAGCTCAAGCATGTGCGCCGAGGAGTCTACCGATTCCCTGATACGAGACCCACTGACCGCGATGGATTTGCGGCTGCCTTGGTAGAAGTTGGCGAGAGCGCTTTTCTCGTACGCGATGCAGTACTTGCTCTCCACGGTCTGGGTTTGGTCAATCCAAACAGAATTCGTGTTGCAACACTTCGTCGCATCAGACATCAACTCCCAAAATTTGTTGCTGTTGAACAGAGGGATACAGATGATGAAGTAGAGATTTACGAAGGGCTAAGAACAACGACGGTAGCCAAGGCGATCCTTGATTGCCGAGGTCTTGTTATGACCGAGCGATTGAAAGATGCACTTGGCCAAGCCGCCGAGCAAGGTCTAGTCACCCGCAAAGAACTTCTAGCTGTTCGCAAGGCCTTACGAGAGACCGCAGTCGCATGAGTGAAACAGGCGAGCCACCAAAGACCATCAACGCATTAAAGAAGAAGATTTCCAACGCATCAGGAGGAGAGCCTCAAGCACACAAGAATGCCCGACTCATATCTATGGTCGTTCTTTCACAAATGATGCCTGCCGGGGCAATCAAAGGTGGCACTGCCATGAAGATCAGAATGGGCGTTACCACAACGCGCTTTAGTCTTGATCTAGACGTCGCGCGAAAGAATGATTTGGCTAATTTTTTTGAGGAACTTGAAGCAAACCTTAGAGCCGGTTGGAATAACTTCACCGGGATCATTGAGGTCGGCTCTAAGCCCACCCCAAGGGGGGTTCCTCACGAGTACGTCATGCAGCCTTACAAGGTGAAACTTCGTTACAAGGGATCGGAATGGATGAACGTCACCCTTGAAGTTGGTCATGATGAGTTAGGTGATACGTCAGATGCTCAACTACGAATGGCACAAGAGATAACCGATCTATTCATTGCGGTCGGATTGCCAGCCCCTGCACCAGTGGCGCTTTTAGCACCAAAGCATCAGATAGCTCAAAAGCTTCACGCAACTAGCTCAGCTGGAAGCGAACGAGCTCACGATCTTGTAGATCTTCAGCTGCTTGTTTTCAACGAAAGTGTTGACTACACAGATGTTCGCGCCACGTGCGAGCGACTATTCCCTCACAGAAAACGCCACCCTTGGCCGCCCAAAGTCGTAGCCAATGAGAATTGGGACAGTCTTTACTTGGAGGCAGCTGACGGGATGGACGTGCTTCCAAGCGTCGATGAGGCGGTTACCTGGGTGAATGAACTAATTGAGCGTATTTGCTCGGCCTAGCCTGCCTGTTTCCAAGGTTTGAATGAAATCCATTGCACGGCGTCACTGCCATTTCTCCTACAATCTGGCACATGGATATCAACGATTACGCTCGTGAATATGAAGCATCTACCCAGTACTTCTTTGAAAAATTCGCCACTGTCACGCCTGCCGATCTGGACAAGCACATTCCTGATGGATGGACGCCACGGCAGATTGCCCATCACATGGCAGATAGTGAGGCTCAGTCCTACGCTCGCCTCCGCAGGCTTGTAGCCGAGCCAACCGGCTCCGTTATCCAGGGCTATGACGAGGCCGCATGGGCAGAGAACGCAACCCTCGGGTATACCGAACTTCCAATCGAGAATTCCATCGCCGTATACAAGGCGGTGCGCGCTGCAAGTTTGGACATTCTGAAGAGGTTGAAGATCGAAGATCTGGATCGCTCCGGCGTCCATACCGACAGTGGTCATTACACGATGAAGAATTGGCTACGGGCTTATACGAATCATCCTCGCGCACATGCAGATCAGATGATGGAGGCTATAGGCAACTGAGAGATTGTTAGGTAATTTCTAGCTATGTCTATCGCCAAATTCTCTGTCACTGCAATCGACTGCCCAGATCCAATTGCGCTCGCAAGTTTCTATTCGAAACTTTCAGGGTTTGAAATGGAACCACTAGGCGATTTCGACCCTGCGAAAGTAACTTGGTTCAGCCTTCTTCGAGATGGCGAGCCAGTTATTTCTTTCCAACGGATTCCGAATTTCGTTGCCCCTACTTGGCCTGAAGGTCTGGTACCTCAGCAGATGCACCTTGATTTTGATGTAAAGGATCTAGACAAGGCAGAAGCGGAAGTCCTTGCCCTCGGCGCTACGAAGTCCCCATTCCAATCAGCGACAAACTTCCGCGTGTATTTCGATCCGATCGGACATCCGTTCTGCCTAGTGCTTAATTCGTAGAGGATGGAATTTATCAAGCCTTCGAGATTAAGAGTCGACGATACCGTCGCGATTGTTAGTCCGTCATGGGGTGGCCCAAGCATCTTCCCGCACATCTATGGCAAGGGCTTGGAAGCGTTAAGAGATCTTGGTTTGCAGATAAAAGAGTATCCGAGCGCTCGAGCCGATAATGATTTTCTTGCCAGAAATCCACGCGCAAGGGCAAAAGATATTAACGATGCCTTCGCCGACGTTGAAGTGAAGGCGATCTTTGCGTCTATTGGAGGAGATGATTCGGTCAGAATATTGCCGTTCCTCAATCCGGAAGTCATTAAGAACAACCCGAAAATACTGATGGGGTATTCCGATACATCGACACTTTTGACCTACATAAACCAAATGGGGTTGGTGACTTTTAATGGTCCATCCGTAATGGCTGGCTTCTCGCAAGCCGGCGCATTTCCGGAGAGTTTTGTTGAACACGTCGAGGCATTGCTCTTCTCGCCTCAAGAGAATTATGAATATGAGAGCTATGGCGTTTACTGCGATGGCTACCTTGATTGGCGCAATCTAGAAAACGTTGGGAAGACCAAGGAGTTGAAACCAGATAACGGCTGGAGATTCTTACAGGGTTCTGGGGTTGCTACCGGAGAACTCTACGGTGGCTGCCTTGAGGTGTTGGAAATATTGAACGGCACCGAATTTTGGGCGGGCAGGGATTTCTGGAATGGAAAAATCCTGTTCTTCGAAACCTCTGAAGATAAGCCCTCTGTCCAAAGGGTTAGGCGAATTCTTCGCAACTATGGAATGCAGGGAATATTTGATAGAGCTTCAGCCATTCTTTTTGGCCGGGCAAGGGACTATACGGATGAGGAAAAAATAGAATTTGACCAAATGATTCTCGATGTCATTAAAGGAGAGTTTGGCAACGAAAGGCTCCCTGTCGTGTCCAACATGGATTTTGGACACACCGACCCGCAATTCATTCTTCCGCTAGGAGTAAAAGCAGAAGTTGA
>Ga0315270_10001440_pt1 | contig 12610 bp, 8 predicted proteins | sample C1_bottom_MG_FD_204932 | JGI IMG/M metagenome (GOLD analysis project Ga0315270, IMG submission 204932) | Sediment microbial communities from Yellowstone Lake, YNP, Wyoming, USA - C1_bottom | ecosystem: Environmental > Aquatic > Freshwater > Lake > Sediment | place: USA: Wyoming | collected... | reverse complement strand
GGAAACCTTAGCCATAGGGAAATCAGCCAAGTGAACTGATTCTGGAAGAGATGAATCAACAGGGCGCAGGAGTTCCTGCCAGACGTTCTCGGTGATGAAAGGAACGATCGGAGCCAGTAGAAGAGTCAAGGTATGCATGCACTCATGAAGTGTGGCAAGCGCGGCCGGGTCGCCTTCCCAGAAACGTCGGCGTGAGCGCCGGACATACCAATTGGATAAGTCGTCGATAAATGTTGCGAGGGCTTTGCCAGCGCGTTGCGAATCGAAATTGGCGAATGAATCGTCTACTTCGATGATGAGTTCCTGCAACTCAGAGAAAATCCACCGGTCCATTAGCGGGCGTTGAGTGATATCTGGTGCCTGGCTCAAATCGAAATCAGATGCCTTCGCGTAGAGTGCCAAAAATGAAACGGTGTTCCAATATGTCAGAAGCGTTTTGCGGACAACATCACTTATTGATTCATGCCCGACTCGGCGAGCCGTCCAAGGGGATCCAGCGGCAAACATGAACCAACGCACGGCATCGGCTCCATGCTGATCCATCAGCGGCATCGGCTCCAATACATTGCCAATGTGCTTGCTCATTTTGCGCCCGTCTTTGTCAACGATATGGCCTAAGCAGAGAACGGTTTTATAAGAACTCTCGTCGAAAACCAAAGTTCCGATCGCCATCAATGTATAGAACCAACCGCGGGTCTGGTCGATCGCTTCGCAGATGAAATCGGCAGGGTAGGCCGCTTCGAATTTCTCTTTGGAACCCTCCTTGTGTGGATATCCCCACTGGGCAAATGGCATAGAACCCGAGTCGTACCAGCCGTCAATGACCTCATTGACCCGCGCCATCTGAGAACCACATTCAGAGCATGGCCATGTGATGTCGTCAACGAAAGGCCGGTGCGGATCTAGCGAACTTAATTCAGTTCCGGCTAATTCACCTAGCTCTTTGAGGGACCCAACGCAGACCATATGGCCGTTGTCGCACCGCCAAATTGGTAGTGGAGTACCCCAATATCGATTTCGCGAAAGCGCCCAGTCGATATTGTTGTTGAGCCAGTCGCCATAACGCCCGTTCTTGATTGTTTCTGGGTGCCAATCGGTCTTGGCGTTCTCCCTCAGCAGTTCTGACTTGATAGAGGTTGTACGGATGTACCAGGACAATTGTGCGTAGTAGATCAAAGCTGTGTGGCAGCGCCAGCAGTGAGGATATTGGTGCTCGAAAGGAAGATGCTTGTATAGAAGTCCACTTTTCTTCAACTCTTTTACCAGAGCCTTGTCGGCGTCCTTGAAGAACAGTCCGCCAACAACGTCCACGTCGGGGAGGAAAGTTCCGTCGCTAGCAATCGGGTTCACAACCGGAAGGCCATAACTGCGACATACGAGCAAGTCATCGGCTCCGAATGCAGGAGATTGATGTACCAATCCCGTGCCGTCTTCTGTGGTGACGTAGTCGGCCAGTACTACAAAATGTGAGTCAGGAATATCGACATAGTTGAAAGGGCGACGATATTTTGTTCGTTCTAAATCTTTTCCATCCACATGAAGGAGGACTTTGACTTCTCCCTTGAGGAGGCCAACTAGATTTTCAGCGATGACAAGGACTTCTTTGACTCCGTCGACCTCTTCTTCGACAACAAGGTATGTGACATTGGGATTCACGGCGACGGCGGTGTTTGCGACCAGAGTCCACGGTGTCGTCGTCCATATAAGCAATGAGGCGTTGAGTTTTTCCAGTGGCCCAGATGTGATCGGGAAGCGTACATAGACGGAAGGGTCGGTCACTGTTTCATAACCTTGGGCAAGCTCGTGGTCTGACAATCCGGTTCCGCAACGGGGGCAATACGGTGCAACGCGATGATCTTGGACAAGAAGACCTTTCTTCCAGATCTCTTTGAGACTCCACCACACGCTCTCAACGTATTCGGGGGACATGGTCCAGTAGGCCTCGTCAAAATCCACCCAGAAGCCCATGCGATTCGTCATCTTGGTAAATTCGCCAACATGTCGTTGAACTGAGTCGCGACACTTGCTGTTGAATTCAGCTATTCCATATTTTTCAATATCGCCTTTGCCTGAAAAGCCGAGTTCCTTCTCGATTGCGATTTCTACAGGCAGGCCGTGGCAATCCCATCCTGCTTTTCTAAAGACGTACTTTCCCTTCATGGTTTGATATCGAGGGAATACATCCTTAAATACACGCGCTTCGATGTGATGGGTTCCTGGGGCGCCGTTGGCTGTAGGAGGGCCCTCATAAAAAGTCCAAGGCTCATGGCCTTGATGAGCTTCAAGGCTCTTGTGAAAGATCGAGTTCTCTTTCCAGAAATCTAGGATTGAGTGCTCCATGGCGGGCAGGTCGATATGGGCCCCGATTGCGCGGTATTCACTCATGTAGATTTCCGCCCTCCTTCACCATGTGTGGTGATGTCATTGGAGGGACGCACTCGATATACGAGTCCGCGGTACCACCCGCCTTGCATGCCGCCTAAAAAGAAGGAGCATGCCTCTTTGCTGTATCGCGCATCGGTTCTACCTCGCAGCGGTATATCACTGCGTCTCTTCCGACAGGCTCGGAGGTGATTGCCTCGTCACTGCCCTTTCGCGAAGGTTTTAGTGTATTCCATTGCGCGTAGAGTGGCGTTTTCTTCCAAATCAGCATAGGTTACGCGCCGTGGCATTGAAGAAAAAGAGTGCAGCAAGCAAGCCGGCAGCCAAAAAGGCTCCTGCTAAGAAAGCCGCTGTAAAAAAGCCGGCAGCCAAGAAGACTCCTGCCAAGAAGGCCCCAGTCAAGAAGGTCGCCCCTTCTAAAGCCGCCAAGAAGGCCCCAGGACGTCCGTTCCCCTCAAAGGCAGCAGTGACGCCGGCTCCAGTTGCAGCACCAGTGGCTCCGGTTATAGCCCCGGTTGTCGAAGAGCGACGATTGGTGATGCCTCCGCCTCCTCGCCCCACGAAGAATGGCAAGAAGAGTGCCCCCTTGAAGCCGATTAAGGCTGCCCCTACACCTGTTGTCGTCTCTGATAACGAGGCTCCATGGACTGCGGCTGAATTGAAAGTTGTTCGAGCTGCTCTTGCAAAAGAATTGGTCCGGCTTTCTACGGAATTGGCAGCGGTCGAACTTGAGATGGATGCTCTTATTCGCGAATCAGGCGAAGGCGCAGGTGATGACCAGGCCGATGCAGGAACAAAAACTTTCGAGCGCGAACACGAGATGTCTCTAGTCATCAATGCTCGTGACATGGTTCTTCAGACAGAACGTGCGATTGAACGAATCGACGATAAGACATACGGTCGCTGCGAAGAGTGCGGCAATTCTATTGGTAAAGCACGCCTTCAAGTTTTCCCACGTGCCACTTTGTGCATGCTCTGCAAACAGAAGGAAGAACGGCGCTGACATTGCGCCGAAAGTATCCAATTTGGGGCAGCGTCCTTCTGGTCGCGGCGCTTGTATGGGCAACGGACTTTGTAACCAAGAATTGGGCCATCAACTATTTGGCAGGTAAAGAACCTCGCAAAATCATTGGCAATTTTCTTAAACTGACTTTCACGGAGAATTCGGGGGCAGCATTTAGTTTTGCGACTGGGGGAACAATTCTTCTGGCCGCTTTCGCGATTCTCGTAATTTTGGCAATTGGGTATTGGGCACCGCGAATTACATCCAGACGATGGGGAGTCGTGCTTGGGTTGGTTCTGGGTGGAACTCTCGGAAATTTAGGCGATCGAATTCTGCGCGCGAATGTGGGTACAGGTGCCATGAAAGGCCAGGTCATCGATTGGATTCAGTTGCCGCATTGGCCCGTCTTCAACTTGGCTGACTCCTCTATCGTGATTGCCGCAGTGATTGCCAGTTACCTCTCCATTCGCAATATTTCTCCTATAACAAAGAACCATTCGGGTGGTGAATCTGATGGCACGTGAGTTTCGGTCTCTTGCCATCCCGGAGGGTGTAGATGGGGAACGAGTAGATAGCGCTCTGACTCGGGTTCTCGGACTTTCACGGACCACTATTGCGCGCTTGCTGGAGATGGGGGAGGTCACCTCTCATGGAAAGCCGATGCAGAAATCTGAACGGGTTCTTGCTGGTCAGATGATCGAAATACTTATGCCTGACACCACCGTAGGCGATGCGATACCCCTGACGCCTCTTGAGGGTCTCTCCGTTGTTTACGACGACGACTCGATCGTTGTCATCAATAAACCGGTGGGCTGTGCAGCGCATCCAAGTCCTGGTTGGACTGGACCAACGGTTGTGGGCGCACTCACCGCAGCTGGCTATACAGTCTCGACGAGTGGTGCGGCAGAGCGGGCTGGAATTGTTCATCGGCTCGACGTGGGCACGAGTGGGCTGATGGTCGTGGCGAAAACTGACCAGGCTTATTCATTTTTGAAAAGTGCCTTCAAAAATCGTGAAGTTGAAAAGATTTATCATGCTCTTGTGCAGGGTCATATGGATCCGCCCACTGGAACCATTGATGCACCTATTGATCGACATCCCAAAGAGGACTATCGCTTTGCCGTGGTTGCGGAGGGCAAGCCGAGCATTACTCATTACGAAGTGATCGAGTTCTATCGGGCAGTCTCCTTGGTTAAAGTCGAACTTGAGACTGGCAGGACTCACCAGATTCGGGTCCACTTCTCTGCACTTCGCCATCCACTTGTGGGAGATCTCACCTATGGTGCCGATCCCACACTGGCTGCGCGCTTGGAAATGTCTCGGCCATGGCTTCACGCGCTGGAACTGCGCTTTCGCCATCCGCTCACCAATGCCCTTATGGATTTTCGCGCCCCATACCCAGCGGATTTAGATCGAGCCCTCGCGTTGCTTGACTCGTCCGTCCTGCCTTAAGGACTAGTCTCACCAATCGTGACCTCTTTTGTTCATCTCCATGTGCACACCGAGTATTCAATGCTCGATGGTGCTGCGCGTGTTGCAGATTTAGTGGGCGAAGTCGCCGCGCAAGGAATGCCAGCAATCGCTATGACCGATCATGGCAACGTCTTTGGCGCATTTGATTTTTATAAACAGGCAAAGAAAGTCGGCGTAAAGCCCATTATTGGAATCGAAGCCTACGTCGCACCTGAATCTCGCTTTGACAAGCGCAGAGTCAAATGGGCAGAAGGCGGAGAGGATGATGTTTCCGGCGGAGGCGCGTATACGCATATGACACTCCTCGCCGAGAACAACGAGGGTCTTGCCAATCTATTTCGCCTTTCATCTCTGGCTTCTCTTGAAGGTTATTACTACAAACCTCGAATGGACCGCGAGCTCTTGTCGAAGTACAGCAAGGGACTGATTGCTACTACTGGGTGCCCCGGCGGCGAGATTCAAACTCGGTTGCGTATGGGGGCGTACAAAGAGGCTGCTCGGGCAGCGAGTGAACTCCGTGACATTTTCGGCCCTGAAAATTTCTATCTCGAAGTAATGGACCATGGAATCGCGATTGAATCACGAGTCAAGGCAGACCTTCTTAAACTTGGCAAAGAATTGAATCTTCCATTGCTTGCCACAAACGACTTGCACTACACGCGTAAAGAAGACTCAGCGGCCCATGAAGTATTGCTCTGCGTCCAATCCGGCTCGACGTTGGCTGACCCCAAAAGATTCAAATTTGAAAACGACGAGTTTTACTTGAAGACTGCTGAGCAGATGCGCGAGCTCTTCAAAGACATTCCAGAAAGTTGCGACAACACTTTGTTGATTGCAGAACGCTGCAATGTGACCCTTCGTGAGGGAGAGAACCTCCTTCCGAAATTCACAGTGCCAGAAGGTGAAACCGAAGATACCTGGCTTCGCAAAGAGGCAATCAGGGGCCTAACAGAGAAGATGGCTGGACAGATCCCCAGCGGGCATATGGAGCGTCTTCAATACGAACTTGACGTCATGATCAAGATGGGTTTTCCGGGCTACTTTCTTGTCGTTGCCGACCTTGTCGGTCACGCAAAGAAGGAGGCGATCCGCGTAGGCCCGGGTCGAGGCTCGGCAGCAGGATCTCTCGTCTCCTACGCCCTTGGTATTACGGCGTTAGATCCCATCGAACATGGACTCTTGTTTGAACGATTCCTTAACCCTGAACGAATTTCCATGCCCGATATTGATCTGGACTTCGACGAGCGTCGTCGTGGGGAGATGATTCGATACGCAACGCAGAAGTACGGCGAAGATCGTGTTGCGCAGATCATCACGTACGGAACGATTAAATCGAAGCAGGCAATAAAGGATTCCAGTCGCGTACTTGGTTACCCGTATGCAATCGGCGAAAGACTGACCAAAGCCCTTCCCCCTGCAATTATGGGCAAGGACATCTCACTCGCAGGCGTTTTTGATTCCAGAAACGATCGTTACGTGGAAGCTGGCGAATTCCGCGCACTGTACGAATCCGATCCCGATTCCAAGCGCGTAGTAGATACGGCGCTCGGCCTCGAAGGACTAAAGCGTCAGTGGGGAGTTCATGCCGCGGGTGTCATTCTTTCCCGTGAACCGCTCCTAGATGTGATTCCTATTCATCGTCGCGAAGCAGACGGGGCAATCATCACGCAGTTCGATATGGGTGCCTGCGAGGCCACCGGATTGTTGAAGATGGATTTTCTCGGGTTACGAAACCTCTCAGTCCTAGATGACTGCTTGCTTAATATCAAGGCAAATAAAGGAGAGGATGTCGTCCTTGAGTCTCTAACACTGGATGATCCGAAGACTTTCGAGTTGCTAGCCCGTGGTGACACTTTGGGCGTTTTCCAACTCGATGGTGGACCTATGAGAGCTTTGCTGCGCTCTATGGCCCCGGATTCCTTTGCCGATATTTCCGCAGTTATCGCCCTTTATAGACCTGGGCCAATGGGTGAAAATGCGCACAATAACTATGCAGATCGTAAGAATGGCCGCAAGGCAGTGGAGCCTATTCATCCCGAACTTTCGGTTCCCTTGCAGGACATTCTCGGTGACACATACGGTCTGATCGTTTACCAAGAACAGGTGATGGCAATTGCTCAGAAAGTCGCTGGATTCTCTCTCGGACGTGCGGATTTGCTACGCAAAGCGATGGGAAAGAAAGATCGCAAGATTCTTGATAAAGAGTATGTATTTTTCCAGGAGGGCATGAAGGCCAACGGTTTTAGCGACGTCGCGATCGAAAAGCTGTGGCAAACGCTGATTCCATTCTCGGACTACGCCTTCAACCGCGCGCACAGCGCAGGTTACGGAGTTGTCTCCTATTGGACGGCGTACCTAAAAGCGAATTATCCGACGGAGTACATGGCCGCGCTTTTAACAAGTGTTCGTGATGACAAAGATAAGTCGGCACTTTATTTAAGCGAGTGCAGGCGGATGGGAATTCAGGTTCTCCCACCTGATGTAAACGAGTCGAACTCTGAATACACACCACGGGGAGTCGACATTCGTTTTGGTTTGGCTGCTATCCGCAACGTCGGTGAAGGAGTCGTCGCATCCATTAAGAGATCACGGGAGTCAAAGGGACGTTTCGCATCTTTTGGCGATTTCCTTGCAAAGGTGGATGCGCAGGTGTGCAATAAGAAGACCATAGAGTCTCTTATAAAAGCCGGCGCCTTTGACTCCTTTGGCGTATCTCGAAAAGGATTGATGAGTGTGCACCTAGAGGCCATCGATTCGATTATCGAAACCAAACGCGCCGAAGCCATAGGTCAGTTCGATCTATTCGGCGACGAGTCTGTCGAAAATGTTTCCGGCATTGAATTGGATATCCCAACAGGGGAGTGGGAGAAGTCCCAGTTGTTGAGTTATGAACGAGAGATGCTCGGTCTCTATGTTTCTGACCATCCCCTTTTGGGAATCGAACATATTCTGCGAACAGCGACAGATGTTTCTATCAGCCAACTTTTGGATGATGCATCATCGCAGGAGAGGATGGTGACAATCGGTGGTCTTGTCACAAGCATCCAGCGGAAAGTCACCCGACAGGGTGCCTCATGGGCGATCGTGACCATCGAGGACCTGGAAGGATCAATCGAGGCCTTGTTCTTCGCCAAGACTTATACGCAGTACGCGTTGACGTTGACGGAAGATCGTGTTGTCGTTATTCGAGGACGGGTGGATCGAAGAGAAGACCAGCTCCGTTTTACCGCCCTTGAAATGAATTTTCCTGAAATTTCACAGGGTGCTGTTGGGCCTTTTGTGATCAAGGTGCCAATTGTTCAGTGCACTCCACCAATTGTTGATCGGCTCAAGGAGATTCTCCGCACGCATCCAGGAACTCGCGAAGTGCATTTGCAGTTGGACGATCACGGTAAGAGCACGGTATTGAAGTTGGAACCCAAAGTCACTGCCTCTCCAAGTCTGAGCGCTGATCTCAAAGCAATTCTTGGGCCCGACTGCCTTCTCTAACTCACGCTAAGCGGTGTCCATGCTCAGAAAATGTGTGCTCAAGGCCAAAGGTCGTGCCTCTAGACTTAGCCCCTAATCCTTTGGGCAAGAGAAATGAGTGCAGGTGATGATACGTACCGTTGACTTCCGCGGTCGTTCGCTTACCAAGGCCGAGTATCGCAACGAATTGCCTAGAGCCACCCTCAATGTTGCCGAGGCGATGAACCTTATTGCGCCGATCTTGATTCGCGTTGAAAAGGGCGATGAGAATGTCCTACTCGAATTGGCCCAGGAATTTGACGGCGTAAAGCCACCCTCAATTCGTGTTCCGCGCGAGCAGATCGACAAGGCGCTGGCGCAGCTCGATCCAAAGATTCGCACAGCTCTGGAGTTATCTATCGCCCGCATTATTCAGGTGCATGAGAGCCAGAGGCGCGATGAGACCCTGACTGAAGTGGTCGAGGGCGGAACAGTTACTGAAAGATGGATCCCGGTAGACCGAGTCGGCCTTTATGTACCCGGCGGCCGTGCCGTCTATCCCAGCAGTGTGATGATGAATGTCATCCCTGCACAAATCGCCGAAGTCGGAAGCATCGCCGTTGCTTCGCCACCGCAGAAGGATTTTGGCGGCTGGCCGCACCCGACGATCTTGGCCGCATGCGCCCTTTTGGGCATCGACGAGGTGTATGCAGTTGGGGGTGCGCAGGCAATTGCCCTATTTGCCTACGGAATGGAAGGCGTCTGCGAACGTGTCGACATGGTCACGGGTCCTGGAAATATTTATGTGGCCGCTGCTAAACGAGCGCTCCGTGGGATCGTAGGAATTGACTCTGAAGCTGGTCCGACAGAGATTGCAATACTTGCAGACGAGAGCGCGCTCGCCTCGGATGTCGCGGCAGACATGATGAGCCAAGCAGAGCATGACACCATCGCCGCCGCTGTCTTGGTGACTACCTCCATGGAATTGGCGCTCGCGGTTGAAAATGAACTTCGCGCCCGTGTTCCCAGAACGAAACATTCAAAGAGGATTGCGGAGGCTTTGTCGGGAATTCAATCGGCCATTGCCTTGGTTGACTCTGTTGATCAAGGTCTCGACGTTGTAAACGCATATGCCGCCGAGCACTTGGAGATCCAGACCCTCCATGCCAGAGAAGATGCTTTGCGCATTCGAAATGCAGGAGCGGTATTCATCGGCAGATTTTCGCCCGTTTCTCTTGGTGATTATTCGGCCGGTTCAAATCACGTCTTGCCAACTGGCGGGTGCGCATGCCATTCAAGTGGCTTATCAGTTCAAACCTTTTTGCGCGGTCTCCACTTCATTGAGTACAGCGAGTCGGCCTTTCGCGATATCACTCCGACGGTGGTCACTCTTGCAAATTCGGAAGATCTGCCGGCACACGGTGAGGCGATGTCAGTTCGTTTGGACGACAAATGAGCCAACAAGAGTGGCCAAGTTGGTTGCCACTTCGTGCTGATCTGCGAGAGCTCTCACCCTATGGCGCTCCGCAATTGCCTTCTCTTGCTCAACTCAATACCAATGAGAATCCATACCCACCCTCAAAGGAGTTGGTCAGAGCGATTGCTCAGAAAGTGGAAGAGGTTGCTAGTTCGCTTAATCGCTACCCTGACCGAGATGTCATCGAACTACGTAAAGGTTTAGCAAAATTTCTCAACGGCCGTTCGAAGACAAATTTGTCGGAGGAAAACATTTGGGCGGCTAACGGCAGCAACGAGATTATCCAGTCGCTCTTTCTCGCTTTTGGCGGAGATAGCGCGTTGGGGTTCACGCCTTCCTATTCGATGCATCCCTTGATTGCCCAAGTTACTGGGACTCCCTGGATCAACGGAGTTCGCAACCCGGACTTCACTTTGGATGTCGATCGTGCCAGCGAGCAGATAAGAACAACCAACGCGAAATTGATCTTTGTCACGACACCGAATAATCCAACAGGTACCGCAATTCCTCTGCAGGACATTGAAGTGCTGGCTAAAGTTGCCGCGGAAGCATCCAGTCTTTTGGTTGTCGACGAAGCCTATGCAGAGTTTTCCAGCCAGCCGTCCGCAATCACACTTCTTGGGAAATTCCCGAATCTTCTTGTGATTCGCACGATGAGCAAGGCATTTGCTTTTGCTGGTGCCAGAGTTGGGTATCTCGCGGCGAACAAGGAAGTAATCAGCGCTCTGCAATTAGTGAGACTGCCATATCACCTCGGTGCAATCACGCAAGCAATCGCCTTGGTTGCCCTCGAGCACAGCGACGATCTGCTGGCTAACGTGGCTACGTTGGTGGCCGATCGCGAACGGATGGTTGTTCAACTCAAGGATCTCGGCGCAGACGTGATTCCAAGTAGCGCGAATTTCCTCTTGTTCACAGTCCCATCATCTAAGGAGATTTGGCGATCCCTCCTGGATCAGGGCGTATTGGTCAGAGATGTGGGATTATCGGGGTATCTAAGAGTGACCATCGGCAATGCGGCCGAGAATCAAAGGTTCATTGACGCACTAGTCAAATCATTGGGCAAATCACAAGGGGGAAATCTATGAGAACCGCTCATGTCGAAAGAGAAACCAAGGAATCCCATGTATCAGTTGAGCTCAACCTCGATGGTCATGGAACCATTGATATCGCAACAGGCGTCCCCTTCTTCGATCACATGCTGGGTCAACTAGGAAAGCACTCTGGTTTTGACCTCCGCGTCAAGACGCAAGGAGACATTCATGTGGACTCGCATCACACGGTCGAGGACACTTCTCTTGCAGTGGGGCAAGCGTTGCGGGAAGCCTTAGGTGACAAAGTCGGCATCCGTCGTTTTGGCGACGCCATGGTCCCTCTTGATGAAGTGCTTGTTCAGGCTGCTGTAGATCTTTCTGGTCGACCATATTTGGTGCACCGCCAACCAGAGATTGTTGAATTGATTGGAACTTTCGATACAACCCTGGGCAAGCACATCTGGGAATCGATTGTCGCCGAGGCACACATTGCTTTACATGTGCGCGTTCTCGAAGGTCGCAATGCTCACCACGTTCTTGAAGCACAGTTCAAAGCTGTCGCAAGGGCGCTTCGCGATGCTGTCACCCTTGATTCGCGAGTCTCCGGGGTTCCCTCAACTAAGGGCTCTCTTTGATTGGGGGCTCTCTTTGATAGCAATTCTTGACTATGGTTCCGGGAATCTACGCTCGGCACAACGCGCCTTCGAAACGACCGGCGCTGAAGTGGTCGTTACTTCCGATCGCAAGGTGGCACTAGAAGCGAAAGGTCTAGTTGTTCCCGGAGTTGGCGCATTCCAATCCTGCATGAACGGGCTTATCGGAATTGGTGGGGACGAAATTATCCGAGAGAGAAATTCCAAGCAGCGTCCGACTTTGGGGATCTGTATTGGAATGCAGATATTTTTTAGCGAAGGGTTGGAACCTTCCCGAGAGAATGCATCTAGCACGCCGGGTGTGGGAATCTGGAAGGGCTCGGTGAGTAAATTGAACGCACCGGTGCTTCCACACATGGGTTGGAATACAGTGATGACGCCTCCCGGATCGGTGTTATTCGATGGTGTTGAAGGAGAATCCTTCTATTTTGTTCACTCTTATGCCGCGAAGGAAGCGGTTGGGCAACGAGTGAGTTGGACAGAATACGGCGAGCGTTTTGTCTCTGCAGTTGAGGATGGAGCCATGAGTGCTACTCAATTTCATCCTGAAAAATCAGGATCGGCTGGATTAAAGTTAATTAAGAACTGGACCATGACACTATGACATCGCAATACCTTGAGTTGCTTCCAGCCGTAGATGTTAAAGACGGTCAGGCTGTGCGACTTGTGCAAGGTGAATTGACTCGCGAGACGGTCTACGGCGATCCGCTAGAAGTGGCTCTCGAATTTCAAAGCTCTGGTGCGGAATGGCTGCATTTGGTTGATTTGGATGCAGCTTTTGGACGGGGAAACAACTCTGAATTACTGGCACGAGTTGTAGGAAAACTAGACATTAAAGTCGAGTTATCCGGTGGCATTCGCGACGACGAATCTCTTGCGCGAGCACTTGCAACAGGCTGTAGACGAATAAATCTTGGAACTGCTGCTATGGAAAATCCTGATTGGACTTCGCGAGTGGTCGCAGAGTTCGGGGATCGCATCGCGGTGGGCCTGGATGTTCGTGGGCGCACCCTTGCTGCAAGGGGTTGGACCAAGGAGGGTGGCGATCTTTACGAGGCGCTGGAACGCTTGGATCGCGACGGTTGTGCGCGATACGTAGTCACCGATGTGGAGCGCGACGGAACGTTGACCGGACCGAATC
>Ga0315270_10001439_pt1 | contig 12613 bp, 11 predicted proteins | sample C1_bottom_MG_FD_204932 | JGI IMG/M metagenome (GOLD analysis project Ga0315270, IMG submission 204932) | Sediment microbial communities from Yellowstone Lake, YNP, Wyoming, USA - C1_bottom | ecosystem: Environmental > Aquatic > Freshwater > Lake > Sediment | place: USA: Wyoming | collected... | reverse complement strand
CTTGCCATTTTTTTTTCATTTAATCACCAATCTCGGTAAGCGACTCCATTTAGGCCTACTCCAGAAGAACGTGAATAAACATCATAGACATCTTCTCCTTCATCCGGTGAATTTGCACTACTGGCGTAACTGCGTATTCCCCACTGTTTATCTGTTGTCGAATCAGTTTCAGTAGAAAAAGGATCTCTGGGGATGCGCCTTATAAAATATATCCTGCTTTTACTACTCGGGCTTCTGGCATCTTCAACACCTTCCACCAAACTATTTAAACTCGGCGGATAACCGGATACGGTAGGCGAATGGGCAACTCGACCTTCTTGAACAGCTAAGCGATAGGCGTCCAGACCACTACGAATTTCGCGTAGTGCTATACGTAAATCCTGCTCTTTATTTCGTTGCACGACCAGCTCCATCATCGGTAATACAACACTGGCCAATACACCCACGATAGCAACTGTCACCAGCAGTTCTATGAGTGTAAATCCACGACCTAACCGATGTATATGGCTCATTATTTCAGCAATATATTATGTGGTTCCGGTGTCGTAACCATAAACGCAACCCCTGTATCACCGACAGGTTTAATTTGAGTGACTGAAATTTGAGATTGGGGCATAGCGGAAATGGCATCAAAATTCAACGTCATAATACTACCCGCTCCTTTTGCTACAGCTTGTCCAGGAGGCAGGGAAATTTCTATCATCACTTGTCCACTCGCTTGATCCACCGTCTTGCTTATGATTGGAGTCGATCCAGCTTGTTTCCAGAAACTCCCACCCAATACGTCATTAAACTTTACCGCGGCGGGATCAAAATTAACCAACAATGACATTCCGCTCACACCATTGGACGACTTTCCATTTAAGGTCAGGTTGAACTTGGCCCCGGTTTTTGCCAGTGCAGGCCCTAACCAAGTTGTCACAATAGTCCCTGTACCTTCGGTCACAACTGTAGCCGTCGTAGCACTTGCGGCAGCACTGGCTGCCGATACCACTGCCTCTCCAGGCACAGCTTGAACCTGGGGCTTCGGTTGTGGCGGAGCTACTGCTTGAGGAGGACGCTGAACCGGTGTTACTCGTCCCCCACCAAGGCTAATGCCGGGAGGTTCATCACCCATCGTTTTTAACGTAATGGATTTACTACTTAATGTAGATTCAGTGCCCGTCCAAAACTCTATTTCACTGGCTTCAGGCAATCGAACATTGCCTACAATATGAGGTGTAATGGACAAAATAATTTCAGATTTACGCCCATCATCTTTATGGCTGGAGAACAATCTACCCAATATCGGCAACTCCCCCAGCCCTGGAATACTGTTCGAACTTTTACGATCTTCATCGCTGATTAAACCAGCCAGGATTTGTGTTTCACCGTCCTTCAGCCGGAGTATAGTCGCTGCGCTACGGGTACCTATCCGATAAGCCAACGTTTTGTCAGCCGTCCCTACCGTATCAACAATGTTGCTGACTTCAAGGTTTATTTTGATGCCCACCTCGCGATCAACGTGAACATCCGGCTCAACTTCAAGTTTGAGTCCCACATCCAGGTAGGTAACATTGGTACTAGTATTAGTTGAAGCGCCCGCAAGTTGAGTCGACTGATTAATCACCGGCACTCGATCACCGATCAGTATTTTCGCCTTCTCTCGGCTACGCACACGAATGCGCGGGCTGGCAAGCGTGTTGACATCACCCTCTTGCAACTTCAAATTAATTCCAGCACTCAGTGAGCCACTGACAGCCAGTTTATTACGGCCAAGATTATCCAGGTCACTCAAAAACAAACTGCTGTTAGTAAGACTACCTGAGGATGGAGTAACAATTAACTGACTCGGATAAGTGATACCCAATTCGGTAAGCCTAGACCGTGCAACTTCAAGGACTTCCACTTCCAGCATTACTTCGGGATCAGAGCCATCCTGATCGGCGATTATTTTTTCGGCCAGGCGTATCGCCTCCGGCGTATCGCGCATCACCAGAGAATTGGTTTTTTCATGTACAAATAAATCCTTGCTCTTGAGCAGCGTCTTAATCATGGTCAACATCTGCTTGGCGTCAGCATTGACCAGATGAAAACTCCGAATTTTGAGCTCTTTATATTCCTTCAGTTTTGCCTGGGTATTGGGATATACAAACACACTATTTTCATTAAGAATCTTTTTTTCAAGCTGGTTTTGCAACAATATAATATCGATCGTGTCCTCGACAGAAACATCTTTCACCACCACTGACGTTTTCAAATCTGCTTTTACATCCTTGTCTAAGAGAATATTGATACCACTCGTACGTGAAAAAGCTTCGAATACCAGTTTGAGATTAGCATCACGAAATTGCAAATTGACCGGTTTTTTAAATTTTGACTGTAATGCAATAGAATCTGCCTGCTCCCTAAGGAAGCGATCTTCAATCTGTTTTTGTAGAAGCAGTGCTTTCCCGTTTTTTGGATTCTCAAACAATATCGGTCTGAGGGCCGCTTGCGAAGCTTCTAAATCACCTTTTTTTGCCAAGCCCTCGGCCGATATAAGTATCTCTGCATGGCGCTGATCCATTGCCAGCTCTTCCAAACCTAACTTCGCACGGCTATTCCCGGGGTCAAGTTTGAGTACCCTCTCGTACAACGCCTTTGCCTGATCAGTCTGATCAGCAGATTTTTTACTATTGGCGGTCGATATTAAGCGATTCACTGACTGCTCAAGATTACGAATATAGTCTGCACGATAACCAACATCTCTCGGACTGGCGGAACTTGCCGCTGAAAGTTTTTTCAAACCTTCTTCGTAATTTCCTTTTTCCATCAATGACAAACCATCTCGGTTTAGCACATACCCTGCGCAACCACTGAGAATTAAAATCACAAATAACCAGACTCCACTACGAACTGAAAATTTTAAAAAGCTATTCATTTTTGATACTCCCATTCCTAACCTTATTTTTTAGATGAAACTGCACTTTCATTTGTGTCGATTCTTTGTGTTATACCTAACGGCAAATACATAATTTCTATTTTGTTAGCTCCCACTTTCTCTACACGATAAGTTGCATCAAGATTGACGCTTTCGACAGCGTTATATATTTTATTGTCTCTCACCAGCATCACGGTCTGTTTACCACCTTCTTCATAACTGCCAAAATAACTGAAGGGCATGGGCGGTGCGGTCGGCACCACAACGGGCTCAGGTGGGGGTGGGGGCGGTGCTATAATTTTGGGTTTGCGTATAACCGGGAGTGCGAAAGGATCGATTTTCTCCATGGTTGACTTATCTCGCACCAGCAAATCCAGTCTTAAACTTTCTATTGGTTCTGTACCACCTTTAGCGACACTTTCGTTAACCGACGGCTGTTGCTCTACTCTGCGAGAAGGCTTTCGGGTCTGCATTTCAGAAACAGGTTCATCTTCATTTTGCACCATGGTCCAGATTGTCAATAGTAGCGTTGCAACCCCTGCAAGTTTGATCCATGTAGAACGCCCCCACTTACTCATAGCTCCGGCCCAAGATGGAGTACGAGCGTTACCGTTGCATCGACTGCAGCATCATTGATTTTTTTTCGTTCAAACAAAACGTGTTCCAGAGAGGCGGTCGGAACTTCCCTTAAAACCCGAACCAGGAACTTGTGTATATTTGAATACCCTCCTCTAATCGGCATTGTCACCTGGTATCGCGTTAATTTCCCCGAATTCATGTTGCTTGCTTTATAGTCTGCCTGATCAAGGCGCAACCCTTCTTCAGATGCTGCAACATAAATCATCTCCAGTGCGGCAGACACACTTTTACGCGTAGGAAATGCACGATAGAAAATTGCCAATTGTTCTGATGGATCTTTTCCTGCATCAACCGAGCCACCCAGTTTGATACCCGATTTTCCTAGTTGATCAGCCTTTTCGCGCAACACCTGCAATTTATCCTCACCCGGACTCAACGCCGAAAAATAAAAAACAATGCACATGATAAAAATACCAATCCCTACAATACCGAGTGATCCAAATTCCATCAGAGCGGCACGTGCAATCCCAAACAGACGTTCATGTGGTGTGTTGCGTACCTTTGAAATTGTTGAAACAACATACGCAGGAATCTGCATCAACAATTTAACCAAGGCATCGAATGTATTTTTAATTTTAATCATGATTTATTTATTCAACCAATCGGCTTTGATCACGAATCGCACAGGTTTTTGTGGATTGTCATTCTGCATGCTGTGACTTACAAGGTAAACCGCATCGAGTGCCGGCTGATCCTCTAATCGCTCCACGTAGTCGAGCATGATTGAAAAACTCTTTGCCTCAGCATTTATTTTCACAGTCCCCTTTTCAGGTTCGGGTGCAAACGACAGCAAGGCTATCCCTTCACGATGAGCTGCTGCAACAGCTCCAAACACACTATCCCACTTAAGACCCAACATTCTTAATACGTGATTTGCCTGCTTAACTTCCGCCGCCAGTGCGCGGTTATCTCGTTTAACATTCATACCGGCACCTCGAATCGCGTTTTTGCTTTCAAACTGTTGCACCTTGATCTCTAGTAACTGGCTTTCCACATTCAATTGCTTATATCGAAACGTCATCAATAACAAAATGCAAACTGCAACTGCACACATGACCACGCCCAATTTAGTTATTCTGCTTGGACTTCTTATATAATCTAATTCAAGTTCGCGCATCTGTTTTATCCGTTTATTGTTCCACTCAAGGCCATCACCAGACTACTATTTTTTTCTTCTGTAAAAATGAAAGGCAAAGGATCGGGTAATCCAATAATTTGCCAACCCTTAATAGTTTGTGTATGACCAAGATGAGGGGCATATAGATACAGAACTTGTTCCTCATCCCGAATTTCACCGTTTCCCATGAGTGTTTCGCGCAGCAGAAAACGCGAAATCTCTTCCCATCCATTTACCAGTCGTGCCGTTCTCAATCTTACCCATTTACCTTGCTCCAGTTGAGTCAGACAAATGCAGCCCGGCTCGACCAGTGCAAACCAGGCATTCAAGTTTTGCAATTGCAATTTAAAGCGATTGAACGCGCTCATCAGATATGGCTGCAACGACACAAGCCGTAAACCATTTCGCTTAACCACCTCGTTACACTCCAAAAATAATTTATCATCAATAGCGCTGGCAATTTGAGGTGCACCCACCGTAGATCGGCTAAGGCGAATCTGCCAATTGGCGGAGATAGCACCGTAAGTCACATGAAAACAATGCCGAGCATAAGTCAATTGTTGATCATCACTTGAAATAAGATCACTCCAGGGCACAAGTGCATACCGCACAAAATTGTTCGACAAGACAAGAATGACGTTCGGCTGATCTACCACATACAAAGAAAGTAGATTGTCTAAAGCTTGCAGTGCCCCCGCCCAAATAATACCGAGGGGGTCGGAATGGCATTCAACCGATTCTCTCAAAACCACCTCGCGTTTGATTCCCCGCACACTCAAACTTCGCCTGACCTGTACTATCGCGACTTGAGTCGGACTAAGTGAAACGTGTAATTCGTCAGTTAACCAGTGTGACACGATTTATCTCCTGTAAAGTTGTTTCACCACGGGCCACTGCTTCTACTGCAACTTCACGCAAAAAACGCGTCCCATTTTTTCGTGCTGCTTCACGTACCAATCGTGTTGGTTGACGTGCAACAATCAGCTCACGTATTTCATCATTCAACTGCAAAATTTCACAAATTGCCTTGCGTCCCTTAAAACCCGTTCCCCGGCATTGTCCACAACCACTTCCTGCATAAAAATGCATCGTAGCCGCCACTTCAAGCGTTAAACCTGAATCTGCCAGCAGGTTGGCATCCGGTTTAATCTCGGCTTTACATGAAGGGCAGTTCATCCGCACCAATCTCTGTGCTACGATCCCGTTCATGGCGGATACAAAGCTATAGGGATCAACTCCCATATGCATGAAACGTCCTATTACATCAAATGCATTATTTGCGTGCACAGTGGTAAATACCAGGTGACCCGTTAACGCTGATTGAACCGCAATCTGCGCGGTTTCAGAGTCCCTGATTTCCCCTACCATGATCTTGTCCGGATCATGTCGCAGGATTGAACGCAATCCTCTAACGAAGGTCAGCCCCTTTTTTTCATTCACTGGAATTTGCAATACACCTGGCAACTGATATTCCACCGGGTCTTCAATCGTAATAATTTTGTCCAAGCCAAGGTTTATTTCGCTGATGGCCGCATAGAGCGATGTGGTCTTACCGCTTCCGGTAGGGCCTGTAACCAGAACCATGCCATAAGGTTCATTTGATAGCCTTCTTATTTGTGTGATGCTGTGTTCATCAAAACCCAAATGATCAAGCCGCAATCCTTTCATTTGGTCAGAAAGTGTTTTCTTGTCGAGAATCCTTAGAACGGCATCTTCTCCAAAAATGCTCGGCATAATCGATACGCGAAAATCGACTTCGTGGCCTCTTACTGCCACCTTGAAACGGCCGTCCTGAGGCACGCGCCTCTCTGCAATATCGAGTTCTGACATGACTTTGATTCGTGATATCACTTGCTCCGCCACTTCCGCGCTGGCAACCAGACCAACGGTACTCATGACGCCATCAATACGGTACTTTATGACGAGGCCGTCCGGCCCTGTTTCAAGATGTATATCGCTTGCCTCTGCCTTAAGGGCGTCATACATAGTTGAATGTACCAATTTGACCACCGGACTTGTGTCTTCAGCGATAGACTTGAAGGACAAATGTTCCACATCTTGTCTCTCAATTTTTTCCTTACCATCACCGGTAACCAATTCATCCATCGTACGTAATGTATCTTCATGTCGTGATAAATACGCCATGACATCAGAACGATGAGCGAGCTGCCAGGAAAATACGTGCGGAATTCGCTGCTCTGCCCAGACCTGTACCTCTGTATTAAACGGATCGGTAATAGTCAGAATTAAACTGCCCGTACCATCGGTCATTAGCAAACATTCCCTTTCAAGCGCCTCGGTATATGAAAGCAGTTCAAAAGCTGGTTGCATGTTGTCTAGTTCAGACATCGACACTACCTTGTATTCAAGATAGCTTCCTATTGCTTGAGTAAAATTGGAGCCGGTCAAACCCGACTGCTCTTCCAATACCTCCATTAAGCGGCGGCCCGAGTTCAACGCCACAGTTCTTGCAAGGTGAATTGCATGCGGGTTAATAGTCTTGTTGCGCAAAGTTATAGTCTCGGTATGAATCACTGGATGCTCCCGGCTAGTTCAAAAATTGGCAAATACATTAAGATCACAATGCCACCCACCATCAATCCAATAAATACCATCAGTAGCGGCTCAAAAAGTTTGATAAACCGCTCGACCCAGCGTGATGTTTCTTCATCATGAAAAGCAGCGATGCGCTCCATCATTTCTCCCATTTGACCGGTACGCTCGCCGACACGCAGCATACGGCCGGCCACTGGCGTACTCAGATCATGCGTCTCCATGGCACGTGATATCGACATACCTTCCCGAATGGTGCCGGTAGCCTGACTCAATTGATCACGCATGCCCTGCTGCAGTAAATCTGTCACCATTTGCAGCGCCGGTACAATGGCCACACCACCCCGAAGTAACATACCCAAAGCCCGATAAAACCGGGCGAGCTGATAGACTCGCAACCTGGCACCCAACGCTGGAAATTTCCACATGCTATGCACAATCCAGCGCTTGCTTCCTGGTCTTGTCAGCGTATAACTAATTGTGACCAACAGCACGCATCCTGAAACCAGGAGCGTTCCTCCATGCGCTTCAAGCAGTTGCCCCCAGTGCATTAACAGCCGGGAAAAAAATGGCAATTCCGTATTCACATCGGCATAAATTCTGCTAAAGCGCGGTACCACATAAGCCAATAAAAATATTGTTACTAACATACCCACCCCCATTAGCATCAATGGGTAAATAGATGCGCTAATGACATGTCGCTTAACCTGATCAAGCTGCGATTGATAAGCAATGAATCTTGCCAGTGACTCGGGAATATCACCCGTTTTTTCACTGGCTTTGATACTTGCTATAAAAATTCCAGGAAAATATTCTGGGAATTGTTGCAGGGCGGTTGATAACGTTTTTCCTTCATACAGCTGAGCGATGATTTGTTCAAAAACCTTGCGGTTTTCTTGCTTGTGTTCTTTTTCAGCTAATGTTTCAAGGGATTCCAGCAAGGTCAGCCCGGCAGTCAGCAACGATAATAATTCCTGATTAAACAGCACCAATGGAAATGCATTTTTGGATGCAAACAATTTCAGTGCTTTTTTTGGACTCGCACTCAGGACCGTGTAACCTTGTTCTCGCATCTTTGCAAACACATCCATCTCATCCGCCGCATCCAGAGTCATGGCTACTACCCCCTCTGCACCACGCATTACTTTGATGTCATATTGCATATGTCAGCTCCCGGTTCAACTGAAATTTACCAATTTCCAATATCTGCATCTTCTGCCGTCCCGCCAGGTTGTCCATCTTTGCCGAAGGACATTAAATCAAATTCCCCTTTTTCTCCTGGAATTTTATACTGGTACGGATGCCCCCAAGGGTCCTGAGGGAGACCTTTTCTAAGATAAGATCCATCCCATTTGGGTTCATCGGAAGGTCGGGTTACGAGCGCAATCAACCCTTGCTGCTGTGTAGGATAGTGACCCGTATCCAATCTATATTGATCCAGCGATTTTTCAAGGGCATCAATCTGCGCTTTAGCGGCCTTGATCTCGGATTTTCCAATTTGTGCCATATATTTTGGTGCGACGTAACCCGCCAATAAGCCAATAATCACCATCACCACCAACAATTCGAGCAACGTAAAACCACTTAATGATTTTTTGCGTTGGCTACACAATCTACTATTGAGCAAACGTACTTTTATCATTTCTGACATTTCTCCCTCATCACTCGCACTGCATCGCAGTGCCTCTATTAAAAAATACATTTCAACCTGATCAACTAAGGCACGATCCATTCGGAAAGCGGTTCAACAAAGTTCGCTTTTTGTTGTGAATACTTAACAATATAAGCACCCTTTGATGCAAAGCGTTGACCCGGCCCCAGGCTTAGTCGCGGATAAACTGATGTGACAAGTGAACGCGCAACCATATGTTCCAGGCGCTCAATAAAATAATCCCTGGAAAACTGATCCAATATATGACTGATAGAATCGCCTACCACCATCGCTGCAAAATATGAATTTGCCTGAATTTCAAGTTCTGTCACTTCAATTTTTTTCGCACGCATCCAGAGGGTTGTCCTGAGTAAATTTTTTGCAGACATCTGTGGCAATTCATATGGATATATCAGGTGAACCTGGTCAATGGCGTGCTGAAATGACTTAGCCAAAAATCCCGGATTCGAACCAATCGCACTACCCAGCATGGTTGCCGAAAAATATAGTTGCCGCACTCCGTCTTGAGTTTCGTTCCAATCGCCAAATTTCCGTAAATCTTCACCACTTAACCACACCACTATACTGTCGGGGTGTGTCTTCTTAAGCAATACTCTCCAGGACCCAGCATCCATAGTGGCAGAAATAGGAATATCAATAATATTAATTTTAGCAGCCGAATTATTTAAACTCGCGCGAAAATCCTGTGCGGCTACTTCACCGATTTTTTCATTCTCGTTAAACAGTTGCAGGATCGTTCCATTTTTTTCTGAATTCTTAGCAAAATATTTTGCGAGCACCTCAGCTTCCAGTGTCATGCCACGCGAAAAGTAAAATGAGTAATAAGCATTATCCGTAATTGGAAGCTTGCTATTCGGGAAAACGCACGGTATTTCGCGTCGTTCACAAAAGTCATGAAGTGGCCCCCAGCTCTCGCCTCCGATACTACTCAATATTGAAAAAACGGGTTGTCGAATGTAATTAGCTTCAAGCTGAGCATCCCAACCTTCTTTCGGCCCTGTCAAATTCCATATATCCAACACCCAGCGTCGATAAGAGCGGTACATGACTTCAGAACCAACGGTTCTTCGCTTAACATCTGATCGACTCCCTCCATTTTTATCTGAAAAAAAAGCATGCAGCACATCCAGCATTGCTTGGGTTTGACGTGCCTCAGCGCCTGGCATAACCACTGTTGCAAAGTGAATTGTTTCTTCATCAACGCCCGGATCAGATCTGGAAGACAACGTTTTTAAATACTCCTCAAGCCCGACAACTTCGTTATCGCTCAACTCATATCGAGGCATCAGGTGATCCAGTTCTTGCCCCTCATAATCGATACCGATCCGAAGAACATTGGCAAAAGATTCCTGCGTATAAGCTGCACGCGTTGTCGAGCGAGCAAACAAAGCACGTTTGTGCATCTCGGATCGTTCAGGAGTATTGGCATTGGTTATTTTTGATGAAAAAATAGCATTACCCACAATCGGACGAATAATATTTTTACCCTCGCTCGATCCATAACCACTTTTTCGATGGCAAACTGTACAAGCGGCTTGCTTACCTTTAAACATCACTTGTGCAGCACTCCTACCTTGTAAAAGCTCTCCATTTTCACGTATGCCTTCCTGATAAATACGTCGACCAATTTCAACCAGGGACCTGGAATTGCCAGGTAATGGCACTGTATTTGCTGTAGCAAATACAGCATCCAGTGGTAATAAAATGAAGAGTAAAAAATATCTCATCTGGTTTGCTTTCAATGACTCTATTTAAATGGCAACGTCTTTAATTCTTGGATTAATTCGTTAGCACTAGCCAGTCCTTCCAGACGCACCCACACATTTGAGTTGGCACCTCGAATAAAAGTGAAAGGCAAATGATTCATTTTGTCTCCCCGGTATGCATCGAATGCTTTTTGCACCTCGATCGAGTTGCCCAGTGTTCCGGTAAATAGCTGCCACTGAGACCCGCTATTAAATAGTTTTGCATATTCTTTCAACTTGGCAGGCGTGTCTTGCTCTGGATCAACTGAGATTGAAATTAATTGCAGTTCCTTGTCCTCAGCACCGATCTGCTTTGATACCTGAGCAAATGATGCACTCATAATTGGACAAATTGCCGTGCAGGTTGTGAATATAAAATTCAACATGACCGGTTTTTTTGAACTGATTATTTCAGTGAGGCGTGACTCTTTACCGTCACTGTCAATGAGATTGACAGTGGGAACCACATAATGCGCAAGGCTACGTACTAACGATTTTTGCGATTCGGCCATATGGCGATGATGCGCATGTGGGTCCTCTGCACAAACACCGGATTGACTTGCCGAGTATAGGAATACGATACTACTTACAACGGCAGATGATTTAAGTGATACATGTTGAAGTATGCTAGTTAAATTTTTCACCTGAATATTCCTTATTTCACATTGACTCGAACGGTTGCCTTGTTCGAGATTAAATTTCGGGTATCTTTTACACTATAGCTAAACAACTCGATACCTTTAAAACTAATCGCGGGCGTATAGTTGATCATGCCAGATCGATCAACGACAGCCGTGCCACCTTTATTGGGTTTAGAAATTATCTTTAATGTTGTGGCTTCAATCTTGTTGCTCTGATCAAACTCAGAATCCGGATCCACGTCATTTTCCAGTACATATATCGGGATAGGCTGATACATCAATACGGGCAATCTACTTCTGGCATTGACTAGGTCATCGTTTGCCAAAGGTGGGCGATTTGAAACAATTTTTAGATTGACGATGGCTTCATTACTCGACAATTCACCGTCACTCGCTTGATAGGTAAAGGTAACATTTCCGGTAAATGAAGGTGTAGGCGGTTTAAAACTAAATGAGCCATCTGGCTTACCTTCAAGCGTACCGATGGACGGGAGGCTATAGGTGACCACGGTCAGTTTGTTTTTATCAGCATCGGTATCATTTTTTAAAACTCCTGGCCAATTGACATTGAGCAAATTGGCTTGAGGCATGATAAAACTGTCATTTACTGCTACCGGTGATTCATTAGGTTTGATAATCGCCACCGTAAAATGTTGAACCGCTAATAGTTTGGGCGTATCGATCACTCGTACCACTACTTTTTGGGCGCCTATCTGATTGCTCCTGGGTTGCCAACTGATGAGCCCATTTTTGCTAACCGTCATCCCTTCAGGGGCAACATCAAGTGTATACGTACGATTATTGTTTCCCACCCTACTCACTTCAACCTGATAAGTATATTCCTCGCCCTGTTTGACCAACTCAACAGGCGTTGAAGTGATAACGGGCATATCACTCTCTGCATCTGAATCTTCCTTGTTTATTGCATCATCTTTCTTGTTCGTACCCATATCTTTTCCGTCACCATCCGTCCCTTCATTGTTTGACGTTTTTTCTGCCAAATCGGATATCGTTCCATCCAGTAGGTCGGTGGAAACAAAACCAGTTGAAGGTATCAGTGGCGGGTTTATTACAACGGGGAGAGAGGGTCCAGGTCGCGTGAATATTGCCCCTGCTGCAGGTAAAACATTGATCGTGACCGTTGCGGCCAGACTACTCAATGCGCCGTCAGTTGCGTGATATGTAAAAGTTACAATGCCAGAAAACGTAGGGGTAGGTGGTATATAGACAAAGGATCCATCTGACTTGGCTGATAAGCTACCTGTCGTTGCTTCGCTGAAATTGACGGCATTTAATCGATTAGAATTTCTGTCAGTATCATTGGTCAATATACCCGTAGCTGGA
>Ga0315270_10001438_pt1 | contig 12618 bp, 11 predicted proteins | sample C1_bottom_MG_FD_204932 | JGI IMG/M metagenome (GOLD analysis project Ga0315270, IMG submission 204932) | Sediment microbial communities from Yellowstone Lake, YNP, Wyoming, USA - C1_bottom | ecosystem: Environmental > Aquatic > Freshwater > Lake > Sediment | place: USA: Wyoming | collected... | reverse complement strand
CCATGCCCAGTTCGAATCCATTCCGGCGCTGCGCCCTGCCCTGCGCGGCTTCGCCTCCAACCGGCTGGAAGCCCATGACGCGACGCCGACAACGCTCGACGCCTTGAAGCGCGGATTCGCGGAAGCGTTGCGCAACCGCGACGGCATCCGGCCCGAAGGCGCCGTGCGCCTGCTCGAGAAGACGCCGAAGAACGCGCTGCGCCTGCCGTTGCTCGACGCGCTGTTTCCGGACGCACTTTATGTCTATCTGTACCGCGAGCCGCACGAAAACATCAGCAGCCTGATCGAAGGCTGGGAATCGGGACGCTTCGTCACCTATCCGGACCTGCCCGGGTGGACCGGTCAGCCCTGGTCCTTCCTGCTGGTGCCGGGCTGGCGCGATCTCGTCGGACTGCCGCTGGCGGCCATTGCCGCCGAGCAATGGCGGCGCACGCAGCAGACACTGCTCGACGACTTCCAGGCAATTCCGGGACAACGGGTCCACGCCATTGCTTACCGAGACTTCCTCGCCGATCCGGCGCGCCACGTCGCGCAGATCTGCGCGTTCGCGGGCATCGGTTGGGACCGCGCACTTCCCGCCAACCTGCCGTTGTCGCGGCACACGGTGTCGCGGCCAGAGCCCGACAAGTGGCGGCGCCACGAGGCCGCGATGGCGCCTTACCTGCCGGCACTGCGTTCCACCGACGAGCGCGCCCGCGCGTTCGTCGCGACGACACGCGCACGCAGCCCGCAGGTCGCCACCCTTCCGGCCTGAACGAGTGAACCCATGAACGACGTAGCGACGCCGAAGTCCGATGACGACCCGCCGAAACCGCCAGAGGTCGCGTACGCCAGCGTCTTCACCAGCAACGTTCCCCTGATCCTGCGCGAGCTGCGCTCGTCGCTGCTCGTCACCACGTACCAGACCGGAAAGCTGATCCTCGCGCGGCCCGACGGTGCGTCGCTCAACACGCACTTCGTCGATTTCAGGAAGCCGATGGGCCTTGCGGCCGACGCGGACCGGCTCTTCGTCGGCACCGAATCCGGGATTCGCGAATACCGCAACGTGCCCAACGTCGCGGCGCGGCTCACGCCTCCCGGTCGCAACGATGCGGTCTACGCGCTGCGCAACCACCACGTCACCGGCGACATCGACATCCACGAAATGGCGCTGGGCGAGCGCAACGAGCTCTGGTACGTCAACACGCGCTTCTCCTGCCTGTGCACGCTCGACCAGGAGCACAGCTTCGTGCCGCGCTGGCGGCCGCGCTTCATTTCGGGGCTCTCGCCCGAGGACCGCTGTCACCTGAACGGCCTGGCGATGGCCAACGGCAAGCCGCGCTGGCTGTCCGCGCTCGGCGCCACCGACACCGCGCAAGGGTGGCGCGACAACAAGAAGGATGGCGGCGTGCTGCTCGACTATGCAACGCGCGACGTCGTCGTTAGCGGCCTGTCGATGCCGCATAGCCCGCGCTGGTACCGCGACCGCCTGTGGGTGCTTGAGTCCGGCCGCGGAAGTCTCGCGACCGTCGACCTGGCCACCGGCAAGACCGAGACCGTTGCGCGGGTGCCGGGATTCACGCGCGGATTGTCGTTCGCGGGTCCGCTGGCATTCATCGGCCTGTCGCAGCTGCGCGAGACGAACGCGTTCACCGACATCCCGATCACCGAAGAGAATGCGGACCGGATGAGCGGCGTCTGGGTCGTCAACATCGAGACCGGGCAGACCATCGCCTTCCTCAAGTTCAGCGGCGCCGTGCAGGAGATCTTCGCCGTGCACCTGCTGGAGGGATGGCAGTTCCCCGAGATCCTCGACGACGACAGCGAGTTCCTGCGGACGACCTACGTGCTGCCGGACGACGCGCTGAAGGAAGTCCGCTTTGCTACGCCGCCTGCAAAGACATAATTCGAAAATTCACGCCCACGGAGAACCCCGATGCATTTCCAACGCACGCTGCTGGCGACGTTCGCCGCGATCGCCGCCACGGCACTCCTCGGCACCGGCGCCGCGCGCGCCGATTGGCCCGACCACCCGATCAAGTGGGTTGTGCCCTTCGGACCGGGAGGCGCCAACGATCTCATCGCGCGCGCCGCAGCCGACGCGGTGTCGAAGCGCCTCGGCCAGCCCGTCGTCATCGACAACAAGCCGGGCGCGGGCGCCATCATCGGCGCGGACTTCGTCGCCAAGTCCAAGCCGGACGGCTATACGTGGCTGGTCGGCGCCGCGGGGGTCGTGACCAACAGCATCCTGCGCACCGACATGCCCTACGCCGACGCCGACCTCGTGCCGGTCGGGATGATCGCAGTGGCGCCTTCGGTAATCGTCGTGCACCCCAGCGTGCCTGCGAACAATCTCAAGGAATTTGTCGCCTGGGCCAAGACCCAGCCCGGCGGCATCAACTGGGCCACGGCCGGCGGCGGCAGCACGCCTCACTTCGTCGCGGAGATGCTGCGCGACGCCGGGATGAATATCACGATCATTCCCTACAAGAGCGGCTCGGAGGGCATGACGGCCGTCCTGTCGAACAACGTCCACGCCACGTCGGAAGCCAGCATCGTCGTGCTGCCGCAGGTCAAGGCGGGCAAGCTCAAGGCCGTCGCCACCACCTACAGCAAGCGGATCAGTTCGTACGACACGTTGCCGACCGCGCAGGAGCAGGGTTTTGCCGGCGTGCTGATCGGCCACTGGGCCGGACTGTTTGCGCCCAAGGGCACGCCGCCGGCCATCGTCGAGCGGATGAGCAAGGAGCTCGAAGCTGCAGTCCGCTCCGCCGACTTCCGCGACAAGATGGTGCCGTCGGGCATCGAGCCGGAACCCGGCACCACCGCCGGCTTTGTCACCTTCATCAACGCCGAACGCGATCGCCTGCGCACGCTGGCGAAGAAGGCGAACATGCAGGCGGACAAATAGCGAAGGTCCGCGAGCCGTGCCCGGATATCCACACGCCTACTTCGTGCACGGCGGCGAATCGTTCGCCTGCCGGAGATAGGCGATGAGATCCGCGCGCTCCTGTGGGTCCGCAACGCCGGCATAACCCATCGCCGTCCCAGGTACTGCCGAAATCGGGCTCGCGATGAAGCGATCGAGGGACCTGGCGTTCCAGATGATAGTGGAGCGTTTCATCGCCGCGGAATACGCAAAGCCCGGCACGCTTCCCGCGCGCCGTCCGAACAGGCTGCAATGCCGGGGACCGGTGCGATCGTAGGCGAGCGCATGGCAGGCGGCGCAACGCGAGTAGATCGCCTCCCCTCGGACCGGATCGCCGTTGTTCGCGGCGCGTTCCGAGACTGCCGCATGCGCGCTCGCGACGAGCACAGCGGCAGCCAGCGCCGCCGCCAGCGCCCGCGGCTTCACGACATGAACGCGACCGGCACGGGAGGTTCGCCGAGCGCGTTGCGCAGAACCGCCCAATGCATCGCTTCGTCACCCAAAATACTGGCGGCCGCCTTGGCCAGGTCGCCATCGCTGAACAGCGGCACGGCGCCGAGATAGGCGCTGACGGCACCCTTCTCCAACGTCGCCGCAAAACGCAGCACGTCCGCCTGCGTCTTGAGCGTGTCGGTCGGGAACGTGTACTTCTCCTTTGCCGTGGCCGCCTTCCCCCCGAGCTTGACGACCGTCTTGCCGAGGATGTCCGCATGCTCGCGGTGATGGCCCTGGAACGTGACGGCGAGGTCGAGCACGGGCTTCTGCAGCAGCCCGCTTTCGGCGCCGACCTGGTAGGCGGCAATCGCTTCGAATTCCGCACCCAGTGCGGTATTCAGGATGCGAATGTCCTCGGCCGTGGATTTGCTGCCCTTGGCCGCCGCCAGCGCCTCGCGCCCCGCGAGAAGCGCTACGGCCGTCCCCGACAGCACCAGGCCGGACTTTCCCAGGAAGGCGCGGCGCGTCGCGATGGACATGGGAGCTGCGGCCAGTTTCAGAAATGACATGGAGTGCTCCTTCAAAGTGGTTTCAAAGCAGGGCCGGACCCGGGGGCCGGCAGTTCATCAAGTCGTGCGAGCACGCCGGCGACGATTCGGTCGCAACGGTCGCCGGCAAACGCAAACGCAGTCTCGATGCTGACGTCCATCTCGCGCGCAAGGGCCTCGCGCAACAGGCCCTTGGCACGGAAGTAACGGGAACGCACCGTGGCGGCCGGAATGCCCAGGCTGGCGGCCGTCTCCTCGACGGTCATCTCCTCAACGGCACGAAGGACGAATACGGTGCGAAAAGCATCCGGCAACTGGTCGATGCCGGCCTCGATGAGCCGGCGCGTTTCCGCGCGAAGTACGGCGTGCTTCGGCTGTTCGGTGGCGGCTTCCGTCATGTCGGCCTCGTCGCTTTCGGGGTAGTGTTCCCGCGCGCCGTCGAGCGTGATCAACTCGGCACGACGGCTGCGCTTGCGGGCGCGTCCTATCGCCTCGTTCACCACGATGCGCACGAGCCAGGTGGAAAGCGTCGCATTGCCCCGGAAGGACGCCATGGCCTGGAACGCGGAAAGGTAGGATTCCTGGACGCAGTCTTCCGCCTCGGCGTCGTCACGCAGGATGCTGCGGGCGGTGCGATACAGCCGCTGGTTGTAGCGCCGCATCAGGCAGCGAAGCTCGTCCCGATCCCCCGCGGCGATACGGCGGGCGATTTCCATGTCGGAAAGCGCCTGCCCGGACGAACCGGCCAATATGGGTTGCATGCGGGTCCTCGTCAGCCTTGAAGTGGAATCACCCCATTAGATGACGGCCGCAGGCGCGGCGTTCCCGATGCGGGAAGAAATGTGCGAAATCGCCTAACCCGGCTTGCCGTCCAGCCGGCTGCACGTCAGCACCGGCCAATACCGGACCGTGTACAGCGCGAACGCCGTTGACCAGCAGGCGCCTGAAACGACGACCGTCGCCAGGTACCAGTCGGGCAGCCACATGCCGCCGAACACGCGTATTGCCGCGGCAAACGCCACAAGGACGTAGCACGCGACTTCAAAGCGGTCAGGGGCGAGCGGGCGTCCGGTATGGCCTCGCGCAGTTCGCGTCATCATGCCGATCGTCATCCCGCCGATCGCGCCGATCGTCAGCGCATGCACGGCGAACAACTCGCCGACCATGCCCAGCGCCGCCAGCCCGCGCAGCACGAGGTAGATGACGATCCAGGCATAGGCGACGTGGAGAACCCACACCATCGGCGCGCCGAACGTCCGCCATGGCTGCCAGCGATAGAGCCGCGCCGCGTGCGCGGCGGCCGCGAAGAATGCCAGCAAGGCGACAAACGCGGCCGGAAGCGGCAGCAGATCGGCGCCCAGCAAGGCCAGCACGCTGCCCAGCGCGATTTTTTCGATCCACGGGTGCCGCGTGGCATTCGTTCCAGGAACGCCGTTGTTGGTGAACATCGGGATCACGCGCCCACCCATCACCGCAAGCACGAACAGCACGACGTCGAGACCCGCCTGCAGGCTCGCGCGCTCCGGCCAGGGAAGCACGCCCAGTGGCGACAGATGCAGCGCCAGCACCGCGACGCCCAGCAGCAGCAGCAGCGCGATGAAGAAGTAGTTGCGCCGGTTGTTGCTCTGTACCAGCGGTATGCCGATGGCGATTGCGATGGCCATGGGAAACGCCGCATTGACGAAGGCAGCGGCGATGGGGAATGGCGTCAGCACCAGTATGCGACCCGCAATCCAAAGCGATGCGAGCACGATCAGCGGCACTCCGGTGGGCGTCGGCTTGCCGGTCCAGTTGCGCACCGCGGTCAGCAGGAATCCGGCCATGACGGCCACGGTGTAGCCGTACAGCATTTCGTGGCCGTGCCACGCCGGCGTGCGCAGGTACGCGCCGGGCAGATGGCCCGTGTACTGGCAGATCCACAACAGGATCGACAACGCCGCGAAGCTGCTGGCGAGCAGGTAGAACGGCCTGAACCCCAGGCTCCAGAGCGCGAACCCGCCGGGAGCGGGACTCACTCGGCGCGCCTCACTCGAACTGCACTGGCCGACCCGTGCGGTCGAAGGGAATGAACGAACCGAGCGATCCAGCCTTGATGGCATCGACCATTCGCTGCATCGGAGCTTCCGCGTCCTTGCTCGTCGGCGCGTGTCCCGCGCGACCCGCCAGGCCGGCGACGAAGACGATCGCCCACTCGGGGCCGGCGGTGCGCGACTCTGCGACGAGTGCTGCAAACGTCTCGAGCTCGTCTGCCGACTTGTCCACGCACATCAGCGGTGCCAGCGCGCCACCCGCACCGGCGGCAAAGTGCGCGCGTTGCTCGGGCGTGCAGTCGTCGGGCAGTTCCGCGCCGGCGAACACGAACAGCAGGCGCTGAGGTTCGGGTTGCTGACGTGCCGCGCGCAACAGGTCGTCGAAGCTGGAAACGGCGACGTCAGCCATGGCCGTCACTGCACCAGCGGCGTGTCCGAGGCGTCGAGGTCCACGCCCTCCACCACGGCTTCGCCGGCGATGAGCTGCAGGTATTGGCGCAGCGCGGTAACGTACGCCTGCTGGCGCAGCGAATTGGCGACGGCGCCACGCACCGCCGCGAAGGATTGCGCGATGCCGGGCTCCCGCGAGAGCACCTCCACCACGTGCAATCCGAAGCGGCTGTGCACGAGCCGGGGCAACACGCCCACATCCGCGCGGCCGAAAATCTCGCGTGCAAATTCAGGTGCGCAGTCGGATGCGATGAGCGTGCCCAGTTCGCCGCCCTCGGCGCCGCTCGGACAATTGGACGACGCGCGCGCTGCGTCGGCAAAGCGTTCGCTCGACTTGCCATCGTGGCAGCGGACCTCCAGCAGCGCCGCTTCGGCGCGGTTGCGCAGCGCAACGACGTTCACGCCCGGCGTCACGGCAAACAGGATGTGCCGCAACTGCACGCGCTCGCCGGATCGATATTCGGCTTCGTGCGCCGCGAAGTGCCGACTGCACGCCTCCTCCGATGGTTCGGGAATGCGCAGTTCCCGGTCGAGCAGCGTCTCGATGGCCGCCGCCGCGGCTTCGCTGGTAACGCCATCCGTCGACGGCACGTCGTCCGCCCCGAGGAGGCCAGCCCGTTGCGCCGCCTGCCGCAGGAGCTCGGTGCAGGCGCGCTGGCGCAGGTCCTCGGGCGCCAGCGATGCATACGTTGCATGCAACGCGATGCCATTGATCCGGGCGACGACAGACGGAGATTCGCTTGTGGTTGTCATGGCAGGCTTCCGTCAGACACCGGCGCCGGGCTGGCGCGGCAGGTTGTGGCCGGCAGGCACGTTGAGCCGGCGGCTGCGCACGACCTGGTACGGCCGGAACAGATAGCCAACGGTCGCGAAGCCACTCCACACGTGGACCAGCCGGCTGAACGGGAACAGCAGGAAGATCGTCATGCCCAGCACCATGTGCACCTTGAAGGGCCAGGCTACGGCAACGAGCGCGCTGGCGTCCGGGCGCAGCAAGGCGATGCTTTGCAGATACCCGGCGAGGATCAGCATCGCGCTGGCGTCCAGCCGATGCTCGAACGAAAACGGCAGCGTGATCAGCCCCAGGGAGAGCTGGACCCACAGGATGACGAGGATCGCCAGGTCCGTGCGGTGGCTGGTGAGCCGGATGCGCGGGTCGAAGATGCGCCGGTACAGCAGCAGCGTCAGGCCGACGAAGCAGATGAATCCCGCCGCGCCGCCGGAAACGATGGCCAGCATCTGCTTTTGCGGCGCGCTGATGAAGGGTTCGTACATCCAGTGCGGCGTCAGTTGTCCGAACAGGTGACCGAAAAACAGGAACAGGATGCCGACGTGGAACAGGTTGCTGCCCCAGCGCAGCGTTCCCGCCCGAAGAAGCTGCGATGAGTCGCTCTTCCATGTGTACTGGTCGCGGTCGAAACGCGCCAGGCTGCCCATGAAGAACACCGCAAGGCAGATGTACGGATAGACGGTGAAGAGGAAATTGTTGATGTAGTTCAGAACGGGGTTCATGCGGCCGCTCCCGGTTGCGTACCATTGGTTGCACTCTTGCGGACCACGTGGATCGGTTGCGCCTGACCGGGCTTGGCCTGGCCCTTGGCCGAACAGCCATCGAACACCACGGGCTCGGCCCAGCTTTCGTCCAGAGGCTCTTCGGCAAGCGGCTCCACCGCCTGCGCCTTTTCCCCGGCGAGTTCGATCAGTGCGCCAACGACGCTGGCGTACGCGCTGCCGCGCTTGCACAGGGCGCCGAAGATCACGTTCAGGATATGCGCGATCTCGGACAGGAACTCGCGTGCCTCCCGCGGTGGCTGCGTGGACACGAACTCCAGCACAGCCGGCAGGTAGTCGGGCAGCTCTGTCGAAGTGAGAATGAGGCCGGCCTTCGCATAGGTCTCCCCCAGGTCGATCATCGCGGGACCGCGGTCGCGCGAATCCCCGTGCACATGCTCGAACAGGTGCAGCGACGTCGCGCGGCCGCGGTCGAAGATCTCGACATAGGCAGCTTCGGTGGCCAGCGGATCGGCGCGCTGCAACAGGTTCATCAACGTCTCAATTTCGGCGCGCCGGGATGGAGAGACGGCGCCTTCTGTAGCGAGCAGGTCGCGCATCTCCGGAAGAAACCCGCGCATTGCCGCATCGGGATACGCGAGCAGCGCGGCCAACACTCGAAGGCTCGCGCTCATGGGCCGAGGAACGTTTGCTGCAAACATGGTCAGACCTCCGCCCGGATGGGAATGGTGCGTTTCTTCTCGCTGCCGAAGAGGCTGGTCTCGCCGGTGCCCTCGGAGCAGCCGTTGCCAAAGCTGAAGCCGCAGCCGCCGCGGACGTTGAACGTGTTCTCCGCGTACTCCCGGTGCGTCGTCGGAATCACGAAGCGGTCCTCGTAGTTGGCGATCGCCATCACGTGGTACATGTCCTCGACTTCGGCCTGCGTGATCCCGACCTGCTTCAGCACGGCCAGGTTGATCCGTCCGTCGACATGCTTTTCGCGCTGGTAGGCGCGCATCGCCAGCATGCGCTCCAGCGCGCGGATCACGGGCTGCGTGTCTCCGGCTGTCAGCAGGTTGGCCAGGTACTTGACCGGTATGCGCAGTTCCTTGACGTCGGGAATTTCGCCGTTGTTGCCCAAGTGACCGGCGTTGGCCGCGGCACTGATCGGCGACAGCGGCGGGACGTACCACACCATCGGCAGCGTCCGGTACTCAGGATGCAGCGGCAGCGCCACCTTCCACTGCACGGCCATCTTGTAGACCGGACTCGCGCGTGCCGCCTCCATCCACTTGTCCGGAATGCCATCGAGAGCGGCCTGCGCGATCACCTTCGGGTCGAACGGGTCGAGGAAGATGTCGAGCTGCGCCTGGTACAGATCGCGGTCGTGCTCGACGCTGGCGGCTTCCTGGATCCGGTCGGCGTCATAGAGCAGGACGCCCAGGTAGCGGATGCGGCCGACGCAGGTTTCGCTGCACACGGTCGGCTGCCCGGCTTCGATTCGCGGGTAGCAGAAGATGCACTTCTCGGCCTTGCCGCTCTTCCAGTTGTAATAAATCTTCTTGTACGGGCAGCCGGACACGCACATCCGCCAGCCGCGGCACTTGTCCTGGTCGATCAGGACGATGCCGTCTTCCTCACGCTTGTAGATCGACCCTGAGGGGCACGACGCCACGCAGGCCGGATTGAGGCAATGCTCGCAAAGCCGCGGCAGGTACATCATGAACGTGTTCTCGAACTGGCCGTACATCTCCTTCTGGATCTCCTCGAAGTTCGCGTCCTTCGATCGCTTGGCGAACTCGCCGCCCAGTATCTCCTCCCAGTTCGGCCCCCAGACGATCTTGTCCATCTGCTTGCCGGTGATGAGGCTGCGCGGGCGCGCCGTCGGCGTGGCGCGCATCTCGGGCGCCGACTGCAGGTGACCGTAGTCGAACGTGAACGGCTCGTAGTAGTCGTCGATCTGCGGCAGGTTGGGGTTGGCGAAGATGCGCATCAGCAGCTTCCACTTGGCACCCTGCCGAGGCTGGATGGAGCCGTCGGCGTTGCGCACCCAGCCGCCGTTCCACTTGTCCTGGTTCTCCCACTCCTTCGGGTAGCCGATGCCAGGCTTGGTCTCGACGTTGTTGAACCAGGCGTATTCCATGCCGGGGCGGCTGGTCCAGACGTTCTTGCAGGTGACCGAACAGGTGTGGCAGCCGATGCACTTGTCGAGGTTCAGCACCATGCCGATCTGCGCGCGGATCTTCATGCCACTTCTCCCTGGGATTGCACCGGTCGGACGAGTTCGTTCGCGACCGGCGTATCGAGCCAGTCGACCTTGTTCATCTTGCGCACGACGACGAACTCGTCGCGGTTGGTGCCGATGGTCCCGTAGTAATTGAAGCCATAGCTAAACTGGGCGTAGCCGCCGATCATGTGCGTGGGTTTCAGCACGATGCGCGTCACCGAGTTGTGGATGCCGCCGCGCGCCCCCGTGATTTCCGAACCGGGCGTGTTCACGATCTTCTCCTGCGCGTGGTACATCATCACCATGCCCGGATTGACGCGCTGGCTGACGACGGCGCGCGCCGCGATCGCGCCATTCAGGTTGAAGAGCTCGATCCAGTCGTTGTCGACGATGCCGGCACGCTTCGCGTCGTCCTCGGACAGCCACACGCACGGTCCGCCACGGCTCAACGTCAGCATCAGCAGGTTGTCGGTGTAGGTCGAATGGATGCCCCACTTCTGGTGCGGCGTGATGAAGTTGAGCGCAATCTCGACGTTGCCGTTGGGCTTGATGCCATGGATGCCGGCGGTCGTCTTCAGGTCAACCGGCGGGCGATAGCTCGAGAAGCCTTCGCCGAACGCGATCATCCACGGATGGTCCATGTAGAACTGCTGGCGGCCGGTCAGCGTGCGCCAGGGGATCAGCTCGTGCACGTTGGTGTAGCCGGCGTTGTACGAGACCGTCTCGCTCTCGATGCCGCTCCACGTCGGCGAGCTGATGATCTTGCGCGGCTGCGCCTGGATGTCGCGGAAGCGGATCTTCTCGTCCTCGCGATGAATCGCCAGGTGAGTATGGTCGATGCCGGTCTGTTTGCCCAGCGCCTGCCAGGCCTTCACGGCGACGTGGCCGTTGGTCTCCGGCGCCAGCTGCAGGATCACCTCGCAGGCGTCGATGTCGGTTTCGATCTTCGGCATGCCGCAGGTGACGCCTTCGGCCGTGACGAGGCCGCTCAGCTCGCCCAGCTGCTTCACTTCCGTCTGGGTGTTCCAGGCAATGCCCTTGCCGCCGTTGCCGACCTTGGCCATCAACGGTCCCAGCGCGGTGAAGCGCTTGTACACGTTCGGATAGTCGCGCTCGACGACCGCGATGTTGGGCGCGGTCTTGCCCGGGATCAACTCGCACTCGCCGCGCTTCCAGTCCTTGACGTCGAAAGGCTGGGCGAGCTCGGAGGGGCTGTCGTGCATCAGCGGCGTCAGCACCACCTCGCGCTCGACGCCCAGGTGGCCGACGCAGATCTCGCTGAACTTCTTCGCGAAGCCCTTGTAGATGTCCCAGTCGCTGCGCGATTGCCAGGCCGGATCCACCGCGGTGGACAGCGGATGGATGAACGGATGCATGTCGCTGGTGTTGAGGTCATTCTTTTCGTACCAGGTCGCGGTGGGCAGCACGATGTCCGAGTACAGGCACGTCGTGCTCATGCGGAAGTCCAGCGTGACCAGCAGGTCGAGCTTGCCCTCGGGCGCGTGCTCGTGCCAGACGACCTCGGTCGGCTTCGCTTCTTCCGCGCCGAGATCCTTTCCCTGCACGCCGTTGCTCGTGCCGAGCAGGTGCTTGAGGAAGTATTCGTGGCCTTTGCCCGAGGACCCCAGAAGGTTCGACCGCCAGACGAACAGGTTGCGCGGCCAGTTGTCCGGATGGTCCGGGTCGGTGCAGCTCATCTTGAGCGTGCCGTCCTTCAGCGCCTTGACCGTGTAGTCCTTCGGGTCGAGGCCGGCGGCCTGCGCGTCGCGCACGACCTGCAACGGATTCGTCTGAAGCTGCGGCGCAGACGGCAGCCAGCCCATCCGTTCGGCGCGCACGTTGTAGTCGATCATGCTGCCGGCGTACATCTTCTTGTCGGCCAGCGGCGAGATGACCTCCTCCATGCCGAGCTTTTCGTAGCGCCACTGGTCCGTGTGCGCATAGAAGAAGCTGGTGCTGTTCATCTGGCGCGGCGGGCGGATCCAGTCGAGCGCGAACGCGAGCGCCGTCCATCCGGTCTGCGGTCGCAGCTTCTCCTGGCCGACGTAGTGCGCCCAGCCGCCGCCGCTCTGCCCGATGCAGCCGCACATCATCAGCATGTTGATGACGCCGCGGTAGTTCATGTCGCTGTGGTACCAGTGGTTCATCGCCGCGCCGATGATGACCATCGACTTGCCGTGCGTCTTGTGCGCGTTCTCGGCAAACTGGTGCGCGACGGTGATCAGCTGCGCACGCGGCGTGCCGGTGATGCGCTCCTGCCAGGCCGGTGTATAGGGCGTATCGTCATCGAAGTTCTTCGCAGCCATTTCGCCGGGGAGACCGCGGGCCACGCCGTAGTTCGCCACCTGAAGGTCGAACACGGTGGCTACCAGCGCCTCGCGCTTTTCCCCCTCCTTGCCGAGCGCGATGCGCTGCACGGGTACCGTTCGCACCAGCACGTCGCTGCTGTTGCCACTGAGCTTGTTGTTCGGGAAGTGCTCGCTGACGATGCCGCCGAAGTACGGGAAGCCGACCTTGGCCGTCTCCTTG
>Ga0315270_10001437_pt1 | contig 12629 bp, 11 predicted proteins | sample C1_bottom_MG_FD_204932 | JGI IMG/M metagenome (GOLD analysis project Ga0315270, IMG submission 204932) | Sediment microbial communities from Yellowstone Lake, YNP, Wyoming, USA - C1_bottom | ecosystem: Environmental > Aquatic > Freshwater > Lake > Sediment | place: USA: Wyoming | collected... | reverse complement strand
CGACGCAGCCGGCCGCGCCGCAGCCGATCACGAGGAACGACGCCGCCTCCGCGACGGCGCGCGGCAGGCCGCTGAGCGAGAAGCTGGACCGCAGCATCACGGGGATCCACGTCCACATCGCGTAGAGCTCCCACATGTGGCCGAAGTAGCCGAAGCTCGCGAGGCGGACGCCGCGGTTTCGGAAGACCTTCGTGACCTGCGTCGGGTCGAAACGCGCGGGCGCCGGTGCGAACGGGCCCTCCTTGACGAAGAGAAAGACGAGCAGGGCCCCGAGAACCGCGCCCCCCGACGTCGCGACGAGCGTCGCGCGCCACGCGGACCCGAAGACGGCGTTCGCGAGGTACGGGACGCCTTTCCCGAGCGTCAGCGCGCCGATCAGGACGCCGAGCGCGAGGCCGCGCCGGGCCTTGAACCACGTCGCGAGGATCTTCATCCCGGGCGGGTAGACGCCCGCGAGCCAGAAACCCGTCAGGAAACGCAAGGCGAGCGCGGACACCGGCCCGTGCGAAAAGAGGGCCAGGCCCGCGTTGGCCGCCGCGCCGAGAAGGCTCGCGCCGACGACGAGCTGGCGCGGCGCCCAGACGTCCGGCAGGTTGAGGACCGCGCTCGCGAGCGTCCCCGCGACGAAGCCGAGCTGGACGGAAAGCGTGAGCCACGTCGCCGTGGAATCCGACAGCCCCCACTCGGCCTTCAGGAGCGGCGAGACCGCGGACGCCGAGAACCAGAGGGACATCCCGAGAAACTCGGCGGCGGAGAGGAGGACGAGAACGCGCCACCGGCCCGGCGGGTCGGGCGCAGGCGCTGCGCTCATCCCGCGTCCGGGACGAGCTTGCCGGGGTTCAGGATTCCCTTCGGGTCGAGCGCCGCCTTCACGGCGCGCATCGCGGCGAGGAACGCCGGCGGCCGCCGCAGCGGCAGGAACTTCCTCAGCGTCAGGCCCACGCCATGCTCGCCCGTGATCGTCCCGCCGAGCGCCACGACCTCCTCGAAGACCGCGGCCATGACGGCCTCGACCGCCGCCTCGTCGAACGCGGCGCTCCCTTCGTTGAGCAGGCGCACGTGGAGGTTGCCGTCCGCCGCGTGGCCGTAAGCGAAGGCTCGAAGGTGCGCCTCTGCCGCCCGGCGCCTCACGCCCGTCACGAGCGCGACGAGCTCCGAGCGCGGCACCGCGAGGTCCAGCTCGAAGGACACGCCGAGCTCGTGGATCGCCTCGGCGATCCCGCGGCGCACGTCCCAGAGCGCGCGGCGGCGCGGCTCGTCGGCCGCGAGCGCCACGTCGAGCGCCCCGCAGTCGAGGAGCACCTCCCCCGCCGCCGTGACCTCGCGCTCGACCTCCTCCTCCGTCGCGCCGTCGAAATCGAGGAGGATGCGCGCCTCCGCCTCGGGAAACGGCACGGGAACGCTCTTCTTCTTCGACGCGACCTCCACCGCCGGCCTGTCGACGATCTCGCACGCCGACGGCACGAGGCCGCGGCGGTGGATCTCGAAGACGGCCTTCGCCGCGGACTCCAGCGACGGGAACGGCGCGAGCACCGTGGCCCACGCGGCCGGCTTCGCGATGAGGCGCAACCACGCCTTCGTGACGACGGCGAGCGTTCCCTCGCTCCCGACGAGGAGCGACGTGAGGTCGTAGCCCGCGACGTCCTTGCGCGTCTTGCCGCCCGTCACGGCGACCGAGCCGTCCGCAAAGACCGCCTCGAGACCCATCACCCAGCGCCCCGTGACGCCGTACTTGGCCGCGTGGGGGCCGCCCGCGTTCTCGGCGACGTTGCCGCCGATCGTGCACGAGCCGCGCGAGGCCGGGTCGGGCGGATAGTAGAGGCCCCTCTCCTCGGCGGCCTCCTGCAGCGTCTGCGTCACGACGCCCGGCTCGGCGACCGCGACGAAGTTGTCCGCGTCGATCTCGAGGATGGACGTCATGCGGTCGAGGGCGAGGCCGAGCCCGCCAAAGACCGCAAGCGCGCCGCCCGACATCCCCGTTCGGCCGCCCTGCGGCGTGACGGGGATCGCCCGCTCGTTGCAGAACGCGAGAAGGCGCGAGACCTCCGCCGTCGTACGCGGCCGCGCCACGGCGGCCGGGACGGCGACGAGATCGCGCGTCCAGTCCTTCGCGTACGGGGCGAGGTCGTCCGAGGCGGCGAGGAGGTGGCTCTCCCCCACGATCTCCGCAAGGGCGCGCGCTTCCTCCGGGGAGATCTCGCGCCGCGCCATGCCGCGATCTTAAGATGCCGCCCATGACACGCGTCGCCTTTCTCGGACTCGGCGCCATGGGCGCCCCCATGGCGCGGCGGATCGTCGCCGCCGGCCTCCCCACGACCGTCTGGAACCGCAACCCCGACCGCGCGGCTTCGTTCGCGGCGATCGGAGCCTCCGTTGCGAAGACGCCGCGCGAGGCGGCGTCCGGCGCGGAGATCGTCTGCACGATGCTGTCGGACCCTTCGGCCGTCGAATCGGTCGCCTCGGGCGCGGACGGCCTTCTCGCGGGCCTCGCGCCCGGAGCGCTCTGGCTGGACTTCTCGACGGTGACGCCCGCGGCGTCGCGCTCGTTCGCGGCGCGCGCTCAGGCGCAGAACGCCCGGTTCTGCGACGTCCCCGTCGCCGGGAGCGTGAAGCCGGCCGTCGAAGGCACCCTCAAGATCCTCGCAGGCGGTGACCCGGCCAACCTCGAGCGCGGCAAGCCCGTGCTCGACGCCGTCTCGAAGGGCGTTCTGCACTTCGGCGCGGTCGGGCAAGGCTCGGCGATGAAGCTCGTGAACAACCTCCTCTTCGGCGTCACGCTCGCGGCGTTCGGCGAGGCACTCGGCCTCGCCAGGCAGCTCGGCCTGCCCGAGAAGGAGACGACCGACTGGCTCCTGTCGATCCCATGCGTCTCGCCGTACCTCAAGGCGAAGGTGGATTTTCTGGCGGCTGGCGGCGAGCCGCCGGCCTTTGCGCTCGCGCTCATGGAGAAAGACCTGCGTTTGATGGTCGAAGCGGGCGGCGGGCCGGCCGCGGCAGCCGTCGTCGAGGCCGCGCGGACCGACTACGAGCGTGCGCGCAAGGCGGGTCTCGGCGAGAAGGACTTCTCGCAAGTGCTGTCGTTCCTGAAGAGCTAGCGGACGTTCTTCAGCGCCTCGCGGATCGAGAGCGGCGCGAGGCGTGTGCGGTTCTTCTCGACGTATCTCACGATCGGCCTCTCGTCCGTCCACGCGTACGACCTCAGCGCCCAGCCGATCGCCTTCCTCAGGAAGAACTCCTTCGACGAGAGCGAGGGCTCGATGCACGCGAAGAGGAAATCGAGATCCGTGTCCTTCTTGAACGTGATCTGGCAGAGGATCGCGCTGCGCCTCTTCCACATGTTTTCGCCGCGGCTCCACGCGCGCATCGCCTTCCGCATCGGCGCCGGCTCGCTGCGGAGGATCTCCCCGAGCCGCTTCGACGCGAGGGTGTCCACGGTGTCCCACCACGCGCCCGTCACGATCATCTCCTCGTACATCGGGAGGGACGCCATCGTCTGGAACGTCCGCGCGCGGCGGTCGCCCGCGAGCTCGATCGCGACGTACCGCTCCTCGCGGAAGCGAGCGCCGCGCCAGATCGCGAGGACGTCCTTCCGCCACCTGGGCGCGCTCGTCACGGGGTGCAGCGCAAAGACGGTCTTGCAGACCGAGCGGAGCGTCTCGGTGTCGAGGCCGTGGAACGGCATGGCGGACTTCATGTACGCCTGCGCCCCGGCGGCGCGCTCCGGCGTCCCCGCGCGCGCGAGCTCGCGGCGAAGAACGGCGAGGAGAATCGCCGGCGTGGTCACGCCCGGCGGTAGCGTTCGCGGATCGTCGGGATGAGGTACTCGGAGAACGCGGAATCGAGGCCGTACTTCGGCGCGAACCCCCAGTCGGAACGCGCGGCGCTGTCGTCCACGTCCGCGGGCCACGAATCCACGATGCCCTGCCGCTTGTCGTCCGGCTCGAACGTGACCTTCGCGGCCGGGAACGACTTCACGACGAGGTCGCGGATTTCCCCGGCTGACGGCGCGAACGCGCCAACGTTGTAGACCTGCCGCGAAAGCGTCCCCGCGGGCGCGGACGCCAGCTTCAGGAGCGCGTCGACGCCGTCGGGCATCGCCATGAACGGAATCTTCGTGTCCTCGCGGACGAAGCACGCGTAGGGCTTCCCCTCCGCGGCCGCGTGGATCATCTCGGGCGCGTAATCGGACGTGCCGCCCGACGGGACCGTCACGGCCGAGATGAGACCCGGAAAACGGAGGCAGCGGAAGTCCACGCGCCCGCCCTGGTTCTCGGACGAGAGCTGCTTGTAGTGCCGGGCGTAGTAGCGGCCGAGGTGCTCGGCGTAGAGCTTGTTGCAGCCGTACATCGTCGTCGGCTTGTTGTGCTCGTCTTCCTTGACCTTGCCCGCCATCTGCTTCGTCGCGAGGTCGGACAGGCCGTACGCCGCGATGGACGACGGGTAGAGGAACGTGACGGGCCGGCCGTGCGACTGGCGCTCGCTCTGCGCGAACTCCAGCATGTGGATCATTCCCTCGACGTTGACCTGGTGCGCCGTCACGGGCGTGAACTCGCCGCGCGTCGAGAGCAGCGCCGCAAGATGGAAGATCATGTCGATGTCGTACTCGGAGAGGATTCGCTCGAGGACGCTCCGGTCGAGGACGGAGCCCGTGAACTCGCGCGCGACGAGGCGTCCGAGCGACGGGTCGAGGGCCTTGAGGTCCAGCGTGAGAATCGGGCGGGTGCCTTCGGCCGCGAGACGCGTGATGAGGCCGTGGCCCATCTCGCCGCTCGCGCCGGTGATCAAGACGACGGGTGTTCTCATCAGGCCACGGCGACCCGGGTCTCGAGGTAGACGTCCTGGATCGCGTTCAGGAGGGCGACGCCCTCCTTCATCGGCTTCTGGAACGCCTTGCGCCCGGAAATGAGGCCCATGCCGCCCGCGCGCTTGTTGATGACCGCGGTCGCGACGGCCTGGCCGAGGTCGTCCTTGCCGCCCGCGGCGCCGCCGGAGTTGATGAGGCCCGCGCGGCCCATGTAGCAGTTCACGACCTGCCAGCGCGTCCACTCGATCGGGTGCGGCGGAACGAGCTTCGCGTACGCCTCGGCGTTCGGCTTGTTCCCGAACGGAAGCGCCGCGAAGCCGCCGTCGTTCTCGGGCTGCTTCTGCTTGATGATGTCCGCCTCGATCGTCACGCCGAGGTGGTTTGCCTGCGAGGAGAGGTCCGCCGAGACGTGGAAGTCCTTCTCCTTCGTCTTGAACTCCGGGTTCCGGAGGTAGCACCACAGGACCGTGAACATCCCGTAGTCGTGCGCCTGCTGGAAGGCGTGCGAGATCTCCGTGATCTGCCGGCGCGAGTTGTCCGATCCGAAGTAGATCGTCGCCCCGATGCCGGCCGCGCCCATGTCGAACGCCTGCTTGACGGTCCCGAAGATCGTCTGGTCGTAGGACGTCGGGAGCGTCAGGAGCTCGTTGTGGTTGATCTTCACGATGAATGGGATCCGGTGCGCCCACGTGCGCGCCACAGACCCGAGGGCGCCGAGCGTCGAGGCAACCGCGTTGCAGCCGCCCTCGTACGCGAGCTTCACGATGTTCTCGGGGTCGAAGTACTCCGGCGAAGGTGCGAACGACGACGCGCCCGAGTGCTCGATTCCCTGGTCGACGGGCAGGATCGAGAGGTAGCCCGTGCCCGAGAGCCGGCCGTGTCCGAAGAGCTGGGACAGGCTTCTCAGGACGGCCGGGCGGCGGTCGGAGGGGACGAACACCCGGTCCACGAAGTCGGGCCCGGGGAGGTGCAGCAGCGACGCAGGCACGCCCTGCGCCGTGTATTCGAGGAGCGAGGCGCGTTCGCCGAGCTGCTTGCGGATGGTCTCGAGCATCAGGGCCTCCTGCCGAGGATGGTGGGACCCCCATCCTAGCCGAACGCCGAGGTCGAGACGGCGTATCGGCGCCGCCGCGAACGGGCCTCCGTGGCATCCTCGCGGCGTGCCGGAACCTGCCTCCGCCCCGCCCCCGACGATCGTCTCGAGCTTCGTCAACGCGACGTTCGGGCTCTGGTTCCCGTTCTTCCGGTGGATGGCGCGGACGCTGCCGACCGTGGGCGTCGCCCGCCTCGCCGAGGCGACGGCCGAGCGCGCGATCTGGGAGCGCGACAGCGTGCGCGAGGCCATCCTCGACAACTTTGCGGCCGTCCTCTCGCTCCCGCGGCAATCCCGCGAGGTCGAGCACGCCGGGCGGGAAATGGTCTCTCGGCACTCGCGGCTCTGGATCGACCTCCTGCGCTACTCGGGCCGGAGCGACGTCGACCCGAAGTCCCTCCTCGCCTCCCGCGTCGGCGACGAGCGCCTCGTCGAGGCGCAGAAGGAGGGCAGGGGCGCGATCCTCCTGACGGCGCACGTCGGCAATTTCGAGCTCGGCGGCCTCTTCCTCGCGCAGCTCGGTCTGAAGGTCGCGGTCGTCTACGTGCCCGACCCCTCCCCCGTCATCGAGATGCACCGCGACGACGCGCGGAAAATGCTTGGCGTGCAGGGCATCGCGGTGGACAAGACGCCGTTCGGCTTCCTGCCCGTCTTCCGCGCCCTCGAACGGAACATGTGCGTCGCAATGCAGGGAGACCGCGACGTCTCGGGCACGGGGCGGACGATGCCGTTCTTCGGGAAGACCGCGTCGTTTCCGATCGGCCCGTTCCGGATCGCGCAGGCGTCGGGGGCGCCGATCTTCCCCGTCTTCGTCCTGCAGGAAGAGGACGGCCGCTACCGGACGATCGTCGAGGAGGCCATCCGGGTTCCCCATGCGCGGGGAGCCGCGGCCAGCGAGGCCGTCGTGGCAGGCCTCGCAAAGTTCGTCGGGCGCATGGAGGCGACGATCCGCGCCTACCCGACGCAGTGGTACCGCTTCGCGCGGTTCTGGGAGAGCGAGGAGTGAGGCCCGCCGCGGGCGGGACGCTCGCGGCACTCGTTGCCGCCGCTCTCCTCGGTGCGTGCGCTCCCTCCCGGCCGGCGGGCGCGCCGGCCGCCGCCGCGCCGGACCCGAAGGTCGAGACTTTCGGCGAGGTCCGGCGGCTCGGCCCGTCCTGGGTCGGGCCCGTCGTGCCGCCCGGGTCGGAGAACGGCATCCTCGTCGGGCGATTCGCGGGAGCGCCCTACGACCTCGGTCTCGCGTTCGGCCGCCTGACGCGCCCGTGGATCCGCTCGCAGGAGACACACCTCGACACGCTTTTCACCGCGCTGATCGCCGGCGGCCTCAAGCGTTCCTTCATCCGGCAGCTCTCCGCGTTCCGGCTGCGTTCGCTGCCGGACGAGATCCCGCCCGACCTCCTCGTCTCGATCGCCGGCCTCGCCGACGGCTACGAACCCGTCCCGCCCGCCTCGGGGTGGAATGCGTGGCGCCGGATGCTGGACCTCCACGCGCTCCACGACGTCTCCCAGCGGTTCGTGGACGCGCCCGCGCTCGCGGCCGCGTGCACGGGCTTCCTCGCGAGGACGCCAGACGGTGGCGTGCTTCTCGCACGGAACTTCGACTTCGAGGGCGGCGACGTCTTCGACCGGCAGAAGCTCGTCTCCGTCGTCCGTCCCGACGGGAAGATCCCGTACCTCTCCGTGGGTTTCTCCGGGATGCTCGGCGTCGTCACGGGCTTCAACCGCGAGGGAATCGGCGTCGCGCTGCAGGCGATCGCCGGCGGCGAGACCGCGGGCTCGGGCGAGCCCGTCACGCTCCTCCTCGCGGACGTCCTTCGGAACGAGTCCACGTTCGACGGGGCGGTGGAGCGCCTCCGCCGCGGGAAGGTCTTCGTCTCGGACCTCATCCTCCTCGCGGACGCGAAGTCGGGCCGGATCGCGATCGTCGAGAAGAGCCCGTCCGCTTTCGCCGTGCGCGAGACATCTGGCGCCTGGCTCGGCGCGACGAACGAAGCCGAGGACGCCGCCGTGAAGGCGCGCGCGCGCGCGCTTCCGCCGGAGTCGACGTCGCGGAAGAGGCGCGCGCGACTGGACGCACTCCTCGCCCGGGAAGGCTCCACCCTCGACGTGCCGCGCGCCGTCGCGATCCTGCGGGACCGGACGGGCGCCGACGGCGCGGAACTCGGGCACGGCAACCGCAACGCGATCGACGCGTCCATCGCCGCGCACTCCGTCGTCCTCGACCTCGCGCATCGCCGCGCGTGGGTGGCCGCTTTTCCGCACACGCTCGGGGCCTACGTAGCCGTCGACCTCGAGGCCGTCCTCGCGGCCGAGGACGGCCGGCCCGCCCCCGGCGCCGGGCCGCTGCCCGCCGACCCGTGGCTCGTCTCGGGCGGTTTCGGCCGGTACTGCGAGGCCCGCGCGGCCCTCGCCGAGGTGCGCACGCTCGAGCGGGAGGCAGGCGCGGGCTGGCTCGAGGCCGGCGCCGCCGCAGCCGGGCGCGCCCACGCGCTGTGCCCCGATTTCGCGGAAGCGACCGCGAAGTTCGGCGAGATGGAGCTGCGCCGCGGGAACCGCGTGCGCGCCCGGTCGCTGTTCGACGAAGCCCTCGCGCGCGACCCGGGCCCCGCCCCCGTCCGCGCCGCCGCCGAGCGCTGGCGCGAGGCGGCGGCGCGCGGCGGCGCGCTTCCGAAGGACGGCATCCCAACCGTCCCGACGCCCGACGAGCTCATCGCGGAGCGGGAGAAGAGATAAGAGAATTTCTTTGCTTAGGAGAAGAACGCGAGGGTAACGGCGCAGCGCGATCCGTGGGCGTCGAGCACCTCGTATCGGCGATTTCGGATTTTCTTTGAAGGTGAATGGGGCTCGGCAAGGTCTCGCGCGATCTCCCACAGGCCCGTCGCACCGAGGCGTTCGATCGGAAGTGCGCCGCCCCGCGGCACGCCAGGGTCGAAACTGAGATCCGCTTCCACAAAGACCGCTCTCTCCCTCTTACTCAAAGAAATCTCTTCTTCTTCCTCTTCTTCCGCCTCGAGAAGCACCGCTGCCGACGACTCGACGAGCCGTGAGCCCGGGTTCTCGCGCAGGAACTCCTCGCGCATCGCGTCGTCGATTCCCTCCGCCGCGACGACGAGGATGCGGTCGGCGTCGCCCTTCGCGATGCGCGACGCCGCGAGGGCGAGAGCCTCGAGCCCGGCCGTGCGCCCCGAGACGAGCGTCTCGGCGGGACCCCCGAGACCCCAGCCGATTGCGAGCTCGCCCGCGACGGTGTTGTGGACGGTCGCCGCGAAGACGGACGGCGCGAGGTCCTCGACGCGCGTTGCCGCGGCGAGCAGGCGCTCGTGCTGCGTGATCGCGTCGCGGCAGCCGAAGGCCGTGCCGACGACGACGCCGAAGCGCGGGTCCGGCGCCGCGCCCGGAACGGCCGCCTCGACGCCCGCCGCCGAAAGGGCGCGCGCGCCCGCGAGGACGCCGGAGCGCCCGAACCGGTCCATCCGCCGCAGGCGGTTCGCGTCGACGAGCGCGTCGCGAAGAGCGCCGCCGCCGCCCTCGACCGTCGCCGCGAACGCGAGCGCCACGCGCCTCATGCGCGCTCCATGACGAGGGCGGCGTCCGTGCCCGAAAACGCCGCGGACGTCGAAAGGGCGACGTCCACGCGGCGCGTGGGCCGGTGAGGCGCGCCCGAGACGACGAAGAGGGGCGAGCCGGGGCGAGCCGCGCGGTGGCCGGCGGTCGGCGGGACGTCTTCGGCGCCGAGGACGAGGACGCATAGGACCGCCTCGAGCGCGCCCGCGGCGCCGAGCGTATGGCCGATCGCTCCCTTGAGGCCGTGGACCGGCACCGATCCTGCTCGGGGGCCGAGGACGTGCGCCAGAGCGGCTTCCTCCATCGCGTCGTTGAAGACGGTCCCGGTTCCGTGGGCGCTCACGAAGCCGACGTCGGCGGCCGTGCGCCCCGCGTCGCCGAGGGCCGCCGCCGCCGCGCGCGCGAGGCCGGACCCCGCCGGATCGGGCCGCGTCATGTGGAACGCGTCCGCCGTCGAGCCGTAGCCCGTGACGCGCGCGAGGACGCGCGCGCCGCGCCGAAGGGCCTCGTCCTCGTCCTCGAGGAGGAGAAAGGCCGCTCCCTCGCCGAGCGTGAGGCCGTCGCGCTCCGCGTCGAAGGGACGAGCCGCCGTCGGGCTCAGGGCGCGCAGCGCGTCGAAGCCCGAGAACACGAACGGCGAGAGCGCGTCGGCGCCCCCCGCGAGCACGCGAACGGCGCGGCCCTCGCGGATCCACGCGGCCGCGAGGCCGATGGCGGCCGTGCCCGAGGCGCACGCCGCCGAGACCGTGGCAACGGGCCCGCGCGCGCCGTGCCGGCGGGCGAGGAGCGCCGCGAGGGCCCCGGGCGACACGCGAGCCTCGAGGCCCGCGAGCGTCGTGCCGACGGCCACGCCCGCATGAGGGCCGAGGGCCGCGAGCGGTCCCATCGCTTCGGCCGCCGCCGCGAGCGCGAGCCTCTCGGTGCGGCCTCGGGTCTCGCCGGCCGGATCGGTGGGGACGACACGGATTTCCGCGCCCGTCTTCGCGACGAAACGGGAGACGTCGAAGAGCGCGACGGGCTCGATCGCACTCTCGCCGCTCCACGCGCCCTGACGCAGGGCGGGCACGTCCGCGCCGAACGCGGTCACCGCCCCCATCCCCGTCACGGCCACGCGCCGGTCCCTCGCCGTCTCTCCGCCCATCTCGTCCTTATAATCCCCCGCCGCGCCGCCTTCGAGGCGCGCATCCTGCGAACCCGCCTCCTCCTCCCATGAAGATCCTCCTCGTATCCGACGACCACCAGCCCAACGAGGCGTACCGGGGTGCCCTCCTCGCGGCGGGAGCGTTGCCCGGGGAGATCGTCCTCGCGCGGCCCGGTCCGCCGCTTCCCGAGGCGTTCGACGGCCTGCTCCTCGCGGGCGGGCCGGACGTCGACCCCGCGCGCTACGGCGAATCCCGCGCGACCCCGACGCTCGGGGTGCGAACCAGTCGGGACGCGCACGATTTCGCCGCGTTCGCCGCCGCCGAGGCCGGGGGCGCGCCCGTCTTCGGAATCTGCCGCGGCCTGCAGGTCGTGAACGTCGCCCTCGGCGGCACGCTCTGGCAGGACCTCCCCTCCCAGCGAGGCCGCGGCGTCGCCCACGACGCCGACGCGGCCGGCCGCGGGCGCGACTTCCGCGCGCACGCCGTGCGGCCGCGCGCGGGCGGGGCGCCGTCGCCGTTCGCCGCCGCCGTCGCGCGGGCCAAGGACGTCAACTCGCGGCATCATCAGGCCATCAAGGACCTCGCCGCGCCGCTCGCCGCGCTCACGGCCTCGCCGGACGACCTCGTCGAGGCGGTCGAGCGTCCGGGCGGCGCGTGGCTCGCGGCCGTCCAGTGGCACCCCGAGGATCTCGTCGCCGACCCGCGCCAGAGGGCGCTGTTCCAGATCTTTCTCGACGCCTGCCGCGCCTTCGAACGGTCGCGCAGCCGTACGCTCACCTCCAGCAAGGAGCTCGCATGAACCACGTCGTTTCCCGCCTTCTCGCCGCGGCGCTCGCCGTTCCGGCCTTCGCCGCCGCCGGGCAGCCGGCGCCCGCCGCGAAAACCACCGCCGCCGCCGCGCCGGCCGTCGCGCAGCCCTTCAAGGACGTCGGCCTCTGGTACGGCGTCTTCGGAACCACGATCTGCTCGTGGTTCGACGCCGGCGACGGCGTGTTTCTCGTCGACGCCGGCTCGAGCGCCGCCGACGCGAAGGCGCTCCGCGCCGAGATCGCGAAGACCACGAAGAACAAGCCGGTGAAATGGATCGCGATGACCCACCTCCACACGGATTCGAACGAAGGCCTCGCGGCGTTCTTCCCGGCCGACATCACGATCTTCGTGAACGCGCGGTCGGCGGCGACCCTCGCGGAGTTCGCCGGCCGCCAGAAGAGCCCGGCCCCGAACGTGATCGGCGTCGGGGACCGGCTCGTCCTCATCGCAGGCAAGGCCATCCTCGAGGTCGGGGTGCCGGCCGGGAACGCGCACACCGGGTCGGACCTCTACGTGTTCGACGCGATCACGCGGACCGCCTTCGTCGGCGACCTCGTGACGCCCGACCGCTGCCCGATGCTCTCGGACCCGGACTCCGACATCAGGGGCTGGATCGCCGCGCTCGACCGGCTCGAAGCGCTGAAGCCCGTCGGCCTCGTCGGGTCGCGCGGCAACCCGACCGCGAACGCCGCGCCCGAGATCGGCCGCACGCGCCACTACCTCACGGCCCTCCTCCAGTTTCTCATCGAGAAGAAGAAGCAGAACGCCCCGGAGGCCCGCGTGTCCGGAGAGCTGGCCGGAGAGAAGATCGGGGACTACTGCCCGCGCGACCTGAGCGCGATCAACGCGCTGAGCGTCTACCGGCGGATCGGGCCGGACGGGGCGACCCTCCCGGGCTCGGCCTTGCCGCCGAAGACCGCCCCGAAATGATCCCCGGGCCGCCGGGGCCGCGCGGCGCGCGGGCCTCGACGGTGGTCTGGATGCCGCCGCGGGGCGTGAAGACGCCCCGCACGGCAATCCGGCGCGGCGCGAGCGCCGCCACGAGGTCCTCGAGGACGCGGTTCGCCACGTTCTCGTTGAAGATCCCGAGCGAGCGGAACGCGTTCACGTACTCCTTGAGCGACTTCAGCTCGACGCAGAGCCGGTCGGGCACGTACGTGATCGTGAGCGTCGCGAAGTCCGGAAGGCCCGTCTTCGGGCAGATGGACGTGAACTC
>Ga0315270_10001436_pt1 | contig 12631 bp, 9 predicted proteins | sample C1_bottom_MG_FD_204932 | JGI IMG/M metagenome (GOLD analysis project Ga0315270, IMG submission 204932) | Sediment microbial communities from Yellowstone Lake, YNP, Wyoming, USA - C1_bottom | ecosystem: Environmental > Aquatic > Freshwater > Lake > Sediment | place: USA: Wyoming | collected... | reverse complement strand
ATACCGGATGGAAAATACAAGCTGTTGATACACAAGCCGGCTCATTGGGGATATTGGCTGTGCAATTTTCTGATAATACGCTCATTGCAGCACAGCAAAGCACTAGAAATTTAGCTATTTTAATGGCCATAATCGGCATGATCATCATCGCCATTGTCGGTCTTGTCACCGGCTTTGCCCTGACGCGTCGGCTGTCGACAGTTTCTGATGCAGCCAATCGGTTTGCCGAAGGTGACCATACAGTTCGCAGTAGTTTGGAAGGTAGTGATGAAGTAGCACTACTTTCATACACTGTTAACCGTATGGCCAACGTAATCGAATATAAAGAACAGCTGCTGAAATCACAAACCGAATATATTGAATTACTACTCAATTCCACTGCAGAGGGAATTTTTGGAACCGATACAAACGGCAATTGCACATTCGTCAACCCGGCCTGTTTACGCATGCTGGGTTATGCTGATGAGAACGATCTCATTGGAAAAAACATTCATGCGTTGGCGCATCACACCTACCCTGATGGTCGCCATTATCCCAGAGAAGAATGCAAGGTATACCTCGCCACTCGTCAAGGCCAACCCGTGCGTGTTGATGACGAAGTGCATTGGCGCGCTGACGGCAGCAGTTTTCCGGTTGAATACTGGTCTCATCCTCTGTACCGCGAAGGTCAATTAATCGGCAGTGTGGTGTCATTCATAGATATTTCCGAGCGCAAACATACTGAAGAACAAATACGTAATCTTGCCTACTTTGATCCCCTGACCCAGTTACCCAATCGACGACTGTTGTTGAATCGGCTTGGACAAGTATTAATTTCAAATACAAGGACACAGGAATTTGGCGCCCTAATCATTCTTGACCTGGACAATTTCAAGGACCTCAACGATACACAGGGTCATGATATTGGAGACCTGCTGCTGATTGCCGTTGCGAATCGACTTTTGAACAGTGCCAGGCTAGAAGATACGGTTGCCCGTCTCGGCGGTGATGAATATGTAGTCATAGTTGATCACCTTGGAACCGACCAAAATACTGCCGTAAATAGCTCACAACTTATCGCTGAAAAAATTCACCACGAACTTAATATTCCCTATTTTCTTTCGAGCAGCCAACACTCTTATCACAGCACGCCCAGCATGGGTCTTACCTTGTTTCGCGGCCAGGAGCTTACCGTAGACGTGCTGCTCAAACAGGCTGACGTTGCACTTTATCAAGCCAAAGGATCAGGAAGAAATTCGATTAAATTCTTCAACCCGGAAATGCAGGCAAGCATCGACGCCCGCTCAAGGATGGAAGCATCCATGCGCAATGGCTTGAGAAATGGAGAATTTAAACTCTACTATCAAATCCAGGTTGACCATGAGGAAAATTACGTAGGCGCCGAAGCGTTATTGCGATGGTTTCCAGCCAATCAAGCACCCATTCCGCCGGCACAATTTATCCCGCTTGCAGAGGATACCGGCCTTATTGTTTCAATGGGGTTATGGGTAATGCAAACTGCCTGTAGCCAACTCAAGGAATGGGGAAAAAATCCAAAAACCTGCAATTTGCAAATTTCCATCAACGTGAGTGCCCGCCAATTCAAGCAACCTGATTTTTTGGATCAGATACGTCATTGCTTGCAACTGTCAGGTGCGAATCCTGGCCTTTTGAAACTTGAATTAACCGAAAGTGTAGTGCTCGACAGCATCGATGAATTTATCATCCTGATGTTACGTATTCAAGAATTGGGTGTTGCATTTTCATTAGATGACTTCGGTACTGGATTTTCTTCTTTGTCGTACCTTAAACGCTTGCCGCTTGACCAGGTAAAAATTGACCAGTCTTTCGTACGCGATATTACTAACGATCCTAACGATGCCGCCATCGTGCGTGCCATTATCGCAATGAGTCTATCACTGGATATTGAAGTCATTGCCGAAGGTGTAGAAAACGAGGAACAATTACAGTTTCTAAAAGCAAGTGGGTGTACCTTGTATCAAGGATATTTGTTTGGCAAACCCATGCCGATTGAAGAATTAAATCTAGTAATTTAAGTTGTTACACCAAACCGATTCTGACGTTCATAGTAAAGGCAAGACAACTCGCAAGTATATTTTGCTTTCGCCACCGGCATCCAATCCACGAGCCACACCCACTGTGGTTGATAATTTCAACAAATCGTACCCCAGCAGTGCTTCAAAATTCAACTCAACGCCTACACCAGTCTTAGCCTCGATTATTTCACCCTGATTCCAGGCATCACCACTATCAACAAAAAATGATAGTGACTCGCGCCCCAAGCCTAGTGGAGGAACGAACCATCCATCATAATAATATCCAACGGGAAACTTCCATTCGGCAGTTGCCAAGCCAAAATTACTCCCTTTCAACCCGGCAAGACCTGCCGGATAGCCTCGAAGGGGGAAATCTCTACGACCCAATCCTGTATTTCCACCTAGCGTACTGATTGTTTCACTCACACCACCCAACCGGTAGGGGCGTATACCAGAATCCCCTTGTGCATATACAACGCGTAAATGAATCGCATGATTTTCGTTCAACGAAAAATATTCATTCCAGTCGATCCTGTTCGTATGTCCATAGTAATCACTCCCGCCAAGCAAATCGTAACTCTCACTCAATATCTGAATCTTTCGCCCCTCAACAGGCGAAACCGAACGTTTATAAAAATGGCTGTTATCAAATTGTGCGATAGCGCCTGTAATTTTATTGTAATGAGTATTGTCGATCCCAGCTCCTTTCGTCACGATTGTATTAATTTCCTCACTTGCCAAACCGGCTGCAACATACAAACTGGAGTCAATCGAATTAAATGAATGGTGCAGCAAGGTTTGATATCGCGCTTCATCACTACGTTGGCGATTTACCGCATCACTTGCACCCAGCATAAATAATTGTCGTTCGGCTGACAAAGTGACTTTGTTATAAAAACTATAGTTGAACAAACCGCCCAATAATTTTTGATCATAATAGTAAAGTGGGATGGCATTCCACCTGTGAAAATTTAAAACATCAGCACCGCTAATCAGGGCGCCCACATAGGATGCCTGATCTGCACTGTAGTCCAGCAACGGAAACCACGAGTGCGGACTCAACGTACGCCAGGGAGAATAGTTTTTTATATCAACGTATTCTTGAGGATTAAAATCTGCTGAATTACTTATCGCATCAACGATAGGTAAATTGGAATTAATCGTCGCATAGTCAGCTTCTGTTTGAATAGCATCAGCTGCCAATGCAACTATCGATTTACCGTTGCCCGTGTATTCGACCATACGATAGCTTTTATCCGGCATGATGACTGCATCGGTAATGGCCGAAGCACTATTGCTGATGGTTTCGATTTTGTCCTCTCCCGGCTTTAGGCGACGAAGGTTCCATATTTTGGCATGATCAGACAAGAAATACAGTTCTTGGCCATCTTTTGAAAACTGGGGTCTTTGCACCAAATCCCCCGTATTCGTCAACGGTTTCCAAACATGCGTCTTAACATCGAGCAACTCGAGATTCCAGCCGGATTTTTTTCTTTGCACGGTCGCCACGATGGAAGCACCATCAGGCGACCAGGTAATATGTCCCAAGGTATCACCCATCGGTAAATGAGCCAGCACACCAAGTGGTTTTCCCGACACATCAAGCAACATTAAACCGCTTATTCCTTTTTCATACTGAACCGCCGCAATCGCCTGACCGTCTGGTCGCCAATCTGCAAAAATATATCGCCCACACTGGGTCAAACGACGGGCGGATGTCATACCCTGATTCCATTGATACAAATCGGCATATACATTGGTGTTATCGCATACTGCGAACTTGCTCATCAATAATCCAGATGAATCATTCCAGGCAATATCCTGAACACCCCTGCCATCAACAACAGTTTCATGCGTGCCGTCAGCGCGTATGCGTTTTATTTTAGGGCTTGAGGATGCATCATCATGCAAAAAATACAAGTCACCATTGGATGCGGCAGCGAGTGACGAGTTGTTATAGGGTTCTTCATGTACTATCCTCGTACTATAGCGATTTTCTTGTTTGATCTTCGCCAGTTGCACAGTAAAACGTTGCGACAGATATTGCTGAAACTCAGCCCATACCACATCCGCTTGTTTACCAAAAATTTGTTCTGAACGATTTTGCATGCGGAATGGAATCAAATTTCTGCCATACACTCGAATATAGCGAGTGACTGCATCACGTCCATATTTCGCTTCGACAAATTTAAAAAAGTAAGAGCCGTACAAATAAACCTGCCCATATGGCCAGCGGTAACCTGAATTAAAACTGACTTCGGTTAATGACCGTAGTCCGCGCTGTACTTCCATCCGCATCATCGCTTCATAAAATGCGCTGTTTAACCGACCGGATGAAGTGAATTTTTCAGCATTGCCGGCAAACTCGGTCTCGCCATAAACGGCCAATCCCTCTGTTACCCATGTCGGTGCAAATGCTTGCGGGAAATCAAACAGCGTAAATAAATCGGTAGAACGTCCAAAAATAGAACGCATCGTTTGCGGTGCACCAAAAACCATATCCAGTTGCAGTATGTGTACATATTCGTGCGTAAACACCATTTCAAGCCAGGGTGCCTGATCCATCAATTCACCGTCTACAGGGGGCGGCATATAAATTGATATCCGGTTATAAGGCAAAGGGGTCGCACTCCCGTTGGATAGATCTACCGTATCCAGAAGCACAATTTCGGTCTTGTCCAGAGGATGCCATAACAACCAGCCGCTCAGTTTTCCATGCACACGTTCGGCAATTGTCGCCAGGTTCTGCGCGTACTCCAGGTGATCCGACTCATGATGAATGCGAAAATGTTCTGATTCGAGCGTCTTCCAATCCTTGGTAATTTCTGGCATTAACATATTGCCATCGCTAACGACCTGTGCATTGGCGATAACCAGGCCATTCAATAACACGACCATTAATAGCAATATAATTCTGCGTAACAACATTGGGCTGCCTTTATGAAAAAAATTTGTAACTACAGTAAAATAACAAGCATTAAAGCGATTCAATAAACTCCAGTGCGTTATCGTCTGGATCACGGCAAAACAGTGCACGCCTGCCCGTTTGACTCAGATTAAAGTTGATACCCGCCACGTCCAGCTTTGAAACCAGGGCCTGAAGCTCATCGACAGAAAAAGCAATGTGACGATCCCTTCCGCCATTGGCAGGGCGCTGCAGGCCGGATTCCGGATTGGGTAACACCATCAAATGAAGCTGTTGTGATCCAAACTCATACCATACACCGGCATAACTCATTTGTGGACGGGATGGAGTTGCTATAAAACCCAGTGTTTTCTCATAGAAGGCACGAGATTTTTCCAGATTGGATACCAAAATTGTGGCGTGTAAAAGTGTAGGTGTTTTCACTCCTGATAATCCTGAACAACGTCAATATCACTTCCACCCATTTTGATGGCCTGCCAAAATTCATCAATCGACATCTCTTGCTTCTTCATACGATTAAATTCTTTTTTGGCCGTGTCGAGTTGATTATTTAATTGTACTTTCGTCATATCGCGTATTCCATCAATCACGACTTCAATAGAATGCCCAACCAGTCCTCCGGTTCTCGCCTCAACGATCACTGTTTCCCCATTGGGCGTGGTCAGTACATAACAGACAATGTCATCACACAATGGAACGGCCTCGGATGGATAGACCTCAACTTGGGTTGAGATTGCCCGAGCCGCGGTATAACGGCTGCGCTCTATCGTCCAGATGGTAATCGTGTCTGGCGTCTTAGTTTCTGGCGTTTCAGTATCTGCCACAGTCTCAAACGGCTGTTGCGAAATCTTGACTGAACCAGTGATGACTGGCTGCCGCGTTGCGTTTTGCTCCTTGCCAAAAATACGCTTGAGAGCAGAACCCAAGCCCAGCTTAAATACATTCTTCATTGCTGCTTACCTTTTTTCAACATTATTGCTTTCCCTTAACAGGCACCACCCGGCTCGCAGCCAACTTGGCACGTGTTCTGGCTTCATCGACATCGCTACCATTTGCCAACGCCACCCCCATGCGCCTCCGGGTAAATGATTCGGGTTTACCAAACAGTCGAATGTCACTTTGAGGTACGCGCAGTGCTTGCTCTACACCTTCAAATGCTATTCCCGCATGCTCCAGCTTACCGTAGATCACCGCACTTGCTCCCGCGGAGCGTATCGCTGTATTCACCGGCAAACCAAGTATGGCACGCGCATGCAATTCAAATTCATTCTGAACCTGGCTGCACATGGTTACCATGCCGGTATCGTGCGGACGCGGGCTCACTTCGCTGAACCAGACCTCGTCTCCCTTAACAAATAATTCGACACCAAATACTCCGCGGCCACCCAGATTATCGGTCACGCGTTTCGCAATTTCGCGTGCGCGTTGCAAAGCAACTGCAGTCATTGCTTGCGGTTGCCAGCTTTCTACATAATCACCCTGAACTTGAACATGACCAATGGGTTCGCAAAAATACGTTTCTGTTTCTCCCATCTCATTGAGAGCACGTACCGTGAGCAGGGTAATTTCGTAATCAAAAACAATGAGCCCCTCCACAATGACACGTCCCTGATTCACCCTGCTGCCACTTGAAGCATAGTTCCATGCCGCAGCAAGTTCAGCCACGTTTTCCACTCTGGATTGTCCTTTGCCGGAAGAAGACATAACGGGCTTGATAATACAGGGACACCCGATTTCACCCTCTATTACAGCCTGCATTTCGGAAAGGCTACTGGCAAATTTATACGGGGAGGTTGGCAAACCCAGGGTCTCTGCTGACAACCGCCGAATTCCTTCTCGGTTCATGGTTAATTGAGCAGCGCGCGCGGTGGGGATGACGATTGCAAGACCGTCACGCTCAATTTCAAGCAGCATTTCCGTGGCTATTGCTTCAATCTCAGGCACAATAATATCCGGCCTTTCTTTTTCAATCAGTGCACGTAAAGAATCGCTGTCAGCCATATTAATTACATATGATCGATGTGCGACCTGATGTCCGGGTGCATTCGCATAACGGTCAACGGCAATGGTCTCCACGCCCAAACGTTGCAAAGCGATAATGACTTCTTTACCCAACTCACCACTCCCCAAAAGCATCACTTTGGTTGCGGAAGGTGTAAGCGGAGTACCGAGGGTAAGCGGTTTGTTCATCAAGAATGGGTATCAGTAAAATTTAACAGACAAATCCTAACATTTTGAACCTGACTTTCCCAGTAAACCAACCGTACAACAAGAATAATGAAGAACATATGCAGGTTTTATTATCAAGCTAATGCATTATTATGTTCCTTCACTGCATGACGCAGACCTTCACTCATCATGTCTACAAACGTTCGTACCCGCGCTGATTTGTGTCTGTCTTCACGATGGACAATGTGTATGGGCACGGGATCCAACTCAAATTTATTAAGGATAATTTTCAGATCCCCTGCCGCAAGATGGGGAGCAATCTGGTATGACATCAACCTTGCAATACCAAATCCACTTTTGGCTGCTTCTATCGCCGCATCGTAACTTGTCACAACCAGCCTTGGTTTCGTACGCACCGAAAGTGGATTGTTTTTTTCCAGAAATTTCCATTCAACCGATGTGTTGACAATATTGGCTGCTATGGTTTGTCTAAGTGCCAGTTCTTTGGGGTGCTTGGGTACACCATAGGTTTCAAGGTAACCGGGCGAAGCACACAGCACACGTCTGATACTGCCAACTTTTAAAGATTTTATGGACGAATCTGGCAGTGGGCCTATGCGAATTCCGACATCCACCCCTTCTTCAATCAGGTTCACCACACGGTCCAGAAATAAGGCTGATATCTTCATCTCGGGATAACGCGCAAGGTATCGCACCATTAAGGGAGTAACGAACATACTGCCAAATAAAACAGGCGCGGTTATCGTCAGTTGCCCTTTCGGTTCCGCATTAATGCCCACAACCGCATCATCCGCCTCCTCCACTTCTGCAATAATTCGCCGGGCATCGTCCAGATAGCGTTGACCTGCTTCAGTCACGCGAACATATCGCGTGGTTCGATCGAGTAACTTTACCCGTAGTCGTGCTTCTAGAGCGGCAATGGCGCGCGTGATAGCAGGAGGCGACATGCTCAGCCGCCGAGCACCACCGGCAAAGCTTTCTTCTTCAGCGACAGCAACAAATACCGTCATCAAGTGTAATTTGTCCATTTAAGATAATTCCATTTTATGGAATTATAAATTGTAATTTATAGCTATTCTTTCTTCAATATCAATTTGACACAATGCTCGCATGCTTCACCGAACAAGACTCATACCAGTCAGATTTCGATATTTTAAGGGGACAACAATGGATCGAATTTTTGCCAGCATTGCTTTTACGCCAACAATTAAAGCGATACAGTCGCGCCTGGGCAGCCGACAAAAATATGCCGATTTTGAAGTCAAGGGAGCTGAGCCTGCCGGCTTGAGTCAGCGCGAGGTTGAATTTATAGCATCGTGTGATAGCTTTTATCAGGCGACGGTCTCCGAAACAGGGTGGCCGTATGTCCAACATCGCGGAGGAGCTGAAGGGTTCCTGAAAGTACTTGATACAAACACCTTGGGCTACGCTGATTTTAGAGGTAACCAGCAATATGTCAGTGCGGGCAATTTGGCAAACAATGATGGTATTGCCTTAATTATGGTGGACTACCCCAACCGTCGCCGGTTAAAAATAATGGGCCATGTGCACTGGGTACACTTATCGGATAACCCCGCACTATTTAAACGCCTCGTGGTTCCAGGCTACGCGGGTCATATTGAACGGGGTTGTATTATTCGTGTTGAAGCATGGGACTGGAATTGTTCCAAACACATTACTCCACGCTACACCGAGCAAACTATTGAATCGCGAATAGCCCAATACCAACAAGAAAATTCCGCTCAACAAAATATCCTAAACACACTATAAATCACTCAAAACCAACTTAATAGAAAAGGAACAATCATGGAGCTCTACGAGATTGACGTATCCGGAAACTGTCACAAAATACGCCTCTTGCTCTCATTACTGCAAGTACCCTATACAGCGATTGCCATTAACGCCGCCCAACAGGAACAAAAATCGGCATCTTTTTTAAAAATGAATCCCTTTGGCCAGGTACCGGTCTTAAAAGACGGCGAAATTGTGATACGTGACAGCCAGGCCATTTTAGTTTATCTGGCGCGACAATATGCACCTCCTTCATGGTTACCACTGGACGCTGTGGGTATGTCACGGGTAATGCAATGGTTATCTACCGCTGCCAATGAGGTCGCGCGCGGCCCCAGCGCCCTTCGCGTACATTACAAATTTGGCCGGCCCATTCCGGTAGAGGATGCAGAGAAATTCACCCTCCAGGTCTTGCAAATTCTCGAACAACATTTACAGACTGAAATATGGCTTGCTGCAAAACACATTACCATCGCAGACATTGCAATTTATCCATACATCGCCCTTGCACCCGAAGGCAAGGTGGACCTCACAGTCTACCCATCCATCTGTAAATGGTTAAGCCGTATTCAGGCTTTGCCCAACTATGTGGGGATGCCTTATATGTGGGTCAACACAACGCCATAAGATGACAAATATTAGCACAGTAAAAAAATTAACCAAAAAAATCGGGCGCTTCAGTTAGCACGCGATGTGCTAACTGAAGCGCCCGATTGTTTCACCGAAACGCTTTAATCGTGATGCTTATCTTGCAAAATCACACGTGAGTTCAACGGCTGAGTCGGACGTGAATTACCCAATTCAAAGATTTTTCTGAACGCATCAATCTGCTTTGATGACATCCCAACTGGCTTGGTTAAGAGAGTCCAGGAAACATTTTCCGGAAAGATGTCTGCGCTGAGTTGCTCATCAATACTTCCACCTTGAGCACTACATGTGGAAAAAGATGCAGGCGCAGTCAAAGAACCCAAATATCTCCATGAACCGTCCAAGTCAGGCAACACCTTATTCAAATCAAAATTTGAAATTGATGTCGCACCAGCAGTAGTATTCTCAGGCAAAGGCAGGCCAAATATTTTATTCAACTCAGCATGTGCATGTTCAGATTTCTGGATACGCGCCCCAATCACCAATAATGCATCCGGGTCACATGGCAACGCACCTTGACGCAAATGTACAAAATGCACTTCCATGGGGAATGCCTTACCGTCTACTTTGTGCTCTGATGGTGTATGAAAGTGAAACTGCAACAAGTCATATTGTTTCCCGTCGACCATCACAAATGAACCGCTCGGTACATTAGCCTTGATGGTCGCCCATTCTTTTTCTACCAAAGGGGAGCGGTTAGGATCATAGGTGTTTACCAAACTGATCGTGGCATTGGATGAATAAGTCGCCGTTATAGCTGGCAGGTAGGCTGATTTAGTGTGGTGTGTATCAATATTAACCGGGCTCTGGCGATCACCGGTAATTGCGTAGCTCGCTGCGGATACTGACAGAGCTAATGTAAATAGGACACTTGCTTTCAAACTGATAAATTGTTTTTTGTTGTCATTCGAACTCATTATGTTTTTCCCTGATAATATTTTCAAAAAACTGAATCGTTAACTAATTTCACATTAATGTTAATGTCTTCAGCATAAAATATATTTTCAATATTTACCTCACTTAAAAATATACCTTCGCATTATGCCCACGTTTCAATCTTGAAGAAATACTTGTTATCCATTTTATAATTTGAATACTCGACCTTGGTACAGTTGACAAAACCAATAAAAATCAAAATAAAAATGAATACATTTTAAATTACGGCCGGTTCATCATGTATTTTTCCAGACAACAAGCTGGCTGAAACAATCAAGGTTGCACCAATAAATTCTTGCAAACCCATTTTTTCTCCTGCAAGGAAATAGGAGGCAACAGCCGCAAAGAGCAACTCAAACAAAAGCAATACAATAGCCTGATTGGCCGGCAAATGGGTCAAGCCAAATTGGACTGCAAAACTGGTTGCACACAGGACCAACCCTATCAAGGCCAACAACAACCATGAATCGGCAGAAATTACCGCAAGCTGCGTCATCAAACCCCCGTTGAACAACAACATTAATCCGGTCAATAGTACCGTCCCAATCCATACTGCTGCCGATTTAAAGTCGACGCTTAAATAATGTGTGTGACGTACAATCACATTGGTTAAAGCGAATGTCATTCCGGCAGAAAGCCCAATCCACTCAGCACGATTTTGCGGTACCGGCATTCCAAGCCTGGGTTGCCATAACATGACCAGTGCGCCAGTCAAAGAAAGTCCTATCACAGCATAACCATATCTGTTTAACCTTTCACGCAGCAGAAAGTGCGCAAACATTACCGTCCACAACGGAGCAAGATAGAACAGTAATAACACACGCATGACCTCCCCTTCAATAATCGCCTGAACATAGCCGAAGTTGGTCCACCCCGCGCTAAAAATCAACAAGAGTCCCCACCAGCCCGCCAAGGGAAACTCTCGCCAAACTGCCCCCGAAATGGAGAGTCCAATTACCAGGGCGAAAATGTAGGCAAGAAAAGTGGATAACATCCCCGAGATTCCCGCATATTCGAGTATTCGAAACGGATACCAAACCATACCCCATACTGCAGCACCACTCAGCAAACCGGTTATAGCCGTTATCTTTTGTTTTGATGGCACTTGATTAGCCTTTATAATTGTTTCTGTTTTGAATTAATCCGAAAATTATGAACCCGCAGCTTGAACTTTTACAACCTTATCCCTTCCAGAAACTTGCTGCCCTATTTAAAGGGGTACAGCCAAATCAGAACTACTCCCCGATCAATTTGCATATCGGCGAACCCAAACATCCAACACCACAATTTATTTGTGATGCACTCTGTTCCAGCCTCAACGGACTGGCGAATTATCCCACAACGATAGGCAGTGACGCGTTGAGAAATTGTATTGCCGGCTGGATACAACAGCGCTATAAACTTGCCCGAAATTTAGATGCAAACACCCAGGTATTGCCTGTCAATGGGAGTCGCGAGGCGTTATTTTCCTTCGCCCAAGCCGTGGTAGACCGCTCCCGTGAACAACCGGTAGTAGTGTGCCCCAATCCGTTTTACCAGATTTACGAAGGCGCAGCCTTCCTCGCCGGCGCAACGCCCCATTTTTTCAACACCGTTGTTGACAATAATTTCGCACTCGATATTACGCAATTGGACGGAAACATTTTGCAACGAACACAACTCATGTATGTATGCTCCCCTGGCAATCCCAATGGGCATGTCATGACACTAACAGAATGGAAAACGCTGTTCGAACTATCCGACCAATATGGCTTCGTCATAGCAGCAGACGAGTGTTACTCAGAAATTTATTTTGATACACCCCCACTGGGTGCACTTGAAGCAGCAGAAAAATTGGGGCGTATGGATTATCGCAATCTGGTCATTTTCTCCAGTTTGTCAAAACGTTCCAATGTGCCCGGCTTGCGTTCCGGATTTGTCGCAGGCGATGCCAAAGTACTGGAAAAATTTACCCTCTATCGTACCTACCACGGTTGCGCGATGAATCCTGCAGTACAGGCTGCCAGTATTGCTGCTTGGCGTGACGAGGCGCATGTGGCAGAAAATCGACGCTTGTACGCTGAAAAATTTAACAAGGTCGCCTCCATTCTCAAGCCGGAATACT
>Ga0315270_10001433_pt1 | contig 12642 bp, 15 predicted proteins | sample C1_bottom_MG_FD_204932 | JGI IMG/M metagenome (GOLD analysis project Ga0315270, IMG submission 204932) | Sediment microbial communities from Yellowstone Lake, YNP, Wyoming, USA - C1_bottom | ecosystem: Environmental > Aquatic > Freshwater > Lake > Sediment | place: USA: Wyoming | collected... | reverse complement strand
TCCCGGCTACCAAAGGCTACCCACCCTCTGTCTTTGCCAAATTACCCCAATTGGTCGAGCGCGCAGGCAACGGACATGAGGGAGGTGGATCCATTACCGCTTTTTACACCGTCCTGACAGAGGGCGATGATCAGCAAGACCCCATCGCCGACAGTGCGCGTGCCATTCTGGACGGACACATTGTTTTGTCACGCCGGCTCGCTGAGCAGGGACACTATCCAGCCATTGATATTGAGGGATCAATCAGTCGGGCGATGAGCAGTCTGGTTTCCTCACAACACTTCACCCTGGTGCAGCGTTTCAAACAGTTATACGCCCACTATCAACGCAATCATGATTTGATCAGTGTGGGTGCGTATGTTCCCGGCACCGATCCATTGCTGGACGAGGCAATCGTTTTATACCCCCGCATGGAGCAATTTCTGAAGCAAGGCATGTTCGATGCAAAAACATTTGCCAACAGTGTTAACGAAATGTCGATTCTTTTTGGCAACAACAATCCAACCCAAGGCAATCCGCCAAATGAAACAGGCGGAATGATTCGCCATCAATAGGAAATATATCTATGACGCATCCCTTCCCATTGCAGCCTTTAGTGCATCTGTCGCAGCAAAAAAATGACGCGGCTATTAAAAAATTAGGTCAGCTCAATCGCTTGAAACAATCTGCGCAGAGCAAACTGGATATGCTGCACCAATACCGAAACGATTATCAGGCAAAGTTCAGGCTAGCAGAGTCTAACGGCATGGAATTGCAGGAGCTCCTCAATTTCAAGAATTTTATTTGCCGACTGGATGACGCAATTGAACAACAAAGTATGGTCGTCTCTCAGGCACAACTGACCTTAGAACAAGGTCGCAACGAATTGGCTGAAACCCAACGCCGGATGAAGTCCTTTGATACCTTGTCTCAACGGCATACCATGACCGAAAAAAAACAGGAAGCAAAATCCGAGCAGCTCATTCAGGATGAGCACAACGGTCGTCGTTCCGGCATTCATAAAACTGTTCACAGTGAAGAAAATTGACGTTCCGAATAAAAAAATGGAGTCATAAACATGGCCAATTTACCCATCACTATCAACAGCACATCCTCTTCTCCCGCTCCCAGACAAGCCAATAAACCCGAAAGTGCGGGAGCCAGTGAGCAGGACTTTGGCAACCTGCTTTCACGCCAGGTAAGCGACTCAGGCAAGCCCGCTGATTCAAATTCTGCTTTGCCAAGGCAAGAGTCCAAAAAAACGGCTGAGCATGATGATACCGAGTCTTCGCCCACAACAGAATCAGCTTCTCCACCATCAGCCGATATGTTGTCCATATTATTGGCGCAGCAAAACCCAGATACTCCTTCTCCCCACAATTTTATAGCGGATGCGACTAATCAACCAGAAAGCAATAGCGAACTCAGTAAACCAAACATTACCGCATCAAACAAAGAACCCAAAGGACCCATTGCACGCTTGGGAGCAGACCTCACGGCTGACAAGATAACTGGCAGGAACACATTATCCGAATTGCTTCCAGTTTTACCTCAACCTGAAGCGCTAAAGCCAAGCAAATTAACGGACATAAAAGAAGGAGATTTATTAGCCAGCGACACACCATTGCGGGTGGCCCTGATGAAAAATTTACCTGAAGCCTTACCCCAAGCCGCCCTTCTGCCTGCAGTCGCAGGGGTTGGTGTGCCCACGAATAACACTAGCATCCAGAACCCGGTTACACATCCCGCTTGGGGCGATGAGTTCAGCCAGAAGGTGAGCTGGATGGCCACACAACACAACCAAAGCGCTTCGTTGCACCTTAATCCGCCCCAATTGGGCCCATTGGACGTGATATTAAAAATGAACGGCGATCAGGCCAGCGTAATATTTACCTCGCCCCACGCTGCGGTTCGTGACGCAATCGAACACGCCCTGCCTTTGTTGCGTGACATGCTGGCTGTAAACGGCATTATGTTAAGCAATGCGATGGTGAGTGATCAAACAGCCCAACATCATCAGGACAGCGCCTCGAAAAAAGCCTTCGTGAAAACGCCTAACCCGATATCAGCCAGCAATTCGGGCAGTAACAACGTTCAAGAATCAATTATTTCCGTTAGAAGCCAGCACAACGGCATGGTAGACACCTTCGCCTGACACCTGCTGACAGTCATAAAACGCTAAGCGCGGGAATATGACCCATTACTTGTTCTATTCTACTGATGGTTACCCGGCAATTTTTCCGATAATTCAACCATACCAACGAAAGAATAAAACATGGCACAAAACACCAAGCCCGCTGCAGCAAAAGCTGAAGAACCGGTCCAACCCAAAAAGTCCAGTAAAAAGCTCATCTTGGGTATCGTCATTACGTTGATCGTGCTCCTCGGAGCGGGCGGCGGCTGGTATTTTACCAAAGGGAAACAGGCTGCACATTCAGCCGAAGAAGTTAAAGAAGCACCGCCCAAACCGCCAATTTTTGTGCCACTCGAACCCTTCACCGTCAATTTGCAACGTGAGGCCAGTGATCAATATTTACAGCTTGGCCTGACGATGAAAGTATTCGATCCCGAAATCGAGGCCAAAATTAAAGCCAACTTACCCGAAGTGCGCAGCAAAATATTACAACTCCTCACGACCAAAACCGCAACGGAATTGCTGACCGCCGAAGGCAAAAAAATGCTGGTGAAAGAAATTATATCCATCAGCAATCCTGTTATCGGGATCATCGATATGCCCACAAAAAAAACAGGTGCAGAGAAGCTAACCCCGGAAGTTGCAACCACGAACACACATGCTTCTGACAGTGCGGCGTCGCAACCGGGTGAAACAATTACGGATGCTCAGCCCAAGCAAGTGTCAGACGAAACCTCTCCAATTGACGCAGCCACTACGCCTAATCCTGTTGTCAAAAAACCGCCTGAGAAAAAGGGTATTTCCGATGTTTTATTTACCTCTTTCATAATCCAGTGATACCGAGATGAGCGATTTTCTTTCGCAGGATGAAGTTGATTCTCTACTCCGGGGTGTGACCGGAGAGGCTGCCGATTCGTCTGATGAGTCTGAAGATAAAACGCAACCGAGGCCCTATAACGTCGCCTCCAATGAACGGATCGTACGTGGGCGTATGCCCACGATGGAGGTTATCAACGAGCGTTTTGCCCGAATGTTAAGGGTTTCCATGTTCAATCTGGTAAGGCGAACAGCCGAAATTTCGGTTGGCCAGGTGAGGGTCGTCAAATTTGTCGATTTTATTCGTAATCTGGTTTTGCCAACCAATATGAATCTGGTACAGGCAAAACCTCTACGCGGCAATGCCTTGTTTATTTTTGATCCAAGCCTGGTATTCCTGGTGGTCGATACGATGTTTGGCGGCGATGGTCGATTTCATACCCGTGTTGAAGGACGCGAATTTACCCAGACCGAACATCGCATTATTCAAAATATTCTGTCAGCGGTTTTTGAGGCCTACACAAAAGCCTGGGAACCGGTGTATCCGCTCGAATTTGAATTTGTTCGCTCTGAAATGAATCCACAATTTGCCAACATTGCCACACCCAACGAACTGGTCGTCGTCAGCACCTTTGAAATTGGTTTTAACGATGTGATAGGCGCAGTCAATATTTGTCTGCCTTATTCGATGATACAACCGATACGCGAACTGTTATTCAGCGCCATGCAGGGTGACCATCTGAGTGCAGACAAAAACTGGAACAGCTTGATGGCCAGGCAAATCAAATCGGCCGAAGTGGAGCTGGTTGCTGTTTTGGGCCAAACCAGGCTTACAGTCGAAGACTTGATGAAGGTAAAAATAGGCGACTTTATTCCCCTGCATATTTCGGAAAATATCGTCGCTACGGTTAACGATGTACCGGTGATGGAATGCAAATATGGAATTTTTAACGACCAGTATTCAATCAAAGTAGAAAAAATGATATCAAGTGGCATCACTGAACCAAACAATGGAGGTAAATCATGAGCGATGAAAAAGCCGGTGAAATAAGTGCAGATGACTGGGGTGCTGCCATGGCGGAGCAATCCAGCCAACCCGCCGCTCAGGCACATGTATTCGAACAATTTGGAGCAGGCGGCGCAACTGCACATAATGATCTGGATATGATTCTGGACATTCCGGTTCAGCTCACTGTTGAACTTGGACGCACCAAGATGCCGATCAAAAATCTATTGCAGTTGGCACAAGGATCCGTCGTTGAGCTCACTGCGATGGCGGGTGAACCGATGGATGTGCTGATCAACGGTTTTCTGATTGCACAGGGCGAGGTGGTCGTGGTGAATGACAAATTAGGCATACGCTTAACTGACATCATCACACCTTCTGAACGTTTGCGTCGCATTAATAGCTAAACAACGCTATGCATATTCGAACTCTACTTCTCGCGATACTGTATTTTCCGTTTGTTGCATGGGCCGAAATGACGCGCCCTGCCTATATTCCTGCTCCACCTGCAGCCGTTTCAACGAGTAGCGTTATGCAAATAATTCTGAGTTTGGTATTGGTGTTAGCCGCTGTTGCCGTTGTAGCCTGGATTATGAAACGCATTAATTTACCCCAGCAGGGTGCTGCCAGCTTGCTCAAGGTGGTTAGCGGTGTCGCGGTTGGTCCCCGAGAGCGGGTTGTATTAATGGAAGTGAATGATACCTGGCTTGTCGTTGGTGTAGCCCCTGGTCAAGTGCGCACCTTGCACAGCATGCCGAAGGGAAACGTTCCCGCGGGTAGCCATAACGATACGGTCCACAATGGAAAGTTTCAGGTATGGCTAAAGCAAATGGTGGAGAAGCGCAATGCGGGTTAATCCACCTCTACTCAAGTCGTTTTTGTTCGTAATAGCATTCCTCTTTTTTTCTGCTGCAATGGCGGCTGAACCTTCCATCGCATCCGTTAGCAGTACACCTTCTGCGGGCGGCGGACAAACTTATTCCCTGAGTTTGCAGACATTAATCCTGATCACCTCGCTTTCGTTTCTGCCCGCACTGTTGCTTATGATGTCCAGCTTCACCCGCATCATCATTGTGCTTTCGCTGTTGCGTTCTGCGCTGGGAACACCCTCCTCTCCCCCCAACCAAGTGCTGATCGGTCTGTCTCTATTCCTGACTTTTTTTATCATGTCACCTGTGTTGGAAAAAATATACACTGAGGCCTACCTCCCTTATAGCGAAAAAAAAATTACGCTTGAGCAGGCTTTCAATACCGGCGTTGCACCTTTAAGAACTTTCATGCTGCGCCAGACACGTGAAACCGATCTCGCCCTGTTTCTAAAAATATCAAACAGCGATGCTGTGCAGAGCCCCGAGGATGTCCCTTTCAAAGTATTGGTACCTTCCTACGTCATCAGCGAACTAAAAACAGCCTTTCAGATTGGATTTGTTGTCTTTATCCCGTTTCTGATTATCGATATGGTAGTCGCCAGCGTTCTCATGTCGATGGGGATGATGATGGTATCCCCTGCCATGATTTCATTGCCATTTAAAATTATGTTGTTTGTATTGGCAGATGGCTGGAATCTGCTTATCGGTTCACTGGTTCAAAGTTTTTATACTTGAAAGCGCGGTCATGACACCAGAAAGCGTACTAACATTGGGCAGAGAGGCACTTGAAGTCACGCTGATCATTTCGGCACCCGTCCTGTTAACCGCCTTGATTGTCGGTTTGTTGGTCAGTATTTTCCAGGCAGCCACACAAATCAACGAGCAAACATTGTCTTTCATCCCCAAACTTGTCGGCATGTTTGGTGTACTCATTCTTGCAGGACCCTGGATGGTTGGATTAATGGTCGACTTTATGCAACGACTGTTTGGAAATATCCCCTGGATGGTCGGATGATGTCCGCCAGACAAATTCCAATTAGCGATAGTAATTATTCTCTACTTCATCTGCCATGATTAACTTCACTAGCATTCAACTTGAAGCCTGGCTGGCCGCTTTTATTTTTCCACTGGCACGCATCCTCGCCCTTGTTTCCAGTTCACCAGTGCTCGGCAACAGGCAAATACCTATCCGCGTCAAAGTTGGGCTTTCAATGCTGATAACCTTTATAATTTCACCCATCCTGAATATTCCAGTTGAAATTGAAGCATCTTCTGGTCCCGGTTTGTTTATTTTGCTGCAACAAATGCTCGTTGGTCTGGCGATGGGATTTTCAATGCGCCTGGTGTTCACGGCTATTGAAATGGCCGGTGATGTTATGGGGATGCAAATGGGTCTGGGTTTTGCGAGTTTTTATGATCCCGTCAACGGTAACAATTCCCAATTGATTGGACAGTTTTTGGGAATAATCGCCATACTGGTTTTTCTCAGCATGAATGGGCACCTTTACATGATTGCAACTTTGGCTGAAAGTTTTAACGCGTTCCCGATTACCGCCAATATGCCTTCTGCAGGTGCTTTGCACACCTTGGCCTTGTGGGGTGGGAGTATTTTTTCGCATGCACTACGACTGGCCCTACCCCTGATCGCAGCCTTGCTGATCACCAATTTGGCGCTAGGTATACTCACACGCAGTGCTCCCCAACTCAATATCTTTGCAATTGGTTTCCCCATCACTTTGGTCGTGGGTTTCACCACGTTAATTCTCACAATGCCCTATCTTTCTTCGTTGCTTGATACCTTTTCCCAGTCGGGGCAAGACACCATGCTGCGCATCGCGCAACAACTGGGAAAGCCTTAAAATTTCCATTATTTATAACGATAACGCAAACATGGATACCACAATATTATAATGATCACTTACTTTAATGACACTCCATTAGTTATTTGCAACCTGATTTGGGAGAGCTGTTGTGACTGAAAAATTCAATTTTTTTTCCAGGTATAAAAATTACCTGCTGCTCACTTCAATAGCACTGGTTTTATCTTTTTTGTCAGTTTTGGTCATTGAACAAATTGTTGTAACGCGAGGGCTTGTCAGATTTCAGGAAAAAATAAATCTCCTGGCAAACCATTTATCTGATGGCAAAGAAAAGGCGGTGGTATTGGGCTCAATGATCATGATGGGTGGGGTAAACCCTATCATCAGAGCAACAGCTCAGGGCACACTGAAGCCAGACAACGATAAGGTAATGGATTTGTTGAAACGTATTCAGAGAACTTATGCGCTTGGCAATATTCGTATTGTGGATTCTACAGGCAAGGTCGTGGCGTATTTCACCCAGTCCGGTAAGTCTGCAACAGGTGAAATCAGGAGTACACGTCCCTATTTTGTAGCCTCCATGAACGGCACCCCCAGTATGTATCCAGCCTTGGGGCATACTTCCGGTTCACGCGGATTTTATATTGCGGCACCGATTTATGAAAAAGACGCAACAATCGACGTCTCCTGGCTGGGCTTCATCGGCAAGACAGCCGACAAACTTTCCAATGAAATTCCACCACACGTTATCGGGGCGATCGTGGCGAAGATAGGTTTTGAAGAAGTCGATTTCCTGCTGAAACAGGAAACCGATTCTTTAATCGTTATATCTCCAGAGGGTGTGGTGTTTTCAACCAATGTTCCTGACTGGCAATTTCGTGTTTTTGGTATCGACGTGGACATTGAACATATCAAGAAAGAACAGCGCGTGAATGAAGCTTTTGAAAAAAGCCAACCACGCTTGTTAGAAATTGATAAAAATGGCATGTTATTGAAAGATGAAAAGACATTGAAATTAGTTCAATCAACGATCGACTGGAAGGATCCTCATGGCTCATGGCGCCTGATTGGATTTGCTGATCCTTCTAAAATTTTTGGTAATTTATATCGTCTATCGGTCGGCACAGTTTGTTTCTCGTTTCTGATGCTGTTCGGGAGCTGGTGGCAGGCAAGAAGGCGGGTTACGGAACGGACAGGCGAACTTGAGCAAGCCAACCTTCATTTGGCGAAACTCTCCATAACCGACGGACTCACCAACATCTTTAATCGCCGTCACTTTGATGAAGTGCTGGCCAACGAATCGTTGAGAGCCAAACGAAACGGCCAGCCGATGGCACTTGTGATGTTGGATATAGATTTTTTCAAAAAATATAACGACAACTATGGCCACCCGGCAGGCGACTTGTGTCTGCAAAAAATCGCGGGCATTTTAAAATCCAGCATGCGTAGAGGCGGTGATATTGCAGCACGGTATGGCGGTGAAGAATTTGCGTTAATTCTGCCAAACACGGATGCTGCTGGTGCCCATTCATTTGCGGAATCCGTCCGACAATCTATCGAGCAACAGGCAATACCCCATGCGTTATCACCTTCTGGAATAGTGACGGTCAGCATGGGTATTTCCATTATGCATTCGGACGCTATCAAAGAAGACACCCAGCTTTTACTACATGCTGCTGACAAGGCGTTGTATAACGCCAAAAACGATGGGCGTAACCGAGTCATGTTGGCGCAAAAAGAGATCATACCGGAGTGATTTCTTTGGTTGGTGCAATGTTGATCCCGCTTTAACAATCCCAATAATTTATACGCACCGATTTGTAGACTATTTCGTCCTTGCGTATTTCCATTGGGAGTTTGCATAAATGCAAACCTGGTATCAGTTAAAACTCATACTCTATCTGCATTCGTAGTGTTTTTTCTTCAACGCCGGTTCCTGAACCAATCAACCAGGCCGCGTTATATTTAACCGCTTGTCGATTACCCAATGGTATCTTGCCAAAAATTGCAGGACCCACCCTGTGGTATTCTTCCTCTTTAGAACCAACCCATATATCCCACTCTCCCATGTTACCGAAACCTTGCAACCCATATTCAAATTCGGGTTGCATGCGGTATTTAATTTGCCATTGATAAAGCGCCTCAGTAGGATATTGCTCACCACTGCCATTGCTTGAGTATTTACGTTCAAACAACAAGTTTACATTTAATTGTAGTTTGCCAAATTCGGTTTGCAGTAGCGGACCGATTTTTGCTTCCCAGGGACCCGATTCGCTTACCGGTGCCTCAAGCTCAGTGATTAAACCCAGTTCTATTGGATATTTTCCGGTTTCGAGTAGCTGAAATTTATTTTCCCATTCTGCCAACGTTACATCGCTTGCCATGCCGGCAACTTCACGCTTTAGATAAAGCTCGGTAAACCAATACTCTGTCTCACCATATCCGAAACCCAGACTTGTAACGGTATTTCTGTCGCCATCCGACGGCATGACCGTGCCGAATTTAAAATCGATTTCACGTTCCCCATATTCTACGGTGGGTAGATATACATAATCGGCTGTTCCGGCGTATACGGCGCTAGAGGTCAACGCAGCGAATAAAATAAGAGATGCTGAGATTTTCATAAAACTATTATTTCCTTGAGTACGTAAATACAATGCTGATAAAACTGCTAATTCAATTTTTTTGATTTTGACTGTGCGCTACTTGCCCCAGGTTTTTTTATTACTGGCCAAATACATACCAATGCTGATGATGATTAACGCGGTTACATAAAACACCAATTGCATGCCAGCGGGGTGTGAGTCGTACCCAACCAGTGTGTGCAGTAGCATTCCTAGTGCAGTCTGTTCTGGTAGCGCCGTTGATGTATCCCACAATGGTGCTGCAAGGCTCGGCAACAAGTCAGCCTGAATCAGAAAATGCGCAGCCTGTGAAGCCATGCTTGCAGCGAGCAATAACACCAGTGCGCTTGTTGCACTAAAAAACCAGCGCACGGGCAATCTTACCAGACCAGCGTAAATTCCATATCCAACCGCCGCACCAATCAGTGCTCCAGAAAGGCCGCCCAGTAACATGGCAGACTTGCCACCTGCTTCAGATGCTGCAATACCATAGAGAAAAAGTACGCTTTCGGAACCCTCTCTCAGTACTGCCAACCCGACAATTAAAAACAAGGCCGATGTTTCACTGCGACCTTCACGTATATCATTGCCCATCGTACTGGCACTCATCGCCAGCACCTTGCCGTGTGATGACATCCAAATATTGTGCCAGGCGAGCATAAATACCGCGATACCCAACACCATCGCATTAAATAACTCTTGGCCTATACCGTCTGCAAATGAACTTATAACATCGGTAGACGCGGCGACCATCGCCGAGCCAACGAGTCCGGTGATTACCCCCGCAACCAGCCAACGCCTACTGCCGCTAATGTTTCGCGTCGCAGCGGCAAGAATACCAATGATAAGCGCCGCTTCCAGTACCTCACGAAATATAATGATGGCTGTACTTAACATTGATTTCTCCTATTGAGCAATGATCACGCCTTGGGCGGTCTTGGCGTTAAATTCACCTTCAAAACCATATCGTCCCGCTGTGAGTGGACCGATGTAGATCGTTGATTTACTCTTTCCCGCAATTATTTTTTCCCGATTCAGGCTGTGACTTTCAAATTCTTCCGGAGTCGGATCCTGATTATCAACCAAAAGTCTAATTTTTTTGCCTGCAGGTATAGTAATCTCCGCAGGCTGAAAACGATGATCTTTGATGAGCAAGGTATAGACCTCTTCATCAGCTACAGCGGTGGGCGACGGCAGCAGTAATATAAGCAGGAGGTATTTCATCGGGGTATCTCTATGTCAATTTTTTGCAAATGATAACTGTTCTCATTTATTAATGCAAATGATTCTCAATAAGATTAAAAGGCTGTAACATTCAGCTTTGGTACTTTGCAACGATGAAGTCATTTGCCCAACGTCCTCTTGATGTTCTTGAGTCCTAAATTAATTAATGAACTAAAATCTTATGCATACACCCAAAGACCTGCAGAAAGCTGGATTAAAAATCACCATCCCTCGGCTTAAAGTTCTTAATTTGTTCGAGCATAGCGATAACCATCATTTAAGCGCTGAAGATGTTTACAAGGAACTGCTTTCCAGCGGGGAAGATGTAAGCTTGGCTACGGTTTACCGGGTTTTAACCCAGTTTGAGCTTTCTGGAATTCTGGTCAGGCATAATTTCGAGGGGGGAAAGTCTGTTTTCGAACTAAATCATGGAGAACATCACGATCACATCGTATGCCTGCAGTGCGGACATTTGGAGGAGTTTTTTGACAGTGCGATCGAAGCAAGGCAAAAGAAAATCGCGTCTGAACATGGCTTCACCATTCACGATCACTCCTTGTATATTTACGGAGATTGCACCAAACAGAAATGCCCTTACAAACAAACTGAATAATCCTCACGTCTATATATAAACCAGCTAGAATCGCCGATTAAATCTAGCGCACCACACCCTACTTAACCTAAGTCGAACATGATATGACCGATATTCAGGAACCCCACTACACCGATAATGTTCAGGATCATCTGATTCAAGTTCAAAATTTGCTTAGCCAGGAAGCATTAGTTGATGAAGTTGCACTACGCAATCAACAAGTTCATCCCGGAGAACAAGAGAATACTGAAAACTGGATACTCAGCCCACATTTCGTCGAATTGAGGGAAAAATTAAGCAGCCTCCATCCCGCCGACGTTGCCTACATTCTGGAAGCATTGCCAATCACCCAACGTCTATTGGTATGGGATCTGGTTAAAGCAGAACGCGACGGTGAAATATTGATTGAAGTTTCTGATGCGGTGCGCGAATCATTGATCGCCACAATGAGCCGGGATGAATTACGTGTCGCTGCAGAACAGCTGGATACCGACGAAATCGCCGACCTCGCTCCCGATCTACCCCATGCGGTTATGAGAGACTTATTCAGGTCGCTATCCATTGAAGAACGTGAACAGCTACGTGAGGCGATGTCTTATCCCGAGGATGCAGTCGGCGCACTAATGGATTTTGACATGGTGACCATCCGCGAAGATGTGACACTTGAGGTCGTGTCTCGCTATCTTCGCCGTTTTGAAGAATTACCCGACCACACTGACCAATTATTTATTGTCGATCGAGATGATCGTTTTAAAGGAGTATTGCCACTCAATTTATTATTGGTGAACGAACCTGAGATGGAAGTGGCCAAATTAATGATTACCGGTGCCATTACATTGCACCCTGACGACAAGGCCGACCTGGCATCTCAGGCTTTTGAACGCTACGATCTGGTTTCTGCACCTGTTGTTGACGAGGACAGCAAGTTACTAGGACGTGTCACTGTTAATACGGTCATGGACTTTATTCGTGCAGAGACTGAAAGTGATGTTCTCAACCTGGCGGGTTTACGAGAAGATGAGGATATTTTCGCCTCGGTATGGAAGAGCGCAAAAAACCGCTGGTTGTGGCTTGCACTGAATTTATGCACCGCCTTTTTCGCCTCGCGAGTAATAGGGAGTTTTGAAGGTACCATCGAAAAATTTGTCGCACTCGCAACCCTGATGCCTATCGTTGCTGGAATTGCCGGGAACTCTGCCAATCAGACCACCACCATCATTATTCGCTCGCTTGCCCTGGCACAAATTACCACCGTCAATGCACGTCGCATGATCAGGAAAGAACTCGCCATCGGATTTTTAAATGGCCTGGTATGGGGGAGTGTCGCAGGATTATTCGCCTACTATCTTTACCAAAATGTACTTATAGGCCTCATCATGACAAGCGCTATGTTGCTTAATTTATTATTAGGTGCGATGGCGGGATTGTTGATACCACTCGCTATGCAGCGTATGGGACGAGACCCAGCCATTGGCTCCAGTGTGATGCTGACTGCGATAACCGACAGTGGTGGCTTCTTTATTTTCCTGGGCCTGGCTACAATCTTTCTGATTCATTAGAGAAAATAAAAGCCTCCCA
>Ga0315270_10001432_pt1 | contig 12659 bp, 23 predicted proteins | sample C1_bottom_MG_FD_204932 | JGI IMG/M metagenome (GOLD analysis project Ga0315270, IMG submission 204932) | Sediment microbial communities from Yellowstone Lake, YNP, Wyoming, USA - C1_bottom | ecosystem: Environmental > Aquatic > Freshwater > Lake > Sediment | place: USA: Wyoming | collected... | reverse complement strand
TGGACGGCGCGATCCTGGTTGTATCCGCAGCTGACGGCCCCATGCCGCAGACACGCGAACACATCCTGCTGGCCCGCCAGGTTGGCGTACCTTACATCATCGTGTTCATGAACAAATGCGACATGGTTGACGACGCCGAGCTGCTCGAACTCGTTGAAATGGAAATTCGCGAACTGCTTACCAAATACAACTTCCCCGGCGACGACGTGCCGATCATCAAAGGCTCCGCCACCATGGCACTGGCCGGCGACACAGGCGAGTTGGGCGAGCAAGCCATCATGAAACTGGCCGAAGCCCTTGACTCCTACATCCCGCAACCTGAACGCGCCCTCGACGGCGCCTTCCTGATGCCGGTAGAAGACGTATTCTCCATCTCCGGTCGCGGCACAGTGGTTACCGGACGTATCGAGCGCGGTATCATCAAAGTCGGCGAGGAAATCGAAATCGTGGGCCTCAAGCCTACACTCAAAACAACCTGCACCGGCGTGGAAATGTTCCGCAAACTGCTGGATCAGGGCCAGGCGGGCGACAACGTCGGCGTACTGCTACGCGGCACCAAGCGCGAAGAAGTTGAGCGCGGTCAAGTATTGGCCAAGCCGGGCTCCATCACCCCGCATACCAAGTTCTCCGCCGAGATCTACGTACTGGGCAAAGATGAAGGTGGTCGTCATACCCCCTTCTTCCAGGGCTACCGTCCCCAGTTCTACTTCCGTACAACGGACGTGACCGGTGCGGTTGAGCTGCCAGCAGGTACCGAAATGGTGATGCCGGGCGACAACGTATCTGTCACCGTCAACCTGATCGCCCCAGTGGCGATGGAAGAAGGTTTGCGCTTCGCGATTCGCGAAGGCGGTCGTACCGTTGGTGCGGGTGTGGTTGCTAAGATCGTTGCTTAAAGATTCAAAAGTAAGGTTTTTGTAGTTAATTGTAAAAATAGCGTGCAGCGGGACGTGGTCTCGCTGTATAATATTTCGTTCTTTAATGTGCAGGCTAATAAAGCTGCTAAAAGCTGAGTAAAAATATATGTCGACAAGCCAGAAAATTCGTATTCGTCTGAAAGCATTTGATTATCGTTTGATTGATCAGTCAGCTTCGCAGATTGTGGATACAGCCAAGCGTACAGGTGCGGTTGTTAAAGGGCCAATTCCCTTGCCTACCAAGATTGAACGTTTTGACGTGTTGCGTTCACCGCACGTCAACAAAACATCCCGTGATCAATTTGAAATTCGTACGCACTTGCGCATGATGGATATTGTTGATCCAACTGATAAGACAGTGGATGCGCTGATGAAATTGGACTTGCCAGCTGGTGTGGATGTAGAGATCAAGTTGCAATAATCGTTGTATTTGTAGTTTTGTAGTAATAAATCGGCTGACCAATTGAAGTCAGCCCCTTAATAAGAGGAAATAAAATGAGCTTAGGACTTGTCGGTCGAAAGATTGGCATGACTCGCATTTTTACTGATGACGGAGCATCGTTGCCGGTAACAGTGTTGGACGTGTCCAATAACCGCATTACCCAGTGCAAAACTGCTGCAAAAGACGGCTATAGTGCGGTGCAGGTTGCATTTGGTGTTCGCCGTGCTACTCGTGTGACCAAGGCTGCTGCCGGGCATTATGCGAAGGCGGGTGTTGAGGCGGGTAGTGTGTTAAAAGAATTCACTGCTGCACCGGAGCAAATTGCTGCCTTGCAGGCTGGCGGTAAGCTGGGTGTGGATCTGTTTCAGGTTGGTCAGAAGGTTGACGTTACAGGCGTCACCCTGGGTAAGGGTTACGCAGGCACGATCAAGCGTCACCATTTCAAATCTGGCCGCGCTTCCCACGGTAACTCAAAGTCACATAACGTACCGGGTTCTATCGGTATGGCGCAGGATCCTGGTCGCGTATTTCCGGGTAAACGCATGACTGGTCATTTGGGTGACGTTCAACGCACCGTGCAAAATCTAAAAATTGTTCGTATTGATGCCGATCGCCAGCTGTTGTTGGTAATGGGTGCTGTTCCCGGTTGCAAGGGTGGCGATGTGATCGTGCGTCCAGCAGTTAAGGCAGGTGCATAATGGAAATTAAAGTCATTAACGCAAACGGTAAGGCTGCTGCAAGTGTCACGGCTTCGGACGAATTGTTCGGGCGTGAATACAACGAAGCGCTTATTCATCAGATTGTTACTGCTTATCAGGCGAATGCTCGCTCTGGTAACCGCAAGCAAAAAGGCCGCAGCGAAATAGCAAAAAGCACGCGCAAGCCTTGGGCGCAAAAAGGTACGGGCCGCGCTCGTGCCGGTATGGCTTCAAGCCCCTTGTGGCGTGGCGGTGGTAAGATTTTCCCTAACTCTCCTGATGAGAATTTTAGCCAGAAAATTAACCGCAAAATGTACCGTGCTGGTTTGGCTTCAATATTTTCACAGCTGGTTCGTGATGGTCGTCTGACAGTTGTTGATAATCTGGTATTGGATACACCCAAGACCAAAGTATTGGCACAGAAGATGAAGGATATGGGTCTGGGTATGGATCGTGTTCTGATTATTACCGACAACATGGATGAAAATTTGTATTTGTCGTCACGTAATCTGGCTAATGTTTTAGTGCTTGAAGCGCACCAGGCTGATCCTGTCAGTCTGGTTCGTTTCCCCAAGGTATTGGTGACACGTAACGCAATTGCAAAGATTGAGGAGTTACTGGCATGAGCGCACAAAATTTCAATCAAGAACGTTTGATGAATGTTCTGCTTGCACCGCAAATCTCTGAAAAGGCAACTTATGTTGCAGAGAAGAATGAGCAAGTAATTTTCCGTGTGGTTTCTGATGCAACCAAACCTGAAATCAAGGCGGCTGTTGAGTTGTTGTTTAAAGTCAGCGTTGAGAAGGTTCAGGTAAGTGTAGTCAAGGGCAAGAGCAAGCGCTTTGGCAAATACATGGGTTCGCGCAAGGATTGGAAGAAGGCGTATGTTTGCCTCGCTCCAGGTCAAGAAATCAATTTTGCTACGAGTGAGCAAGGGTAAATATCATGGCACTGATGAAACTAAAACCAACCTCTCCGGGAAGACGCGCAGTAGTGCGTGTCGTTACGCCAGGATTGCATAAGGGCAAGCCTCACGCGGCATTGCTCGAAAAGAAGAATAGAACTGCCGGCCGTAACAACAATGGCCATATCACTGTTCGCCATATGGGTGGCGGACATAAAAAGAGTTATCGCATTATCGATTTTAAGCGCAACAAGGATGGTATTCCCGCCACTGTTGAGCAGCTGGAATACGATCCAAACCGTTCGGCGCATATCGCATTGTTGTGTTACGCGGACGGCGAGCGTCGCTACATTATTGCACCCAAAGGTGTGGCAGTAGGTACCCAGTTACAGAATGGATCGGATGCACCAATCAAGGCCGGAAATACATTGCCATTGCGCAATATTCCAGTGGGATCAACGATACATTGCATTGAAATGATGCCGGGAAAAGGTGCGCAGTTGTCGCGTTCAGCCGGAACTTCTGTGCAGTTGCTGGCGCGCGAAGGAAGTTATGCGCAGTTGCGCTTGCGCTCTGGCGAGATTCGCAAGGTGCACGTTGAATGTCGCGCAACAATCGGCGAAGTTGGTAATGGTGAACATTCATTGCGTTCAATTGGTAAAGCTGGTGCGAACCGTTGGCGCGGAATTCGCCCAACCGTTCGCGGTGTGGTTATGAACCCGGTAGATCACCCGCATGGTGGTGGTGAGGGTAAGACTGCAGCAGGTCGTAATCCGGTCAGTCCATGGGGTGTGCCGGCCAAAGGCTTCCGTACACGTCGCAATAAGCGCACAAGCAATATGATTGTTCGCCGTCGCTTTCAGCTTAAGGGGTAATTAAATATGGCACGTTCCATTAAAAAAGGTCCATTTGTTGATGCACATTTGTTGAAAAAGGTTGAGACGGTACGTGCAACCAACGACAAGCGTCCAGTTAAAACTTGGTCTCGCCGTTCTACTGTTGTCCCTACTTTTGTAGGTTTGACATTTGCAGTTCATAACGGCAAGCAGCACATTCCAGTGTATATCTCTGAAAACATGGTTGGGCACAAGCTCGGCGAGTTTGCATTGACACGCACATTCAAAGGCCACGCTGCTGATAAAAAAGCGGTTAAGAAATAAGGAGGCATGATGAGCACAACAGCAGTAGTAAAGGGTGTTCGCCTGTCGGCACAAAAAGGAAGGCTGGTCGCAGATCAAATCCGCGGCATGCCAGTTGATAAAGCATTGCAGCTTTTGGCTTTTAGCCCCAAAAAAGCTGCCGTCATTATCAAAAAAGGATTGGAGTCTGCAATCGCCAATGCTGAGCATAATGATGGTGCCGACATTGATGAATTGAAGGTAAATACTATCTATGTCGATAAGGCTACGTCCCTAAAGCGCATGATTCCTCGCGCAAAAGGACGTGGTACTGGCATAGAAAAGCAGACCTGCCACATTACGATTATCGTCGGGAGCTAAGCAGATATGGGACAGAAAATTCATCCAATCGGTTTCCGATTGAGCGTCAATAAAAACTGGACATCCAGGTGGTATGCCAACAGCAAAAACTTTTCTGATTTGTTGTTGAAAGACATCGAGGTTCGCGCATACCTAAAGAAGAAACTTGCCGGTGCGATGGTTTCTAAAATTGTCATCGAACGTCCTGCCAAAAATGCCAAAATCACTATTTACTCGGCGCGTCCGGGTGTGGTGATCGGCAAAAAAGGCGAGGATATCGAGTCATTGCGCACCGAGTTGAAAAAGCGCATGGGTCTGCCCGATGTTGCCTTGAATATCGAAGAAGTGCGCAAGCCTGAAATCGACGCGCAGCTGATTGCGGATTCGATTACTCAGCAGCTTGAGAAACGTATTATGTTCCGTCGTGCCATGAAGCGCGCCATGCAGAATGCAATGCGCCTTGGTGCTCTGGGTATCAAGATCATGAGTTCCGGCCGTTTGAACGGTATCGAAATCGCCCGTACAGAATGGTATCGCGAAGGCCGTGTGCCATTGCATACATTGCGTGCAGATATCGACTACGGTACATCGGAAGCGCTCACAACTTATGGTCTGATTGGCGTTAAGGTATGGGTATATAAAGGCGAGAATACGGGTGTTCAGGAAGTTTCTGCACCAGCCGCAGAACCTGAGAAAAAAGTAAGAAAGTCGGGGGCTAAACATGCTACAGCCAGCTAGAAGAAAATACCGCAAAGAGCACAAAGGCCGTAATACCGGCATCGCTACTCGCGGCAACAAGGTAAGTTTTGGTGAGTTCGGCCTGAAAGCGGTTGGGCGCGGTCGTTTAACGGCGCGCCAGATCGAAGCTGCACGCCGCGCAATGACTCGCCATATCAAACGTGGCGGACGTATCTGGATTCGTATTTTCCCGGATAAGCCGATATCGCAGAAGCCTGCTGAAGTGCGTATGGGTAACGGTAAAGGTAATCCGGAATACTACGTTGCTGAAATTCAGCCTGGAAAGATGTTGTATGAGATGGATGGTGTAGATGAGGTTATTGCCCGTGAAGCGTTCCGTTTGGCTTCGGCAAAATTACCGATTGAAACCACATTTGTGATTAGACAGGTAGGGGCTTAATTATGAAAGCTAGCGAACTGAAGACAAAATCTGTTGCTGAGTTGCAGTCAGAATTGTTGTCTCTGACAAAAGCACAGTTTGGTATGCGCATGCAGATGGCTACTCAACAGCTGAGCAACAATAGCTCGTTGAGCAAAGTACGTCGTGATATAGCGCGCGTTAAAACCATATTGACACAGAAGGGTGCGCAGTAATGAATGCAACTAATCTTAAGCGTACGCTGACCGGTACTGTGGTTAGTGACAAAATGGACAAAACTGTCACTGTTTTGATCGAGCGAAAAATCAAGCATCCACTGCTGGGTAAAATTGTACGTGTGTCAAAGAAATATCACGCGCATGATGAAACCAACGAGTGTAATCAAGGTGATGTGGTCGTCATTGAAGAATGCCGTCCGCTCTCCAAGACCAAGACCTGGCGTGTTTCCAAGCTTGTAGAAAAAGCTCAGGCAAATTAATTGCATAAGGTGCTTGCGTATTATCGCAAGTGTCAATATAATGCGCGGCTTCGTTTCACCGTTGCTTGCGACGGCCTAACCCGAACGGGTTCCAAAACTAGCCGTCTAGAGCGGACAAAGTTGGAGATTTACAAATGATACAAATGCAGTCTATTTTAAACGTTGCCGATAATACCGGTGCTCGCACTGTTATGTGTATTAAGGTGCTTGGTGGATCCAAGCGTCGTTACGCAGGAATTGGTGACGTAATCAAAGTGAGTATCAGAGATGCTGCTCCGCGTTCACGTGTAAAAAAAGGTGATGTTTACAGTGCGGTAGTGGTGCGCACAGCCAAGGGTGTGCGTCGTTCTGATGGTTCGCTGGTTAAGTTCGACGGCAATGCTGCGGTGCTGTTGAATGCAAAACTGGAGCCTATTGGTACGCGTATCTTTGGGCCAGTTACTCGTGAGTTGCGAACCGAGCGATTCATGAAAATCGTGTCGTTGGCACCTGAGGTGCTGTAACTGTTCCTAATGTAGAGACAAGGCAGTCAAGGAAAAATCATGAGCAAGATTAAGAAAAATGATGATGTAATAGTCATTGCCGGCAAAGACAAGGGTGCGCGCGGAAGTGTTTTGCGAGTGCTTGAGGGAAAGTTGCTGGTAAGTGGTGTTAACAAGGTTAAGAAACATCAGAAGCCCAATCCTGTAAAGGGTTTGAGTGGTGGCATCGTTGAGATGGAGATGCCTGTGGATGTTTCAAACGTTGCTATTTACAATGCTTCAACAAAGAAGGCTGATCGCATTGGTGTTAAATTCCTGGAAGACGGCCGCAAGGTGCGCGTATTTAAATCCAGTGGCGAAGTGATAGCTTAAAAGGAAATACGGTATGTCTCGTTTGTACGATTACTACAAAAATACAGTGGCAAAAGAAATGATGGCCAAGTATGGCTACAAGTCCATCATGGAAGTTCCGCGCATCGAAAAAATCACGCTCAATATGGGTGTTGGTGAGGCGGTAGCGGATAAAAAGGTGATGGATCACGCTGTGGCGGATATGCAGAAGATTGCAGGTCAAAAGCCGGTTGTTACCAAATCCAAAAAGTCGATTGCGGGCTTCAAGATTCGCGAGAACTACCCCGTTGGTTGCAAGGTTACATTGCGTCGTGAACGCATGTATGAATTTTTGGATCGCCTTGTAACGATATCTATTCCTCGTATTCGCGATTTTCGCGGATTGTCCGGAAAAGCGTTTGATGGCCGTGGGAATTACAACATGGGCGTTAAAGAGCAGATTATTTTCCCGGAAATCGAGTACGACAAAATTGATATGTTGCGCGGGATGAATATTACTATAACCACCAGTGCAAAGACTGATGATGAGGCGCGAGCCCTTCTGACCGCATTTAAACTGCCACTGAAAAACTGAGGGAAAAATGGCTAAAATCTCTGTCATTAATCGTGATCTGAAGCGTCGTGTAACGGTAGAAAAATTCGCTGCCAAACGTGCCGAGCTGAAAGCAGCTATTAGTAATGTAAAGCTGAGCGACGAGGAACGTGCGGTTGCGCGTGAGAAGTTGCAAGCGTTGCCGCGTAATTCGAGCCCTGTTCGCTTGCGTAACCGTTGTTTGCTTACGGGTCGTTCGCGTGGTGTGTTTAGTAAATTTGGTCTTGGCCGTATCAAGTTGCGTGAATATGCAATGCGTGGCGAAGTTCCTGGTGTAGTCAAGGCAAGCTGGTAAGGGTGAATTTATGAGTATGAGTGATCCAATCGCCGATATGCTAACGCGTATTCGCAATGCACAGATGGCGGAAAAAGTTACTGTAGCAATGCCTTCTTCCAAATTGAAAGTTGCGCTGGCAAAAGTGCTGCAAGATGAAGGCTATGTAGACGGTTTTAAAGTAACCGGTGAGGCTGGAAAGCCAACGCTGGAAATCGGATTAAAGTACTACGCCGATCGCCCTGTAATTGAAAAGTTGCAGCGTGTAAGCCGTCCGGGTCTGCGTGTATACAAGGGTAGTGAAGCTATACCTCAGGTTATGAATGGTCTGGGTATCGCAATCGTCTCTACTTCCAAGGGATTGATGACCGATCGCAAAGCTCGCGCCAATGGTATTGGTGGTGAGGTTCTGTGTATCGTCGCGTAACGAGGTAAATATGTCTAGAGTAGCTAAAAATCCAATTGCGGTCCCGTCAGGTATAGAAGTTACTTTGTCTGCAGGCCAGGTTTCTGTTAAAGGCCCATTGGGCACTTTAAAGCAAATGCTGAATAACGATGTGGCGGTTGAGCGTCAGGGCGACACCCTGTTGTGCAAGGCTACCAATGACTCAATGCAGTCGGATGCGATGTCTGGAACGATTCGCGCGCTTCTGGCGAATATGATTGTCGGCGTAAGCAAAGGTTTTGAACGCAAGTTAACTTTGGTTGGTGTTGGTTTCCGTGCGCAAGCGGCCGGAGATGCGCTTAATTTGAGCCTTGGTTTTTCTCATCCAGTGGTGCACAAGATGCCTGCAGGTGTGAAGGTTGCGACACCTACTCAGACAGAAATCGTTTTAACCAGTTCAAACAAGCAACAGGTTGGACAGGTTGCTGCTGAAATCCGCGCATATCGCCCCCCCGAGCCTTACAAAGGCAAAGGCGTGCGCTACGTGGATGAAGTGGTAATCTTGAAAGAAACCAAGAAGAAATAATTGAGGCGGATATGACAAACAAGAAAGAAGCGCGTCAGCGCAGAGCACGCAAAACCCGTGCAAAAATAGCTGAGCAAAAAACCGTACGTTTGGCTATCAGCCGCACTAATCAGCATATCTATGCGCAGGTGATTTCTGCTTGCGGTAGCAAGGTACTTGCAAGTGCTTCAACTCTGGAAGCCGAAGTGCGTAAAGAAGTGGCTAACGGTGGAAATGCCACAGCTGCTGCTGTAGTGGGTAAGCGTATCGCAGAAAAAGCTAAAAGCGCAGGAATTACTGCTCTCGCTTTTGATCGTTCGGGTCACAGATATCATGGTCGCATTAAAGCGCTTGCAGATGCAGCGCGCGAACATGGTCTGCAGTTCTAAGTTGAGGTGAATCATGGCTAAAGCGCAAGGAAAAAATCAGCAACAAGAAGAACGTGGTGACGGCCTCATTGAAAAGATGATTGCTGTAAACCGTGTGACCAAAGTTGTAAAGGGTGGTCGTATCATGGGTTTTGCTGCACTGACAGTAGTCGGTGATGGCGATGGCAGTATTGGTATGGGCAAGGGTAAGTCAAAAGAAGTGCCTGTTGCCGTACAAAAAGCGATGGATGAATCACGTCGCAAGATGGTTAAGGTTAGCCTGAAGAACGGAACTTTGCACCATGCTGTGATTGGTCGCCATGGCGCTGCCAAGGTAATCATGATGCCGGCGTCTGACGGTACCGGAATTATTGCAGGCGGAGCGATGCGCGCAGTGTTTGAGGCGGTGGGCGTTCGCAACATCCTGGCTAAGTGCATAGGTTCGAGCAATCCATACAACGTCGTACGCGCTACTCTTAATGGGCTGCAGGCAGTTAATTCGCCCGCTCAAATTGCCGCTAAACGTGGCAAGAGCGTTGAAGAGATAACGGAGTAATCATGGCACAGGCAAATAGAATCAAAGTTACATTGGTCAAGAGTGTCATTGGCACAAAGGTGTCTCATCGTGCATGTGTTAAAGGCCTGGGTTTGCGCAAGTTGAATCAAACTGTGGATCTTGAGGATACACCTGCCGTACGTGGCATGATAAACAAGGTGTTTTATCTGGTTAAGTGGGAGGTGTAATGGAACTCAATCAATTAAAACCTGCGGCTGGAAGTAAGCCGGCAAAGCATAGAGTGGGTCGTGGTATCGGCTGTGGTTGGGGTAAAACTTGCGGACGTGGACATAAGGGTCAGAAATCACGTTCGGGCGGTTTTCATAAAGTTGGTTTTGAAGGTGGTCAAATGCCGCTTCAGCGGCGTCTGCCAAAGCGCGGTTTTGTTTCATTGACGCGTAATGATACTGCCCAGGTTCGCCTGGCTGATTTGCAAAGTCTGCCTATCGATACAATCGATCTGCTGGCGCTCAAGCAAGCTGGACTGATTTCTGCCCGTGCTTTGTCAGCTAAAGTTGTTTTGTGCGGCGAAATAAGCCGCGCAGTCAAGTTGCAAGGTTTGTTGTTGACTAAAGGCGCTCGTGCCGCAGTGGAAGCTGCTGGCGGAAGCATCGCTGAATAAGGGCCGTCTGTGAACGCTGCGGTCAAAGGAATTAAAAAGGCAAAATACGGAGATCTCAGTCAACGGCTGTGGTTTTTGCTTGGTGCGCTGGTTGTATATCGTATAGGAACATTTATTACTGTTCCGGGTATCGATCCGGCAGCCCTTGCTGCGATGTTTAACTCGCAAAAAGGCGGCATCATGGGGATGTTCAATATGTTCTCCGGTGGAGCATTGTCGAGATTCTCAATTTTTGCACTAGGCATCATGCCGTATATTTCGGCATCGATTATTATTCAGTTGGCAACGCACGCGGTACCTTTTCTTGAGCAGTTGAAAAAAGAAGGTGACGCCGGACGGCGCAAGATTACTCAGTACACGCGTTATGCAACGTTGGTATTGGCTTTGGTACAGGCGATGGGAATTGCGGTTGCATTGCAATCACAAGCCGGGCTTGTATTGAACCCCGGCACAATGTTCCAGGTAACGACGGTCATTACATTGGTAACAGGTACTCTGTTTTTGATGTGGCTGGGTGAACAAATTACTGAGCGAGGGTTGGGGAACGGTATATCCCTGATTATATTTGCGGGTATTGCATCCGGCCTTCCTCATGCGATTGGTGCAACGTTGGAGATGGCCCGTACTAATGCGTTTGGTGCATTTTCGATACCAATCGTATTGTTTTTGATTGTTGGCGCGTTTGCTGTAACGGCCTTGGTGGTTTTTGTTGAGCGTGGTCAGAGAAAAATTCTGGTCAATTACGCAAAGCGCCAGGTCGGAAACAAAGTTTACGGTGGTCAAAGTTCGCATTTGCCGCTTAAGTTAAATATGGCTGGTGTAATTCCGCCGATATTTGCTTCAAGTATTATTTTGTTCCCTGCAACCTTGGCCGGCATGTTTGCAACAGGAAGCAATATGTCATGGCTGAAGGACATCAGTGAAAAGCTGTCCCCGGGGCAACCGATTTATGTAATGTTTTATGCTGCTGCTATTATTTTCTTCTGTTTCTTCTACACGGCGCTGGTGTTTAGCCCCAAAGAAACAGCTGATAATCTGAAGAAGAGCGGTGCATTTTTACCCGGGATACGTCCCGGCGAGCAAACTGCACGTTACATTGAAAAGATTATGCTGCGTTTGACTATGGTTGGAGCAATTTACATTACGTTTGTGTGCTTGATACCTGAGTTTCTGATTGTAAAGTGGAATGTTCCATTTTATTTTGGTGGTACTTCACTGCTGATTTTGGTGGTGGTTACCATGGACTTTATGTCACAAGTTCAGTCTTACATGATGTCGCATCAGTATGAGAGCTTGTTGAAAAAAGCCAATTTTAAGGGCGGGTTAACACGCTAATGTCTAAAGAAGATGTTATACAGATGCAGGGTGAAATTGTTGAATCCCTGCCAAATGCTACCTTTAGAGTCAAATTGGAAACCGGAATTATTGTGCTGGGTCATATTTCAGGCAAGATGCGTATGCACTACATACGTATTTTGCCAGGAGATAAGGTAACTGTAGAGCTGACCCCATATGATTTGACCAGAGCGCGAATTGTGTTCCGTGCCAAGTAGGAAATAGTTGTCAGGGTATTTTGGAGATTGATATGAAAGTTCAAGCATCAGTAAAAAAAGTTTGCCGTAACTGTAAAATCGTTATTCGCAATCGGGTAGTACGTGTGATCTGTAATAGCAATCCGCGTCATAAACAACGCCAGGGCTGATTGAGTATAATCGCTGCTGGATGTTATAATCATTTTTTTGAACGAATAGGGTAGCTGCATGGCTCGTATTGCCGGTGTAAACATTCCAAATCATCAACACGCTGTTATCGCATTAACTGCGATTTACGGTATTGGTCCTTCTCGCGCACGCATTATTTGCGATGCAGCGAGTGTTACCACTTCAGCCAAGGTTAAAGATATCAGTGATTCTGATATGGAAAAACTGCGTGAAGAAGTGGCCAAATTTACTGTAGAAGGTGATTTGCGTCGTGAAATTTCCATGAACATCAAGCGATTGATGGATCTGGGTTGTTATCGCGGTGTTCGTCATCGTCGAGGATTGCCGGTTCGCGGTCAGCGTACTCGCACTAATGCACGTACTCGCAAGGGTCCGCGTAAATCCATCGCTGGCGCAAAGAAGTAATTTAATAGAGGAATTTGAAATATGGCTAAGACCAGCACGAGAGTGCGTAAAAAAGTCAAAAAGAACGTTGCCGAGGGTATCGCCCACGTACACGCTTCTTTTAACAACACAATCGTAACCATTACCGATCGCCAAGGTAATGCGTTGGCTTGGTCCACCAGTGGTGGAAACGGTTTTAAAGGTTCTCGCAAGAGTACCCCGTTTGCGGCACAGATTGCAGCTGAAGCAGCTGGTAAAGCAGCGCAGGAATGCGGTGTCAAGAATTTGGAAGTGCGTATCAAGGGCCCAGGCCCGGGACGTGAAT
>Ga0315270_10001429_pt1 | contig 12666 bp, 12 predicted proteins | sample C1_bottom_MG_FD_204932 | JGI IMG/M metagenome (GOLD analysis project Ga0315270, IMG submission 204932) | Sediment microbial communities from Yellowstone Lake, YNP, Wyoming, USA - C1_bottom | ecosystem: Environmental > Aquatic > Freshwater > Lake > Sediment | place: USA: Wyoming | collected... | reverse complement strand
GATGACATGGAATTGATGGACTGGCTGCAAACCGCCATCTGGCCCATCGAGGGTGCGCTGATGGGGCCCGAGTTTGTCTATGACGGCACGCTGCTCGCGCTGGTGGAGGGTCTGCGCGGTGGCGTGACCTATACCAACGACATGTATTTCTATCCGGGGGATGGCGCGCGCGCGGCCATCGATGTGGGGGTGCGCTTTGGCGCCGCCATCAACGTGCTGGAGTTCCCCACGCCGTATGCCGCGCATGCGCTCGAGTACATCAGCCATGGCTTGGCGGCGCACGCGCAGTTCAACAAGCATCCGCTGATCGACTTCACGGTGGCGCCGCATGCGCCGTACACGGTGTCGGACGCGACCTTCCTGCAACTCAACACCATCTGCCAGGACCTGGGCCTGCGCATGCACTGCCATGTGCACGAAACGCAAACCGAAGTCAATGACAGTTTGAAGCAGCACGGCATGCGCCCGCTGGCGCGACTGGACAAGCTTGGCTTGTTGAACGAGCGCTTCCAGGCAGTGCACATGGTGTGCCTGGACGCCACCGACCGGGAACTGGCGGCGGCGCGCGGCCTGCACCTGATACACAACCCTTCGTCGAACATGAAGCTGGGCGCCGGTGTCAGCCCGGTGCAGGCGATGCAGGATCTGGGCGTGAACGTGGCCTTGGGAACCGACGGCGCCGCTTCCAACAACCGGCTCGACATGTTCACCGAAATGCGCGCTGCGGCGCTGCTCGCCAAAGTGTCAGGTCTTGCCGCGCGCGCCTTGCCAGCCTACAAGGCGTTGGAGATGGCCACCTTGGCAGGTGCCCGCGCCTTGGGCCGCGAGCAGGAACTGGGCTCCATCACCGCAGGCAAGCTGGCGGACCTGGTGGCGGTGGACTTGAGCGCGCCCGAGTGCCAACCGGTGTTCGACCCCGTTTCGCAACTCGTCTATGCGGCAGGACGCGAGCACGTCACCGACGTGTGGGTGGGCGGCCGGCGCGTGATGCAGTCGCGCTTGCTGGCGAGTGTCGATGTGGGGGAAGTGGCAGCCAAGGCGCGCGAATGGGCCACGCGCATCAGGGCGGCAAGAACTCAGGGGTAGAAAATCTCTACCGTGTAGCCCACCAGACCCACATCACCCGCTTGCAGAACGGCTTGCAAGTTCAGCTGGCTCTTGGCGGCGATCGTCCCTGCGGGCTTGCCTGTCGCAGCGGCGCTGGCCGCAAAGTCGGACGGGCCGAGCACGCGCCGCGCCAGCAGGGCGCCACTTGAGTCGGTCAGACTCAGATCGAACGAGGGCAGTGCCAGCGCCAAATCCGAGCGGTTGCGCAAAGTCACGGCCAACTGGTAGTGCTTGGTATTGCCGGGTGCATGGGTCAGCGAACTTCCTTCCACGCTGAGCGCATTGATGCGCTGCAGCGGCCGAATCTCACACGACAAGGCCTGACACAACTGCTTCAAATAAATTTCCGCCTGAGGGTCGGCCGCCGCCAGCGCGTCGCGGTAGTGGAACAAGGCCTGCAGGCCCAGCAACAAGACGAGCAGCACGCCAGCGCTGGCCCACAAGTCGCGCTGCATCGGGCTTAAGCGCGGCCGCGGCTTGACGGCATTGCGCACGAAGCTGGGCAATGATGGCGGTGCGTCGTCGGGATTCGCGGCGAGGCTGTCCAGGTGCAGTGCTTGCGAATCCGAAAAATAGTCCGGCGCCAAGTCGCCCGAATATTCGGGCGCAGGCGGCGCCTCAGGCGGCTCCGGCCATTGCGATGAGGTACCTGACTCATCTCGCAGCAGGTCGTCGGCATCAGACGCGTCCGAGGTGCTCGGCACCAGGTCGCTACCCTCCGGCCTGCGCGCTCCCCAGTCTTCTTCGTCGAATGGCTGCGATGACGCCGGCAAGGCATCGGTTTGCCCCGCGTCGATACCTTCGGGCTCGAGCTCATTCAGCGCGCTGACCGGCGCTTCGGGCTGGCTTGGCCAGGGTGGCGGCGCCTCACGCTCCAGATCGAACAACTGTTCGCGCGCATCGAACACCTCGGCGCAACGTCCGCATCGCACCCAACCTTCGGATACTTTCAGTTGGTCTTGCACCACGCGAAAAACGGTGCCGCAAGCAGTGCATCGGGTGGCCAGGCTCATGGTGCGATCATGCCATGCGCTGAGACGACTAGCTGCGTCGGGCTGTCATCAAGATCCAACCCTCTTCCTGGTCGCTCACTTCGAGAACGAGCCAGGGTGCATAGGCGGCCTTGAGTTCATCGGCCTGTCGCTCCAGAATGCCGGCCAGCACCAGGTGCCCACCCTTGTCCAGACGCTGGCACAGCAGTGGCGCCAGCAGCTTCAATGGTGTGGCCAGAATGTTCGCCAGCACCAGCGGGTAGCTGCCCTTGGCTGCGTCGGGCAGGCCAACGTTCAGGCTCACCCGGTTCGCACTCGCATTCGCGAGCGAGGCGGTGACGGCGGCCGGGTCGATGTCGACCGCGTCGATGCCTTGTGCGCCGAACAAGGCTGCGCCTATGGCCAGAATGCCGGAGCCGCAGCCATAGTCGAGCACGCGCTGCCAGGTCGGTGCCAGGTCTGAATGCCTGGCAATCCAGCGCAGACACATGCGTGTGGTCGGATGCGTGCCGGTGCCAAACGCCAGGCCCGGGTCGAGTCGCATGACTTGCCTGGCCTGCGCCGGCGCTTCATGCCAGGACGGAACAATCCAGAAGCTCTCGGTGATTTCGACCGGTGCGAATTGCGACTGGGTCACGCGGACCCAATCCTGTTCGGGCACTTCGGTGATGGCTTGAACATGCACGCCGCTGGCCCAGTCTTGCGCAAGCAGCTGGGTCGCCGCCGCAGTGGCCGCGAGTGCGTCGGGATAGAGGGCGCGCAGCACAGAGCGCTGCCAGCCACCGGGCGGCACCGGCATGCCGGGCTCGCCGAACAAGGCCTGCTCGGCGGGCGTGTCGGCATCGGCGTCTTCGACCGACACCGACAGCGCGTCCAATTCCATCAGCGCGTCGCTGAGCTTGTCGACGTCATGCTCTTGCGAGATCAGTGCCAGTTCGAACAGAACACTCACCGCTTGTGCTCCGCCAGCCAGCCTTCCAGATAATGGATGCTGGTGCCCCCCTCGATGAACTTGGCGTCGACCATCAGTTCACGGTGCAGGGGTATGTTGGTCTGGATGCCCTCGATCACTGTTTCGCTCAGCGCCGTGCGCATGCGCGCCAGCGCCTGTTCGCGTGTGTCGCCGTGCACGATGATCTTGCCAATCATCGAGTCGTAATTCGGCGGCACGTAGTAATTGGTATAGGCATGCGAATCCACGCGCACACCTGGGCCGCCCGGCGGATGCCACATCGTGATGCGACCCGGCGAGGGCGTGAACTTGTAGGCGTCCTCGGCATTGATGCGGCACTCGATGGCGTGACCGCGCAGCGTGATGTTGCGCTGGGTGAAGGGCAGTTTTTCGCCGGCAGCGATGCGAATCTGCATCTGCACGATGTCGATGCCAGTCACCATTTCCGTCACCGGGTGCTCGACCTGCACGCGGGTGTTCATCTCGATAAAGAAGAACTCGCCGTTCTCATAAAGGAATTCGAAAGTGCCCGCGCCGCGGTAGCCCATCTTCTTGCAGGCAGCGGCACAACGGTCGCCGATTTTTTCGATCGTGCGGCGCGCTATGCCGGGTGCCGGAGCCTCCTCGATGATCTTCTGGTGGCGGCGCTGCATCGAGCAGTCGCGCTCGCCCAGCCACACGGCATTCTTGTGCGTGTCGGCCAGTATCTGGATCTCCACATGGCGCGGATTCTCGAGGAACTTCTCCATATAGACCTCGGCGTTGCCAAACGCGGCGCCCGCCTCGGCCTTGGTCATCTGCACCGCGTTGATCAGCGCGGCCTCGGTATGCACGACACGCATGCCACGCCCGCCGCCACCGCCTGCCGCCTTGATGATGACGGGGTAGCCGACGGCGCGTCCCTGGCGGACGATCTCCTTGGGGTCGTCGGGCAGGGCGCCTTCAGAGCCCGGCACGCAGGGCACGCCGGCCTTGATCATGGCCTGCTTGGCCGACACCTTGTCGCCCATCAGACGGATCGACTCGGAGGTCGGACCGATGAAGGTGAATCCGCTGTTCTCGACGCGCTCGGCAAAGTCGGGGTTCTCGGACAGGAATCCGTAGCCTGGATGGATGGCCTCGGCGTCGGTCACTTCAGCGGTGGCGATGATGGCCGGCATGCTCAGGTAGCTGTGGCTTGACGACGCCGGGCCTATGCATACGGCCTCGTCGGCCAGCTTGACGTATTTGGCATCGCGGTCGGCCTCGGAATACACAACCACCGACTTGATGCCCATCTCACGGCAAGCACGTTGAATTCGGAGGGCGATCTCGCCTCGATTGGCAATCAGGATTTTTTTGAACATATTGCTCGGCTCACTCGCCCGGCATGCTGCGCATGCGGGTCAATTTGACTACGGCCGACTTCGCTTGTGCGAAGTCACCCTGCGCCGCAAGGCTGATGGCCTTGTCGCCTCGATTGGCAATCAGGATTTTTTTGAACATATTGCTCGGCTCACTCGCCCGGCATGCTGCGCATGCGGGGCAATTTGACTACGGCCGACTTCGCTTGTGCGAAGTCACCCTGCGCCGCAAGGCTGATAGCCTTGTCGCCTCGATTGGCAATCAGGGGATTCTTGAACATCTAAGTCTCCGCGCCTGCTTCAACCTCAGCCACACGGGCTTTGGGTCGACGCCGACGTCTTGCAACTGCAGGTCAGTGAGGGCCGTCTGTTGATTCGAGGGCCAAGTCTTGCCTGCACTATTCGATGATGAACAGGGGTTGACCAAACTCGACCGCTTGGCCGGCCTCGCACAAAATCTTGGTGATGGTGCCGGCCCGGTCGGCATCGATCTCGTTCATGATCTTCATCGCTTCGATGATGCATACCGCCTGGCCCTCCTTGACCTGGGTACCTACTTCGACAAAAGGCTTGGCGCCCGGGTTGGGCGAGCGGTAGAAGGTGCCGACCATGGGAGACTTCACCGTATGGCCGGTTTCGGCCGGTAGCTCTGCCGCCACTGCCGTCGCTGCTACGGGTGCAGGCGCGGTCGCGTGGGCCATTGCCCGTGGTGCTTCGCCTCCTTGGACAAGGGACGTCGCCTGGACGGGTTCGGACTTGACGATGCGCACCTTGCCTTCGGCCTCGGTGATCTCCAACTCGGAGATATTTGATTCAGACACCAGGTCGATCAGGGTCTTCAACTTGCGCAGATCCATAGGTGTTCTCCAGCGGATTTTTGTTATCGGGAAATAGGGTGCGCTGACCGAGCTCGCAGCAGTCAGGCTAACGAGTCGCAGCTTGCTCGTGCGCCAGGGCGAAATCAAGAGCGAACCGATAGCCGGCCGCGCCCAAGCCGCAGATCACACCGACAGCCAGTTCGGAGAAAAACGAGTGGTGGCGGAATGACTCTCGTTGGTGGATATTGGAAAGATGAACTTCGACAAATGGCAGGGCCACCGCCGCCAAGGCGTCGCGCAATGCAACACTGGTGTGAGTGTAGCCGGCAGGATTGATGATGATGAAAGTTGTACCATCGCTCTTGGCCGCTTGGACCCGGTCAATCAAGGCGCCCTCATGGTTGTCTTGAAAACATTCCAGCTTCACGCCCGCATTTGTCGCGATGTCCGTCAATTCAGCGTTGATCTGTTCCAAAGTCTGCGCGCCATAAACCTCAGGTTCGCGTGAACCCAAGAGGTTGAGGTTGGGACCGTGGATGACGAGTAGCTGCTTCAAGATGGCTTCATACTCCGAGAATGCCGTAATTCGACGGCGTGAAGCCGGCAGTTTAATCCTTTTAGGATCAGATCGCCACTTCTTGTCAAGAATGGTCGACTTGGCGCCCTAGCCGGCCCATTCCACGGCTTTTGCCGCCAGTTCATCGTAGCTGCTGGCGCCCAGTTTGCGCCACAGGAGTTTCCCCGTGCGGCCTATGACCACCGAAAAGGGCAGGCCGCCTTGTGTATTGCCCAGCGCAAGGCCCAGCTCTGTGCCTGTCAAGCCGGCCAGTCCGATCGGAAAATGAACCGGTGTGCGCTGCAGAAACTCGCGCACCGGTGTCGGCGCATCGACGGCCAAACCGAGGACTTGCCAATCTTGGCTGGCGAAATTCCGATGGAAGCGGTCCAGGTCGGGCATCTCCTTGACGCAAGGTGGACACCAAGTGGCCCAGAAATTGATCAGCAAGGGTTTGCCGCGCAAATCGGCCATGTGCAACTCGCCGCCGCCGGGCTGCGTGAAGCTGGCCGTCCACAGGGATGCCGGCACCGCAGCGACGGACGGCGGGACAGCTTCTTCCATCACCGCCAGAGACTCGGCCTGCTGGCGATGCAAGGCCCAGCCTGCACCCAGCCCCGCAGCCGCGGCCGCGGCCGCAACTCCTGCGCTGCCCAGCAGCCACTCGCGGCGATTCATGGTGATGGCTCCATCAGTTTCCTCAATGCCTGCAAGTCGCCGCGAACGCTTTCACCCTTGGCGTCGGGTTTGAGCGCGCCGCGCAAATCGTCAAAGTCGAGCACGCTCAAATGCACGGTCACCCACTCGCCCAGAGCACGGCTGAAAGACGCCAGGCTCAGCACATCAATATCCTTGCCTCGCGGGCCTGAAACGGCGCCCACCTCGTATTCGACGCGCTCGTTGATAAGGGCAATTTCGGCCGCCTTGGAGTCGTCGCAATAGAGCTGCAGGTGCACGTTGGACAGCTTGGTGGCCGTGCCGCGCCACACCGCGCCGGTCAGATGCGGGCGGAACTCGGCGAGTCGCTCCATCCACAGTGCAGCCACTTCACGCAGCGCAGCGAGTTCCTGCGGCTGCGTGTCGGCACAAAAGAGCGCGATGTAGTCGCGTACCTGTTCTTCGAGCAGATGGTTGTCGGGAAGTTCGATGCGGCGTTGTTGTGCAGGCGAGAGACTTTTCAGCGCGCGCTTCTTGGCCGGGCCGTATTCCATGCCTTCATCCACCACCAGGCGCGCAGCGGTGGCGGCAATTTCAATCGTCAGATCGGAGGTGGGCATCGGGGAACAGTCTCTGTAATTGAGCGCTGCTTGCATATTGCAAGCGTATCAGGGCAGATCGACACCACCCATGCGCGCCTCGATGGTGCCCGCGCGCCCCAGCACATACGGCGAATTGGGGCGCTTCTCGAAGCGCTTCGGCGCCGGCAGCATGACGGCCAGCCTGGCGGCCTGATTGGCGCTCAGCTGCTTGGCGTCCACCCGGAAGTAATGCCGTGCGGCGGCCTGGGCACCGAACACACCCTCGCCCCATTCGACGCTGTTCAGATAGATCTCCAAGATGCGCCGCTTGCTCAGGACTTGCTCGAGCATCAAGGTGATGACGAATTCCTGGCCCTTGCGGACAAAATGGCGCTCGCTGCTCAGGAACAGGTTCTTGGCCAGTTGCTGGGTGATGGTCGAGCCTCCAACCACCTTGGGTTTTGGCGCCGGGGTCGACGCACGCAGTCGCGGCACCCGCTTGTCGGCGCGCGCCTCTTCGCGCTGGTTGCGTTCCCAGGCTTTTTCGATCGCGTCCCAATCAACGCCACCATGGTCGGTGAATCCGGCGTCCTCGCTCGCGATCACCGCGCGTTTGATGTTCTTGGACAAGGCCGCGTCATCCGTCCATTGCTGGCTCCAGGCGATCTCGTGTTTCTGGGTCGCCAGGCGCCAGGCTTCGGAGCGCTGAAATGTGGTCGACTGCGGGTCCAGCACAGCCATCAGGCCGATGCGCAGCATGAAGTAAAGCTGCAATGACAAAGTGCTCAGCAACAGCAGGACCAGTAGCCGCCAGCCTTGTCGCCAGAGCGGATGGAGAATTCGGTTCATGCGGTCAATCCGAGTCGTTGGCGAAGCTCGTTCAGCACCTGCGGCGTGTGCGGGCGCACACCTCGCCAGACGTAAAACGCCTCGGCCGCCTGCTCCACCAGCATCCCCAGGCCATCGCGTGGAAGCGCGCCATGCGCGCTGGCCCAGTCCAGAAAACCACGCGCCGGGGCGCCGTACATCATGTCCAGCGCCAAGGCGCCGCGGGCCAGCACCTGCGGTGAGACCGGTACTTCTGCGCCCGCGATGCTGCTGGCCGTCGCATTGATCAGCACGTCAAAGCCCTCGCCGCATGCGTCCAAGCTGCGGGCGCTGAGCGGCACGCCGTGCTGCCTGTTCCAGTCCGTGTGCGAACTCACCAGCGCTTGGGCCTTGGACAACGTCCGGTTCGCCAGCACCAACTCGGCGGGGCCGGCCGCGATCAGCGGGCCCAAGACGCCCGCCGCCGCACCGCCTGCGCCCAGCACCAGCACGCGCTTGGCCGCCAGGATCAGGCCCATGTTGTCCTGAATGTCGCGCACCAGGCCGACGCCGTCGGTGTTGTCGGCAAGCCAAGCCTGCGCGTCAAAACGCAGCACATTGGCCGCGCCGGCGAGTTGCGCGCGCGCGCTGCGCGTGGCGGCAAGCGCAAAGGCCTCGAACTTGAAAGGCACGGTGATATTGCAGCCCTTCGCGCCGCTGGCGGCGAACGCCGTCACTTGGTGGGCGAAATCATCCAGCGGGCACAGCAGTCGCTCATAGCGCAGGTGCTCGCCGGTCTGCTCGGCAAAGCGTGCATGTATGAACGGCGACTGGCTGTGTTCGACTGGGTTGCCTATGACGGCGTAGCGGTCCATGGGAGTCAATTCTGAATTGATTCGGTTGCTTGGGGGCAGCGCATGCGACTGGGCCAGACGGACTGCGCCAAAAATTATCAGTTGCTGAGGCTGGTCTCCAAACCATCTTCCCGCGTGAAACGAAATCTCGACGTGATCACCAGTATCTCGGCATCCTTGAGCATGGCGGGCGTGAAGTGGCCGAAGGGGCTGGCGGCACGCACGATGGCCACGGCACGCCGGTCGAGTTGACCATTGCCTGACGAGGCAACCACGTCGGTCTCGATCACCCGGCCGTGCAAATCGACGTGGATGTTCATGGTCAGCTCTCCATAGAGCTTCTTGCCCATGTACTCGGGGAAGTCGCTGGTGCCGCGCGCCTCGACGCGGCGACGCAGCCCGTCGTAGTACTGCGCATAGATGACCTCCTGCGTGGCCGGGCTGACGTAGCGTTTGCGCGGGCGCGTGTTCTCGGTGTTCACGCGCTTTTCGATCTCGGCCAGCAACTGCAGCAACTGGCGACGACGCTCCTCCTGGTCGCGCGCCTTGGATGACTCGCTCTCGCGCGCCGGATCCGGCGGTGGCAACAGCGCCAGTTCGCGCCTGATCTGCGCCAGCAGTTGCTGCTGCTGTTCCTGCAAGCGGTTGATCTGGGCGCGTTGCCGCTCGGAGGTTTCGCCCACCTCGATCAGCGCCGACGGCGGCAGCGGCGATGTGGCACGGCCGGATTCCGCCATGCCACCGCCGCTCAAATTGGCCTGGGCCAGCGCGCGTGCCTTCTCAGGGGGCTTGTCCGAGCGCGAATTGACCAGCACCACCTCCAGCGGCGTGTCCTTGAACACGCGGTTGAAGCCTTCCGGGGCGACAAAGCGTACCGTCAGCAGCGTCCCGTGCAGCGCCACTGAGACCAGCATGGCGATCTGCAAATTGGTGAGCTTGGACCAGGCCAGCATGGGCGCTCGTCTATTCGGCCTTGCCTGTTGCGAGCGGGCCTTCCTCACCCTCGCCGGACAGGTCGATGGCCAGCGTGAGCGGGCCGGCTGCGGGCTCTTCTTCGCCGTCGTCTGCTTCGGCTTGCTCGGTGTCGGCCGAGGCGCCAGCTTCATCGAGCTTGGCGATCACGTTGGCGTGCAGATCAAGCGTCATCTCATCCATGCTGGTGATGCGCACGCGCACATGCGAACCGCGTTCCAGGTTCTCTGCGCCGAGCGCCTTGAAGACCAGGGGCAACAGGTCGGCGCGCACCAGGCCGTCCTTCATCACGCTGGCGTCGATCTCCTGGATGTCGTTCTGCGCCAGATAGCGCAGCGTCCAGTAGCGCTCGATGCTCGACTGGAAGCCGTTGTAGGCGCTGTAAGCGGCATCGAAACCCGAGATGATGGAAAACAGCGCCGCGTCCTTCGGTTTGAACGGCGCGACGAGCGCGGCAGTGCGTCCATGACGCGCGCAGGCAATGATCTGCCACTGGTTCGCCAAGTCGACGTAGCGGCGCAATGGCGAGGTGGCCCAGGTGTACTGCGCCACGCCCATGCCGGCATGCGGTGCCGCCTTGGTGCCCATGCGTACCTTCACGCCTGGCGCCATGCTGGCTTGGCTGCGATAGATGCCGGGCAGGCCCAAGTCGTTGAGCCAGCCGCCCCAAGTGGAGTTGGCCAGAATCATCGCCTCGGCCACGATCAGGTCGAGCGGCGCGCCGCGTCGGCGTGTGCTGATGCGCACCGCTTCGTCGCCGACCGGCTCGTCCCCGGGTCCATCGAGCTTGAAGTTGTAGTCGGGCCGGTTGAAGATCTCAGGCTTGCCGCGTACCACTTCGCGCTTGGCCTTCACGTGTTTGGCCAGACGGAAGGCGAATGCCAGCTCGGGCGCGAAGCCATAGTCGGCCTCAAGCTCACCAAGCAACGAGGCTTCGGTCACCACCGCGTCCAGCTGATCGTGGCGCAAATTGCTGACGATGGGCACGCGCTCGATCTTGGTTTCGCTGCCACGCATTTCCAGCGTGTCTTCATCGAGCGTGACGTAAAGCGATATCGCAGGGCAGTCGCGTCCCGCCGTCAAGGTATAGGCCTGCACCACAGCGTCGGGCAGCATGGTGATCTTCCAGCCCGGCATATAGACGGTCGACAAGCGCTCGCGCGCAATTTTGTCCAGCGCCGAATCGGGTTGAATCGCCAAGCCCGGCGCGGCAATGTGCACGCCGAAAATGATGGTGCCAGAGCCCAGGCCCTGCACCGACAAGGCGTCGTCGATTTCGGTGGTGGCCGAATCGTCGATCGAGAAAGCCTGCACCGCAGTGGCGATGGGCAAATCGTCCTTGATGGCGGGCGCTTCCAACGGCGCAAAGCCGGTGCCCTTGGGAAACTGCTCGAACAGGAAACGCCGCCAGTGGAACTGGTAGGCGCTGTCGATCGCGCCGGCGGTCTTCAGCAAGTCGAGCGGCGCTTTGTGCGCCAGTTTGGTGGCCTCGACCACGGCCTTGTATTCAGGGCTGTTCTTGTCGGGCTTGAACAGGATCTTGTAGATTTCGGTGCGCACTTCAGGCGGGCATTGCCCCGCTGCCAGTTGCTGCGCCCAATCTGCTATCTGCAGCGCTTGTACGCGTTTGCGCTCGAGCCCGAGCAGCGCCGCCTTGACGATTTCCTCGGGCGCCCTCTTGAACATGCCCTTGCCCAGACGCCGAAAGTAATGCGGCGCCTCGAACAAGCGGAACAACGCTGCGGCCTGATGCGTGACGCCTGCCTTGGCGTCGAAATAGTCGCGCGCCAGATCGGCGAAGCCGAACTCGGCGTCAGACGCGAACTCCCAGGCCAGATCCAGATCGATGTCCTGGGCCAGCGCTTGCGCTTGCGCGATCAGCTCAGACGGTGCGGGTTGATCGAATTTGAGCAGCACATTGGCTGATTTCACTTTCACGCGCTTGCCCGATTCAAGCTCCACCTGCATGGAACTATCGGATTCAGACATCACGCGGCCGGCCAGGAATTTTCCGGCGTCATCAAAGAGAGCATACATAGGCGGCGCATTGTCGCAGATGGGCCGCCATGGCGCCGGGCGCTGACGAATACCGTGCGTGCCTCAACTTGTCTGCGAGCGCATCAATGACCCAGCCCTGGCATGCACGAGGACTCGGCTTGCTCACAGCGATGCTAGCCGGCGGCCTTGCCATGCTCCATGTCGAAGTAGTAGGTGATGCGCTTGCGCGGCGACAGATAGTCATGGACAGCCTCCGGCAGCGACTGTGGATTCAAGGTCTTTGCGACGGTGACGTCCGGCTCTTGCTCCAAATCGACCACCATGGCCGCCGCTTTCGGAATCGCCGGATCGTAGACGAGGACGGTTGGCTTGAGCGGCTTGCTGCTGTTGACCGAGGTGACCAGGCCGATCGTGCCGTTGCTCAGCACGACCACCGTGCCCGGTGGATAAATGCCCACGCTACGCACGAAGGACGCCATCACATTGGAGTCGAAATGTGCGCGCTGTTGGCCATACATGATGGCCAGCGCCTCATGGGGCGTGAGCGCGTGGGCAGGGTCAAACGGGTTGCACAAGTTGTCGTAGGTGTTCACGAGTGACACGATTTTGGACAGCAGATTCAGTTGCGCTCCCTGCAATTTCTTGGGATAGCCGGTGCCATCAACGCGTTCGTGGTGCTGCTCGATGATCAGCAAGGCTTCGGGCGGAATGCCCATGCGGGTCGCGATGGCGGCGCCACCCGCGCAATGCTGGTGCAGCACACCCAGTTCGGGTGTCGTCAGCGGCGATGTCTTGCGCAAGATGCGAGCCGGAATGTCGATCTTGCCGATGTCATGCAGCAAGGCGCCGATACGTATCGTCTCTACTTCCGCTTCCTCTAATTGCAGAAAATACGCCGTGGCCGTTGCCATCTTACTGACGCGATGGCTATGTCCGGCCGTATAGCGGTCGCGCGCGTCGAGCGCGCTGGCGAGCGAGCTGACAAAGCCCACGTAGGCGCGGCGCAGGTAGTCGCGTCCCTCTCGGATG
>Ga0315270_10001428_pt1 | contig 12677 bp, 10 predicted proteins | sample C1_bottom_MG_FD_204932 | JGI IMG/M metagenome (GOLD analysis project Ga0315270, IMG submission 204932) | Sediment microbial communities from Yellowstone Lake, YNP, Wyoming, USA - C1_bottom | ecosystem: Environmental > Aquatic > Freshwater > Lake > Sediment | place: USA: Wyoming | collected... | reverse complement strand
CTTGTAAGACAACATCAACTGTAGTAGCGCCTTGACTAAATACATCTAAGTTTAATGGTGGATTAGCAACACGATTATATATTTTGACGGCGTCACCGTTACGAATATTAGAAATATAATCAGATGGATCAGGAGAACCTGATAGTGCTATTGCTAAAGAGCCATTATCACTACATCCAGCAGTAAGTAATCTATCATAAAGACATGTGGCAGATAAACGTCCATTAATAGATTGACAAGTTTTATCGATAATAGGTTGTGGACCAGGACCAGACCCAGGTGGTGGAGGGCAATTAATACTAGATGTTACTATGGATTGTGGGCTACAATTACCAAGCGGATCACCTCCATAAAGTGGTTGTCCAACAGTATCGATTGGGACACCCTGATTAGTATCGCTACAGTATCCACAAGTACCATTAAAAACATCACTGTCGACGTCACCACAAGCTTTAAGTGCTTTACATTTATCAAGTAGCATTTGTTTTTTGGCGAGTTGTAGATCAAAGAAGTATTTTTTATAGTCAGGTGGATTGTAATTTTGGAGTGGTGCAGCAGAATTGCCAATGAAGCCTTGAGAGACAACTGGATATGGACTGCCTTGATTTGGAGGTGTATAAAGCCAACCGCATCCAATCGCAGCATTAGGGTTTTTCATAGCGATTAGTTGATCCAAAGAAGACGCGGAGCATTGTTTTGCTATTTTATTCAGATCAGGACTGGAATCTTGCATAAAAATATTATTAGGATTTTTAACAACTGGTGATTGATAACCTTGGCCCATTGTATCGACACTTTGTGTAGCTGTGTCAAAACCTTTCAAACCGGAAGTTCCAGAAAGAATCATATTTGGAAGAGAATTAAAATACTTATTTTGGCTGTTAATGTACTGACCGTGACTTCCGTCATTTGACCCAGAATTTCCTGAGTCCTGAAAAGCTTCTGCCAATCTACGAAACATCCTAATCTTGTATTAGTTTCTTATTTATATGAATATATCTCATAATTTATATAAATAATTATTATTCTAAGTATTGTTATATGTATTTAAGGGAATAGTGATACGTTATAATTTAAAACCCCATTTTGCGGACAAAAATTGTTGTACGCGCTGAATATTGGCGGTGGACAGAACGGTATTATAAATTAGAATCTCCATAGCAGTCCCTTCGTATACATAGGGAGCAGAGGGTATGGATCCACGTTGCATCCCGATATATGTAGTAGTTCCTGTGGTAAAATTCGTTGGACCTGAGTAAACAGTTCCTGCGTTTAGAGATATATTGGAACTACCTCCGCTAATTTGTCCTGTAGCAAGAGCTGTAGTACCATATGCATAGGACCCTGCAGGTGTAGTGGCGTTCCATTGTACATCAGAACTCAAGATACCAATGGCGCCAGGACCACTACCTGCACCATCGGTATAACCAGCCCATAAACCACGAGCACCTGTATATCCAGATAACAATGCTGCACCACCCTTGCCTTTAGGGGATGGATTTGTATTGAATACAATAAATATAGTTTCACTCGTAGGGTCCGCGGGATATTGTGTGGAGTAAATGGGGGAGCCATCGAAGACCAGCGCTTTCTGGGCCGCCACATATTTTGCAGGGGTTATAGCAACAGCGTTATACTGACTATATCCAGCCTTATTTACCCAAGTATTGACACTTGATCCATCAGCGGGAGTAGTGCCGTCACCATTCGGATCTGAGCCATCATACCATACCATAAGTCCTCCAATAGTAGAAAGTATATTAGTATTATAATCCCAAGAGGATTGATTAAATGGTAAAATAGTATTTAGAGGGTAATTGTCGATACCAGGTTTAGGTCCATAACAATTTACACCTGCCACACCACCAGGATTCCATGACATAATACCAGTTCCTCCATTTCCACACCCCCCTCCAGTAGAGGTTGTAATTGGATACATTGGGTTATTTGAATCAGATACCCAGGCACTAAAGCACCAATCTGCGCCTTTACTTTGCGCATCTTGTAATTGTGCAGTAGTTGCAACTTGAGCTCCATATTGAGAACATATTTGCTGAGCTTGTGCCTGTGTATAGTTGTATCCTGGGCCAACTGCGAAGACTTGAGTGGGACCAGTTGTATTTCCAGAGGTGATAGCATCTAATGAAACACCATAGCACTTGTTAACAGCTGCAGTGCGTGCAGTATTAGACTGAGTATTGTCATTTGCCAATCGATTAATTTGGTCGTAAGTTTGTTTAACAGTATTTATTCCACCGAGACTTTGTCCAAACTTGAGACCTGTAGGTGTAGCGGGATCAATAGATGTACCAGGCTGGCAATATGTATTCGCTGTATCCTGACCCTTCATACTAGCCATTGTAGTAGGTGATAGAGAGTATGTAGCGCCAATATGTGAGGTAACACCTTGATTTAAGTACAAGTATGATAGACATTCTTGAGATAGAGGGCCATTATCTTTGGTGGGGCCATCGCAGGGTGTATTAATTGGTATGCCAGAAGCATACATGGATAATGTATTCCAATCTGGCATTGATAGATTTTGTCCAGAGGCATTTTGTCCTGAGTATGCGGATGTCATTTTAGGAGCTAGATTATTAACAATTGTATCGATGTCAAGAGGTTTTCCACTGTCGCCTATTTGAAGAGCATCAGCGCTAGTCTGATTTGAAGGATATCCTGTACCTTGTGGGGTTCCTCCAAGTTCAATCCAGCGTGTCTGTAGACATTCTAGTTTGTATGCACCTGGTTTATTAGCTTTACCAAAGCAAGGATCAGATTCTAAGAAGGTAGCAGAAGCAGCCTGAGTAATGATTGGTCCATTATCACAAGTTAGAGCATCGCCATCATACATACTTAAGAATGAAAATGGCATTAAACAAGATAGGTTCATAGAGGTTTGACCGTTGCCTGGAACAAAAGATAGGCATCTGAATCCGCTTACCATGATACTTCCATTAATTTTAGGTTTAGAGTTTGTAATAAGATCTGATTGAATTAGACTCATTAAATCTAGTTTAAATGTACCACGTGGGGTTTGACCTTGTATGAAGCCAGCAACATATGTAGATATAGCATTTGCGACTGGTTGAACATTAATATCAAAAACTGTTCCTTCAGCATTACCAGGTATGGCAATTTGAACTGGAGTATTAGGATCAAGATTAGTTTGCGTAAGAGCAATTTGGGCAGGGCCTGAAGAATTTGGTGTAGTAATAGTTATAGAGCCACTACCAAGAAGGAAGAGGATTGAAGGGATGCGACCAGTTTCAGGACCAACACGATTAAAGTTTTGTGATGTATAGCACTGAGTACAGTTGGGCGAACTAAATGTTTGTTTAGATGCACAGTCCACTTTTTCTTTGACAATTACACATTGATCTTTAGTTAGGGAAAAAGTGCCTGGTTTAGATTTACCGAGTGTTGGTTGGTAGACTTTGTATGGGTCATAAGGTGCGCCGCCAGTATCTAGGACAACTTGTGCGGCTGCCATTTGTTTTATGCGGTCATCAGGGGAAATATATAGGCCGCCAATGTGGGGTTTACCGTCGGAACCAATTGCTTTTTTATCAAAGCTCATACCGCAATTTGCCGCAAAGGTAGGGTCATCAAAGGCACTACAAGAAGTACCAGCCGCTTCACAGCTCTTAGCTTGTTGAAATGTATTAGGTATATTAGTTGGTATGGTATAATCATTCTTTGGTTGTAAATCATATGTATTAGATGTTGGATTTGCGGATAATCCACCTAATGCTATTTTAAATGCTGCTGCGCTATCGGGTGATACAGGAACGGCGGGGTTAGTAAGATTGATTGTGTTAGTAAGTTGATTGTATTTTACTTTCGAATCTTCTACGAATGTGTTATGGTTCGCATCCGGAAAATCAAAAAACCCCTCTTTATAGTCTTTGCTATAATGGAGAATTAGGGTTAGGATTAGCAAAATTATAAAAAATATTATAATGTTGGAAAACATTACGTACCTAATTCATATCAAGATTTATATCAAGATTTATATCAAGATTTATATCAAGATTTATATCAATAAATAATTTATAGTGTTTAATAGTTATTATCAGGGCGGATTTGCGGTAGAGCATCCATTTCACGTGTGATAACACGGAATACAAGATTGAGTTGTTTATTAAGGTCAATTAGACGGCAAGGAGATTGTAAAGAAATGCCATATGCATTAAGTGTATCTGAGAAATTGCCTGTGCCAAATGTATTAAGCAGAGTTGAACCAGTAGATGGGTCTTGGTATCTGGCTTGAATCATAAGCACATTTCCATAGCCAACTATATTTAGGCCATCTATAATAGTGTTGGGTGTATCAGTATAGCCATTACTAAGTATAATATGTCCTTCAGGGCGGTTAATCCAATTAAAGAAGTCTCTTAGGGCCCCACCATTTGTAGGATCATTGAGTACAGGGTCTGAATAGGTGTAACCGCTAATTTGAATACGATCACCAGGACAAATCTCAAATCTACTAAAATATTTATTAGTGACAATAAAGAAGTTAAACGGATTAGTTGGGTCACTCAAATTATAGTTACCACTTGGTGTGATATTGAAAGGATATGTTAAGCCGAATGCGGTTGGATTTGCACCAATGATACCAGCAATATCAAATGTATCAGGTGAAGTAGAGAGAAGTTCGCCGTTTGGACGACGAATATCGATAGTCATCTTTTGTAAAGTAGAGAGTGGTGTAGGATAGAAATCCTTTTGGCATTTTAGGAATTTAGGAATCATAGCTAAGTAGCCTCTATTACAACTAATCTGTGCAGCATCTGATAACCATTGTGCGTCATACTGAAGAACACCAAAGGACCGATCTAGGAAGTTATCTGTACCGTAATTGTTATTCTCAAGTTCTGCTACACGAACTGTAATATAGGGCAAGTTTAGAATGTTATCTTGATATGATGTGGTATCTACAGTAAGATCTGTAGTAAATTTATTGATGGTAACATCCAAGCTTTCACCAGCCATAATACATTTGATGAGCTCAATGCGTACAATGTTTTTGAACTTTTGTTGAGCGCTAAGAGTAGGATTAAAGCCTTGGCCATTAGCAGCGGGGTCAAAGTTCACAGTGAAACTGTAACGATTTTCCTTGTTATTTCTGAGCCAGTCACGGTCAGCTGAATAGATGAAAAGGTTGTTTTCGATTTCACGATAGCTGACAATTTTATCTTCGCGAACAACGTAGTTTTGTGGCAGGTCATTCTTAACAGGTGAGGCAAGTAGAGGTTGTACAATTGTGGGATTGGAGTTGGCTTGGCCGAGGTCACGAGGTGGAGGTGAGCCAGTCATAGTATCAAAGGAGCCAACAGGGGCAAGTAGTAGGTCACGTCTATCAGGCATAATTGCGAGGGATAGATCGGTATTTTGTTGTGGTCTTTGTTGTAGTGATTGGCGTTGGAAGAGAGCCAGTTCGGTATTACGATTTTGAGAATCTTGTGCATTTTTAAACATAGAATCGGCATCAATCCGAGATTGTAGACCAGCTTCAGCTTTGATAAGTTCAGTATTTTGTGAAGCGGAGCGGAGGGCTTCAAATTCTCGTTGTTTCTTGGCGCGTTCAAAGAGTTCAGCGGCGGGAGGACCATTTTCATTCAAGTCAACACGGAAGTCGGGCATAGATGGAGGAAGTGCCTTAACTTCATTGCGTTCTTGTGTGAGGTTAGCGAAGCGTTGTGATGTTTCCTGAAATAGGCCTTCATCCATAACGGTTTTAACGGGGGAAGTATTTTTAGTAAGTTCTTTGCGTTGCATATATTGTGAGAAGTCTTTGGCAGAGGCGGATAGGACTTCTTTGTTTAAATTTTGAAGGGGTTTGTCACCTTGAACCTGATAGACTTGGTTAAGATAGTGGTTTAAGGTTTTAGATAAACGGTCTATCTGTTGGTCATTGAGAGGTGAACCGTTTCTTTGCTGAAAGTCCTGAATCAGTACAGTCTGAAGAGTGTTATAGTTTTTATCACTAAATAACACTGTTTTAACAGAAGTGTTTCCTTGTTGTTGTGGTTGTTGCTGTGCTAGAACCGGACGATACATTGCTAACTCTACTGTATAAATCTTTTATATGCCTTTTAAACCACCTCATTTGGCAGAGTGGAGGGTGTGATTTATAGAGTAAAATAATTCCAGATTAATGAAACGATTTATTGAATCAAAACAACTAAAACAGGAAAAGATCAATAAAAGAGTAAATTAAATTATTTAGAAAATAGTATTTTACGTAATTGTAACATATAATCATCATTAACGGAGTCTTTACAGAAGTTTTTAAATGATATACCACACATCATACAGATAATAAAGTACATACTAAACATACCACATTCAGAGTCTCCATATTGAAATTTACGAGCATTAAATCCCAATTCACAGCTACTAATTTGTAATTTAAAGCTACGCATTAGTCTTGCGATAAGTGGAGGAGTTTTATAGCCATAAGAATCAAAGTAGGCAACGAAGGGTTTTTTGATATTTTTAAGGTTGATATAGAGGCCGACCCAGTGACTACCGCCTTTGAAGTGAGGATCTAAGTTAAAAATCATACCGATACCTCGTATTCCTTTAGCATATTCACTTTTAAGGTTAATGTTACATGTTTCCTTGTATAGGCATTTACTACTGTTACTATTGTTACTACCGTTACTACTGTGATTATATGGATCAGGAGCTGAGAAATCAATGGGGAAAACACCTAAGAATTTAAACCATGGATATGCTTCTTGATATTGTTTCATAACACCAAGAATGTTATAGTTATCGAGCCACATATCGGGATCTGAATCCCAAGTTTTGGGGCGACGGGATCTGAGATATTGCTTACGGAGTTCCTTTTTGAAGTTTTCATCGATAGGTGCTTTATCAAGTAAGCAATGTTCTTCCCCTTTTTGACAGCCGACGCTTTGGAATAGTTTATCGCTGCTACTATTGCCTTTGATGTGAAGCTTTTTAGCGATTTCGGAATAAACTTTGGCGGGTAAACATTTATTTTTAGATTTACGAGTCGATGAAGGATTACATCGAGAGAAATCTTTTAGAGACAATTTCTTCTTCCGAGTTTGCTGTGGCATATTGCTCTGCTAATAATTACATACATAATAAATTATAAGAATATAGAGATGAGTGCAATATTAGGGCCAGGTGGAACACAACAGATCTTTGATTTTTCAAAGTCAAACTTGGTATTAATGGTGGGTGGTCAAATACTATTTATAGTATTTTTACTAATGATAGTATTTTTTGGTACGGCTCCGTTATCATTTCCAGCCGACGCGGTAAGAAATATGATAAGTAGAAATAATTCTAAGTCATAATAGAATGTCCTCGAATAGTAATTCTAAACCTCCGACTAATGGTGAAACAGGTGGTACGCTTGGTTCGAAAATGGCATCCGCTGGAAGTGGTATGATAGGTGTTATTATATTCAGTTTAGTTTCGGTTGGTATGTTTATTGGCGCTTTTGTATCAATGTCTAATTTTGTAGGAAGTAAGGATGATTGGAATCTTATTAAGCCACAAATAACTAAAATATGGATTTTAACTCTGATAGGTACATTTGGTCTAATTATTGCAGCGCTATTATATTTTATTCAGGATTCAGCGCGAACAATTTATTTTATCTTAGTACTTTCTTGTCTAACTCTTGGTTTATCATTTAGTTCATTGGCGATTGCAGCGATATCGCGTTGATAACTTGTTAAAACTTGTTAAAACTTGTTAAAACTTGTTAATCAGAGGTAATTGACCATATAGAAGGAATAGAGTGTTGTAGACGAAGACGAATGCCATATTTTCCTCGAACTTGAGAAATACCTTGAAGGCGGATTACGCATCGAATCATATCACCCTTTGTAAGGTCTGACACTTTACACGTAGTTCCATCTGCTTTTTTAATAATGGATGTTGGAAAGATATATAAGCATAGTATGGGTCCATCAAGAAGAAAGTGAAATAGTTCGCGAATATTTTCGTGAGTATAGTTCTTTTGATTAAGGAAGCTTTGTTGATGTACATAGAATGTACTTACTAGATATTCCTGGAGTGTATTAAGTTTGACTTGAAAGTTAAATTGGTCAGATAAATCTATACGAAGACGTGAATTTTCAGGGTTATAGTCGATAATCTTAATGGCTGGTGAAAGAATACTTACATCTTGAAAGTCGATACTGTTATCTTTGTATGAAAGTCGAGCAACTGCTTTACCGTATTTATCGGCTTGAAAGGGTGTGAGGTGAATATTTCCTATTTCTAATGCTTGATATGGGATTGATAGAAGCATTATATATAATGGTTTGATAACCTTATATGGTATATGTTTTATCTATTTAAATTGTTTTGAAAAGGAAATATAATATGTAAAAGGGATTGCGTCTTCAGGGTGCTTAAAACTATGAAAAGGTGTAGAGGTAATATGCAGCCGTGTTCGTATGCGTGGAGAGGGTTTAGGGGGGTTGGTAAACGAACTCAGTTATTAAAGTTTCTTGAGACACAGGCTGATAAGATTGGGGTTCCATTTGAGATTAAGAAGGGTACATGGTTTTTGAATAAGCAGACGTGCGCAGGTGGAGATCCAGATGAGGATGATGATGAGGCGACTGGAAAGTCGATTCCATATGAGGAATCAAATCTACATTTGGGGTTTGATGTGGCGCGAATGTCGATGTCAGATAAAGTATTTTTACAGAGTATTTTAACGCGTTGGACGGGGCAGCAAGACGTATGTCTAGTATCTTCACTTATTAAAAGTAGATATTTGGTGTTATATCACGCGCATTTCTTAACAGATGAGTCGGTATTACAGTTGCAGGAGTGTTTAGAGCAGTATCCGACGTTTGCGATTCTTCTTACGACGGAGCTTCCTTTAAGTGGTCGATTACGTGATTTTTGTTTTGAGATTCCAGTGGTTGGGGAGGATAATTTACTGGCTAATTATACAAAGAAGATAAAGTTAGCTGAGAATGATGTTTGGTTAATTTTTTTTAGGAAAACGATAAATGATTGGTCAGATGGTTGGGGCGCATCAAAGATTGCGGATGTAAGAAATTGGATTTATATATGTCTACAACGTAACTTAAGATGGGTCGATGTTATAATGTATTGGGTTGAGGCAATTTATTTAACAGAATGGATAACTCCGAGTATGAAAGCTAAACTAATGGAGATATTATGGAATGCTGAGTCAGGTTCAGGTTGGGTATTAGTAACTTCATATAGAATTCCTATTTTATGGGAACACGTTCATTTAAAATTAGCACATCAATTATATAAATTCAGAAGTGAATTAGCTACTCGGGTTATAGTGCCTTTGGCTTAAAACCTTTGGCTTAAAACCTTTGGCTTAAGACCAAATAATCTAGTATAAAGTTTGTTATAATCTAATAGGGTAAGAATGTCTTTAATACTTAATACCGTGTTGGATAGAATTAAAAATGAGTTTGAATTACCTGATATAGAATGGGAAAATACGGAAATTAATAAAGAAGATTTGAAGTTTCTTGAAGAGGAATGTAATAAGGATTCTGAGTTTGATCCGCTTAATAAACGTCAATGGATGTATAGTAATATAGTATCTGGTAATGCGTTTGTGGTAGTATCCAAGTGTAATTATGGGCAGGTTATAGCGGCATTTGAGACAATGGAGCAGATGGCGGAATTACCATGGGATTTATGGGGTCGTATTTTGAGAATGTTTTCTGAGCCACAAGGCACCAGGCCCCCATTTAAGGTATTCTTTTTAGCAAATCGTAATATTCGTGAATTTCCACCCAATTATGAACCAATTAAGCCTCAAAATATTAATGGTGGTTATACTTACAGATGTAATCCTGAAACAATAATTATTTATAGGGCAGAGGATGCGACGAGAGTATTATTACATGAGTTACAGCATTCGTGTTGTTTGGATAGGACTGAGAATGGAATAGATATGATTGAAGCGGAGACAGAGGCGTGGGCTGAATTATGTTATGTGGCAATTTTGGCACAAGGTAAAAAGTATATATTTAATGATTTACTTAAAAGACAATCTGAATGGATGAGAAAGCAGAATACAAAAGTAAGAAAGCATATGGCTAATCCATATTCAATGGAGTTTCCGTGGAGATATACGATAGGAAAGGAGGATATTTGGCGTGAATGGTCTATTTTAAGTAGTATAGATTTAGCACCAGTAATTAGAGTGGGAAATTCATTGCGTTTAACGTATCCTCCAAGTGATATATTAAAACAGCGTTTTAAAGTGATAAAGGATTCGACGATTTTATAAAGTGCACGGAAATCTAGGCGGCTTTAAGTCCCCTCGAGCTTTAAGTCCTCCCGCGTGGAAATCCAAAATTGATTTCCAGTCCGTCTTAGAAATTAGTCAGAATCATATATAAATTATAAATGGGCGTAAAAGGTCTCTTTCAGTTCTTGAAAAGATTTGAAAAAGATGTTAATATTCCACAATTCATTTCAGGTAAATCAGTTGGCGTAGATATCTTCTGGTTCCTCCACCAATCCAAAGGAGATATGTTTCAGCTTCAAAATAACCTACTGCCAATTATTAAACACGCACAAAAAGTTCATTGTGTTTTCGATGGAGCTCCAACCGAAGAAAGAAAACAATCACACCAAGAACAGACAAAAAAAAGACAGGAACTCTATCAATCAATCAACCAAATTGAAAAATTCATAAAATATCCCTTTAATCATCTAACAGGGTCTGATCGTCATCATATTAATAGTTACTTGAATCAACTAAAAAGACAAGCGTGGCAGCCTCCTCCAGACTATGTGGAGTATGTTAAGAATTGGCTAGCAGGAAAGGGGTGTGAAATATATCAAGCCCCAGATGAAGCTGATCATACTCTTATCGAGCTCGAACAAAAAGGTACAATTAGTATAATTATCACAAATGATTCTGACTTACTTATTCTCGGATCAAGTACTGTTCTACGACCTGTATCCCCACTAAGGGGTGCAGTATTTAGTAGGGATTATATTTGTGATATTTTGGGATTTACGGCACAGCAGTGGGAGGATTTTATGTATCTCTGTAATAATATGAAAGATAAAGATGTACTTCTGGCATATTCACTAATAAGTGTGTATAAAGAGTTGGAATATGTACTTCAAAAATACTACATACTTTACAAGGATGAATTAGTCTCATAAAGTCTTAAATATTTTATACTTTATTTGTAGAATGAATACTAATAATGAAATGGGAAATGCTTCTGGCGCTTCTGGCGCTTCTGGGCGAGCACCTCCTAAACAATTTATTAAGAAAACCATTGAGGAATCAGTTACAACTGGTCCTGGTCAACAATACCCTTATCCTATGAATGCTACTACTGGTAAGTTAATGAAAAATGTTGATATGGGCAATGGCAAGGGTAAATTTTCACATAGTTTAACTGATAGACTATCACAAGCTGCTATGTCATCTGGAGAGGCAATTACATACAGACGTTCATATAAAATAAATGCTATAAATCCAAAATATAAGGCAGCACAAACAAGAGCTAAAGTTAATGAACTTAGCACTCTTTTTAGTAAAATGGGTTCAATGGGTAATAATGCAGGTGGTGGCAAACATAGAAGACACCGTAATACCAAGAGACACCATAACAAGTCTCATAAAAGACATACACAACGTAGACACACTCATCGTCACTAAATTAAATATTATATATAAGTTTTTAAAAACTATTTTATAATATTTTAAAAGTACATATAGATCCAAGACCCGAGACCCAAGACCCAAGATCCATATTGTTTAAAGTATTATATTAATTTATTTTTATAAATCTAGATGTATTTATAAGGGCCTTCACCTTTTATATTAACAGCTGATTTAAGAGGTTCAACATTTATATCACCGCGTTTTCCTAGAGCAAGCCAAGATGCTTTTCCTTTTGGCCCATATATTTTGAATTTATTATTTACTATTTTAGTTGTAGCATATATTTTTGGTTCTGTATCAATTTCTTCATCGAACTCGTGTGTAACATATACAGTAAAATCGGTTGCTAATGTTTTTACATATTCTGGTAATTCTATTTCCAAATATTTATCTAAAATTTCAGCGGTGCCTCTGTAATATACTCCTACTTCAGGGCCTTCTAGACAGGCGTGAACTAAATACTTATTTTCATCTAATGGATGATTTATCACAAATGTTTTTGCTAAATATGTGATTTCTTTAGTAGTATCATTATAATGTAGTATATTATCGTTTATAATATTTCTAATTGGTGCTACATACAATCCTACTGCTGCTGGTGGAGTTATTACTACTCCCGCTTGTGAATTTATAACAATTGAATTGGAGAAGGCAGTGCCAATATTTTGTGTTATACCTGATGCGTTCAATATAATACTATTATTTGCCTGTGTTGTAGCACCAGCCCGATTTCCTATTGCTATGGAATCTAATCCTTGACCAGAAGCGCCAGCAAATTCTCCAATAGCAATTGCGCTTCTACCTTGGTTAGTAAAACCAGCAGTTGTCCCAATAGCAATAGCACCTGTGCCCTGATTCGTTTGTCCAGCATTTGACCCAATAGCAATTGCATTGTCTGACTGGCGTGTTTGACCTGCTGAAGTACCAACTGCTATTGCTCCAATACCTTGGCCAGATTGACCTGCTTGATAACCTACTGCTATTG
>Ga0315270_10001427_pt1 | contig 12681 bp, 12 predicted proteins | sample C1_bottom_MG_FD_204932 | JGI IMG/M metagenome (GOLD analysis project Ga0315270, IMG submission 204932) | Sediment microbial communities from Yellowstone Lake, YNP, Wyoming, USA - C1_bottom | ecosystem: Environmental > Aquatic > Freshwater > Lake > Sediment | place: USA: Wyoming | collected... | reverse complement strand
GGCCATACTGTAACCAAACAGCGCCCACAACACCGTGACCAGCGCGGTGATGGCGAAGCATTGCATCAACACCGACAGCACGTTTTTGGAACGCACCATGCCGCCGTAAAACAGCGCCAGTCCCGGGATGGTCATGAACAACACCAGTGCCGTGGCGGTCAGCATCCAGGCGGTGTCGCCGGAGTTCAGCGTGGGTTTCGCGGCCTCGGGTGCGGCAGCGGGCGCAGGTGCTTCGGTTGCCGCCGTCGCCGCCGGGACGGCATCTTCGGCGAAACTCATGGGTGCAAACCATGCGCACAGTGCGAGGACAACAACAGACAGAAAACTGTGAAATCTAAAGACACGCATCGTGAGATTCTCCTGGTTGGCTTACAGCGCTTCGGGGCCGGACTCGCCGGTGCGAATGCGGATGACTTGGTCTACGTTGTAGACAAATATTTTTCCGTCGCCGATTTTGCCGGTCTTCGCGGCTTTGCTGATGGCCTCGACAATTTGATCCACCTGCTCCTCGCGTACTGCGACGTCGAGTTTGACCTTGGGTAGAAAGTCCACCACGTATTCGGCGCCGCGATACAGTTCGGTGTGACCTTTCTGGCGACCGAAGCCTTTGACTTCAGTCACGGTCATGCCTTGCACGCCGATCTCCGACAGTGCTTCCCGCACGTCGTCGAGTTTGAATGGCTTGATGATCGCTGAGATGAGTTTCATCGCAGGTTAACCTCCTCATGAATAATCCCGGTTAGTTAAGAGACCGTTGCCGGCGCCCTTGCGTTACCCAAGTGAGAAACGACTTGCGGGCAGTTTTGCAGCGCCTGTGCCATGCCGGGTTTTATATTTAACATTAGGGACTTAAGTTATTTTCACTGGATGAGGGTGAGATTTTCTCGCACCACGATGGAAGCCGAATTCAAGGCGACGCACTTTCTTAGTGCAGTAATGCGCCACAGCTCCCATGGGGCAGGATGCTACAATTCGGCCCGATTGAATCCGAGACTGGAGCAGCATGATGGACAGCGGAAAATTGGATGAACTGGCGCGCAAACTGTTCGAAGCGCTGCCCGGCGGTGCGCGCGAGTTGCGTGCCGACGTCGAAAAGAATTTTCGCAGCGCGCTGCAGAGCGGCTTCGCCAAAATGGATCTGGTGACGCGCGAGGAATTCGACGTGCAGACGGCAGTGCTGGCGCGTACCCGCGCCAAAGTGGAGAGCCTGGAAAAACTGGTGGCCGCACTGGAAGCCGCACAGAAGGATTAAGTGGTATGTCGTTGGCGATCGTATTCAGTCGGGCGTTGGTGGGGGTGCAGGCGCCGCTGGTGACGGTTGAGGCGCATTTGTCCAACGGCTTGCCGAATTTCTCGATTGTCGGGCTGCCGGAAACCGCGGTCAAAGAAAGTAAAGACCGGGTACGTGGCGCCATTATCAATTCGCAGTTTGATTTTTTTTCCCGCCGCATCACCATCAATCTCGCGCCCGCCGATTTGCCCAAAGAAGGCGGGCGGTTCGATCTGCCCATCGCCCTGGGGGTGTTAGCCGCCGCCGGACAACTGCCCGGCAATGTATTAGCCGATTACGAATTTCTCGGTGAATTGGCGCTCAGCGGCGAATTGCGCGCGGTACGTGGCGTGTTGCCGGTCGCGCTGCAAACGCGCGCTGCCGGGCGCACGTTGATTGTGCCGGAAGCCAATGTCGCTGAGGCAGCGCTGGTCAGTGGCATGCGCGTACTGGGCGCCAGGACTTTACTCGAGGTGTGCGCGCACATTTGCGGCCGCCAACAACTCGCAGCGGTGGCGGCGCCGATCATCACGCCGGAAGACCGGCTCGAAAATGACCTCGCCGACGTGCGCGGCCAACAGCACGCCAAGCGCGCGTTGGAAATCGCCGCGGCCGGCGGCCACAGCCTGCTGATGGTGGGGCCGCCCGGCACCGGCAAAAGCATGCTCGCCAGCCGCCTGCCGGGAATCCTCCCGAGCATGACCGATCAGGAAGCGCTTGAAGCGGCGGTGATCGCATCGATCAGCGACCAGGGTTTTACTCCGGCGCGTTGGCGCAAACGTAATTTCCGTACGCCGCACCATACCGCCTCGGGCGTTGCGTTGGTGGGCGGCGGCAGCAATCCGCGTCCCGGCGAAATTTCGCTGGCGCATCACGGCGTGATGTTTCTTGACGAATTACCCGAGTTCGATCGGCGCGTGCTGGAAGTGCTACGCGAACCGCTGGAGTCCGGCACGATTACCATCTCGCGCGCGGCGCGTCAGGCGGAGTTTCCGGCGCGCTTCCAGCTGATTGCCGCGATGAATCCGTGTCCCTGCGGCTATTTCGGTCACGCCAGCGGTCGTTGTCGCTGCACCGGCGAGCAGGTGCAGCGCTATCGCGGCCGCATCTCGGGGCCATTGCTTGACCGTATCGACATGCACATCGAAGTCGCCAGTGTGGCTCGCGAAGCGTTACGTGCCGAGCCCACCGATGCACCGGCCGAACGCAGCCTGCAAGTGCGTGCGCGGGTCGAAAGAGCCAGAGAGCGACAAATACAGCGTAGCGGGGTAACCAATGCCGCACTGAACAATCGTCAGGTGGAAAGCGTTTGCGCATTGCCGCGCGAAGGGCAGTTGCTGGTGGAACAAGCGATGGAAAAACTGGGTTTGTCGGCGCGCGCGTATCACCGCATACTCAAGGTGGCGCGGACGATTGCGGATTTGGCGGGGTCGGAGTCAATTCAAGTGGCACATCTGTCCGAAGCTATTTCTTACCGGCGCCTGGATCGGGCGGTATGAAACAGCGGAGCAGGTTTCAAGTTCACGTTGCGCAACATGAAACCTGCCGGCCATTCGAGTTACGAAATATGATTGCTGGCCTCCAGCTCACGTTCCGGCCGGGGCAGATCTTTTTTGAGTTGTTCGTAACGCTGTTGTGCGGCTTCCAACTGAACATTGAGCGCGTCGAGTAGCTCCTGTTTGTAACGACTATCCTGCGTGCGTTGCTGACGTTTGCTGACCAAGCGGAAATCAGCCATCGCATCGTCGCTGCCCTGGTCAGCGGCTTTGCGCAACCACTTCAGCGCTTCGGCGCGATTTTGCGCAACGCCTTTGCCCATCTCATACATCCAGCCGAGAAAATTTTGGGCGCGGGCATAACCTTGTTCCGCCGAACGTTGATACCACTTCACCGCTTCTTCGCTGTTGGCGGGTACTGCGATTCCAAATTCGTACATATAGGCTAAATTAAATTGGGCGCGCGAATGGCCGCTATCCGCCATGGCTTTCCAAGTATCCAGGGCGATGTCGTATTTACCTGCCGTATAGGCGAGCATGCCATCATCATAGCGATCGGCTTGGGCTCCGGGTGGAGTCAAACTCAGCAGCAGGAATGCGCAGATAATGGGGTAGAGTCGTTGGCGATTCATGACGTAATCCTCGAGTGTGCAACAGCTAGGCTTTGTTTTATATTCGGCTCCAAATTCGCAAACGTGAGCGCATGTTCGAACTACAACGGAAAAAATGCGGTGACACAGCGCAGATGAGGAAAAAAATGTGAGCAACATCGCAAGTCCAAGCCCGATTCGCACTATTCCGGAGGGGCGTATCTATGCCACGCCGGCTGATGTGTGTTCGGCGCTGGCTCACGAATGGATGCTGTTGGCACAGGAAGCCATCGCCGCGCGTGGCGCGTTCCATGTCGCGCTGTCGGGCGGCACCACTCCGCGTCAGCTCTATGAGCGTCTCGCCGCGCCGGATTACGCGTTTCGTCTTGAGTGGAATCGCACGTTTATTTATTTCGGCGACGAGCGCGCCGTGTGGCCGGATGACGAGCAAAGCAATTACCGCATGGCGAGTGAGGCGCTGCTTTCGCGTGTGAGTGTCCCGCCCGCGCAAGTATTTCGCATCAATGCGGAGCGCGCCGATTTGAAAAAAGTTGCGATGGATTATTCACGCCTGCTGGCGATGACGCTGCCGCTGGCACCCAACGGTATGCCGCAATTCGATTTATTGCTGCTGGGAATGGGCGACGATGGCCACGTGGCGTCGTTGTTTCCCGGCACGGAGGCGCTGGCCGAGCCGCGCAAACTGGCGTTGCCAGTGTACGTACAACGCCTGGACAGCTGGCGCGTGAGCTTGACATTTAACGTGATCAACCACGCGCGGCATGTAATCTTGCTGGCGTGCGGCAAAGCGAAAGCCGCGATGGTACGTCGTGCGCTGCGTGAGCCTCCCGGTGCTGAACCGCTGCCGGTACAACGCGTCAAGCCAGTAGGCAGCGCGCTGGAATGGCGTTTGGATAAAGACGCCGCAGCGCTGTTGAAGTAGTTCGAATCGACGGCCGATATCCCTTCACCCACACAGTGAGGATTGCGCATGAGAGTGCTCGCGGGCGATATCGGCGGTACCAAAACGCTGCTGCAAATCGCCGATATTTTTCCCAATACGTTTCGCGTGGTGTTCGAGAAAACTTACGAGAGCCGGCGCTATCCGGAGTTTTTGCCGTTAGTGAAGGAGTTTTTGAAAAGCGCCGCCGCGCACACTGACCTGATTCTCTCCAGCGCCTGCTTTGGCGTGGCCGGACCCGTGAAAGAGCGCGAGGCGCGCACCACCAATCTGCCGTGGCACATTGAAGCCGACGCCTGCGTGCGCGAGCTGAAAATCAACAACATCGCCTTGATCAATGACTTTCAGGCGGTGGGGTACGGTATCGACGGGTTGGAGGATCACGACGTCGTCACCTTGCAAGCAGGTGTTGAACAGTCGACTGGGCCGCGCGTGGTCATCGGCGCCGGCACTGGATTGGGTGAAGGTTTCCTCGTCTGGAACAGCGACCGTTATGACATTTTTCCTTCGGAAGGCGGGCATGTGGACTTCGGCCCCACCGACGATATTCAGCTGGAGTTGTACCAACACCTGCGCGCACGCTTTGGCCGCGTGACTTACGAGCGGGTGGTTTCTGGGCCGGGTCTGGAAAACATCTACACGTTTCTGCGCGAGCGCAATCCAAGCGCCGAATCACCGGAATTGAAAAATGCCCTAAGCGGCGGCGACGCGGCCGCCACCATCAGCCAATTTGCGACCGAGCACAACGATGCTTTGGCGGCCCAGGCGCTGGAACTCTTTTGCAACGCCTACGGCGCCCAAGCCGGCAACCTCGCACTGACCTGCCTGCCCACCGGCGGCGTGTACATCGCCGGCGGCATCGCCCCGAAGATTATCGAAAAACTCAAGTCCGGCACCTTTATGGACGCGTTTAGAAACAAAGGCCGCATGCAACCGCTGCTCGAAGCCATGCCGGTGCGCGTGATCGTGAATCCCAAGGTGGGGTTGATCGGCGCCGCGCTGATGGCGGCGCGGATTTCGGGTCGGCAGTAATCAGCAGTAGTTATCCGACTGCAGGAGTTGCTGCGTTGCTTGCGAACAACGCCTGCACCAAGGTCGCGACCAGCACCAGATAGCCCCATTCCAGCAGCGCCATGCCGCCTTGGTTGCGCAGTGCAAGCATCTCGGGCAACTCGCTCCATTCATCTGCGTGGTCGCGGTAGGTTTCGAGAGGTTCGATGCGTTCTTCGTCATCGAGCGGCAGTGAATCGATCCACTGTTCGAGCTGCTTTGGAGTTCAACCCTGGGCCATGCAGATTTTCGAACCCCGCGACGCTGGTTCAGGAAGAAAGCCGCGTGTTCACGCACAGTTTTAGGGGCCTGCATCATTGTTGTTAAAATAAACGGCGTTCTTTAATGTACGCAGCGCTCGCGATGCGCGGGTGATGCGGATGGGTTTAAGGAATCCCTCCGCGAATTCATACGCGTGACCGTGCGCTACGACACTCCCGGCTCTGCCTGTGAAATCAGCGTGAATCGCTGCCGCACGCGCTTATGCACACATGCAGCAAAAAAGGGTAGATTATGCAGTTCCGGTAGCTGCACCCTTATGTCGGATGTAGGGCGAAATACGGAGAAAAGGAGATGTTCATCGTGGCACTGCCGCCAGATTGTGTACCAATCCACAACGCCATCACTCAACGGCACCACGCCTATCTTCATATCCCCCGCAGGGCTGACTACACTGAAATAGCGGCACAAGGGTCACGCCTGAAATCAACCTGGTGGCACCTCTTACCGGCCTGTTGGTATCAAGCCGTTGTGTTTTCGGCCGCTGTTAATCTGTCTATCCTGGTGAGTTGCATGGCATATCAAAGCGATCCACATAAATACAACAAAGGCGCCTGGTTGCTGTTTTTTTGCTTGTTGGGGGGCACCGTTTCCGCCAGTGCTTCGGTTGAGACGGCGACGTTGCCCAGCCACTATGTCGCCTCGGCGGAGTATCGGCCAGGACAGCCCGGCAAACCGGCGGTGTTGGTATTGCACGGATTTTTATCGACCCGCAATTTTCTGACGGTGCTGAATTTGACTAATGCGCTCGCCGACAGTGGTTACACGGTGTTGGCGCCAAATTTAACCCTTGGCGTCAATATGCGCGACGTGAGCCTCGCCTGTGAGGCTATTCACATGCATACCATTTCCGATGATCTTGCCGAGATTAACTACTGGGTTGAGTGGCTGGTCAGCCATGGAAATAAAAAAGTCGTCCTTTTGGGGCACAGCTTCGGAAGTTTGCACGGGTTGTTGTATACGCTGGAGTACAAGAATTCTGCCGTAAAGAAACTGATCGCCACCAGTCTGGTGGATATGGAAAGCGAAATCGGCGCGGCGGTAGCGCAAGCGCAGATAAAAAGGGCGCAAGAGCAATTGGACCGAAACGACAGCACGCTCGCAACCTATCAAGTGTCGTACTGCAAGAAATACGTCGCGCCGCCCAAAGCATTTTTGTCGTATGCGTCGTGGTCCAAGCAGCGCATATTGCAAGCGATTTCAAAAACGCCGGTCCCGGTTGACGTCATTCTCGGCGGCAACGATTCGCGGATGGGCGATGGTTGGCCGGCCGCGTTACGAAACCAGGGTGTAGTCCTGCAAGTCATTGCGGGCGCCAATCATTTTTTCAGCAACGAACATGAATTCGACCTGCTTGACAGCGTCATGGCGTCATTGCGATCCGTGCATTAAACATGGGATCCAGAACGCTCGCAAACCTCTTGCCCTTGTCAATTACGACATATGGACTCCTGTTCATCCTGCTGGGGTTGTTGTTATTCGGCGGTTTTAGCTGGCTCACCGTCGACGAGCTCTACACGTTGCGAACGGAAACCAAAAACAGAAATCTGCATCTTGCGCAGGAAGAAATGCGCGAAATGGCGTTGCATGTGTTCGCGGAAAGCGAAAAGCTGGCAAGCGAGTTCGCCGAATGGGACGAAACCATCCAGCAATTGAGCAACTCCACCTATTATGCCTATTGGCGCGAGTACCGCGTTCCGTCCGCGAGTTTTGCGCCGCACGATCTCGCCGGGGTTGAGCTGTACGACCGCCGCGGTATGGCGCTCGCGCAACTTCGCGATAAAGACATGCCGGTGAAGCTCGCGTTGCCGATTACCCGCGTCAATCTGATCAGACAGAACGGCAAGGATAATTTGTATTACACCTATCCCGTCATCTATGACCGCCAACACAACGATGCGGTCGGCTACGTGGTCATTAAAGTTGATTTGAAAAAAGCCCTGACCGAGAAGCAACGGTTCAGGTTCGCCGACGTGCACAGCATCGCGACCGATGTGCAGGAAGGGGAGACGATCAGCGAAGCCGATATCCTGCGGCACATCCATGTCGCCGGGGTTCCGAACGCCGGATTTGATCAGCTGCAAGACCTTATGTTATCGACCCTGCAGCGTTTTGCCGTCATCGGATTTTCGCTGGCATTGTTGCTGTTGTATTTGCTGGTGCAAATATTTGGTCTGCCTTCACGCCGCCTGTCGCACCACATCGATGCGTTGCGCCACGGTGACCGGAAACTGCTGCAAGACTCCCATAAACACAAAATCGCGGTGGCTGAATTCGAAAAAGTACGCTTGTCGCTGAACGAATATCAAACGCAGCTGGATAATCGCGATGCGGCACTGCGGGAAAGCGAAATGCGCATGCGCGCCGTGCTGGATAATGTGGTCGACGGTATTATCACCATCGACGAGCACGGCATCATCGAATCCTGCAATCCTCCCGTCGTGCGCATATTCGCGTTGCCTGAGCAAGACATTATCGGACGCAACATCACCAGCCTGCTTGCCGATTCGGTACAGCCGGCATACCGTTCCTATCTCGGCCAATTTGTGCAAATCCCGCTGCGGGAGCGACACGGTACTGCGGCCTGCGAGTTGATCGGTAAGCGCGGTGATCAGTCGGAGTTTCCTGTAGAAATCGCCATGTCCAGAATGCAGGTGGCACAACGGCAATTATATATTGCAGTGATGCGCGACATCACCGAGCGCAAGCTCTCGCAAGAGCGGCTGGTGTATCTGGCGAACTACGACGAACTGACCGGGTTGCCCAACCGGACCCTGTTCCGCGATCGCCTGAATCAGGCGATCGCTCATGCAAAGCGCGAAGAGCGGCTGGTCGCCGTGATTTTTTTCGATCTCGACCATTTCAAAAAGATAAATGACACCTTGGGGCACCATGTCGGCGACCAACTGTTGCTGGGGGCAAGCAAGCGCTTGCGGGAAACCGTACGGGAGCTGGATACCGTCGCCCGGCTAGGCGGCGACGAGTTCGTGGTGATACTGGGCAGCGTTCGCCACGTGGAGCAAGTCACAGACGTAGTTACCAAGCTGCTGCTGGCCCTCGAGCTGCCGTTTATGCTCGAAGGCCAGGAAGCCTTTGTCGCCGCCAGCGCGGGAATTTCCCTCTATCCGCTCGATGACACGGATATCGACAATTTGGTGAAAAACGCCGACACCGCGATGTTCCGGGCCAAAGAACAGGGCGGCAATACCTATCAGTACTTCAAGGCGGAGATGAACGCCAAGGCCGTGCACCGGTTGAAAATGGAAAATGCCTTGCGCTATGCGCTGGAAAGAAATGAATTCGAGCTGCACTACCAACCGCGTATCAATTTGAACAGCGGCGCCATTCGCGGCATGGAAGCGTTATTGCGTTGGAACTCGCCGGTGTTTGGCCGTATCTCCCCGGTGCAATTTATTCCGCTACTCGAGGAAACCGGCATGATCGTACCGGTCGGCGATTGGGTGCTTAAAACCGCGTGCGAACAGACCCGCCGGTGGCACAGCGCCGGTTACGATTTGCGCGTGTCCGTAAATTTGTCGATCAGGCAATTCCGGCAAAAAGATTTGGTGCAGCGATTTCGCGCCATCCTGCACGCCGCCGGTTTTGATCCGAACTACCTGGAGCTGGAAATTACCGAAGGTTTGCTGGTCGAAAATATGGATGCGGCGATCAGCATTCTGGGCGTATTGCATGACGAAGGAGTGCACATCTCGATCGACGATTTTGGTATCGGTTACTCATCGCTCAGCTATCTCAAACGGTTGCCGATCGACACCATTAAAATCGACCGATCCTTCGTGGCCGATATTACCGACAACCCCGATGATGCGGTGATCACCGCTGCCATTGTGGCTTTGGCGCGTAGCTTGCGTTTGACAGTTACCGCCGAAGGCATCGAGACCAAGGCGCAATTGGATTATTTAAAATCGCTGGGTTGCGATGAAGCACAAGGCTTTTATTTCAGCAAACCGCTGCCGGTGCACGAATTCGAAAAGTGCATCGCGCAGCAGAAAATAGCGGGATGAGCATCGCCGATATGATTTCGGCATTAATCAGGAGTAACGATATTGGAAGGCATTAGCGACATTAAAATTACCGGCATCGACGAAAAGCGCCCACCAAAATTACGCAAGGAACCCTACATCGACCTCGTGTTCAAACTCTCGCACAAAGCGCCGCCGGATTGGTGCAAGGACTTCAACGACAGCCTGTCGAAAAACACCTATGCACCGAAGATCAATCTCGACGACGGGCTCTACATCCAAACCTGGGTACGATCGATCGACGAGATCGTCGGGCTGTTGCAACTGCTCAAAAAGAGCGTAATCGAGTGCACCGAGCGTTACATCGAAAAGGTGCGGCGAGCCGCGCAATCCGCAGATGGCGAAAATAGCCTGCTAAAGGAAGGGGGCGGGGAGCAGGGGCGGCTGAATGCTGTTATTGCCGGACTGGACTTTGAAAAGTAGATCAAATAGCGGATAACAGCTACGTCCAATGAAATCCGTTATTTTCAACCTTTGCGGTTGAACATTGTTAATTTGACTCGATTAGCCATTGCCCCGTCGCATCACTGCGATTCATGCGCGAGATGGCCACGTATTTGAATGTTCAAAGCGATCCTTCGATGTCATTCAAAAATCAGAAAACGGCGTCACAAAAATTCCGGGTTCGAAGAACTTGTAAGTTGCGCGGTGGTCTCTTGCCTTGCACGCGTGCGGCGGTTAAGGTTTTTCACCGAATAAAATCTGGAACACACACGGACCCTATCAAACACCCATGTCACAACAAAAAGCGATTGCGCTGTTACGCGCACACATCAATCAACGCATTCTCGGTCAGCAACAATTTGTCGAGCGTTTGCTGATCGCACTGCTTGCCGACGGCCACTTGCTGGTGGAAGGCGCGCCGGGTTTAGCCAAGACCACGGCGATTAAAGAGTTGAGCGCCGGATTGGAAGGCGACTTTCATCGCATTCAGTTCACGCCGGATTTACTGCCCGGCGATGTCACCGGCACTGAAATTTACCGGCCGCAAGACGGTTCGTTTGCATTCCAGCACGGGCCGATTTTTCATAACTTGCTGTTGGCCGACGAAATCAATCGCGCACCCGCCAAAGTGCAGTCCGCATTGCTGGAAGCAATGGCGGAACGTCAGGTCACGGTCGGCAGTAAAACCTATCCGCTGCCGAAGTTGTTTATGGTGATGGCGACGCAAAACCCGATCGAGCAGGAAGGCACCTATCCGTTGCCGGAGGCGCAGCTTGACCGTTTTCTGATGCACCTGCGGATCAACTATCCCGATGCCGCTGCCGAGCTTGCAATCTTGAAACTGGCACGCGCCCAGGCCAAACGCAGTGCGCAGCCGGTCGAAAAAATGCTGCCGCTGGTGTCGCAGGAGATTTTATTTAAAGCACGCGACGAGGTGTTGGACCTGCATGTTGCGCCCTTGCTCGAAGACTACATCGTGCACTTGGTGGTGGCGACGCGCGACCCGACGGCGTACGGACCGGATCTGAAGTCGTGGGTGAACTATGGTGCCAGCCCGCGTGCCACGATTGCGTTGGACCGCTGCGCCAAGGCTCATGCGTGGTTGAACAATCGCGATTATGTGTCGCCGGCCGATATTCATGCGGTTGCGCACGACGTGTTGCGGCACCGCATTTTGCTGACCTTCAGCGCTGAAGCGAGCGGCATCACCACCGATAAATTCATCACCGAGTTGATCGGGCGCGTGCCGGTTCCCTAGTTGAAGCGCGGAGTACCAACACTATGTCAAGCCAGGCAACTTTGTGTGGTTTTGCCACGTTAATATGAAAGGCATCCACATCACGCTCGACGAATTGATTCAGGCTCGGCTGCTGGCTCAACGCTTGCGTCTGGCGCCGCGCAACAGCGCGCGTGCGCAGCGCGGCGGCGCGCACCTGTCGCGCTTTCGCGGGCGCGGTATCGATTTCGACGAAGTGCGCGTGTATCAACCCGGCGACGACATCCGTGCGATGGACTGGCGCGTCACGGCGCGCACCGGGCGCCCGCATGCGAAAGTGTTTCGTGAGGAACGCGAGCGTCCGGTGCTGTTCGCGGTGGACCTGGGGTCGAGCATGCAATTCGGTACGCGCGTCGCGTTCAAGTCGGTCACCGCCGCAAAGGTCGCCGCGTTTTGGGCCTGGTGCGCGTCGCGGCATGGCGATCGCGTCGGTGGCGTGTTACAACGCGAACACAGCAGTGTTGAATACAAGCCGCGTGCCGGTCACGCCGGAGTGCTGCAATTATTGAACGCCATGGCGGAACCCGTCCCGCTGTCGACAACCGGCCCCGAGCAGGGAGTTGCACAGATGTTGCAACGTCTGCGCCCGGTGGCGCACCCGGGCAGTTTAATCGTGTGGGTCAGCGATTTCCGGGGACTGAACGCCGCGCATGAATCCGCCTTGAGTGAATTGCGGCGCCACAGCGAAGTGGTCGCCGTGCAGATCTACGACGAACTGGAAGCGCAGTTACCACCGCCGGGACGCTACAGCGTGAGCGATGGCCGCCGCAGCGTGGCCTTCGACGCCGCCGACCCGGCCTTGCGCAGCGCCTATCAACAACACTTTGTGCTGCACACACAGGAGCTGCAAAAGATGTTGAATTCGCTGTCGATCCGAATGATGCGTATTGCGACGCACGATGACACTTACGCCATGCTCAGCCGTGAGTTGCGCGCAATGTATGGGCGCTAGTGCGATGTTTCACGGTCGCTGGAGTTCAATAATTGTAAAGAACCGGGCATTGCGGCATAGGGCGCCCCTTCCCCCTGATAGGGGGAAGGCGGGGATGGGGGTGTGCAAGCACACCGTCTGGATCATCACCCCCATTCTAACCTTCCCCCTTGCAGGGGGAAGGAACACTCCGCTGCCACGATCACTAGGCGCGCAGCGTTATGGCTGATTCAGCCAGCCTTCTGACGAACCTGCGCGACATCCATGCACCGCCACCGGTGCCGTGGTGGCCGCCGGCGCCCGGCTGGTGGCTGCTGCTCGTGGTGCTCATTGTTGCGCTG
>Ga0315270_10001425_pt1 | contig 12686 bp, 7 predicted proteins | sample C1_bottom_MG_FD_204932 | JGI IMG/M metagenome (GOLD analysis project Ga0315270, IMG submission 204932) | Sediment microbial communities from Yellowstone Lake, YNP, Wyoming, USA - C1_bottom | ecosystem: Environmental > Aquatic > Freshwater > Lake > Sediment | place: USA: Wyoming | collected... | reverse complement strand
CGTTGATACGGTCGGTATTGGTTGGCGAATTCCACTGCCAGGGCAATGCTGCACCGCCTAACGCGCGTTGATACATATTTAGCGTTTGCCGCACCACGGCAAAGGTATGTACCGTATCAAACGCTTCGGTGCCGGGTGTTTCGATGAAATCCCCAAGGGCGTTTTTTGATACCGGAGCTACATTTTGCATTTGAATACGGCTGTCCGTCGGTCCGTCTTGCGCCATCGTCGGTATGTACGCTTTACGAATGCCGATTTCCGCCACCGCCGGATCTTGCTTATACATCAAAACTCGCGGCCCGCTAATGAGTGGCAAAGGAATGGGGCGGGGCAGAGGAATTTTCGTGCTGCGCGTAGGCGCGCCGGGCTGAACGTTAGACTTCAACCATTTGCGATGTGAGCGGTACTCTGCTGTCGGTGTTGGCACAAAGCCTACGGACACTTCTGGCATTTTGTTCGACTTTGGGTCTTTCTTATCTTCTGACATGATGATTCCTCCATGAATGCAACTTTGTCGCGACAATGACCATCGTTTGCCGGCACCTTTCTCATCCCCCACTATCAACGCCGACATAAGTTGACAGTTGACAACTCAATGCAGCACAGACATGCAACATACAAAAAAACAACTTTTTATGAATTAAGCGAACTTCAGAACTACTTCTCACACGAGCTGCGTGAGTACGGCACGCGCGCGAAATCCGGCGCGATTGAGAATTGAGAAAACAATCTTGCAGTTTTTATCGCTGACAACAGCAGCGTGTTTTATGGTTACCTACTCGCCTGCGCATCGCTGATTTTTTTTCGCACCGACTAGTAAACACCCTTTATTGAATTGGCATTCTTACGCATTCGAATCGAAACAGCAAGCATCGTCGCGAGACAGTGTCCGTATCAGCAAACAACATTCCGGCAAAGCAAACAAACCGAACATTTCTCGCCTGCGGAATCACATATCTTGGTCGCGCATGCTTATCGCAAGCACACTGCAATAACAGATGTAAAATTGCTCAACGCGAATTGACATCTTCATGCCCACAGAATCGTCCACTCATCTGTGTACTAACTACAGTTGACACGAGGGCTGATCTCTAGAGTACGCACGCTAGCAAAGAGGGCTCTGCACGGGCAGACGCGTATATACAGTTTTTCGCGTCCGCAATTATAGTGTTAGTGCACTGCAGTCACTGACCAGACGTTTTATTTTCCCGCCTCGTCACGTCGAGTGCTCGACGAATACATGATGCGCAAAATCGCATCGTCTAATTCAATCGAATGCGCGCATCAATGTATTTTTTATTTGCAAACAATCCATTCATCCCCGGGAGGGATACTATGAAAATGCTTGCGCAATCTTCAGTTGCCGTTTTGTTCTCCGCATTATTGCTCAGCGCGCCAGTTCATGCTGCGGGCGGCAATGTCAGCGTAAATCTTAATGAGTGGAAGATCGTTACCAGCGACGATAACATTCCAGCGGGCAACGTCACACTCAACATCAAGAACTCAGGCAAGGAAGTGCACGAGATTATGGTGTTGAAACTCACCACCAATGCGGCACCAGGAAAACTCCCCACAGGCAGCGACGGCGCGCTGGACGAAGACAACATTGCCAAAATCGGCGAGAAAATTGGCGAAATGGAAGACATTCAACCCAACTCTAACAAAAGTTTGAAAGTCAGCCTGGCGCCAGGACGTTATGCAATCGTCTGCAATCGCGTCGACAAAGAAACTGATGGCTCCACCGAAGCACACTACATGAAGGGCATGAGCATTGCGTTGAACGTTAAATGACGACGCGCTGAGCTCATAACACGTGTCCGTTACGCCGGTGGTGGTAAATTTGCCACCGGTTTTTTTATTTCACCTTGCCTGCGCTACAATCACCCATCGAATACGCAACACTTGAGCGGTTCCGTGCGTGACTTTGTTACCGAGTTAGCACAACACATCCGTTACATATACAAAACGGTGCCACTTACCGCCGATTCTATGACCGACGTCGCGTGCGAGAACAATACCTATGCGAAACCCGCCACATTTGGTTTCATTCCCGGCTGGTCACACCATTTTTAACGAAGGTGAGTCTGCTCGCTTTGCGTATGTTATCGAAAAAGGCTCCGTCGAAATTTCTGTTTTGCGCGACGCTTGCAAGATTGTCTTGGCGGAATTGGTAAACGGTGATGTTTTCGGTGAGCTCGCCCTGATCAACCACGATCCGCGCTCAGCAACGGCATGCGCCACAACTGACGTTGAAGCGCTTGCCATCGACAGTTACAGTTTCGCGCAAAAAATGGCGGATGCAGACCCGATTATTGCGTTATTTATGCGCACGCTACTCGAACGCTTTCACGAAACTCGCGACCGACTTATCGAACTTGCGTGCGCGGCAAGTCCAATACCGTTCGTGCCGACAAACAAGCTTAACAATCACAACGCGCATTACGTCGATAATCTTCATGACGCACTATCCGACTTGCATTTCGCCGACGAGCTGGACCGCGCGTTGCGTGACAATGAACTGACGTTATTCTATCAACCGATCGTTCACATTGAGTCATCGAGTGTAGCGGGCTTTGAGGCCTTGATGCGATGGCAACGTCCCGATGGCCAATTGCTCTCGCCCGCCGTATTTATTCCCTTCGCCGAACGCTCTGGCCAAATTCTTGAGTTGGGCCGCTGGACATTGGAGCGAGCCTGCCAAGACTTGCAGCAATTTATCGCACAACGCCCGCAAAATTCACCCTTCGTCAGCGTGAACATTTCGATGCCGGAGTTTACTCATCGCGATCTTGCCGGCCACATCGACAGCATCACGAAGAAATGGTCCATTGCACCACGCTTGTTGAAGCTGGAAATAACCGAGAGCGTGCTGATGTCCAAACCAGAGCAGACGATTAATACACTGAATACGCTGAATGAAATTGGCTTGCCACTTGTTGTCGATGACTTTGGCACCGGCTATTCAAGCTTTAGTTATTTGTCGCGCTTCCCACTCGACAGTTTAAAAATCGATCAATCGTTCACGCGTGAGATCGCCCACCAACGACGCCAGCTAGAAATCGTTCGCGGCATCACAGCACTCGCCCACAACCTCGGCTTGAAAGTCATCGCCGAAGGCGTAAGTAGTGCACAAGAATTTCAACATTTGCGCGCTATGCGCTGCAATTTTGGTCAAGGGCAATTGTTCGCGATGCCGTTGAATTTTGCCGATGCATCGGCATTGCTGACAGACAAGGTAGCGGCGGCACTATGATTTGAACCGAAACCGCAACTACGCAAATTCGCGCAGCGACTAAACATGGATCCCGGCTTTCGCCGGGATGACTATGCTTTTGTCGTTAACTGAGATCTACCTCGACCTCATCGTCCGTCATCCCGGCGAAAGCCGGGATCCAGTACTCTTACGTAGATCGCCAGAGCATTACGCTGCAAATAACTCAAAATCTCGCCGAACTCTTGCTCACTCGGCAATTGCTTGCCCGTTGAAATAATATTGTTCTTCATGCGGTCGACGACGACCGACCACTCGGCGACACTGTGTTTGTTTGGTCCTGGCAGCGCATGACATTGGCTGCAGAAGCGAGCAAAGGTTTTCGCGCCGGCGGATTCCGCGTCCGGTAACTCCGCCGCAGAGACGCCATCCGTCATCGGCATCATCATAGAACGATGATGCCCCATGTGCGAGCCCCCCATTGGCAGCATCATGCCACCCTGACAGCCCGGCAATATCGACACTACCAAAACGGAAACAAAACAACCTAGGCCGGTACGAGACGTCATATTCGCCTACACTATTTGGTTATATACTGAGGTCAATCCGCCCCCAAGCGATCAAACATGGAGTGTATCGATGCAGTATATCCGACAGTTCGCTGACCTTACGATCGACGATGTACCCGTCGTTGGCGGTAAAAACGCATCGCTCGGCGAAATGTATCGCGAGCTGTCCGCATCCGGCGTCAAAGTTCCCAACGGCTTTGCCACCACCGCCGACGCCTATCGCCATTACATTGAACACAATCAACTGCACAACAAAATTGCCGAGGCCTTAGGCAATCTCAACATCAAAGACACCAAAGCACTGGCAATCACGGGCGCAAAAATTCGCCAGTGGATTAGTCATGCCAACATGCCCGATGATCTAGCGGCGGAAATTCGCACGGCTTATCAAAATCTCGCCGCCGAATACGGCGATAGCCCGGACGTCGCCGTACGCAGCTCTGCCACGGCCGAGGATTTGCCTTCGGCTTCCTTTGCGGGCCAACAAGAAACCTATCTCAATATTCGCGGCACCAGCAATCTACTGCAGACGTGTCAACGCGTGTTTGCGTCCTTGTTTACCGATCGCGCTATTTCGTATCGTCTCGATAAGAACTTCGATCATATGAGCGTCGCGCTGTCGATCGGCGTGCAAAAAATGGTGCGTTCCGATCTGGGCGCCTCGGGTGTTTTGTTCACCTTGGACACGGAATCTGGTTTCCGCGATGTCGTATTTATCACCTCCGCTTATGGCCTGGGCGAAAACGTTGTGCAAGGCGCCGTGAACCCCGATGAGTTTTTGGTTTTCAAACCCACGCTCGCGCAAGGCTGCAAACCGATACTCAAGCGCCAATGCGGTGAAAAAGCGATCAAGATGATTTATTCAAGCGATGCTGTCGCCGGCCACTCAACAACAAACGTGCATGTGCAACCGCAAGAACAAAATCGCTTCTCACTCACCGATGACGAAGTGTTAACACTCGCGCGCTATGGTGTCGTCATCGAAGATCACTATACGAAAAAAGCCGGCATACCCCGGCCCATGGATATCGAATGGGCCAAAGATGGCATCTCGGGCGAATTGTTCGTTGTACAAGCGCGCCCGGAAACTGTCCAATCGCAAGCCGATCATAACGTGCAAGAAACCTACAAACTGAGTAAACGCGGCACGGTGATTACTCAAGGAATGAGTGTCGGACAAAAAATTGCTGTCGGCAAAGCGCGCGTGATTTTTGAAGCCTCGCAAATGGCAGAACTGCAGCCCGGCGAAATTCTTGTCACCGACATCACCGATCCCGACTGGGAACCGATTATGAAAATCGCCGCCGGCATCGTGACCAATCGCGGCGGTCGCACCTGCCACGCTGCTATCGTCGCGCGCGAGTTGGGCATTCCCGCGGTCGTTGGCTGTGGCGATGCGACGCAAAAAGTTCCGACCGATACAGAAGTCACCGTCTCCTGCGCCGAAGGCACAGCAGGTTACGTCTATGCGGGTCGATTGCCATTTCAAAAAGAAAGCGTAAGCCTCGCCGGGCTACAACGTCCGCACACCAAAATCATGTTAAACGTCGGCAACCCGGACCAAGCGTTCGAGGCTTGTCAGTTGCCCAACGATGGCGTCGGCTTAGCGCGATTGGAATTTATCATTAACAACTCCATCAAGATTCATCCGCACGCGTTGTTGGATTTCGCCAAGCTACCCGCCGATGTGAAAAAACAAATCGAGCCACTGATTGCCGGCTATGCCGACCCTAAAACCTACTACATCAATCGGCTCGCCGAGGGCGTGGGCACCATCGCCGCGGCGTTTTACCCAAAAACCGTCATCGTGCGCATGTCGGATTTTAAATCGAACGAGTACGCCGAGCTCATTGGTGGTCATCACTACGAACCGCAAGAAGAAAATCCCATGATTGGTTTCCGCGGCGCGTCACGTTATCCGTCGCCACAATTTGCCGATTGTTTCGCGATGGAATGCGAGGCGATGTTAAAAGTACGTGGCGAAATGGGCTTGAGCAATGTCGCGTTAATGATTCCTTTTGTCCGCAGTGTCGATGAAGCAAAAAACGTCCTCACGCTCATGTCTAAGCTGGGCCTGCAGCGTGGCGAGAAGGGACTCAAGATTTATATGATGTGCGAAATTCCCGCTAACGCGTTGCTCGCTGATGATTTCCTCGAACACTTCGACGGCTTTTCAATCGGCTCAAATGATTTAACTCAACTGACGCTCGGCGTCGACCGCGATTCAGGCTTAATCACCGGCTTCGATGAACGCAATCCCGCGGTCTTTAAACTCATGGAAATGGCAATCCGTAGCTGTAGAGCACACAACAAGTACATCGGCATCTGCGGCCAAGCGCCGTCAGATTTTCCCGAGATCACGCAGTGGCTGGTGCAACAAGGCATCGAGTCAATTTCGCTAAATCCCGACAGCGCTGTACGCATGACAAAAATTGTTTTGGCCGCAGAACTTGCACCATACAAATAAAGTGTCGCGCCGTGATAACTGAAACAAACATCCCCTCAGGCGGCCACGGCATCATTGTCACGCAACAAAACGGCGCCGTGTTGACGATGTGTCGGACCGCCGGCGCATTGCTCGGCGTAGACGCAACGCAAATGCTGGGCCGCATTGTGCAAACAGCGATCCCCGCACTAGCCACACTAGATATTCCTGCGGTCAACACATACTCAACAACAAAATCGTTGACCCTAGCCTGCGGCTCCACCGTTGCAGTTCTCGTTCACGCGTTACCGAACGATGTAATTGTGTGGCAAATCGACCGCCAATTGAATGCCGACGGCGCACCAGCACCTCCGCCGTTACGCGCCGCACACCGGCCGCGCAATTTGGATGCTCGCCTGCGTCGCTCACTCGAAGCCATTGAGCGTACCGAAATCATCACCACCGAAGCGGAGCAGCCTCTCAACGACCAGATTATAGAATTGCTTAATTTAGGTTGTGAGGTGTTTCGCCTGCCGATGGGCATCGTCAGTCACATCGTCGGCGATGACTATTTTGTGCAATACGCCACTGCACAGGGCGCTGCGCCGACACCCGGCACACGCTTTGACCTGGGCGATACGTATTGCAAAGAAACACTGGCGGCTAACGCACCATTGGCAATGCATGACATTGCCAACAGTGAACTGCGCCATCATCCTTGTTACAAACAATTTCACTTGGAAGCCTACATCGGCACGCCCTTAATTGTCGACGGTCAACGTTGGGGCACGTTGAATTTTTCTTCCGGCACGCCGCGCGATTTTCCCTTCGACGCGCATGATCTCGCGTTGATCCGACTCGTTGCGCAATGGATCGGCAACAAGCTATCACGCCTTTCCGCGCTCGCCGAGATTGAGCGACAACGCGGCATTTTCGAGTCGCTGTTCCGCGACGCACCGGTCGCCATTGCGCTGAGTACTGTTGAGCGCGAAGTGGCAATGGTGAACCCCGCATTTTGCAAGCTTTTTGCTTGTACACCTGACTATGCCATTGGAAGAAAAACCACGCAGCTATACGCTGACCCGGAGGAGTACGAACGACAGGGCAAGCTGCGCTACAACACGAGTGGAAACTCGTCACCTAGTCCCTACGTGCTGGCCTATAAACGCGCCGACGGCTCGTTATTTTTTGCCGAAACCGTCGCCAGCCGCATTATGGATGCGCATGGCAATGTCATTGGTTTCGTCGCCCATCTCCAGGACGTTTCTCAGCGCAAAGCCGATGACCAACAACGGCAGCAGATGGAAACCTTTCTCAATTCGGTCATTGAAAATATTCCGAACATGATTTTTGTTAAGGACGCAAAGGAGCTGCGCTTTGTTCGGTTCAACAAGGCGGGAGAAGACCTACTGGGATTCTCGCGCAGCGAATTGATCGGCAAAAACGACTACGATTTCTTTCCTAAGCAGCAAGCGGACTTTTTCACCACTCGAGACCACCAAGTGCTCGCGGACAAGGTACTGGTTGACATTGCCGAGGAATTCATCGCCACGCGTAACCAAGGTATGCGCGTACTGCACACCAAGAAATTCCCCATTCTCGACGAAGAAGGCGAACCGCTCTACTTGCTCGGCATCTCGGAAGACATTACCGATCGCAAAGCCTCCGAGCGCAACATCGCACGTTTCAAACATGCACTCGACAATAGCTCTGAAATTATTTTCATGTTTGAGCCGGACACCCTGCAATTTACGTATATCAACCGAGGCACCGCTCAAGCACTGAGCACTCCACTGTCGGAGTTAATGGCTCTCAAACCGTTTGTGCTTGAGCACGGTTGTACAGAATCCGCGTTTCGCGAGCGACTTGCACCGCTACTCAACCGCGAGAGTAGCTCACTAAAATATCAAACTGAATACTGCCCGCACGACCAAGCGTGCTTCGCCGTCGAGGTTCATTTAGAATTTGTGCAAGAAGCCGGCGATCGAGGCCTAATTGTCAGCATTGCCCGCGACGTAACAGAGCGTGAAAATGTCGCGCGCCTTAAAAACGAATTTGTTTCGACCGTCAGCCATGAGCTGCGCACCCCGTTAACTTCCATTCGCGGGTCGCTGGGGTTGTTGCTGGGCGGCGCGTCAGGTGATTTAACGCCGGACATGCGAAATCTTGTCGCCATTGCTCACCGCAATTGCGAGCGCTTGATCAATATCGTCAACGATATTCTCGACATCGAAAAAATCAAAGCGGGTAAACTACGCGCAAAGTTGCGCCCAGAGGACCTCGTGCAGTTGGTTCAGCAAGCGATAGATAGCAATGGAGCCTATGCGGCACAGCATGGAGTGAGCTTCCATTTGATCGGTCACATCGACCGCGCGATGGTCAATCTCGACCACGAAAGATTTATGCAAATCATGGCGAATCTTTTATCCAATGCGGCAAAATTTTCGCCGCGCGACGGCAAGGTAGATATCGCAATTGAACGATGTTTGGACAAATATCGCGTCCGTGTTTCGGACAAGGGCCCAGGTATACCTTTAACTTTTCGCAAGGATTTATTTAAACCTTTCTCGCAAGCCGACGCTTCCAATACTCGGCAAAAGGGCGGAACGGGGCTGGGTTTAGCCATTACCAAGTCCCTCGTCGAACAGATGGGCGGCGAGATTGGTTTTGTCACCGCCGCCGACGTCGGCACGACATTCTATGTCGAATGGCCTGCGCTCGACGCGGTGACGGCGAGCAGCTAAAACAAACTCGACACTTGCTTTCACGCTACGAGTTGTCTTTAATTCCTTATCTCCATACTAGCAAATTGCTTAGTCGCGTTTTTTTGGCGACACCATCGCGGTCCGCAGGCCCGCTCCTACCGTTGGAGCGTCGCTGCGCGGCGCGATCCGAAAGCTTCGTGGTCTCGTCCAGGAGAATGTTATGTCGCGATTCCTCTCGAACTTGCGCTTAATGATCCTCGCAACATTATTGTGGCCGTTGCCGCTGCTCGCTGCCGACAATGCACCGTTGATACTGGGCATTCATCCTTACCTACCGCAAGGCGAACTCATCAAGCGCTTCACGCCGCTGGCGGAATATCTCGGCAACATCATTCAACGCCCAATTCAGGTCCGTATTGCCGACACGTACCCATCACACGTCAATGCGATCGGGCGCGACGAAATCGACATTGCTTTCGTCGGGCCGGCGCCCTATGTGGATTTGGTCAAACGCTACGGACAAAAACCCATTTTGGGACGCCTGGAAATCAACGGCAAACCTGTCTTTGATGGTTACATCGTCACGCGACGCGACAGCCCGCTGCAGAATCTATCCGACCTGCGCAACAAAAACTTCGCCTTTGTCGACCGTGAATCGACAATGGGGTATGTCGTGCCGCGCTATGTACTCGCCGAAGCCAATCTCGCGCTTAAAGATCTCGCACACTCCGATTATCTCGGCGCACATTACAATGTGGCGATGGCTGTTTTAGCCGGCGACGCCGACGCCGGGGCGGTCAAAGATGAAGTGTACGAAAAGTTCGCCCCCCAAGGACTACGGGCACTCGCCGTGACGCCGAAGATATCGGAACACCTGTTTGTTACGAGCACGAAACTTTCGGCTGTGTTGGTGGAGAAATTGCGGCAAGCTTTGCTGTCGCTCAAAGACAGCCCTGAGGGACAACAACTTTTGCGCGGCATCAATCCTAACGCCACCTCACTTGTCGCCGCACGAGATGAAGATTATGAAAATTTGCGCAAAATTATGGCGACAGTGGCTGCATTGCCCGAATAATGAAACCGAGCAAGTCACCACAACATGCGGCGCGTAACTGGTTAGTTTTAGCCTCGCTCATTGCCTTGCTTTTTTGCGGCGGCGCAACCCTGTCTTATCAAGTTTACCGTTCCGATAAAGCTCAGGCACAAGGTGCCCAAGCATTGGAAATGCAGCTGCTCGCTTCGGTATTGAATGACATGCTAAAGACGGGAAATTACCAAGACATTGACCACATCATAAAAAGTTGGGGCGCCGGCAACCCCACTGTCGTTGCTGTAAAATTAACGGCGCGATCTGGATTGGTATTAGGCAAGTACCACCGCCATGACAACCCCAATGCACAAACCCACGCGCTCGATACCGTCATCGATTACTCCTATCGTGGCCGGGCGAAGCTGGAGCTGGAAGAAGATCTATCCACGGTCGACGTTAACGCGCTAGTTTTTGCTGCGCAATTGGGCGCAGGCATTGCATTTGTTAGCGTCTTACTGGCATTACTATTAAAAACCAACCTGCGCCGGGAAAAAGCCGAAGCCGAGTTGCAACAGGAGAAGGAAAAAATTGAAGTCACACTGCAATCGATTGTCGACGCCGTCATTACCACCGATCTTGCGGGCGTTGTGCAGCATCTTAATCCCGCCACTGAGCAGCTCACGGGCTGGAGGAACGAAACTGCAACTGGCAAACAGTTAAGTGATGTAATCGAAATTATCGATGAACGCACGCGTGAGCCGATCATCTTCTTCGCGCCGGAAGGAATGCACAACGAACACGGCCTCGCCGCGGTGGACCACGGCGTACTATTAGGCCCGGGTGGACGTGAACATGCCGTAGAGGCATCCTTGGCTCCGATTCTCAACACCAGCGGCGATTCTTTAGGTTGGGTATTTGTCTTTCGTGATGTGACGGAAAAACGCCAACTGCAACATCGTATTGTCTGGCAAGCTGCCCATGACCCGCTCACCGGCTTGCCGAATCGCGCATTGCTCGCCGATCGTTTAGCACAAGCCATGGCGCACGCAGATCGCCACAAAAAATTACTTGCCGTGTGCTTCGCCGACTTAGACGGCTTCAAAGCCGTCAATGACCGCTTCGGTCATGACATGGGCGATAAATTGCTCGGGCAAGTCGGCGTGCGTTTTCTTGAGGTCGTGCGTGGCAATGACACTGTGGCACGCATCGGTGGCGACGAATTCATTTTATTGCTAACCGAGCTATCGGATTTGGAAGAGCTCGATAGTGCGCTGAAACGTGCCCAACAAGCGTTGACTGCTCCGTACATTATCGAGGGTGAAACCTTGCAGATTTCAGCGAGCATCGGAGTAACAGTGTATCCGCAAGACCGCTCCGACGCCGACACCTTATTACGACATGCCGACCACGCTATGTATATCTCCAAACAACAGGGTCGCAATTGCGTGCAATTGTTTAATCCAGAACATGCAAAACAACAGCAATCCTGGCAACTCCAGGCCAGTGAAATTTCACGCGCGCTCAAAGACGGCGAAATGCGCGTCTGGTACCAACCGAAAATCAATTTGCGCACGGGCGAGATTATTGGTTTCGAGGCGCTTTTGCGCTGGCAACATCCGCAACGCGGGTTGCTCGGCCCACGTGAATTTTTGCCCGCAATCGAAATGACCGATGTGATAATCGAGATCGGCGAATGGGTCATGCACGAGGCCCTAACCACTTACGCAAACTGGAACAAAGAGGGAATAAAAACACCCATCAGTGTCAACATCGCCGCGCGCCATTTTCAGCGCGCCGATTTTGTCGATCGCCTCCGAACTATCTTGGCTGCACATCCTGATGCGCACTCAGGCGCCCTTGAATTGGAAGTGTTGGAATCAACCGCATTGCATGACGTCGTACATGTTGGTCAGGTTATCGAGGCGTGCCAAGAGCTGAACATCAGCTTTGCGCTCGATGATTTCGGCACGGGTTATTCCTCGCTCGCCCATCTCAAGCAATTGCCAACCTCAGCACTGAAGATCGATCAAAGTTTCGTGCGCAATATGTTGAGCAACCCGAGCGACCGCGCGCTGGTACAAGGAATTGTTGGCTTAGCAAGCGTATTTTCTTTAGCCGTGATTGCCGAAGGCGTGGAAAGCAATGAGCAAGGTGTTTTATTGATGCGTCTCGGTTGTGATTTAGCGCAAGGATTCGCGATCGCTAAAGCGATGCCGCGCGAAGTTGTGCCGGGCTGGACACGCGAATTTCAGCCGGACCCGAGCTGGAGCGAATGGGGCCAATCGCACTGGGATTTGGAAGACTTGCCTCTGCTATCGACAATACTTGAGCATACGCTGTGGTTGCAAGAACTCAGCCGCGCGCTCGATCAACCCGGTCATTTGCCCGCCCACGGCGAAATGCGTGCCGCGCAGACCTGTCAGTTCAGTCACTGGTGCACGCAGCGCGCGAAGTTGCGTTATGGTTATCTTGATGAGTACCAAACGGTAGAAACGATGCACACCGAGCTGCACGACTTGGCCGCACAACTGATCACCGTGCGCCAATTAGGAAATGTCATCGCCGCACGGGCGCGTTTACCGCTGCTAGCATCGAAACAAGCGCAATTCTTCGACACGCTCCAGGCACTGCAGCAAAAAGTGCTGGCTCAATCCACCGCCCATGCCATTGCCCACGAACCGACCGCGGCGCGCACTTTTTATCATTAGAAAAACTTCGTCGTTGCTCTTTGGTTTGTCGCCTGGAT
>Ga0315270_10001423_pt1 | contig 12692 bp, 10 predicted proteins | sample C1_bottom_MG_FD_204932 | JGI IMG/M metagenome (GOLD analysis project Ga0315270, IMG submission 204932) | Sediment microbial communities from Yellowstone Lake, YNP, Wyoming, USA - C1_bottom | ecosystem: Environmental > Aquatic > Freshwater > Lake > Sediment | place: USA: Wyoming | collected... | reverse complement strand
TGAAGGCGCCCGCCCAGGAGGGCCTGCTTGTGCTCCGCCAGGAAGATCCCGGACTCCCGATGGATCAGATCCTGGAAGGCGCGAAAATCCTCCTTCCGGATCTGATACTCACCAGATGCCCCCGATGCGGGCGGGGCGGTGCGCCGTGGCTTGTTCATGGGGCTTGAAGGCCTTTCATTCGCCGCGTTCGGTTCCAACGGCCTCAGGGGTTTCTTCCGCGGACGGGGCCTGCCCGAGGATGGCGGCGACCGACGAAAGCTCGGACGGGGAAAGGGCCTTGTCGATATCCAGAATCATCACGAATTTCTGGCCGGACCGGCCCATTCCGAGCAGGTACTCGAGTTTGACCCTGGTCCCGAAATCCGGCGCAGGCTCGATCTGCTCCGGCGGCAGATCGACCACCTGGCTGATCGAATCCACGATCACCCCCATCGTCGTCTTGTTCTCTCCGCTCTCCACCTCGACGATGACGACGCAGGTCTGCTTCGTCACCGGTTTCTCGGGAAGCCCGAACTTCAGCGCCAGGTCCACCACCGGCACCACGGAGCCGCGGAGGTTGATGACCCCGCGCACCGCAGGCGGGGCGCCGGGCACCTTGGTGACTGCCCCGTACTCGAGGATTTCCCTGGCTTTCAGGATCTTCACCGCGAACTCCTCGTCCGCGATGAAGAACGTCAGGTACTGGTTTTGATCATGGTTGGCCATGTCGGCCAGAACGTAGGCATCCATCGGTCCCTCCCTTAGAACCGCTTGAAGTTGTGATCACGTTCGAGGCTGCCGGCGGACTTCACAGGCCGGATGGGCGAAGGCGCGGGTTCAAGATGGGCATGATGGACGGCCGGCGCCCGGTGGGCGAACACGTCCTCCCCAGTCATCTTGAAGAAGGCCACCAGCTGCTGAAGGGCTTCGGCCTGGGAAGCCAGCTCCTCCGCCGTCGAGGACAGTTCCTCGGCCGCCGAGGCGTTCCGCTGGGTCACCTGGTCGACCTGGGACATCGCCTTGTTCATCTGCTTCACGCCACTCGCCTGCTCGCGCGAGGTCGCCGCGACCTCCTGGACCAGTTCCGCGGTCTTGCGAATGGCAGGGACGAGCTGCTTGAGCTGCTCGCCCGACTTGATCGCCACTCCGACGCTGCCGCCGGCCACTTCGTTGATCTCCTTGGCCGCGGTCTGGCTCCGCTCGGCCAGCTTGCGCACTTCGGTCGCCACGACCGCGAAACCACGACCGTGCTCGCCCGCCCGCGCCGCCTCGATGGCGGCGTTCAACGCCAGCAGGTTGGTCTGGTAGGCGATCTCTTCGATGATCGAGATCCGTTCGGCGATGGTCTTCATCGCCTCCACGGTCTGCTCCACGATCCTGCCGCTCTCATCCGCATCCTTGGCACTCTGCGAAGCCATCTGCTCGGTCTGCCGGCTGTTATCCGCGTTCTGTTCGATGGAGCTGCTCAGCTCTTCCAGGCTGGCAGACGTTTCCTCCACGGAGGACGCCTGTTCGCTGGTGCCCTGGGAAAGGCCCTGCGAGGTGGATGAGACCTGCTGCGCCGCCGAAGACAGCGCGTTGGCGCCGCTGCGAACCTCGCCGATGGTCTGCGACAAGTTCTCCACCATGCGGTTGAACGCGGCGCCCATATCGGCCACCTCGTCCTTGCCGGATACCTCGACCTTGTCTCTCAGGTCGCCATCCGCCATCTTCCGCAGGGCCCCCGCCATCAGAATGATCGGGGCAGAAATACCGAGGGAGATCCGCCACGCGATCACCACCGCCAGGGCCAGCGCGATCGCCGTGGTCGTCAACAGCGTCCGCAACACTTTCTGGGAGAATTCCTGCATCTGCTGGGTCTTCTCGGCCATCAGCTTCTCATGCCTCACCATGCCCTTGTCCGAACTCGCTTCGAGCCGGTGGATGGCATCCTTGTAGGGTTCCTCGGCCTTGTTCAGCTCCTGCGATGTCTTGAACATGCCCATATCGATCTGGGGGAGGATCCGCTCGAACTCGGTGCTGTACGTGGCCAAATCCAATCGCATGCCGCGGAGGTTCTCACGATCCTCATTGACATCAACGATCTTTTCGATCTTGTCGAACCCCTCAGACACCTTGGCATGGGTTTCTTTCCACTTCCGGCCGTAATTCTCCCGCTTGGCCTTGTCATCGAAATTGAGGAAGACGTCCTTTTCGTACCGTCGCAGGGTGAGGGTATCGGTGTTGATGGTCGTGAAACCATCTGCGAGGGCGTACTCATGGGTGAGGATGGCGTTCGATTCTCGGCTGATCTGGTCGACGGAGTTGCTGCCGACCATGGCAACACCCACCAGCAGGGCGGCGAGCACGCCAAACCCCAGGAACAACTGGGTTTTGATCTTCAGGTCGCGGAAGTTGAACATCGTGAAGCTCCTTGTGAATGATTGAATGAGAGGGATTTCCTTCTAGGTTTGGGGTGCCGGAAGCGGGGTGGTCGGGCGGGGTAGTTCATCCCGACGCCTCTTTCCGCGCCGCGTTGCGGGTAACCGCCTCGCGCAGCAGTGTGGGGACATCCAGGATCAGCGCGACCCTCCCATCGCCCAGGATGGTGGACCCGGAAATGCCGGTGGCCTGCTTGAACAGGCTGCCCAGCGGCTTGATCACCGCCTGGCATTCGCCATGGAGTTCATCGACGGCGATCCCGGCCCGGCCTTCACCATGGCGGACCACGACGATCTTGCGCCGCCCTCCACCACTCGAACCGAAGTGGAAATGCTCCTCCACGCTCAAGTAGGGCAATGCCTCGCCCCTCAGAGCGAGCACGCCGGATCCCTCAGCCTCGCGGCGCGATTCGGCGGGCAGATCGACGCATTCGACCACGGATTCCAGCGGGATGACATAGGACTCGTCCCCCGCCGATACGCGGAAGCCCTCGATGATCGCCAACGTCAAAGGCAGCCTGAGCGTGAAGGTGGTCCCCTGGCCCGGCTGGCTCTTCACCGAAACGGTCCCGCGCAATCGATCGACGGCGCGGCGCACGATGTCCAGGCCGATGCCCCGGCCGGAGAGGTCCGTCACCTTGTCCGCGGTCGTGAACCCCGGTTCGAAGATCAGTTGCTGGAGGTCCGCGTCGGTCAGCCGCTCCGGATCCTCCAGGCCGCCCCACTTGCGGGCCCGGCCCAGCAGCTTCTCGCGGACCATCCCGCGGCCATCATCGGCGATCTCGATGACCACGAACGCCGCCTCGTACCGGGCCTTCAGGTCGATGTGCCCGCCCGGGGCCTTGCCCGCCTTGCGCCGTTCCGCCTTGGCCTCGATGCCATGGTCGATGGCGTTCCGGAGGATGTGGATGAGGGGTTCCCGCAGTTGCTCGACCGCGGAGTTGTCCACTTCCACTTCACTCCCCTCGATGGTCAGGCCGATATCCTTCCCGGTCTGCAGCGCGAGATCCCGGACCGCCCGCGTGTACCCCTGGAAGAGGGTTCCGATGGGCACGAGCCGGGCCTGCATCACATGCTCCTGGAGCTCGGTGAACAGGCGGTCCATATCCCGGTGAGCGTCCTGGGCTGCGGCCACCCGGGCCCCCGCCAGGGCCGCAAGCTGAGTGTCCAACCGCCCGCGGCTGATGGCCAGTTCGCCGACCAGATCCAACATCCGGTCCAGCTTGGCCGTCTTCACGCGGAGGGTCTTGGCCGTGTCCCGTGCGTGGGACCGCCGTTCTTCGCCCACGTGGGGCTCCGTACGAGCTGCCGTGGATCCGTGGGAGGCTTCTTCCAATTCCTTCAGGAGATCCCGGGTGGCAGCGGGCATGGCGGTAGGATCTTCGGCCCCAGCCAGCTCGCGAAGGGCGTCCACGGACCGGAGGAGGATGGTGGCCAACGCCGGGGTGAACGCGAACGTTCCATCCGCGATCTTCTCCAACAGGCTCTCCAGCTCGTGGGCGAATTCCGTCATGGCCGTGTACCCCACCATTGAAGAGTCGCCCTTGATGGTGTGGGCGATCCGGAAGATGGTCTTGGCCAGGTCCTTCTCTCCGGGCTTCCGCTCCAATTCGATCAGAGCCGCTTCGAATTCGTCCAGATGCTCACCGGTCTCAGCGAAGAACGTCGCGCGAATGGCATTGAGATCGATGTCCATGCTGCCTCCTAGAGGGTCCTGACCAACACCACGCCATCCAGGGTCTGGAAGTGGACCTTCCGGCCGCGGGAACCTTCCACGTCTTCACTCACCACGCGGATGCCGTGCGCGGCGAGCCGCTCCCGGGCCACCATGACGTTCTTCAGCCCAAGGTGATGGGTGCCGGGGGCCGCTGTCCCCAGTACGCAGGCGCCCCCGAACAGCTTCGCCTGGAGCTTTCCCTGGATCCCGCCCGCGCGGAGGGTGGCACTGATCAGCAGGTCCACGGCGGAGTCGCCGTAGCGCGCGGAATCGGCTTCCATCGGCGGGTGATGGGCCAACAGGAAGTGGTTCATGCCCCCGACGCGGGAAATGGGATCCCACAGGCAGACCGCCACGCAGGACCCGAGGATCGTGGTCATGGTGCAGGGCACGAGGGATACGTGCAGATGGCCGGGATGCAGATAGACCGTCACGCCGCCGCTGGCGGGATCCGCCGAAGTCCAACCGGGGGCGGGCAGGCGTGACATGAGTCTCCTTGAAGGCATGAAAGAATCAGGGGTCGCATCCGCCCTCGCCTCACAAAAGGTTGTCGGCTGGAGCAACGCGGCGCATGAATTCACAGCGCTTCCTCCCGAGGGAGGTCCGTCCGCGGGGAAGGGCGGGGCGCCGCGGCAAGAGTCACTTCGTCCCCTTGACGCATTCCTGCAGCTTCACGCGGTAGAGCGCCATGGCGGCGTTCGCGGCGAGCAGGTCGAAGAGTTCCCGATCCAGAGGCTCGATACCTGATTTCTGGGGGAGCAGACGATAGATGGCGACGGCTCCGACCGCCTCGTCCCCGACGCTCATGGCGATGCAGGCCGAAGGTTTGGAAACGTCCAGCTCATCCACGCTGAGGACCGCGGGGTCGGTAACATGCAACCGCCTGGATCTCAGGTGACCCGCGAGTGCGCCATCCGGGCTGGTCATGCGGGTCAGGAAATCCCCCGACAGCCCCATGGAATCGCAGACCTGCCATCCGCCGCTACCGTCTGGTTCGAGCAGCGCGAATTCCTCGCAGCCAACCAGGTTGATGACGATCTCCCGGATCGCATCGACGAGTTCGGCCCTGTCCAGCGCCGCGTTGAGCCGATAGCTCGCCACGTAGAGGTTCGCGAGGTTGGTGTTCTGCTGCTCGACCGCCAGCTGCTGCTCGGTGGATTTCAGGTTCGCGTCCACCTGGGCGGATAGGCGTTCCCTCAGGGCGCCCATTTCGCTCAACTGCTGGTTGACTCCGGACTCCAGTTCCTCGACCCGCTTGCGAAGCGCGATGCGCTCGCATTCGAGGGTGGCGACGAGCTCCCTCAAACTATCGTTGTTTTCCCGGAGGCGCCGTTCGTACTCGCGGGTCTCTTCCAGCACCCGCCGGACATAGGATTCTTGGTTGGGTTCGTTGGCCACGGAAGGCTCCAGAGAGTCGGCTGCGGTTGGTCGGGACCGGAGATGGATCCACGCGTCAAGAACCGATGAGGTTATTGATTTTGCTCAGCAGTTCGGGTCCGTTGATGGGCTTGGTGACGTAGTCGTTGCAGCCGACCGTGTACCCGGTCTCGATATTCACGCCCTCACCGCGCGTGGTGACCATGATCACGGGGGTGTCCTTGATTTCTTCGTGGGCCCGGATCTCCCGCAGGGCGTCGAAACCGTCCATGCGCGGCATCATCACGTCCATCAGGATCAGGTCGGGGCGTTCCTTCAGCGCCATTTCGAACCCGGCCTCACCGTCCCGGGCGATGACGATGTCGAATGGACTGTTCTTGAGGATCATCTGCTCGACCATGAGCACGGTGCTGGAATCATCGACGAGCAGGATTTTTTTTCGTTGGGTCATGGCGCTCCTCAACACGGGGATAGACCAGGTGGTCGAAACCACCCAGTGCTGTTCAAAAACAGGCAGCAACTGTGGACAGAGATAGCAAATCGACAGCCAATTCTCGTGTCGCGTTCTATCTGCACATATAAAATTATTTATCCAGCTCAATAAAGAATGGCGAAGCGCCTTTGCAAGATCAGAAACTGTCCATGCCGGTCAATGTTTGACCGGTCAAAGGAGGCCAAGCAGGCCGTTCCGCCTCATGGACTCTGAGGGCTTTAGAGCTTGTCCGTCAATTAGCCATGCCCGCGACGGAGCCCAGCCGCGTGATCCAGCAGATATCAGTTTGTCTTGCGTATCGCCCCAGGCGATACCAAGAAGGAGGGGGCCGCAGCGCGGGCGCGGATAATTGACGGACAAGCTCTTAGAGTGTGTTTTAGAATTCCCGCGAGCCGCGACGGCGGCCAGCCGCGTGATCCAGCAAGGAAGCGCGCGTAGGGCGATGCGGGACATCGTCCAAGCGCGGTGACGCCGCTGGGCGCGCGGCTGGACACCGTCCCTCCGGGCTGGGGCGGCGGGCGTCGCCAGGCGTCGTCCAGGGCCCTCGACATGGAACCACCATGCCTGCGGGCCCTCTCCTAGCCATGCTCGCCCGGCGCTCCCAGCGCGGCCCGTGCGAATTCTAAAACACACTCTTAGACCGGCTGGGCCAGGGCCGCTTCCAGGCGTGTGATCTGCCGCTCCAGGTGGGAGCTGAGCGCATCGATGGGATCCGGCGTCTCCCGCCTGCCCCGTTCGGAGCGCACCCACCGCCGCAGGAGGGACAGGGTCTGCGGGTCGCGGACTCCCAGCTTCTTGGTGGATTGGATGAGGATCTTGGCCAGCCTCGTCCGGCCCGGTCCCGCTCCTGGGGATTCCTGCAACTGCTGGCTGAGGCGGAACGCCTCCTTCGCCACCATGAGGTCATGGCTGATGAGGGGCATCCGGGCATTGATCCGGGCGAGGAAATCCTCCAGGTAGGTGAACAGCTCTTCCACGAGTTCAGTCCCATTGACAAGCGCCAATTCGAGGTCGCTCTGGGCCTCCAGGACCCATCCGAAGGCGGACGTCAGCCGATCCATTTCGGCGCGGTCCCGCGCCCGGATGAGGAAGAACTCCGGGCTGCGCCGGAAGGCGTTCACGTGGTTGTGGGCCTGGAAGAGCGTGAGCGCCAAGCGGAGGAAATCCTTCTCCCGGACCTGCGTCCGGAGCCTGGGAAGTATGCGGGCGAGCTGTTCCCACAGGCGGTAGAGCCGCTGCCGCAGCTGGTCCCCTTCGTCTTTTAGCGTCGGGGAATTCGGGAACATGCTTTGGCGGAGTTCCGCGGAGAAGAGCTTGACCAGGTCAGCCATCAGTTGTCGTTGATGGCTGATGAGCCCGGTCTTCAGATGATCCAGGGTCAGGGCGAGATGATCGGCGTCCGCCTGGGCCAGGGCCTCGTGCAGAAGCTCATGAGTGGTGCTCTGATCCTGGCCCAAGGTCAGCACGGCCTGCCGCAGGAACGCCGCCAGCAGCAAGGTGTCCTCCGCGTCCTCAGGCAACCCCTCCATGGCCTGGGCCTGGCTCAACTGCTCGGCAAGCCGCCCCAGTTCGTACTCCACGACAGAGTAGGTCGGCACCGCCGCGTACCGTTCCTGCTCGGACATGTTCCCCGCCGGAGGGATCGGATCCACCAGGCCCAAGATGGTCAAGTGGGTGGCCAGGCTGTGGGCGAGCATCCGGAAGGCCTTGGGCTGGGATCCACGCACGCCCTTGAGGGTGGCCCGGACCTCCTGGGACAGCATCGATTCGAGCCGGCGGTTGTCGTACCGGGGCAGCGACCAGCCGAGGTGGTTCCAGAGCCAGGTGAGGCTCCCGCGGATCTGCTCCAGGGCACCCCAGTTGATCCCCTGGTCCAGGGGCCACATGAGGACCAGGCGGAGTGAATCGAGCACGTGCTGGACCAGCAGCAGGGGCTCCACCCGCGAAAGGGTCTCGGCCGGAACGAAGGTCTCCAGGAGGTCCACCAGCTTGTGGATGGCCTCGATGGGCCGGCCGTCCGCGCCTTGCAGGGCGCGGTTGAGCGCCTTCATGCGGCTGTTGAGCTGGGCCACCCGGGCCTCACCCTCGGGACCTTCCCCGAGGACGTTCAGCAGGTCCCTGAAGTTGTCCCGCCGTTCCTGGATGAAAGCCGCCCAATCGTCGAGGAGCTGGAACGTATCTTCCGGCCCGAACGAGGTGGCCATCGTCCGGAGCGAGGCGATGAGATCCAGCAGGTAGACGACCCAGGCTGGCTCCTCATGGGTCTGGAGGACCTCGATGTTGGCTTCCTGGGCCATCGCCTTCAATTCATTCAGGCTGTGCGACAGGACCAGCCCCATCGCCGCACGATCCTTCCCCAGCTTCGGGCCACGGAAGTGGTTGAGGAAGACCAGGAACAGCCCCAGCGACCGCTGGAGCCTGGCGAGCTCAGGAGAATCGGCGGTGGGAAGCACCTGGCCGGGCCCCGAGTCGAGCAGTGGCCCCAGTTCGCCTTCCGTGAACTGGAGAATCTCCTTCAGCAGCTGCAGATCTTGATGAGAGAGAGCCTTGCCCCTCACCAGTTTCTGGGCCTGTAGCAGGGGATTGGATTCACGCTCCAAGGAGGAAGACATGGCCAAGAGGATAACCCGCTTCGCCAGCCTCCAATCGAGTGCCGCTTCCAACCGGGCACCCGGGACCCGAACCCTTCAACGGCCTCTCAGCCCCCCTTCACCATCGGCACGAACCGCACCGGCAGCACGGCCTGCCGCTCCAATCCCGCAGGGGTTTTCCGCAGGAGAATCAGCTCCTGGGCCCCCCACTGGGACCCCACGGGAATGATCATCCGTCCCCCGACCTTGAGTTGATCCACCAAAGCCTGGGGTACTTTTTCCGGGGCGCAGGTGACGATGATGGCGTCGAAGGGGGCGGCCTCGGGCCAGCCGAGGTAGCCGTTCCCGGCGCGGACCTTCACGTTCCCGTAGCCCAGGCGCTGGAGATCAGCTTCGGCGCGCTTTGCCAGTGGCTCGACGATCTCCATGGTGTAGACCTCCGCTACCAGACCCGACATCACCGCCGCCTGGTAGCCGGACCCAGTGCCGACCTCCAGCACCCGGTCCCCGGGCTTGGGATCCAGGGCCGCGGTCATGAAAGCGACGATGTAGGGCTGAGAGATCGTCTGGCCATGGCCGATGGGCAGGGGCGAGTCCTCATAGGCCTCCCCGCGCCGCCCCACGGGGACGAATTCGTGCCGGGGCACCCGGGCCATGGCTTCGAGCACACGGGGGTCCGCGATGCCACGGGCCACGATCTGGTCCCGGATCATGCGCGCTCGCGCCGGGGCGTAGTCCGGCTCCTGCGCGGGCGCGGCGGGACTGGCGGGTTCCGGGTTGCAGCCCCCGAGGGTCAGCATCAAGGCCACTCCCAGATGCTTTCGCATGGTTCGAAGGTAGCTCAAACACACCTTCACGCCAGCGCGGATCCCTGGCGAGCCAGGGATCCGCGTAGTGTAAAGATTTGAATTCAGGGTAGAAAGCTCAAGGTGAGGTCGAGTTGCCCGGCCATCCGGCCGGTCCAGCTCCGCAGGCGCCAGGTTTCGATCAGGGCCTTGGCCTTGGCGGAGCCTGGGAAGGCTTGGCTGAAGGTGGCGGCCACCACCTGGCCCGAGGCATCCACCTTGAGTTCCAACTCCGTGCCGGAGGGCAGGCTGGCCAGCGCTGCGAGGAGGACGGGATCCTTCAGCCGGGCATCGAGTTCGCGGCGGAGGGAGGCTGGATCGGACGTGCCCGTGATGCCCGAGAACGCCAGGATGCGGAGCGCAGGCTGGGTCGCGAGCCCGGCTGAGGTGTGGGCAGAGGATCCGGCTGAGGGACGTCCCTTGGGTTCCATGGTGGCGCCCTGGTAGGACTCCCGGCGGGCCGCCCGATCCTGGGCCAGGGCTTCCACCACGGCCGCGGGCGCCGAAGCGTACTTCATCATCGGGGCCGGAGCGGAGGCCATGCTGCCCACCGCCGCGTCAGACACACCTTCGGGCATCGGGAGAGGTTGGGTGACGGTGGTACTGCCACCGCCCGCGTTGCGCACCACCGTATCCACCGCCACGAAGGAGGTGTAGGCCGTGAGCAGATTGTAGGAAAGCCCGAGGCGTGTCACCTCCGCCTTGCGGCCCTCGTCCTGGCCGAACTGGTCGTAGTCCGACAGCGCCTGGATGCGCTGGCGGGCCCAGAGCTGGCGCAGGGCGCCGTGGTCGCGGTCCTTCACCTTGCCCACCTCGAAGGTCTGGCTCCAGGGCCCGCTGCCGCTCACGCCAGACAGCGTGACCGTGCCCTTGGCTTCGCCCGTCCACTTGCCAAGGCAGATGACGGGGCGGTCCGCCAGCACATCGGGTAATTGCATGGGCTCGAGATCCTGGATGTGGAAGCCGTTCGTGGTGAGCTTCACGTTCGTGAGCACCGGCGACGACACATAGGCGCGGAAGCGCTCCGCCTCGGCGGCGGCCTGCTCGGGCTTGGTGATGACGAAGGCCTCGCCCTGCCCCGCATGGGCCATGCCTTCGATGAGGTGGCGGTTCACGGAAGAGCCGATGCCGAAGGCGAAGAGGTTGGCCGAGCCGAGGTTCTTGCGGATGAGGTCGAACACCTGCCCATCAGCGCTGATGTAGCCGTCCGTGGACACCACGAAGGTGCGCGAGATGCCGGGCACCCGGGGCAGGCCCAGAGCCTTGCGCAGGGCGCTGCCCAGCTCCGTGCCGCCGCCGCCGTGCTGGGAGCCCACGAAGGCCAGGGCTTGCTGCGTGGCCTCGGCGGTGGCGTGCTGGGAACCCGTGGGCGACCAGAAGGCCGAGGTGCCCTCGAAGACCATCACATTGAAGAGGTCCTGGGGCCGCAGGCCCTGGATCATCGACCTCATGAGCACCTTGGACACCTCGATGGGGAAGCCCATCTGGCTGCCGGAGACATCCATGATGAAGACGAACTCGCGGGGCGGCAGATCCTTCGGCGTGACGCGCTTGGGGGGCTGGGCCATGAGCAGGAAGGTGTTCTCGCCCTTGCCCCCATTTGATGCTTGATCCAGCAGGAGGCCCGACTGCACGGCGTTCCCGGCCAGCTGGTACTTAACGATGACATCGCGGTTGCCGCCGTGGGCTTCGCTGGGATCCAGCCGCAGCGTGGCCTCGGCCTTGCCGTCGTAGGCGATGGAGGTCTTGTGCGTATCGCAGCCCATCCGCTGGATGGGCAGGCCCGCAGACAGCTTCACCTCCAGATCGAAGGTCGTGGCGGGCTTCTCGCCGGCGTGGGTATAGGGGTTGGCTACCCAGGGCTCACCCGTGCTGGACTCCGTGCCCGCCTTCCCGGCGTAGCGTGGGCCCACCACCGTGGGATAGACGAAGCTGTAGGTGCCCTCCGTCGGGACCAGCAGCTCCGTGTAGGACAGCTCCACGCGGATCTCGTCGCCGGGCAGGATGTTGGCCACGTTCATCTGGAACACGTTGGGGCGCTGCTGCTCCAGCAACGACGCGCTACGCCCTTGCTGCTTGGCCTGCTCGTAATCGGCCCGGGCCTGACCGCGTTCCTTGATCTGCGCCTTGAGCACCCGCTCGCCGATGGTCATGGTCATGCCGTAGACCGCCGAGCGCGTGGAGCCCGGGAACACGTAGATGGCCTCCAGGGGCTTCGTCCCGGTGTTCCGGTAGACCTGGATCACCTTCACGTCGGCGATGACGCCCGCGATGGCCACCTTGGCGGAGGTGGACTTCAGCGGCAGCTGATCCACCGAGGCGTCGTCGCTCTTCACGAAGAAGTAGGGCGACAGGGTCGCGTCAGCCGATTCGCCGCCCGGGGCCTGGACCGGAGGGGTGTACACAGGGCGGCTGCGGGCCTGGGCATCCCCCTGGAAGGACACGGCGAGGCCTGCGCAGCAGGCGAACAGGGCAGTGGTGGACCGGCGCAGCGGCATGGGTTCCTCCCGAATGGGCCGCGCCGACAGGGCGCGGTTCAAGAGGGAATGTCGCGAAGGCGGCGAGCCTTTCAGCGGGATGGATTATTTTTTCGCAGGCGGATGGATCCGCGCCCGGAACCCGTCCACGGGCCCCGTCTCCGGCAGCCGCACCGGATCGGCGACAGGGCTGTCCATCACATAGAGATCCAGGGCGTCGCCGGGCGCCAGGCGGAGCTGGAACTGCCAGGGCTCCGAGGCGGCTGCAGTCGCGGGTTTCAGCACTTCGACGCCGGAAGGCCCACGCCGGAGGAGCACCACATGGGCCTCCCGGGGCGCCCCCACGGTGACACGGGTGGATCCGTCCGACAGCGCTTCGAGGATCCACTTTGGCGTCGCAGCCTGGGACGCATAAGACACGGCTGCTGGGGGTGCCGCCGTCTTCGCGGCCATCCGGCGCGCCGAAACCGGCGCGGGACTCACCCGTTCCATCATGGCGGCGGCCCGATTTATTCCTGCCGCATCCGCCTTCTTGGACAACTGGTCCCGGGCCTCCATCTGGTACCGCTCCGACTGCGCCCGCGCCCTGGCTTCTTCCCCGAGTGGGGGGGGTGTGGCCGTGGCGCCGACAACCCCAGCGGCGCTTGGCGCCTGGGCGGGCACCGACGGAGCCGGGTCCGCAGGCGCAAGTGACACGTTTCCCGCGGCCGAGGCAGCCACCGCCCTACGCGATACTGCCTCCTCCTTTGGTGGAATCACCGCCTTCGGTGCCGGAGGAGGGGCCGCCTTGGCC
>Ga0315270_10001421_pt1 | contig 12700 bp, 14 predicted proteins | sample C1_bottom_MG_FD_204932 | JGI IMG/M metagenome (GOLD analysis project Ga0315270, IMG submission 204932) | Sediment microbial communities from Yellowstone Lake, YNP, Wyoming, USA - C1_bottom | ecosystem: Environmental > Aquatic > Freshwater > Lake > Sediment | place: USA: Wyoming | collected... | reverse complement strand
GCTGGTGGCGCCCGCCACCAGCCGTTTCGACACCACCGCCGTGCCTGCCGATACGCTTGTGATTCATGGCGAGGTCGATGACGTGGTGCCGCTTGCCGCGGCGCTCGATTGGGCCCGGCCGCAAGCGCTGCCGCTTATCGTGGTGCCTGGCGTCGGGCATTTCTTCCATGGGCAACTGCCCTTGCTCAAGAATCTGCTGTTGCGCACCTGGCAACACTGAAGCCTCCCTGAAATTTCACCCTCTCCTGTTGCGATTGAACTCCTGATGAAACCTTTGATAGCTCTTGCGCTGGCCTTGCTCAGCTTTGGTGTTTTGGCGCAAGCGCCCCAGCCCCCTGAAATCGCTGCACGCCAGTTTCTGTTGCTGGACATCACGTCCAACCAGGTGTTGGCCGAACGTGGCGCCGACACACCCACCGACCCGGCATCGCTGACCAAGCTGATGACGGCCTACATCGTGTTCCAGGCCTTGCGTGAAAAGAAAATCACGCTCGAGCAAACCTTGGCGGTGTCCCAGCGGGCCTGGGATGCGCGCAAGGGCGGAACTTCGGTGATGTTCATCGACACCACCATGCATCCCAAGGTTGATGAGTTGCTGCGCGGCATGATTGTGCAGTCGGGCAATGATGCGTCGGTGGCGCTGGCCGAAGCCGTGGGCGGCACGGTCGAGCAGTTTGTCGCGATGATGAATCGTCAGGCTCAAGCTTGGGGCCTGAAGAACACCAGCTTCAAGAACGCTGAGGGTTTGACCGATCCTGGTCACAAGACCACGGCGCGCGACCTGTCGGTGGTGGCGGCCCACATCATTCGCGACTTTCCCGAGTACTACCCGTATTACTCGATGAAGGAGTTCACTTACAACAAGATTCGCCAGGACAACCGCAATCTTCTGCTGCGTCGCGATCCGACTGTCGATGGAATGAAGACCGGCTATACCGATGCGGCGGGTTATTGCCTGATCGCCAGCGCACAACGTGACTTTCCGAACGGCAAACGCCGCTTGCTGAGCGTCGTGCTGGGCACCGATTCGCGCGAGGCGCGTGCCAATGAGAGCCAGAAACTCCTGAATTGGGGCTATCAGGCCTTTGATGCCGTGCGCTTGTTTGAGCTCGGTCAAACTGTCAGCGAGGTCATGGTCTGGAAAGGCGCGACGAATCAAGCCAAACTCGGTGCTCAGGGCGCTGTGTTTGTGAGCGTGCCGCATGGCGAAGGGGCCAAGTTGTTGACCCAGGTCGAGCGCACCGACCCGCTGGTGGCGCCGTTGAACAAGGGCCAGCGCGTGGGGGTCATCAAGGTCACGACCAGTGCTGGCACACCGGTGGCCGAGGTGCCGCTGGTGGTGCTGGAGTCCGTGCCCTTGGCCGGTATTTTTGGCCGGGCCTGGGATTCAATCCGGCTCTGGATAAAGTAAACGCACAATGTGTGCGGTGGATACACGCTTCAAGGAGAAATACGTATGAGTTCGTTGCCCGAGCGCTTGGCCTCGTCCCTGTGCTATTTGAATGGACACATCGGCCCGATCGGCGAGGCCAAAATTTCGGTCATGGATCGCGGCTTCATGTTCGGCGATGGCATCTATGAGGTGTTGCCCGTCTACGAGCGACGCATATTTCGCTTTGACGAACATATGGAGCGCATGGACCGCAGCTTGGCCAAGCTGCGCATTCCCAATCCGCAGTCGCGCGTCGAATGGTTGGCCTTGTGCCGCAAGCTTGTCGCCGCACAGGCATTCGACGACCAAGTGGTGTACATCCAGATCAGCCGCGGCGTGGCGCCGCGCGACCATGTCATGCCCAAGGATGTCGTGCCGACCGTGTTTGTGATGTGCACGCCGATGGCGTCAGTCCCGGCCGAGTTGCGCCACCACGGCGCGGCTTGCATCACCGCGCGCGATTTCCGCTGGGAGCGGGGCGACATCAAGAGTATTTCGCTGCTGGGCAATGTGCTGGCGCGGCAGATGTCGGCCGACCATGGCGCTTTGGAGACGATCATGTTCCGCGACGGCTTTCTGACCGAGGCGTCGGCGAGCAATGTGTGGATCGCCCACGAAGGTGCGCTGCTCGGCACGCCCAAGAGCGAGCATGTGCTGGAAGGCATTCGCTACAACCTGATCCAGGAACTCTGCGAAGAGCTAGGTATTGCCTACAACCTGCGCCCGATCGCAGAAGCCGATGTGCGCGGCGCCGACGAGATCATGCTCAGTTCGGCCACCAAGGAGGTGTTGGCCGTTACCAGCCTTGACGGTGAAGCCGTGGGTCATGGTGCGATGCGAGGCAAACCGGGTCCGGTGTACGCCAGGCTGTACGAGGCCTACCAGCGCGCAAAGAAGACCCAGTCCATCTGAGTCATCGCGACGATGGTTTGAATTTTGGCACCGACAGCAACAGGCTTATGCACACGCCCATCCCGCCCGAGCAATCGTTGATCGAATATCCCTCGCGCTTTCCCATCAAGGTGATGGGCGCCAACGTCGAGGGGTTCGCCGAGGCGATCACCGAGTTGACGCTGAGGTTCGACCCTGAGTTCGATGTCGAGACGGTCGAAAAACGACTCAGCTCTGGCGGAAAATATATGGGCGTCACCGTCACCATCACAGCCACCAGCCGCGAACAACTCGACGAGTTCTACCGTAGCTTGACCGCACACCCGATGGTGAAGATGGTGCTCTGATCGGAGCGCCGTCAGTTGGTCGGCGCGGCCAGCTTGGCATCGAGTTCGGCGCGCTTGAAAGGCGCTGCCTCATCACCATTGCGCGCCGCCACGTCGTACCAGTAGCGCGCCAAGCGCAAGTCCTTGTCCACGCCGTCGCCATGCTCGTACATGGAGGCCAGGATGTACTGGGCGCCGACCTCCCCGCCATTGGCCGCCTCCCGGTACCAGCGCGCGGCCATGACCCAGTTCTTGGTCGCGCCGCGGCCTAGAAAATACGCGGTGGCCAGTTCCAGTTGTGCCTCCGCATTGCCCGCGGTTGCGGCAAGCCGGAACCAGCGCACTGCGAGCACTTGATCCGGCTTGCCCAGCAGGCCTTGCTCATAAATATGCCCCAGGCTCAGTTGCGCCACCACCAGTCCCTTCGCTGCCGCGCGCTCCAGCAGTTGCGAGGCTTTCTTGATACTGGGCTTGGGCGTCTCGCCGCGCAGATGCATCATGGCTAGGTTGTAGTCAGCCAAAGCAAGACCTTGCTTGGACAATCGCTCGAAGCCGGCCAGCGCGGTGGGCAAATCGCCTGTGGCATAGGCGGCTATGGCTTGATCTATCGGGGCGTGTACGGCGTCGCCGGGCTGCGCCTGGCTCGATCCGACAGCCGTCAGACAAGCGAAGAGCCACAGGGTAGAGAACAACAATCGAGTGTCATGAAGCTTCATGTGATTTCCCAACTGGCTCGGCAACGGCGCCGTGCGTCAAAGTTCGGCGGACTATAGAGGGTCTCGTCGTGGCACGCGCGCGCCGCGGCTGCGACGCGTTTAGGATGCCGGGTATGCAAATCAAGATCTTGGGCCGGGTCGACTACGAGACCACTTATCAGCAGATGCGCGACTTCACCGAGACGCGTGCCCCGCAAACAGAAGACGAGCTCTGGCTCGTCGAACATTCCGCTGTCTATACGCAGGGCCTGGCGGGCAAGCCGGATCATTTGCTCGATCCGGCGGGCATTCCGGTCGTCCAGAGCAACCGCGGCGGCCAGGTCACCTATCACGGACCGGGTCAAGTGGTCGCGTATCCGCTGGTGGATTTGGCGCGTCTGGGCTTTTACGTGCGCGAATATGTCTATCGCCTGGAGACGGCAGTCATACAGACCTTGGAAGGGTTTGGCGTCACCGGACATCGCGTGGCCGGTGCCCCCGGCATCTATGTGAAGCTGAACGACCCCTTCGGCCATGCGGCGCTGGCTGGCCCAGCCGACCCACGCGACCCGTTCAGAGGTCTGGGCAAGATCGCCGCCTTGGGTATCAAGGTCAGTCGGCACTGCGCGTATCACGGGGTGGCGCTTAACGTGGCCATGGATTTGACGCCGTTTTCCGGCATCAACCCCTGCGGCTACGCGGGCTTGGCCGCCATCGACCTCGCTACACTGGGCGTTCACACGGATTGGGCGACTGCGGCCCAGCGCTTCGGCAGCCGACTCGAGTCCCAACTGAGCCGCTGATCGCAGCGTCAACAGCAACTCCCAATGTCTCACGAAAATAACACTATCGAACCCAAGACCGGGCCGGACTACGACGCCAACGCCAAGCAAAAGGCGCAGGCGAAGACGTCGCGGATTCCGATCAAGATCGTGCCGTCAGAAACACTGAAGAAGCCTGACTGGATACGCGTCAAGGCGGGTTCTCCCAGCACGCGCTTTTACGAGATCAAGAAGATCTTGCGTGAGCACAACTTGCACACGGTCTGCGAAGAGGCCTCCTGCCCCAATATCGGCGAATGTTTTGGCGGCGGCACGGCGACCTTCATGATCATGGGCGACAAGTGCACGCGGCGCTGCCCGTTTTGTGATGTGGGCCATGGTCGGCCCGACCCTTTGGATAGTGACGAACCAGCCAATCTCGCCAAGACGATTGCCGCGCTCAAGCTCAAGTACGTGGTCATCACCAGCGTCGATCGAGACGATTTGCGCGATGGTGGCGCGGCGCACTTCGTGGACTGCATAAAGGCAATACGCGAACTCTCTCCGATCACGCGCATCGAGGTGCTCACACCCGATTTCCGTGGGCGCATGGACCGCGCGCTGGACATCTTGAAGACGGCTCCGCCCGATGTGATGAACCACAATCTGGAGACCGCGGCCCGCCTGTACAAGGAGGCGCGCCCGGGCTCCGACTACCAAACCAGCCTCGACTTGCTAAAGCGTTTCAAAGAGCAAGTGCCGGGCGTTCCGACCAAGAGCGGCCTCATGGTCGGCCTCGGCGAGACCGATGAAGAAATCTTGCAGGTGATGCGCGACATGCGCGCGCATGGGATAGACATGCTGACGATTGGCCAGTATCTGGCGCCATCGGGGCATCACTTGCCGGTGCGACGCTATGTGCACCCCGACACCTTCAAGATGCTCGAGACCGAGGCTTACAAGATGGGCTTCAGCCACGCCGCAGTGGGAGCGCTGGTGCGCTCCAGTTACCACGCTGACCAGCAGGCGCATCAGACCTTGCAGGCAGCTGCCGATGCGGCGTCAGGTGTGAACTGAGCCGCAGGCTAGAAGTCTTTGGTCAGTTCGAATTGCACGATGGCCGGCAAAGAGTCGTCCAGTGCGCTGGCATCCACGTGGGCCAAGCCATCTGCGCTGGCGCTGGACAGTTGCGTGGTGCGGCCGTCCTTGTGAATCTCCACGAAGCTGAAGTTGGCAACCTCGTTGCGCAGTTCATCGAACAGTGCATCAAAGGATGCGCCGCGCAAACTGGACTCGAACACGATGCCATGCGGCAGGCCATCCTGGCAAAAGGCGATGGCCTCATCCATGGAGCCGACCTGGTCAATGATCAAGCCCATGTGGCGAACCGCGTCCTGCACCTGCATGCGAAGCTCGCGCCTTGACGCGATGATGAGCAAGTGGCTGCCCGCCAATGGCTTGGCGTTGATCGAGCGCTCAAAGTCCTGATCGACATCAAAGCCCGCATCCAGGGTGTCGTTTTCGGAAGAGATGGTGCTGGGAAACTCGACTGAAAAAGTGGTGATGCCACCCTCTACTTCTCGACTTGGGCTCAAACCCATGGTCAGCGCGGTGCGCTCGACCAGACACCAGGTCAGTGAGTTGAGACCCGCGGTGGAAACGTCCAGGGGTTGTTCGTCCAACATGTCGATGGCGCGATGCGCAAACCGGCATGTCAGGCGTGCGTGTATGGGTCGAGAAGTGAACTCGACGCGCATCTCGATCGGCGAATGCGTGCTGGCCAAGGCCCAGTCCACCAAGGCGTTCAGCAGCGCAAACAGCAGTGATCCGTCGCCCATCACTTCAGCCGGCTTGAAGGCCTGGCGAATCTGTATGCCGCGCGCCTGCGCTTCGCGCGCGCGGTGGGTGAGCACGCTGCGCAGCATCTGGGTCAGATGCAGGCGCTCGCGCGATTGCTGCAATCGACCCGAGGCCAGTCGAGCGAGTTGCTGTCCCACCATCCCTGCCTCGCGTGCATGGGCCACGCTTTCGCGCAAGGCACGCAGACTCTGACGGTCGATCTGACCTGTGACGATGAGGTTTTGTATGCGCTCCAGCGCCGAACTCAAGGGACCGGCGATTTCAGCCCCGAGTTGCTGCACGATGTCTGGCCAGTCGGCACGCTCCGCCCCGCTCGTGGCTGCGTCGGCAGCCACGGGAAAGGAGATTTTGAGCCCGGACTTCATTTCAGACATTGGTGCGTGATTGAGCAAGAGCGGCTCGCATGGTGCGGTTGCTGCACACCTATCGTCCATCCCCCAAGTGGGGGTTTTCACTAGCATTCAAAGGCACAAGACGGGTCGAATCGATCCTGCTGATGTGCATATTTCGATGCGCTTGCCGGGCGTCAGGGGCTTGCATGAAGATCGGAGCGAGCATGTTCGACGGCGTGCCAGACCCCCTCACGCGAGTGGTCCAAGTTTGCAGGCGTGAGCATCTGGGTCCTCTTGCCGCATGGTGGGGGTCAGGTCATGCCGGGCAATCAGACAATTCCTTGCGCACGCAATTGTGCAACCTGATCGGGGTGCAAGCCGAATTCGGCGAGCACTTCATCCGTGTGTTGGCCGAGCAGCGGAGGGGCTTGGCGATAGGAAACAGGCGTGGCCGAAAGCTTCATCGGGCTGGCCACCAGGCGCAATGCGTCGGTGAGCGGATGACGCATGGGGACGACCATCTCGCGCGCCAGCACCTGCGGGTCGTCAAATACCTCCTGGAAGTTGTTGATGGCGCCGCAAGGGACTTTGGCGGCTTCCAGTGCAGCCAGCCAGTTGGCGCGCGGCCGCGCCTTCATCAGCAAGGAGAGCTTGGGCACCAGCAAGTCGCGGTTGCGCACCCGGTCTGCGTTGCTCGAAAACCGCGCGTCTCGGGCCAGCTCTGGGCAACCCGCTACGTCACAAAAACGCGAAAACTGTCCATCGTTGCCCACCGCCAGTATCAGATGACCGTCGCTGGTCTCGAACACCTGGTACGGCACGATGTTCTGGTGCGCATTGCCGACGCGCTTTGGCGCCACGCCGGTCGTTAGGTAGTTGGAAGCCAGATTCGCGAGCATGGCCACCTGTGTGTCGAGCAAGGCCATGTCTATGACTTGCCCAAGACCGGTCGCATCGCGGTGGCGCAGCGCCGCCAATATCGCGACCGTGGCATACAGGCCCGTGAACAAGTCGGCCACCGCCACCCCGACTTTTTGCGGACCGCCGCCGGGCAGATCGTCGCGTTCCCCGGTCACACTCATCAATCCGCCCATGCCTTGGATCGCGTAGTCGTAGCCGGCGCGGTCTTTGTACGGACCGGTCTGGCCGAAACCCGTGATGGAACAAACGATCAGCCCGGGGTTGAGTGTGAGCAGGCTTGACGCGTCCAGCCCATAGCGCGCCAGATCGCCGACCTTGAAGTTCTCGACCAGCACGCTGCTCTGCGCGGCCATGCGTCTTATCAAGTCCTGGCCCTCTGGCCTGGCGATGTCGACGGTGATCGAACGCTTGTTGCGGTTCGCGCCCAGGTAGTAGGCCGCTTCGCCGGTGTCCTGACCTTGAGCGTCTTTCATGAAAGGCGGGCCCCAGCCGCGCGTGTCGTCACCAGCGCCCGGGCGTTCCACCTTGATCACGTCGGCGCCGAGGTCGGCCAGGGTTTGCGTGCTCCACGGGCCAGCCAGTACGCGCGAAAGGTCTAGCACGCGCACGCCTGCGAGTGCCATCGGTTGAGAGGTATTTGTGGTTTCCATGGCAGGCATTGTGCGACAGCGCGCCGAGAGATCACGGGATAATGGGCGCATGCCGAGCCGTCCCGTTCATCCCCCAAGTTTTCGTCGCGCCAGCTTCTTGTCGCTGGCCTTGCTCGGCATGGTGATCGCCTGCACACCCACACTGGATTGGCGTGAGGTGCAGCCAGAGGGCGCCCATCTGGCGCTGATGTTTCCCTGCAAGCCCGCCAGCGATGCGCGAAATTTCGATATGCAGGGCAGGCAAGTGCGCATGTATTTACATGCCTGCAAGACGGCAGACCAAAGCTTTGCGCTCTCGTATGCCGACGTCGGCGATCCGGCCCTGGTCGGTGCGGCCTTGAAGCAGATGCGTGAGTCGCTGGCTATCAAGCTGTCGCCGAGTCCGTCGCAACCGGCGGCGTCGGCCGTAGCGCTGAAGGTGACCGGAATGACACCCAATGCGCAGGCGCTGGCCCAGTCCTTGTCGGGCCAATTGCCCGGCGGCTCGGCAGTGTTTGGCGTTGTGGCCGTGTTCGCGCGTGGCACTGTGGTGTATCAGGCGCTCGTGCTGGGACCCAAGCGCGATGCGGTCGCGCAGGAAGGCTTTGTCAACGCCATCAAGTTTCTTTCATGATGGCTGCCGCAGGGGCGTCAACTTTGCGTTTCGATCGTGCCTCGATGGCGCTGTTCTTGAGCTTTGCCTTTGCGTATTTGTTTTCGGCGCTGCTGCGCGCGATTACCGCAACCTTGGCGCCTACTTTCAGTGTCGAGTTGCAGTTGCGCTCTGCTGACCTGGGCTTGCTGGCAGGCGTATTTTTCCTGGGGTTTTCCGCAATGCAGCTGCCGCTTGGCAGCGGGCTTGACCGTTTTGGCCCGAAACGGGTTCTCCTGCTATTGCTGAGCCTGGCAGTGCTGGGCTGTGCGGCGTTCGCCTTGGCGACCAGCTTTGCTGGTTTGGTGGCGGCGCGCGTGTTGTGTGGCGTCGGCGTGTCGGCCTGCTTGATGGCGCCAATGACGGCATTTCGAAACCGTTTTGATGCGCGCACGCAAATGCGCGCCACCTCGTGGATGTTGATGACGGGATCGCTCGGCATGGTGGTTTCGACCTTGCCTGTCCAATATTTGCTACCTTTGCTGGGCTGGCGTGGACTGTTCTGGGGCGTGGCGGCTTTGTTGCTATTGGCCATGCTGGGCATTGCGCTGATCGTGCCACGCGACCCGGTGCAATCGGAGCCTGAGTCGCAAGAGCCGGGCCTGCGCGCCTATGCGGCGGTATTTCGACATCCCAGCTTTGTGCGCATGTTGCCGCTGGGCTTGGTGCAATACGGGTCCATGTTGGCTGTGCAGACCTTATGGGCGGGCCCTTGGTTGACCGAGGTCTGTGGCTGGTCGCAAGTGCAGGCGGCGCAGGGGCTGTTCTTCATCAACTTGGCGATGCTGCTGACGTTCTTGAGTTGGGGGTTGGTGTTGCCACGCTTGTACGCGCATGGTTGGACGGCGCAGATCCTGCTGACGCGCGGTTTGCCGGTGAGTACTGCGGTGCTGCTGCTGATACTGCTGCTGGGCGAACAGGCCAGTGCCTGGGCCTGGGGACTGTTTTGCGCGACCAGCACCGTTGTGACCTTGTCTCAACCGACGGTGGGCCAGGCCTTTCCAACGCGACTGGTCGGCCGCGCGCTCTCGGCATTCAACTTGTTGATATTTTTGGGTGTCTTCGTGGTGCAGTGGGGGATTGGTCTGGCCTTGGACTTGTTTCGGGGCTGGGGTTGGTCAACACTGGCGGCCTACCGTGGTGCATTCGGTTTGATGGCTGCCGCAAGCGTGCTGGCATATCTGTGGTTTTGGTGGCATGGCGTCGAGCCAAAAATTGCGCAAAACAGCCGACTCGGCGCGGCTTGCTTCAAGACTGACCATAATTGAGCCATGTCCGGTCTATTGCTCATTGCTCACGCTCCTCTGGCCACGGCCTTGCAGGCGGTCGCGCGTCACACATTTCCTGACTGCACCTCGCAGTTGGAGGCGCTGGACGTCACGCCAGAGATGTCGGTGGATGACGTGCTGGAAGCGTCCCGCCCGTTACTGGCTCGTATGGGGCAGCGTGACACATTGATACTCACCGACGTGTTTGGCGCGACGCCCTCCAACGCGGCGTCACGCCTGGTCGATGACATTCATGTGCGCTTGTTGGCGGGGGTGAATGTGCCCATGTTGTGGCGGGCTCTGTGTTATTCCAATGAACCGCTGGAGCAACTGGTTCAGCGTGCCAGCAGCGGCGGCGTCCAGGGCATTGCTCCGGTAGGCGCGCCAGATATTTCAGCACCATGATCAAAACTGCAATCACCATAATCAATAAGCTGGGCCTGCATGCCAGGGCCTCAGCCAAGCTCACCAAGCTGGCCGGCACGTTCAAGTGTGAAGTGTTCATGAGCCGCAACGGGCGGCGCGTGAATGCCAAAAGCATCATGGGCGTGATGATGCTGGCGGCCGGCATGGGTACAACGGTCGAAATTGAAACTGACGGCGAAGACGAGCAGGCCGCGATGGATGCACTCCTCGCCCTGGTGAACGACAAGTTCGGCGAAGGCCAATAGCCTTTGCGTTCGTTACGGTCCGAGATTGTGTGCCGCGCCTGTGAGCGCTGATACAGTGGCCCCATGAGCTTTCAGGTCTTCGGTATTCCAGTCTCCAGGGGCGTGGCCATCGGCCGTGCCGTGCTGGTGGCGTCTGGGCGCGTCGATGTGGCGCACTATTTCATTGATGACGCAAGCAGTGATGTCGAAGTAACGCGTCTCCTGCATGCGCGCGATGTGGTTGTCCACGAGTTGGAAACGCTGCAGCGTGACTTGCCTGAAGATGCGCCGCAGGAACTGTGGGCTCTGCTGGACGTGCACTTGATGTTGCTGCGCGACGACGCGCTTACTGGCGCCGCCAAACACTGGATTGTCGAACGTCATTACAACGCCGAGTGGGCGCTTTCAGCCCAGCTGGAAGTGCTGGCGCGCCAATTCGACGAGATGGAGGACGAGTACCTGCGTGAACGCAAGGCCGACCTCGAGCAGGTGGTCGAGCGTGTGTTGCGCGCGCTGAGCCGAGACCCGGCGGCACCAATTTCCAGTCACTTGGGCGGGGTCGTAGACGTGTCGGCGCGAGATTTTGCTGGAGAAGATCCGTTGCTGCTGGTCGCGGCCGACATCGCCCCCGCCGACATGATCCAGTTCAAGCGGAGCGTGTTTCACGGTTTCATAACGGATATCGGTGGCAAGACTTCGCATACGGCAATCGTCGCGCGCAGCATGGACATTCCGGCCGTCGTGGGCGCCCGGGAAGCCAGTCGGCTGATTCGACAAGACGACTGGGTCATCATCGATGGGGACGTCGGGGCAGTGATCGTCAACCCTTCGCCCATCATGCTGGAGGAGTACCGGTTCCGCCAGCGTCAGAGCGAACTTGAGCGTGCACGCCTGGCACGACTTCGCCATACGCCTGCAGTCACCATGGACAGCGAACGAGTGGAGTTGCTGGCCAACATCGAATTACCCTCGGACGCGCCTGCCGCGCTGGAGGCCGGGGCCGTAGGTGTGGGGCTGTTTCGTAGCGAATTCTTGTTCATGAATCGCGATGGCGAGCTGCCCGACGAGGACGAACAGTTTGAAGCCTACCGTGCTGCTGTTGAAGCCATGAAGGGCATGCCGGTCACGATACGCACGGTTGACGTGGGGGCTGACAAGCCTTTCGATCGAATGTCGGCCAGCGAGTTACGTCACGAGCATGTGCTCAATCCTGCGCTGGGTCTGCGCGCGATTCGCTGGTGTCTGGTGGAGCCCAGCATGTTCCGTCGGCAGCTACGCGCCATCTATCGTGCGAGCGCCTATGGCAAGGTGCGACTGCTTGTGCCCATGGTTGCGCATTTGAGCGAAATGCGCATGATTCATGAGGCGCTGCAGCGGGTGCGCCAGCAACTTACAGAGTCTGGGCATGCGTTTTCCAATGTCGAAATCGGCGTCATGGTCGAGGTGCCGGCGGCGGCCATGATGCTGCCTCTGCTACTCAAGCACGTGGACTTCATTTCCATAGGCACGAACGACTTGATTCAATACACGCTGGCGATTGATCGCGCCGATGAATCGGTTGCTCACTTGTATGACGCTTGGCATCCTGCCGTGCTGCAACTCGTCGCCCAGTCGATTGCGCATGCACATGCGATGGGCAAGGGCGTCAGCGTCTGCGGCGAGATGGCAGGCGACGTGGCCTTCACCGAATTGCTGCTCGCCATGGGGTTGCGCAGCTTCTCCATGCATCCATCGCAAATCCCTGCTGTCAAGCAGCGCTTGCTGCGAGTGGATGCATCTCGACTGGCCCACTTTTTGCCCAGCGTGCTCGCGAGTGAAGACCCGCAGCAAGCGGCGCAAACTTTGTTTGCCGTTAGCCGCGGCGCGGCGGGCTATAAGCACAACTAGCCTACTCATGGGTGGCGAGGCTTGGCTGAACCCGCCACAGCCCGGAATCCCTAAAGATGGCGAGTGCCCTGACGGTGAATCGGGCCCACCTCAGCACCGCGAGCATCAACTCGCGGTTTGTTGCTTTCATTTCGTGCTACAGTTCAAGGCTTCGCTGGTGAAGGAAGTGCCACCCGCCGAAAGCTGGCTCGAAAGAACTGGCGGTGGGAAGCAAAAAAAGTTGTTGACGTAGGTTGGAAAAAGCTGCGATAATCGTAGTCTTCGCTTGTGACGCAGGTAGGTCTCAGCAGCGCACGGGAAGTGCGAATGTTCTTTAAAAATTAACAGCCGATAAGCGTGGGCGTTTGAAGGCGGGTGCGGAGATGTTTGGGTTAAACCGAGCATCCGAGTCTCTTG
>Ga0315270_10001420_pt1 | contig 12716 bp, 5 predicted proteins | sample C1_bottom_MG_FD_204932 | JGI IMG/M metagenome (GOLD analysis project Ga0315270, IMG submission 204932) | Sediment microbial communities from Yellowstone Lake, YNP, Wyoming, USA - C1_bottom | ecosystem: Environmental > Aquatic > Freshwater > Lake > Sediment | place: USA: Wyoming | collected... | reverse complement strand
ATGCCATCTTCTACAACGACGCGTTCGTGATTCACAGGACGACCCCGAGCGTGGGTGGCTGCGGCGGCTCCGGGACGACGACCTCGCGGCCGAGCACGCTCGACGCGGCGCAAGTGCAGACCGTTCGCCAGGCTTTGCTCGACGCCAAGACCGCGCTCGCTAGGGCCGATGCGGTCGTGCACAAGGACGGCAAGCTTTCGTACGCCGAAGCGCGCGCGGTCATTCGCACGGGCGGCCTGCCGGCTAAGCTCGCCGCGAGCACGATTGCGGCGCCCGCCGGCTACCTTGTCGAGTACAATGCTTGGGCAGACGCCGTGGCGCAACTCTACACCACGCACGAGGCCCGCGTGGCTTTCGACGCCGCGCTCGTACGCGCTGCCGAGAAGCATGCCGCCACCACCCCGGGGGCGCAGGCCATCTTGTGGTCGTATCGACAGATCGCCTCGCTCGGCAAGGCCGCCTCCATGGATGAGGTCGAGCAGACCCTACAGGGAGCAGAGACTTCGTGGCTCGCCAAGGTGCCGGTGTTCGGTCGCCTCGAGCGCACGCGCAAGGGGCATCTCAGTGACCGTGAGATTTCGCAACTCCTCGGCGCCAAAGACTTGCTCGCCTACGTCGACGAGCAGAAAGTGAAGATTAAGCAGAACCTCGGCGGCGGTGACTATCTCGAGGACTCTCTCGCCGGCAAGGACCTCGTAGGGCTCGAGCAAGTGCAAGACCCCGACTATCAGGCCGGCGGCAGCGCCGTCGGAATGACCCCTGCGTCGCCTCATCCGGCGCCGGTCGGCGGCAGCGTCATTGCTACCGGCGGCTGCTAGCGGCTGTCGCGGCGCACCAGGGTGACCTCGACTCTCGATGCGATGGGCGATCGGCCCGACCTCTTGCGCGTCGAGCGCTTCGGAGCGGCGTACTACGCGCGGCGACGTACGGCGTTCTTTTTGCTGCCGCAGCCTCTGGCGCAGCTCCTTGCCGCGGCGCGTCACGAGAGTGCGCTCGTCGCTTACGCCCGGGCACCGGGCGCGACGGGTCTTTCTGAGGAGGCGCTCATCGCCGAGGTGTGCCGTTGGCAGAACGACGGTCTGCTCGACGCCGACTACCGCTGCCGGGCCGCCCTCGTCGACAACCCGTCGCCACAGCGCGCGCTCGCGGCGCCGCTCGTCACGAGCATCGAGTTGACGCGCGCCTGCAACCTGCGCTGCGCGCATTGTTACGTGGACCTCTCGGCCAAGCGCTCGCCGCTCGAGTTGCGGGTCGATGAGGTGGAGGAGATCTTCGCTGCGCTGCAGGGGCTCGGGAGTCCCGTGGTGGTCCTCGCCGGCGGCGAGCCGCTCTTGCGTGACGACCTCGGCGATCTTCTCGCCGCGTTGCCACGCTACGCCATCGACGCCTTCTTGTGCACCAACGCGACGCTCATCGACGAAGGCGCGGCGCGTTCTCTTGCGGCATCGGCCGTGCGGGGCTTCTCGATCTCCCTCGACGGTCCGGACGCAACGACGCATGAGGTCTTGCGCGGGCGGGGCAGCTTCGCGCGGGCGCTCGCGGGCATCGACCATCTCGTGCGGGCCGGGGCACGCGAGGTGAAGCTGCGTGTCACCGTGACCGCGAACAATGCGTCGAGGTTGAGCGCCTTTGGCGAGGTGGCACGCGAGCTCGGCGTCTCGTCGGTGGCCTTTAAACCCTTCCGCCAACTCGGTGCGGCAAGCGAGCAGACGGCGCTCGGTCTGTCGTATCGTGAATATACGGAAGCGACAGCACGATTGCGCGACGCTTGGCCTGCCGACGGCTGTGCTTTCGAGGTCGACGACGGCGTGCCCGAGCGCTACGCGGTCTTCACCGGCCTGCCGACCTGGGCGTGCGTCGGCGGCACGACGAGCCTGACCATCACCGCCGATGCGCGCGTCATCGCTTGCGGCGCGGTGGATGCGCCCGATGCCTGGTCGCTACGCGAGCACTCCCTCGCCGAGTGTTGGCGTGCTGCGCCGTCGCTCGTGGCCTGGCGACACCTCGCGCCCGAGGCTTTCTGTCACGCCTGCGCCGAGCGCTTGGCTTGTGGCGGTGGCTGTCGCGCGCGCGCCGCGGCGATCCACGGTTCACTCGGCGAGCCCGACGATTGGGCCTGTCTGGTCAAAGGAGCGCGGCGCGCCTAGCCCTCTTCGACGCGGTCGCGGCCTTTGGCCTTGGCGCGATAGAGCGCGGCGTCAGCGCGGTGCAACATCGACTCGACGGTGTCGCCTGGTCCGAACGCTGCAAGGCCCAGGCTCAAGGTGGCGTGTTCGCGGGCGTGAGTGTTGCCGAAGTGGACGTTCGCGCGCACGCCCGCGCATAGCCGCTCGGCCACCTGCCGCGCCGTCGTCGGGTCATCGCTCGGCACGAGCACGAGGAACTCCTCACCGCCGAAGCGGCCGACCACGTCGTAGGGCCGCACTCCCTTGCGCAGCTCGGCGGCGATCCGCGCGAGCACGTCGTCACCGGCCGCGTGACCGAAGCGGTCGTTGACCCTCTTGAAGAAGTCGACGTCGGCGAGGATGCAGCTAAAGCCCGTCATGTCGCGCGCTTGGCGTTCGCACTCCTCGGCGAAGCGATCCATGACCAGGCGGCGATTGGCGAGGCCGGTGAGCTGGTCGGTCGTGGCGAGCGTTTGCAGTTGCATCCGAGCGCGCGTCAGGCGACTGACGAGGCGGCGAAAGAAGACCGCGATGGCGATGAGCAGCACGAGCGTCGTCGTGAGCGCCAGGCCGGCGATGGTCACGAGCTCGTCGCGCAGGCGTCTCTCGAAGTCCTGCTCATCGAGCGAGACGCTGATGCCGCCGCGCACGTCGTCGACCGCGTAGCCTTGCGCGGCGTGGCACTCGAGGCAGCTTGGCTCGACGAGCAGCGGCGCCATATAGCGCAAGACCGGGCGCCCGTCGTGCGTTTCGTGCCAGATGCGTTCGGGCTCGCCGTGCTCGAAAGCGCTCAGCGCAGCGCTCTCCTGCGCGTCGGGGGCGTTGAGGGGGTTGAGGGGTCGCTGGCTCGTGATGTGAAACGAGTAGCCGTCGCTCTTCTCGAGCATCGCCGCGAACTCGCGCGTCATCGTCGCCGGGTTTTTCTTGGTGAAGACGCGACCGTCGGCGAGCAGGGCGTCCGGGTGCGCGAGATACGGATTGGACTCGACGCCCGGCCGTTTCTCGACCCACACGCCGCCGTAGGACGCGTTCCAGCGACGCATGGCGACGATGTTGGAAAACTCGAGACGGGCGAGCGTGTGCATCTCCTCGTGAAACAGGTCGGCGTGGCGCTTGGCGATGTTGAAGAAGGCGCCCAAGACGCACAAGCCGATGGCGAGCAGCACGGAGACGATGAAGACGCGCAGACTGCGGGTCTCGTCGGTCGTAGGGGCCTCGTGGGTGGCGAGCGCCCGGTCGATGGCTCTGAACAAGGTAGCCGCCTCCGACCTCGTAACGGTACATGTCTTCGCGCTGGGCAGGCGTCGCTACCGAGTGATCCTGCGTCGGCTGGCGCGCACTTGGCGAGACCGCTTGGGCGTGCTTAACTAGGGAAACCGACTATTGCTCGACGTGAGTTTAAACCACGGCAGAGTTAGGCGTGGTCGAGCGACGCCACGTGAGCGGAGGGGAGATGGGCGGCTCGACATGGCGCAGACGTGCGCGCGCGGCGCTTGCGTGCCTGGCGTTGCCGCTCGGCGCCTGCGCTCCGCCCGTGCCGCAGCGGCTCGAGATTGCAACCAACGTCTGGCCCGGTTACGAGCCCCTGTATCTAGCCCGCGATCGCGGGTTGCTCGACCCCGCGATTGATTTCGTCGAATGCACGTCGGCCTCGGACGTGATGCGGGTCGTGCGGCACGGCGCCGTGGACGCCGCGGCGCTGACGCTCGACGAGGTGTTGCTCGTACGGGCGGCCGGCGTCGATCTACGCGTCGTGCTCGTGCTCGACGTCTCGCATGGCGCCGACGCTATCGTGGCGCAGCCGAGCGTGACGTCGCTCGCGGGTTTGCGTGGCAAGAGGGTCGGGGTCGAGAATACGGCCGTCGGTGGCTACGTCCTCGCGCGGGCCATGCAAATCGCAGGCTTGGCGCGTGACGACCTGCGCACGGTGCACCTTGTGCCGAGCGAGCAGCAGCGCGCCTTTGTCGAGCGGCAGGTCGATGCGGTCGTGACCTTCGAGCCGACGCGCTCGCTGCTGTTGGCCCAAGGGGGGCACGTCGTGTTCGACAGCACGCAGCTGCCGAATGAGATCATCGACGTCTTGGCGGTGCGTGCCGAGGTCTTGGCGCGCCCACCCTCGCAACTGCGGGCGCTGACTAGAGCCTGGTTTGGCGCGCTGGCCGAGCTTGAACGCGACCCGCAGGAGGCCGCGGCGTTGATGGCTGGGCGTTTGCGCCTGCCGCCCGAGGGAATTATCGCGTCGCTTGGCGGTCTGCGTTTCCCGTCCATCGCCGAGAATCGGGCGTTCTTGCGGCGCGAAGGTGGGCTCGCGCGCAGTGCCGCAGGTCTCGCCGCGTCCATGATCGAGCATGGGCTGCTGACGACCGCTCTCGACACGACGGGGATCTCGTCGGACGTCTTGTTCAAGGAGCCGTCGCTGTGAGCTTCTTGTTCCGTCTGCCGCTGCGCCTCGTCGTGCCCGTCGCGCTCGCGCTCACGATGCTCGCCGCGAGCTCACTCATCTGGCACTTCGATGTCGTGAGCGCCGATCGCGCGATCGAGGCCGAGGGGCTGCGCAGCATTCGCGACCGCACGACCTTTTTGCAGCGCTTGCTCGAGCGCGATCTGGCGCAAGGCGATGTCGAGGCGGCGCAACGCGACGTCTCGATGACCGCCCTCGATCGTGAGGTGCGGGCCGTCGTGTTGCTCGACGACGAGGGGCGCGTGCTCGCGGCGACCAGGCTCGCTGACCGCGGTCTTTCTACGGGCGGTGTTTGGCGCACCCTCGGCGCCTCAGAGCGCGTTTGGCTGTCAGCAACCCTCACCGCCGCGGGTCGCGTCACGGCTGACGTCGTGGAACTAGCGAGCGACAGGCAATCCGTGCTTGCCCTCTACCCGGTGGCGTTCGCGGCCGCCTCGGGCGCGCCGCGCCTCGGGGCGCTGTTCGTGCGCTACAGTCTCGCTGAGGCCAAGAACAGCGCGCGCCTCGGCTCGGGCCGCGACGCCCTTCTTCATGTCTCTGCCATCTGGTGCCTCGCCTTCGTGCTGTGGCTCTATCTACACCTCGTCGTCACCGAACGTCTCGGCCGCCTCGTCCACGCCGCGCAGCGCTTCGCGGCCGGGGATTCGAGCGCGCGGGCTGCGCTCAGCGGCACCGATGAACTCGCCGCCTTTGCCCGCAGCTTCGACGACATGGTGCAGCAACGCACCGCCGCCGAGGCCCGCGAACGCCAGGCGCGCGAGACCTGGGAGCGCACCTTCGACGCCATCGAGGACGTGGTCATTGTCGTCGACGTCAACTGCCGCATCGAGCTCGCCAATCTCGCGGCGGCGCGCGTACTCGGCATCGCGCGCGAGCGCGTGATTGGCGAGCCTTGCCACGAGCTCTTCCTCGGCGGTCGCGTGCCTTGCGCCGCCTGTCCGGTCGCCGCCGCCCGCGAGGGCCGTCGGGCGCCACCGGCCGAGCTCGAGTTCCCGCTGCTCGAGCGCATCATGACCGTGACGGCCTCTCTCATAGACGATTCGAGCGGAAGCCCGCCCCGCGGCGTCGTTTGCTTTCGCGACGTGACCGAGAAGCGACGTCTCGAGCAACACCTCGCCGCCGCGCAGAAGATGGAGGCCATCGGCACCCTCGCCGGGGGTATCGCGCACGACTTCAACAACTTGTTGACGCCCATCTTGGGCTATGTCGAGTTGCTGCGGCACGATGCGCCCGACGGCAGCCGCGCCGCCGAGGACGTCCTCGCCATCGAACAAGCCGCCTTGCGAGCCCGCGATCTCGTGCGGCAGATTCTCGCGGTCGGCCGTCCGCTCAACGTCGCGCGCGCGCCCATCGACGTGGCTTTGCCGGCCGCGCAGGCGCTCAAGCTGCTGCGTGCCTCGATCCCCTCGAACATCGTCATGCGCCACTCACTCGATGTCGGCTTGGGTGCCGTGCTCGCCGCGCCGAGTGAGATCCATCAAATCGTCATGAACCTCGGCTCGAACGCCTACCACGCTGTACGTGAGCAGGGTGGTGAGATCGAGGTGACCATTACGGAGTGCGCCGGCGCCGCCGTCACGGCGGAGCATGGCCGGCCGCGCGCCGAGTCGTACCTGCGCCTGCGCGTGGCCGACACCGGCAGCGGCATGTCGAGCGACGTGCAGGCGCGCATCTTTGAGCCGTTCTTCACGACCAAGGCTCATGGTGAAGGCACGGGTCTAGGTCTCGCCGTCGTGTACGGGATCGTGCACAGCCTCGACGGGCACATCAGCGTCGAGAGCGCGCCGCGGTGTGGCTGCACCGTCTCGGTCTTTCTGCCCATCGTCGAAGGCGAAGCGGCGCCCGAAAGCGTCGCTCCAGGCGCCCCAGCACCGCGCGGTTGCGAGCGCATCCTCGTGGTCGACGATGAGCGCAGCATCGCCGCGCTCGAGCAGCGTTGGCTCACCGATCTCGGCTATCGGGTCGAGTCGCATGTGAGCAGCAAGGCGGCGTTGGCGGCGTTTCGCGCCGCATCGGATTTCGACCTCGTGCTCACCGACATGAGCATGCCAGAGATGACCGGCGTCGAGCTCGCGCGCGCCGTGTTGGACGTGGCTCCGGGGCTGCCCATTGTCCTGTGTACGGGCCTCTCTGACGTCATCGACCCCGAGCGGGCGCGCGCGGCCGGCCTATCGGCGTGTCTTGCCAAGCCGATGACGCGCCACGCCCTGGCCACCGCAGTGCGCCGCGTCCTCGATGAGGCCGCCGCGCGCCGCGCCGGCCAGCCGCAAGTGCATCCCTCGAGCTAGGCGCGCCGCTAGTCTTTGCACTCCCCGGAGCGCTCGGCCACCATGAACTCGACGCGGCGATTGGCGTCGCGACCGCGCGAGGTCTTGTTCGAGGCGATGGCCTTCGTCTTGCCAAAGCCGACCGCTTCGAGGCGTGCGGCCTCGACGCCCTTCTTGACGAGGTAGGCGCGCACCGAGTCGGCTCGATCTTGCGAGAGCTTCAAGTTCGAGGCGCTGTCGCCGCGGTCGTCGGTGTGCCCTTCGACGCGCAGCTTGGTGATGAACGGGGCGCGCTTGATGACCGCGGCGATCTGGTCGAGCAGGCCATAGCTCGCCGTCTTGATGGTGGCTTTGGCGGTGTCGAAGAAGACCTTCTCGGTGATCTCGATCTTCTCGCAGGTGAGCTTCACCGTGCCGCCGCTGTCCGGGCAGCCGTCGTCGTCCTCGAAGTTGTTGATGGTCTCGGGCGCAAGGGGGCATTTGTCGAGCTCGTCAGGAATGCCGTCGTTGTCGTTGTCGAGGTCGGGGCAGCCGTCCGCATCTTTGAAGCCGTCGTAGTCCTCGGGCTCGAGCGGGCATTTGTCGGCGGTGTCAGCAAGGCCGTCGCCGTCGTTGTCGGGCTCGGGGCAGCCGTCTTCGTCCATGAAGCCGTCGTGGTCTTCGGGGTCGAGCGGGCACTGGTCGATGGCGCCGGGGACACCGTCGTTGTCGTTGTCGGGGTCGGGGCAACCGTCCTCGTCCTGGAAGCCGTCTTTGTCCTCGGCCTCGAGCGGGCATTTGTCGGCCGTGTCGGGGAGGCCGTCGTCGTCGTTGTCGAGGTCGGGGCAGCCGTCGTCGTCTTCAAAATGGTCGAAGTCTTCGCGCGCGAGCGGGCAGCGGTCGTTCTCGTCGAGCAGGCCGTCGCCGTCGCTGTCGAGCTTGCGCCGCTCGAGGTCGAGCAGCGCCAGGCCCGCGAACAGGCGGTAGTCGGGCGCGCCGACGCCGTTGACGAGGCCGAAGCCAAAGCCGGCCGAGGCGTTGATGAGCTCAGTAATTTGGTACTTGGCGCCGAGGAGCATTTCGACCGGCGCCTCGCGGGAGGAGACATTCTTGGTCCACACCGACAAAGCGCCGTTGACCTCGGGCACGACGAAGAGGCCGTGGCCAACGTCGATGCTGCTCGCGAGGCGCAGCGAGAGCATGTCGTTCAAATTGAGGCTGTTCGATGCGGTCTTCGGCCGCACGAGGTAGCCGAGGTTGGCGACGAAGCGCGCGAGGCCAGGCACGCGGTATTCGGTGACGACGCGTGGCTCGACGCGAAACCCTTCGCCTTGAAAGTGCGCCTGGTTGCCGGTCGGGGCGTAAAAGTCGCAGGCGAGGGCCACGCCGAGCAAGGTGGGGCGGCCGCCGTCGTCGCGCGGATCGAGGAGCGTGAACTTCGGGGCGAGGCGCAGATCGCCGACGCCGAAGCCGGCGCGTGGTGCCGAGGGCAGGGTGCCGAGCGTTTGACCGGCCTGCGCGACGATGATCGGGATGCCGGCGCCGAGCTCGAGCTCGTGCGTCAGGCCGATCGCGCCCATCAGATCCGCGCCGGCTTGGTAGGACACGAGGCTGCCGACGCGCGCCCCGTTGGCATCGTAGGCGACGAGCGGGTCGTTGGCGTAGTTGACGAGGACGCCGGCGCCCCAGTGCCAGGGGCCGAGCGCCTGCGCCGACTCGGAGAGAAAGTAGGGCTGCGTTGGATTGACGGCGGGCTTGAAGAGCTGCACGTCGAAGGTCTGGGCCGACGCGCTGGCTGTCGCTAGAAGGGTCGCACTCGCGGCCCCAATTGCCCACATGGCGCGCCATTTTTTTTTCCGCCGCCAGGCGAATAGCCCAAAGGCCAAGAGGCCCGCGAGCCCCGATGGGCCGCCGCGCGTCGCGGCGCAGCCGAAGGCCCTACCGCCGCCGAGCCGTACCTGCGCGCTCGCGGGGTCGAGCGCGTCGAGGTAGTCCGGCACGCCGTTGCCATTGCTGTCGCCGCGGCCCTCGGTCGCGTCGGGGATGCCGTCGCCGTCCGCGTCGGTGTCGAGCCAGCTCGGGATACCGTCGCCGTCGGGGTCGTTGTTGCCGAGCGCCAGGCTGTCGGCGATCTCGGTCGCGGTCAAGATGCCGTCGCCGTCGTCGTCGGGATCGAGCGCGTCGATGATGCCGTCGCCGTCGGTGTCGAGGGCGACGCCGCCCGGTGCCTCGACGAGGTCGCTTAGGCCGTCGCCGTCACTGTCGGCGCTCGTCGGGCTCGTGCCGAGCAGGACCTCGGTCGCGTTGTTGAGGCCGTCGCCGTCGAGGTCGCCCAAGGGGCCATCGGCGTCGTTGGCGTCGAGGTAGTTCAAGATGCCGTCGCCGTCGTTGTCGCCGCGGCCCTCGGTGGCGTCGAGGATGCCGTCGCCGTCCGAATCGGTGTCGAGCCAGCTCACGAGGCCGTCGCCGTCGGGGTCGTTGTTGCCAAGCGCCGCGCCGTCGGCCATCTCGACCGAGTCGATGATGCCGTCGCCGTCGGAGTCGAGGTTGGGGTCGGTGGCGAGCGCGAGGGCGACGGTCGGCGAGAAGATGGTGACGCCCGGGATGCTGCTCGTCGTTACCTGACCGCGGTTATCGATCGAGACCTCGCCCGGCAGCCGTTGGATGCGGGCATCGAAGGTGACGCTCTGGCTCGCGCCAGCGTTGAGTGTCCCAACCGTCCAGGTCACCGTGCGTGTGATCGCGTCGAACGTGCCGCTCGCGGTCGCCGAAACGAAGTCGAGGCCCTCGGCAAGCACGTCCTTGATGACCACGTTGGCCGCAGCGGTGCCGCCGCTCGTGTTCGACACGGTGAGCGTGTAGGTGACGACGCTGCCGACCGCGGTGCTCGTCGCGGTCACGCTCTTCGCCAACGTGACGAAGCTCATGGCGATGTCGCTCGAGGAGGTTGGGTTGAGCACGTAGGTGCCGCACGTGCCCTGACTCGAGGAGGCCACGCTGTAGACGCCCGCAGCCATGGCGGAGAAGTCGAGCGTAAAGTCGAGCGCGAGCGTCTCGGCGCGCACGGCTGTCGCGTCGAGGCTCCATACCAAGGTGCGCACTCCGGCGGCCACGGTGTTGCTCGTCGGCTCGGTGGCTAGAGCGCCGCCGCTTTGCCGCGTCACGAGTCCGGAGCCCGCGACGTAGGTGATGCCCGCGGGCATGCTCACCTGGTAGCTGATATGCGTCGCCGTGGCGCAGTTGCCGACGGTGACGGTGGCGCGCACGCGGGCGGTGTTGCCGGCGGCCGCCGTCGAGGTGTCAGAGTTGGCGGTGCTCAGGGTGAGCATCGGGTCGAGAAAGTCGGCGGCGAGCGGCAGCACGGTGTAACCGAGGTCGAGCCCGGGCGCGCCCGCCGGCGCCGTGTGATCTTCGCCGTAGGATACGGCGATGGGGCCGTTGGCGATGAGGTGCGTGCCGGCGTTGTCGCCGTCGGTCGTGTCGTAGACCCGCTGCACGGCGAGCGTATTGAGCGTGAAGGTCTGGTCGATCGTGCCGTCACTGTTGAAGTCGACCTGCACGGTCGTGTTGTCGGCGAGCGGCGTGACCCAGAGCGGCGAGCCGATGAGGTCGGTGCCGGCGGGCGTCAAGTCGACGGGCGACCAGGGGACGTAGTACTCGCGCGTGAGCAAGCGCGAGGGGATGAGCGAGAACCCCCAGTCGTGGGCGGTCGCGTTGTAGTCCACGTCGACGATGCCCCAGAACAGGCCATCGCCGGTGACGCGGGCGCCCGATCCATTGAGTAGATTGGCGCCGACGAGCTCGCGCCACGAACGCGCGGCGAGCGGTGGGATGGTGTAGGGCCCGTGCGTCGCCCCGGTGTCGATGAGATTCACCGTGATCGCTGTGGCGTTCGGGTTGAACAAGAAGATGTTGACCGGGTAGGCGTTGCTGCCGGTGATGGGCACGACGTAGTCGCGGCCCCACAGGCGGATGGGCAGGGCGGTGAAGAGGTCGGTGCGATAGTTCGTCTGCTGGCCCGAGAGGACCGTGACCTGGATGTCGCCGCTCGTCGTCACGCGCGTGCCGGCGTTGACGGTGAGGGCGGCCGCGGCGGTCTCATCGATGAAGCCGCGCGTCGAGTACGACTGACCGCGGGCGAGCACGACGCTCACGCTCGCGGTGCCGTTGTTGACCGTGACGGTGTTGTTGTCGGCGTAGGACTCGACGAGCAGATCGACGAACTCGAAGGGATTGTAGGGGCCGCCGGCCGCATACAGGTCGACGCCGACCGGGATGCCATACTCGTGGTAGCCGGCGAGCGTCTCGTGCGCGTAGACCTCGCAGGCGCCGCCCATTTGGTCGCTCGTGACCGGGTACAGGTTGACGACCAGGCTGATGGGGCCGCCGATGCTCACCACGCGGTCGCCGCCGTCGTAGCGCAGAGCGACGCCGCGCACTTTCGGCACGTAGCACGTCACGGCATTGGTGCAGGCGTTGCCGCTGCGCCAGGTGACCGCTTGGCCGCGATTGAGCGTGAAGACCTCGGTCGAGGGCTGCGTTGGGTTGGCGGGGTCGAGCTCGTAGCCGTCCTCCCAGTGATCGTAGACGACGCGCTCGCCATCGGTCGTGGCGACCGCCGCGATGACGCTGACGAGGCCGAGGTCCGGGAGGTCCGCGCCGGCGTTGCCCTGGCGGTACACGGCGTTCATGAAGTCGAAGACTTGGCTCGCGCGGCCGACGACGTAGTATTCTTGCAGGCCGGCCGGGACCTGTTGGGCGGCGGCGGGCGTGGCGACGGCTGTGGCGACAGCGAGCGCAGCTAGAGCAAGCGCGAGTGGGCGCATCGAACCCCCTATCCTCGTAGTGAGGAAATCAGGCTCGAAGTCTGCCACACAACGAGTGCGGTCGCCATGTTGTGGCGGCGCTATTGTGCTCGCGCCAGGCGAGCCGGCGGCCGTGTTTGCCGCAAAGCTAGGCGGGCTCGACGAGGCCGCATCGGGGCGGCCTCGTCGAGTCATGGCGCAGGGGGTGCGGGACTGGACTCGACCCCGAGGTTGGCCGAAGGCCGACGCGGCGCTAGAGCGGTGACACGCCCGTCGTATCCACGCACGCACCCGAGCCGGCGACGTTCACCGGGCAGACATGGTAGACGTAGGTCGAGGCCGTGTCGCTGGCGCCGGTCCCAATCGACCCTCCGGCGGCGCTCACGACGCCATGGAAGGGCGTGCCGATGGCGGGTTGAATCTCGTCGACCGTGTAGTACACCCCGATGCCCGTCGAGCCGGTCTCGACCTTGACTGTGATATTTGTGGCGGCTGCGGTCGCCGACACGATGGGGGCCGGTGTGGGCAGCGGCACGTCGATCGGATACGAAGCGGGCAGTTGATAGACCGCTTGCCCGTTCGGCCACGCAATCCCTCCGGAGATGCCGAAGAAGAGCGAGTGGTCGGCGAGCGGCTGGTAAATGGTAGCGCTCGTCGTCCAGAGCAGGGGGGCGGCGAGGCCGGACACCGGATATTCGATGACTGCGCCAGACGCGCCGTCGCGGAAGAAGAGGGACTGCACGGTCGGCTCGTACGTGAGGTCGATCGCACTGAACAGGCCGGTCAGCAACTCGGTCTCGGTCCAAGCGCTTAACCCGTCGAGCGGGGTGCCGAGCATCAGCCGTTGTGCGGCGCCGTCGGCGCCGGCGATGAAGTACAGGTCGTTACCGTCAATGGCGATCGAGCGTACCGTGACACCCGTCGTGCTGACGCTCGCGACGTCGGGGTTGGTGGCGAGGAGGTTGGTGGAGAGGCCCGTGCACGCGGCGGTGGAGATCTTCTTTACGCCGTCGGTACTGGCAAAGTAGAGAGAGGTTCC
>Ga0315270_10001419_pt1 | contig 12717 bp, 10 predicted proteins | sample C1_bottom_MG_FD_204932 | JGI IMG/M metagenome (GOLD analysis project Ga0315270, IMG submission 204932) | Sediment microbial communities from Yellowstone Lake, YNP, Wyoming, USA - C1_bottom | ecosystem: Environmental > Aquatic > Freshwater > Lake > Sediment | place: USA: Wyoming | collected... | reverse complement strand
TAACCTACGACGTGCTGCGGGCCGAACACTTTTCGCCGGTTAGCGCGACCGGCAATCAGGTTGACATTGCCGGTGCTTGGTTCAAACAGGGTGCTGCCAATTGCCTGCTCGCCGGTGCAACGGTTGGATTGAAGGGTACCGTTGACTCGGCTACTAATGCACTGATTGTAAACGTAATAAGTGTAGAACAGGGGTGCACAAAGCTCGCCAATGTGAAAGGCTAGCAGGGCCACAAGGGGCGGCGGTTTCATGGCGAAACCGCCGTTTTTCATTTCTGGCAAATCCGCCTCCGGGTGATATATTACCCAGCCAGGAATCGAACCCTCACAAGGAGCCGTGCTCATGACTGTCAAAGTTACCTCAGATCAAATCCTGCATATTGCCCCCAATGCCCGGTCGAGTTACCGCGAGGCATTTCAAAATGGGCAAGCGGTATTGGATCAGTACAAAATCTCGGATTCGCCACTGCGGGTCGCTCATTTCATGGCGCAGGTGTTACATGAGACAGGCGGGCTCGCCATCCAATTCGAAAATTTGAACTACAGCGCGGAGCGTTTACCGAAAGTTTGGCCATCGCGTTTCAAGCCCACGGGGCCATTGAATCCTGCGGACTATGCTAATAATCCCCAGAAACTCGCGAACGAAGTGTATGGCGGTCGTATGGGTAACACGGGACCGAACGATGGCTTCACGTATCGTGGGCGTGGTTTGTTACAGCTCACGGGGAAAGATAGCTATCAAGAGGCGACGACTATTCTACGCAAGGGCAATCCGGCAGCACCGAACTTTGTTGCGGCGCCCGATGAGGTTATTAGCGCTCAATGGTGCTTGGCTATTGCGGCGTCGGAATGGTTTGCCAAGGGCTGTAATGGGTTAGCCGATCAAGACGACATCAGAAAAATCACGCGTGCGATTAACGGCGGTCAAATTGGCATTGCCGAGCGCATGGAGTGGGCCAAGCGAACGAAGGCGGTGTGGAAGTAGTTCCTTGGCGGCCGATTGAAGGGGATTAACGTTGTGGCGCGGTGAATTGCTAATGTTGTCTGGAAAGAGCATGCGGTCGGGCTTTGGCCGTTTGGTTGCAGCAGTGGCCTTGTTGGCGTGGAGCCATTTCGCGTTCGCCCAGCCTGAACATCATTGTTCAGGTGTGGCGAGGGAACAAGCTAAGAAATTGCTCGAATTTCATTTTGGGCCAGATAGCCGCAGTGAAATCGATAAAACTGTTAAAATACGACCCGCCCTACGCAATCCAGCTAACGCAAAACAGTTTTTCGATGTGTTGGAAATCTGGGGCTACATATACAAAGGGCAATACCGAATGCGTTTTATCTACGCACGGCTGCCGGGCGAATGTGTGTTGATGGGGCAAGAAATTTTGGAATACGCGAGTCTTTGATTTTTAGAGTCAGATTAGAAGCCGAATTTGTGGACGCTTTGAGCGCTGATCGGCACGGAATTGAAAATGGGAGTAGGGGTAGTTGATGAATGCTGTGAATGCGCCGTTAAGCGATGAAGAAATGGATCGGCTTGGTGATTTTCTGCTTGATCGTATTGCTGAGGATGAAGACACAACGGGCAAGAACACGGGCGTTTTGGATGTTTCCGATTTGGACGGATTTCTTACGGCAATTGTGAGTGGGCCGGTCGCGATTTCGCCCGGACAATGGATGCCCGCGGTATGGGGCGATTTTCCGCCAAAGTGGGAAAGCGAAGCGGAATTTAAGGAAATCTTGTCACTTATTTTCCGGCACATGAACACCGTTGCAGAAACCTTGATGGAGCAGCCGCAAGAGTTCGAACCCTTGTTTCTAGAGCACACGGTGGAAGACAAAACGTACGACATCGTCGATGAATGGTGTACTGGCTATATGCAGGGCGTGGCCTTGGCCGGTGCAGACTGGCAGAAGGGCGGAGCGGTGATGGATGAACTGTTGATGCCTATGTTCGCCTTCGCCAGTGAGCACTCAGAGGATCTTCTAAAAGAATTAGATGACGAGGAAATAGAAGCCGCGCAAAAGTCCATCGCACCCAATGCCCGCGAAATTTATGCGTACTGGCTCAGCCGTCGGGCGGAGTTTGCGCCCGCCGCTTCCCCGATTAAGCGCGCGACCCCGCGTGTGGGACGCAACGATCCCTGCCCATGCGGCAGTGGCAAGAAGTACAAGCACTGTTGTTTGCATTGATTAAATTTCGAAAAAACATAAGGACGCGTTCAAGGCCGCCTCAGTCTTATTCGGTCAGAAAAAATAATCTGGTGCTCAGGATAAATTCTCCCGGACCTGTGTTTGCCGGGGTGACTGGTCTTCTCCAGTCACCCTGCGAGCTGAGCACGCAAGGGGCTATTGACCCTACTTCAAATCCATCGCCGCAACCATTGACTCGATGTCGGCGAGGTCCGCCGGTCGTTCTGTGTCCTCGGCAACAGCCTGACAGCTACCGGTATGTCGTTGGTACATTAAGGCGTCTCTTTACCCCGCACGGCTTAGCGGTGCCACAGTCTTGCCGGGTGGGATCGAAGGCTGCACTTTCAGCCAAGCCGAAAATTCAGAAAATGGAATGGGTTTGCTAATGAAGTAACCCTGTGCCTGATGGCAGCCAAAACTGCCAATGAGGTCTAGCATTTCCTTGGTTTCGACCCCTTCGGCCACGACGTTAATACCCAAAGACCGGCCCAACGCGATGGTGGTTTTGACGATTGCGGCATCATCTTCATTCTTGAATAAGTTGAATACAAACGATCGATCAATCTTGATTTCGTCGACGGGCAAACGCCGCAGGTTCACCAGTGAGGAATAGCCGGTACCGAAATCATCGATCGAAATAATAAAGCCCATGTTGGCCAGCGCCGTTAGCGCCGCTTTGACTTGGTCGGGGTTGGTCATGACGGCCGACTCGGTCAATTCGAATACAAAGCTGCGTGGATTGGTCTTGTATTTGGCGGCGAGACGCGTGATTTCTCCGACCAAATTGGGGTCATGTAGATTGTAGCTAGACAGATTGATCGCAATAGACAGTGTGTGCCCGTCTTGCACCAGTTTGGCTTGGTCTCGGAATGTATTTTCTATAATTAGATAAGCAAGCGGCGTGATGAGTCCGGACTTTTCGGCGATATCAATGAAATCGACAGGTGGGACGAATCCTAGCTTTGGGTGGTTCCAACGTGCCAAGGCTTCGGCGCCGGTTACGACGCCTTGCACGATATCAAACTTCGCTTGGTAAGCAATGGTGATTTCGTTTTTCTGAATCGCGTCCCTCAACTCGGAAACTAATCCGAGTTTTTCCGGGACGGACGAGTCCATATCGGGGTTAAAGAAAAGGAATCGAATGCCGGTTTTCTTGGCGCGGTACATGGCTGCATCTGAATTGCGAAACAATTCTTCGATGTCGCCGCCATGGCCGGGGTAGGTGGCAATACCGATGCTGCAGGACACGAAGCAGCTCTTGCCTTGGAGCGTCACAGCTTCTTCGATTGCGGCGACTATTTTCTTTGCCACTGTTTCTGCGCCTTGCTGATCGGCTTTGCGCAAAAGTACGGCAAATTCGTCGCCGCCTAAGCGCGCCACGGTGTCGGAGCGTCGCACGGCTTCGGAAATGCGTTTTGACACGATCGTGAGCAATTCATCGCCAGCATGATGGCCTAGCGTATCGTTGATTTCTTTGAATCGATTGAGGTCGATAAAGAACAGGCTAAATGGTTGCTTTTCGCGCGGGTACTCGAGAAAAATTTGCTTAAGCCTGTCACGCAATAGAACACGATTGGGGAGCCCGGTTAAATTGTCATGCAAAGCCTGATACTGCAATATATTTCTTTGCTCATTGAGCTTCTCAATCAGCGAAGCGATATACATTGCACCCCAGGCCGCGAGCCACAGCACAATGAGTGCGGTGAAAACTAACGACACCCCCATTTGGCGGAGAAATGAAAGTTGTGGTGCCTGGTCGAGTTCTGAAACAATCGTTACCGATAGCGGGCTATTGGCGATGGGTAGGGTCACCCAGCTATAGGAAAAGTTCTCATCGACTAACTGCCCTTCCTTATTTTCTGAGACATGTGTTGCCACGTGCTCGTAGGTTTTTTGATCGTCGCTCGCGTACACCACCTTATCCGTATTGTCTCGAACCACGATGGAGATGTGCTGCCCATGCGCTGCGCCGAGGCGCTTCAGTGTCTCATTGATATTTCCCGATGCAGCTAACGTTGACGAAACTTCCTCGACAACATTGGCAAACAGGCCTCGCAGCAGTGCCGATTCTTTGGCTGTGCTGGCTTGTTCTGCCGTATCGTAGGCGATGAAGCCAAAAAATGTTAGGGCAGATAGCGCCAGCGCCCAAAATCCCACCAATAATTTAACGCGTAGATTCATTTCACAGCCATTGCTGAGTGAGGGATAGCTGGGTGGGCGCCGGTGTTTAGATTAGTGACTGATAGATGGTTTTTTTAGCGTGCTAATGCCACAAACAGCATAAACGGGGCAACGACCCATGGCTGCCGCGACCAAATTGACCACCCCAAAAGCGCCAATAATTAGCGCGACCATGTGATTAGGAATGAGTCCGCCGCTCGAAAAACCGAGATAAATGCAGGCAATGGCCACGCCTACTCGGATGGATCGATCCAAATTGCTCAAATTAGGGGGAATCGTCATGGCCTTCGCTCCATTGTCACAAAAAAATCACTGCTGTATGTAAATAGCTAACAGGGCCTTCATATGAGGATATCGGCCTGTCGCTTTTTTTATTGAGATTGCCGCGTTGGTTGGCGGGCGCTTAGTGGCTCGGGCCTGTGTGTGCTAGGCGATTTCCGACTTGTTTACAGTAAGGATTTATACAGTTTCGTAATAATAAATAGCCGACACTTGCACTTTTCAAAATAGTTTTGTATAAATGTACAATGCTGTACACAGAAACAGTACTGGATGCAGACACAGGCGGCCTCAGCCGCAGTAATGGACAAGGAGAATCATTCTATGAACGCGGACATGGTTAATCTCGACGGACTGATGCAGCAAGGTAACGTATGGCGCGCTGGCGATGCCCGTGCGCGGGAACAGGTAGGTATTCCTACCGGCTTTGACGAGCTGGACACGCACTTGCCAGGCAGTGGCTGGCCTATGGGCGCATTAACCGAAATTCTCTGTGACCGCCAAGGGATGGGGGAGCTTAGCCTGATCATGCCGGCATTAGCACGTCTGAGTCATGAGGGCCGCTGGTTGGCCTGGATTGCGCCGCCGCATATTCCCTATGCCCCGGCGCTGGCGACGCACGGTGTGGATTTGTCCAAAGTGTTGGTCGTTCACCCTCGCGCTGAAACCGACATGTTGTGGACCATCGAGCAAGCCTTGCGCGCTGGCACCTGCGGGGCGGTGTTGGTGTGGCCGCGCCTAATCAGCGAAAACAATTTGCGTCGTCTGCAACTGGCAGCGGAAACGGGTAAGTCATGGGGAATTTTGTTTCGCTCTACTTGGGCGGCAACCCAGTCGTCGCCGGCCGCTTTGCGGTTGCGACTAGACCCAACCCAGTCGGGCGGCATGAGCGTGCGGGTGTTGAAACGGCGCGGCGGCTGGCCGACGGGGCCGGTTTATTTGAATGGCTTGTCTGGGTAGGCTGGCTTAGCCAGCCATCCAACTACCTAAAGGTTCTACACGACAAGTAAGCGTTATGTTGTGGATGTGCCTTTATTTGCCTCATCTTCCTATCGAAATTCATACGCGTGGCGGTGATATCGATGGGCCGATGGCCGTTTCTGTTAAAGAGGCTGGGCGTGATTATGTGGGCTTCTGCAATGAGGCCGCTGGCCAACTTGGGGTTGTTGTGGGGCAACGGCTGGCAACGGCCCAGGCGCTGTGTGGCCAATTAAGGGTAAAACCACGCGATTTTGATGCCGAGTGTGTAGCGTTAGAAAATTTGGCAGCGTGGCTGTCGCAGTTTTCATCTTTTATTTCATTTGAAGGTTCACAAACGGTTTTTATCGAGGTGGGCGGCAGTCTGCAACTGTTTGGCGGGGCGCAGGCTTTAAGTAAGCGCGTTCAGGAGGGCCTGAATGCCTTGGGGTATGTTTGCGCCTGGGTGGTAGCACCTTTCCCGCGTGCGGCGGCATTGTTAGCGCGGGCGGGGCGCTCATGTTGGTTGCAGGATAGCCGCGCGGTTAAATTGGCTGTTGGCGAAACGCCGATCGATTGCCTTGAATTACCCGCCGAGACGCGCCAGGGTTTGCAAAGCCTGGGCTTGCGGTGCGTGGCGGAATGTTTTGCTTTGCCTATCTCTGGCTTGGCAAAGCGTTTTGGCAAGGAATTGGTTATTTATTTAGATCGCTTGCAAGGCCATGCGGCGGAGCCGCTTAAGCCCTATTCGCCGCCGTTAAGATTTTCTTCCTGCATTGATTTACCTGCGGCAACGGAGCAAACCGAAGCGTTGTTGTTTGTGGCTAAACGTTTGGTGATTGAACTAGTGGGCTATTTACGCGGGCGAGGGGCGGGTGCGCAACGCTTGCTATGGATATTGAGCCATGAAAAAAACACCTCCACCCGTTTTCAGATTGGGCTAGTTGCTCCCTCTCGGGAAGAGAGCCACTTTGTAGAATTGTTACGCACACGCTTAGATCGAGTGCAACTTTCCCAGCCTGTTTATGCGTTGGGTTTATTGGTGGAAGACATGGTTCCTCTGGCCGCCAGTGATCAGCCTTTATGGGGAAAAACGCAGCCGCAAGAAGCCTGGGCCTTGCTGGTTGAGCGATTGGCCAGCCGTATGGGTGAAGATGCATTGCACGGCTTGGTCGGCGCCGACGATCACCGACCAGAACGCGCATGGCGTACGGCAAAATTGGGTGAGGCACGGCCGAAAACTGCACAGAAAAATGATGACCGACCGATTTGGTTGTTGGACAGTCCGCAGGCCTTGAGTGTTTCGAATAATTGGCCACACAAAAACGGCAAGTTAGAAATTTTGAGCGGCCCTGAACGCATCGAAACAGGTTGGTGGGACGAGGACGTGGTAGATCGCGATTATTACGTGGCCCGCAATGAATCGGGTGAACGATTTTGGATTTATCGCGAGCGCAAGCATGAGCAGAAGTGGTTTGTTCATGGGGTGTTTGCCTGATGTGGTGCACGCGTATACCTCGCCGGTGATTTATGTCGATTGCCTACGCAGAGCTCCACTGCATTTCCAACTTCACGTTCTTACACGGTGCGTCACATCCAGAAGAACTGGTGGCACGTGCGGCCGAACTTGGCTATGGCGCGCTGGCCCTCACCGATGAATGTTCACTGGCTGGGGTGGTACGCGCGCACTTGGCGGCGAAGTCTCATGGCATAAAGTTGATTATTGGCAGTGAGCTAGTGTTAGACGATGGCCTGCGTTTAGTGGTGCTGGCTATGAATCGTACTGGTTATGGTCGCCTGAGCACGTTGATTACTACGGGGCGGCGCGCGGCGGAAAAAGGTGCGTATTTACTCCGCCGAGAGGATCTGGCCGATGGGCTTGCAGGCTGTTTGGTGCTGTGGCCTCCAGCGGGTCCGGATTCGGTCGAACAGGCGGGTTGGGTGGCCACGTGTTTTGGCGCGCGTGCATGGTTGGCGGTGGAATTACTGCGGCAGGGGCAAGATCGACGTCGACTAAAAAAGCTGACTGAGTTCGCTCACCGTGTGGGATTGCCCATGGTGGCTTGCGGAGCAGTGAACATGCATGTGCCGGAGCGGCGCATTTTGCAAGATGTGCTTACCGCCACCCGGCATGGCGTGACCGTGCAAGAGGCAGGGCGACGACTGTACGCCAACGGTGAGCGGCATTTACGCCCCCGCGAAATCTTGGCGCGGCTTTATCCTTCCGAGTTGTTAGCGAACACATTGGACATCGCCAATCGCTGCAACTTTTCCTTGGACGAACTGCGCTACGAATACCCATCGGAATTAGTCCCGCCAGGGCAAACCATGAGCGCGTATTTGCGCAGTTTAACCGAAGCGGGCATGGCGCGGCGTTGGCCGGGTGGGGTGCCAGAAAAAGTAACGAATCTCATTGAACACGAACTCAAGCTTGTTGATGAACTCAGCTATGCGCCATTTTTTCTCACTGTGCACGACATTGTTCGGTTCGCACGCAGCCGCGGCATCCTGTGCCAGGGGCGCGGCTCAGCGGCGAATTCTGCGGTGTGTTATTGCTTGGGCATCACGGAAGTCGATCCCAGCCGGATGGAAATGTTGTTTGAACGCTTTATTTCTAAGGAGCGCGGCGAACCGCCGGATATCGATGTCGACTTTGAGCACGAGCGTCGCGAGGAAGTCATTCAATACATTTATCAAAAATACAGTCGCGAGCGGGCCGCACTGGCCGCGGCGGTCATTACCTATCGGCCGCGCAGCGCCATGCGCGATGTAAGCAAGGCGCTGGGATTCGGCGGTGAGGACGTCGAGCGGCTGGCCAAAGCGTGCAGTGACTGGGACGGTCCTAAGGTGCGGGAAGACCGGCTGATTGAAGCAGGTTTCGATCCCAGCCATGCTTTATTACGCCATGTCGTAACGATTGCCAATACGCTCATCGGCTTTCCACGCCATCTTTCTCAACACGTCGGTGGGTTCATTATTTCACGCGGGCCGCTGTCACAATTGGTGCCGATTGAAAATGCCTCGATGCCTGATCGTACGGTAATTCAGTGGGATAAGGACGATTTAGAAGCCTTGGGCTTGCTCAAAGTGGATGTCTTGGCGCTGGGTATGCTCACCGCCATTCATCGGTGTTTCGATTTGATTGCCGGTTTTTACGGTCGCCGGCTTGGCCTCGCGGATGTGACACCGGAAGATCCCCATGTTTATAGAATGATTCGACGCGCCGACACGGTTGGCGTATTTCAAATAGAATCGCGTGCGCAAATGGCGATGTTGCCGCGTTTGCGGCCACGCACGTTTTACGACTTGGTGATCGAAATTTCCATTGTTCGGCCGGGGCCCATTCAAGGCAATATGGTGCACCCCTACTTGCGTCGTCGCCGTGGCCAAGAGCCGGTAACCTATGCCAGCGAAGCCTTGCGCGCCGTATTGGAACGCACCTTAGGCGTGCCGATTTTTCAGGAACAAGTGATTAAATTGGCCATGGTTGCGGCGGGTTTCAGCGGTGGTGAGGCCGATCAATTACGCCGAGCGATGGCGGCCTGGAAAAAAAAGGGCGGGCTTGAACACTTCGAGAACCGACTGGTCGATGGTATGCGTGAACGAGGTTATGAAGAGACTTTTGCGCGCCAAGTTTTTGAGCAAATTAAGGGCTTCGGCGAATATGGATTTCCAGAGTCCCACGCGGCGAGCTTCGCTTTATTGGTTTATGTGTCGGCGTGGCTTAAATGCCATTATCCGGCGGCATTTACTTGCGCTTTGCTCAATAGTCAACCGATGGGATTTTATGGCCCGGATCAATTAGTACGCGACGCGCGCGAGCACGGCGTCGAAGTGTACCCTGTCGATGTGCATGTTAGTGATTGGGACTGTGCCTTGGAGCTCGGCGCGAAAAAAAAGGCTGCCTTGCGACTCGGTTTGCGCCAAATAAAAGGCTTTCCATTCGCTGCCGCCGAACGCCTGTGCCAAGCACGCGCGCTGCGAAAATTCGACTCGATCGATGATCTAGCTCATCGGGCTCAGTTAAATCGTAAGGACTTGGACTGTCTTGCCGCGGCAAATGCGTTGAGTGGATTAACGCGCAACCGCCACGAAGCACGGTGGGCCGTGCAGGGGTTGCAGCAATCCTTGCCCTTATTCGCTGGAATTGCCGAGCCAGAGTCTGTCGCCTATTTGCCTGAGCCCACCGAGGGGCAGAATATCGTTGCGGACTATGCCGCGCTGAGTTTGACTTTGGGTCGCCATCCCTTAGCCTTAGTGCGCCCGGTTTTACGCAAACTGGGCGTATTAACCGCAGCCCAAATCGGCCGGGCAGTCACGGGTTGCGTTGCGCGTGCGGCGGGGTTGGTTATCGCTAGGCAAAGGCCACCTGCGGCCAATGGGGTAACATTCGTGACCTTGCAGGATGAAACTGCCGTGGTTAACGTTGTGGTGTGGGCGCCACTCGCCGAAGCGCAGCGTAAGGAATTAGTGGGAGCGACCCTGCTATTGATTACAGGTCAATTACAGCGCGACGGCGATGTAGTGCACTTGATTGCGAGTCGTTTGGAAGATTACAGCCACTTGCTTGATGCATTGTGAAGCCGCCACCGATCAGGGTGGCGATTTGTCGTTATGCGTTCAGTCCAAGCGCTCAACCAGCTTCGCGACAACATCGCGCTGATAGGGAATGAGCAAGAAGCCCGCTGCGCCATACTTAATTGACTTGGCGATGACTTCTTTATTCGCTTCCTTACTTGTCAGAATAACGCTCATTTCGGGATACCGTCTGCGCACCCTGGCAAGCAACGCAAACGCATCAATTTTAGGATTGGCCAAGTCCAAAAATAGCATCCCAGTGTGAAATTTTCGGACCATCTCTTCTACATGGCGCTCTTCCGTTGCCTTGCCAATAATTTGAATCTTCAGCTCCTTCATCATATGAATCAGCACGGTGGTATTTTCGTCGTCGGCCGCAGCCTCGGCAAAAATGGCGCGGCGGCGATCTAAATCGACCGTCCTTCCTTTGGCGAAGTCAAAACTCTTGATTGGCAAGCAGGGCTCCTTTACCCAAAACACGATCAAACTCTGCGCTAACCAGGGTGGTCCTATGCCTGACCGGAGTCCACGCTCCAACCACGCCCGCCGCCCTCCGTGTCTTAGGTTAACAATAAAATTACATTAACATTCAAGCAGATAAAAGGCATTCCGAATGTAGGTCGCTACAAGTCGCTTCGTGTTCAGACAGCCTCTATAAGGGTTATCGGTCGGAATTTCAAAGGGTTGAGCTTAGCGGCTCCGCGAGTCCGGCCTGCGTTTGATCATTTTCCTGAGTGCATCAAGGTCGCGGCGCACGTTTATCGGCGGGAAGGGTTCGGTGGCGCTGGTAAAAGTGACATTAACGTAATGCTCGTATTCGTCAAAACAGCGCTGGGCGTAAGGGTGGGAAGGGTACTTAACCACGCATTCTTTCAAATACGAATCGGCCAGCGAGGAGTCGTTATCGTAACTTAAGGCGCGGTCACACACCGATAAAAAATAAAGAATAATGGGAATTTCCTGGGTAGTTGCCTTCTCGCTCAAGTAGCGGTAAAGCACGCCTCGCAACCAAAGGCGGGCCACGTCTTCCTCCGGCGTTGAAAAAACCACCGGGGAAATCGAAAAGTAATTGCCCAAATACTGCGACGTCTTTTTGGCAATTGATTCAAAACCAATATTAGACTCTTCTTCCACCCGGGCTGCTGTGAGCAGTTCAAGCCCGTGAATGGACTGTTCCAGGAATTTCTTTTCGGGTGGGGCGAGGTTTGGCAGCGTAGCAAGGGTTCTTAGATTTTTGGCGCCATCGCCCGGACGGTTATACACCTGAACGTAAATAACAATCAGCCGCCGTACAATGCGCCTATATTCGGTCGGGCTGAACGAAGCGGCGGACGTTAAATGTTTCTCAAAATACTGCCTTGCCTCCTCATAATTTCGCGTTGCGAAATTGAATTCGGCGTAGGCTAAATCGTCGTCAAATTTTGTGCGGTCGATACCGCCAAATAGCGTGCGCTGTTTTGTGTCCTGCGTATGGCAGGATGTACACAAAGTTGCCAGGCTATAAAGGTGATGTCGCGCCGACTCGAAATCGCGCTCTTGTGCAGCCGCGTTGGCCTCACCCAAATGATCCGCAACCAATTGGAATGACACTTGGTAGGAATCCGATTTTTGCCGAATGTGGGGTTCGGCGTCGCTGAAAAGCGTCGTGAGTTTGGCTATGTCGTCAACAAGCTGGGTTTGTTCCAGTACATTGAGTTCACGTTTCGCCATCAAGCGGGGATACGCACCGCCAAGCACGGTGCCTATCTTGGTCATGGTCTGGTTTATCGTTTCTGCAGGCGGCGCTGCGCTGGCCCCTAATCCAAGCGCGTAAAACGCTATGAAAAACGCTAAGCGAAAACCTGTCAGGCGCCTCACTTTTGTTTGCGCTTCCCTTTTCTCAGCGCTTGTTCTAACACGTCCAGTTCTTGTTCAATTTCAGGCGGTACAAACGTACCCGCAGACCCCGAATAGGTGAAATTGACGAATTCGTTGTACTCATCAAAGCAACGTTGGGCATAAGGGTGCGATGAGTGGTTGACCACACACTCTTTCAAATACAGATCGGCCAGCGAGAAATAGAAATTATAGCCAATCGAGCGGTCGCTGATAGCCAGCCAATAGAGCAATTTCGGAATCTCCGCTTTGCTCGGGTGAGTGTTGAGATAATGATAGAGAAGGCCTCGCAGCCAAACGCGGCTGACTTCCTGCTCTGGCGGCAAGTATATTTCAGGGAACGGCTCGTTCAGTGGCCCAATGTATTTGCGCACCAGCTTTTGCAGTGTGGCAAAGTTTGGATTGGTGACTGCGCCGGCACCATTAGCCTCCAGTTCTTTGAGTCCGGCAATCCAACCCGCTAAATGCTCCCGAGTGCGCGGCGTATGCGTGGGTAGTTGCGCATATTGGCTGAGTTTTTGCGCGCCCTCACCAGGCCGGTTCAGGATTTGTGTGTAGAGCGTAATGAGGCGTTGCAGCGGTTGAATGAGCTCCAATTCCGTTTTCGGTTGATCCGAGCGCAGAAAACGGTCGTAGCCATTTTCCGCTTCAGCGTAATTGCGGG
>Ga0315270_10001418_pt1 | contig 12718 bp, 9 predicted proteins | sample C1_bottom_MG_FD_204932 | JGI IMG/M metagenome (GOLD analysis project Ga0315270, IMG submission 204932) | Sediment microbial communities from Yellowstone Lake, YNP, Wyoming, USA - C1_bottom | ecosystem: Environmental > Aquatic > Freshwater > Lake > Sediment | place: USA: Wyoming | collected... | reverse complement strand
TCTACGGGAAAATGGTGTTCTGCCCTGGCAGAATTTTTCATTTCCGCAATTACGGCACACGAATCCATCTGCCCATTTGGCATTCGCTAATATTTCAAGGCATTCTTCCTGTGAACCGAATGTTTCCCTGAATCGATCAGGACTTAAGTGTCCGATTAATTCTTTCAGGTTTACAACTCTTTGAACTTCCATGCGTTTATTATAACAAACAAATTGACAATTTCATGACATAATTGCAGTGGCATGATAATTGTTGACAAAAATACAAATAAATGGTGATCTTTATGCGATATATTAAAAATAATGCATATTTTTGCACCGTTAAATAAATCAATTAAAAAAACAGCAAATGAAAAAGACATTCATCGGGATAGCATTTCTTTCAGTTGTATGGCTGAGCAGTTGCGGGGGAGCAGCCAAACCCGAAAATAATTCAAACACAGCCGTTTCTGCAACAGGCACGGTTGAACAGACCGGCAACAGTGCGGAAGCAAAAGGAGAAAATAATACAGCTTCATCTGAAAATGTAGTACAACTAACTAAGGCTGTCTTTCTTGATAAAATTTATGATTTCGAGAAAGACCCCAAAAAGTGGACATTCAAAGGCGATAAGCCTTGTGTGATTGATTTTTATGCCGACTGGTGCAGGCCATGCAAAATGGTGGCACCTATTATGGCTGAATTATCTGAAAAATACAAAGGCCAGATCACTATTTATAAAGTGAATGTTGACCAGGAACGCGAATTGGCGCAGTTTTTTGGTATCCAAAGCATTCCTACTGTATTTTTCTGCCCTCCGGCAGGCGATCCCCAGATGGCGCAGGGCGCTTTACCAAAAGAATCCTACGAGAAAGCAATAACAGAACTACTGCTAAAAAAGTAAATAATAAAAACAAAAAAAATATAACAATGGAACATTTAACAAAAGAAACCTTTCTCTCAAAAGTATTTAACTACGAAGAAAACCAGGAATGGAAATTCGAAGGCAATCTGCCCTGCCTGATTGATTTTTACGCTGATTGGTGCGGCCCATGTAAAATGGTTGCTCCAATCCTAGAAGAACTTTCGAAAGAATTTGAAGGCAAAATCAACATCTACAAGGTAAACACCGAAGTTGAACAAGAACTGGCTGCAGCTTTTGGCATTCAGAGCATCCCTTCGATGCTTTTCTGTCCGAAAGACGGGAAACCACAAATGGCAATGGGAGCTTTGCCAAAACAAGCAATGACTGACGCAATAAACGAAGTATTGCTTTCCTCCAACTAAGCAAATAAACACCTTTGGGAAAGGGTAGCCGGATAGGCTGCCCTTTTTCTTTTTAGTACTTTTGCTTTAAAATCCAAAGCATGCAACCTATTCTCCTTTCGACGGCTTATTTCCCTCTCATTTCCTGGATGGCTGCTGCTTTGCAATCGGAAAGTACCGCAATTGAAATACACGAAACCTATCCCAAACAAACCTTTCGCAACCGCTGCAATATCGCCACTTCTTCAGGTATTTTAAGCCTTACGGTGCCTGTAAAAAGGGTAAACGGCAACCACACAAAAACATGTGATATTCAAACGGATAATTCGGGGAACTGGCAATTACTTCACTGGAGATCGATTGTGACAGCATATAATAAATCGCCTTATTTTCTTCATTATCGGGATCTCTTTGAACCCGTATTGTTCAAGAAACATAATCTCCTGATCGACCTCAACCAGGAATTGCTGAATAGCATTTTAAAAGCTCTGCAAATCAGTAATAAAGGAATATTTTTCACTTCACAATATGAATTTAAACCTGAATTTCTGGATCTTCGAAACAGTTTCCATCCAAAGCAGGAAAAATACAGGGTACTAGAAGTTGAGTTGCCCAGGTATATCCAGGCTTTTGAGGAAAACCTTGGTTTTATCCCTGATCTAAGTATCCTTGACCTGATTTTCAATCTTGGACCGGAAGCAAATCAATACCTGGCAAAAGTGAAGTTTTCAACACAGGAGCATATCAATGTGATGTAGGATATTCGATCCTGATGTGATAAATACTCAGTAGCTTCTTTTTAATAATCTTCTTGATGATTGTTATATCCTTCAGGGTGAGTAACGAATTACGGAACTGTTTGGATTCCATTTGATTGTCGATTAATCTCTCAACCAATTCACTGACTTCCTCTTCAGTCGGAGCTTTGAGTGCGCGGGAAGCAGCTTCGATTGAATCAGCCATCATCAGAATTGAGGTTTCTTTCGAAAAAGGAATCGGTCCACGATATCGGAAAGGTGTTTCGTCAAATGGCTCACCACCGGCCTCCTGCTTGAATTTATTGTAAAAATATTGCGTATGCCGCGTTCCGTGATGGGTGCGGATAAAATCAATAATAGCTTCCGGCAATTTATTTAAACGCGCTCTCTCGATCCCTCTGATCACATGCCCGGTAATTATCCGTGCACTCTCCTCGTACGAAAGATCATCGTGCGGATTAATGCCTCCAGACTGATTTTCAATAAAATACATTGGCATATCCATTTTCCCGATATCATGATAAAGCGCCCCGGTACGTGCAAGCAACGAATTTGCTCCAATGGCACGGGCAGCCTCTTCGGCAATATTGGACACAATTAGCGAATGCTGAAAAGTTCCGGGAGTAGTAATAGCCAGGTCGCGAAGTAGTTTTGAATTTGTATCCGACAATTCAATCAATGAAACATCTGTAATCATCCCGAAAATTCGCTCGAAAAGATAAATCAATGGATAAGAAAAAAGGGTAAGCAAAGCGCTGATGCCAAACATCAGAAAATTTATCCGGCTGATCTGTTCTATTGATCCTTCCTGCATCAGGGTCATACCGATATAAATAACAGAATACGAAACCATTATCATGAGGGAAGTAAAGAAAAACTGCGAACGGTGATGTAGGCGTACTATGCTTATAATTGTAATTATACCTGTTATAAGTTGCATGAACAGGAACTCAAAACTGTTGGGCACCAGGAAACCAAGTACTATTATGGTTATGATGTGTACGAACAAAGCAAGGCGGGTATCATAAAATGTCCTAACAATTATAGGGACGAGGCATATAGGCACAGCCATGATATACGAAACACGAATGTTCATTACAAATGTTGTAAATGAAACCATTATCGTTATAAGCATAAGCATCAGCACGATATTGCGGTTTTCGACGTAAATATCGTGCCGGAAAGTAAATAAGAACAGGCCAAAGACCAACAGAGCCATCGAAATTAATATGAATCTCCCAAGCAGGATCATTTTAAAATTATATCCGGATCCAGATTTTGATTCAAATTCAAGCCGCAGTGATTCCAACTGTTGAAATTTCGTTTCGTTTACAAGTTCACCTTTGGCAATAATTCGTTCCCCTTTCTGAATCATTCCCCGTGTAACCGAGATATTGGCTAGCGATTGCTGTCGTTGGGCCAGGGTTAAATCTTCATCGAATAATACATTGTGCATTATTGATGCCTGTAACAATGGCAGGATAAATTTTGTATCAACACCCTGTGCCCTGGGCAGGTTAAGCAAAATATATTCATTGGCCTTACTGATTGTGAATAAACTGTTTACGGGAACAATTTTCGCCACGTTATCAGCTAATAAGGCAATTTTAAAATCAGCATTTTTCTTTTCCAGTTCGGGAATCATTTCAATTATTCCCTTTTTATAAATACTGTCGAGCAAAGCAAAAGCCGTTTTGATGATCAATTCTTTCTCCTGGGTCGACAGGTTCGGTCTTTCCCTGTCCATCCGTGCAAGGAAATCGCTTTTCGCATATTCAATCTTATCGTTATCGACCCTGAAAAACATGTAAGCTTCCAACAAAGCAGCCTTGCGTTCTCTCTGTAATTCAGGCTGCGACTTGAGAATAGCAAAATCAAACGGAGCAATAAGGTCCTCATGCTGCCAGGGCTTTCCCCGTTGAAATTCGTACTTGAATTTCCCTTCACGGGGGAACAAGGCGAGTAAAATCACCAGCGTAAGCAGGAATAATAAGTACTTATTGACCTGGTAATAATTGCGCCATTGCCTCTTGGAAATATTAAACTTCATTTGGATAAGAATAGAGCATACGAATATATGAATTTTTGTTTTCAAACAACCAATTACTATCTTTGACTACTTAATGCATGCACAATCGACCCGGATTTCCTGGTCGACAGCACAAATAGCCTCTTATCTAAATGATTATGAACGCAATATGCCCTTTATCGCAAGTCCCGGTACGATTTGAACCATCGGACAGAAGTGAAATGGTGACCCAGATTTTATTTGGCGAAACTTTCAGTATACTCGAAGAAAGAGGGAATTGGTTGCTGGTCCGGCTGCATCTTGATAATTATGAAGGCTGGATCGACCGCAAACAATCGATGGCTGTTACCAATGAATTTATTGAAAAGATAAAGAACAGTATCAACCATATTGTTCATGATAAAACCGCCGCATGCTACTGCAAAAACAACAGCACTTTTGTTTTGCTGGGCAAAGGTTGTCATTTACCATTATTAGCCAATAACACGTTTCATCTTGGAGAACATGCCTATACCACAATAACCAAAGGCAAAGCCATTCCTAAAAAATTTAAAGCCTCGAAGATAGCTGCCTCAGCCATGGATTACCTAAATACGCCTTATTTATGGGGTGGTCGCAGTATCATGGGGATTGACTGTTCCGGACTTGTGCAGGTTGTTTATCATTCCTGCGGATTAGATTTACCGCGTGATGCAGCTCAACAGTCGTTAGAAGGTGAAACTATTGATTTTGTTGACGAAGTACTTCCCGGTGACCTAGCATTTTTCGATAATCCAGCCGGAGAAATAATTCATGTGGGCATCATTGTCGGTCCGGGTAAAATATTGCATGCATCAGGCCAGGTGAAAATCGACAATATTGATCACAATGGTATTTTCAGCGATGATCAGGGAATTTACACGCATAGCCTTAGAATTATAAAGAGATTTAGATAGAGAATTTTGTCATATGTGCGAGTCTGATTTCGCGAAATATATTCCAAAGGACTTGCCCAAATTATAGGGATTAACGAAAAAATGAATCGATTTCTCATTTCAATGGTTTCAGCATATTAATAACTTGTTGAAGATCGCCATCCGTTTTAGCAGGTTTAATTCCTAGCAAATAAGCCAGCAGAGGATAGATGTGAATATTCTGAAAAGCAGGCTGAATATAATTCTGCTTGAAAGCCGGTCCTGCAGCATAAAAAATGGCATGAATATCAGTGTCGTGAATATCATAGCCATGCGTTCCTCCGGTAAATTCCTTCTTCGGTCGGTTAATGGTCACACTCCATGCTGAATCGGCAACCACTATAACAGTACCTTCTCTTTGATTTGTTCCGTAATTGAGGTATTTGGGAACTTCATCAGGCCTCCAGACTTTAATACCGGTGACTTTTTTAAGGGCATAATAAGCGGAATCAGTCCATGTTTTATCAGCATATAGGTTAAAATTAGGATTTCCGCCTTCTATCCACACCGGCCAGGATTCAGGAATATAATCCCGAAGTGCAACATTGCGATCGGATGATATTGCTCCCATTCCGTGATCAGAAACAACAATAAAGTTAATATTTTCTCCATCAGGCAAGAGCCTGATGCGATCATATAAAATCCCTGTCATGCTGTCAATTTCATGAACCATTTTCAGGGTACGGGGATCATCGGGTCCATATTCATGACCAACTCCGTCGGGTTCCTGGTAATAGGCCATTACCAGGCGCGGACGAACTTTCGGAGGCAGGCTCAACCATTTGATAATAGTATCTATCCGGCTAATAAATGGAATACTCTCATCGTACGGTTTCCAGTAATCCGGATGCCGGCCTTTTATTGCCACATCACTGCCAACCCAATAAAATGAAGCCGTACGAACGCCCTGTTGAGCAGCTGAAATCCAAATGGGTTCCCCTCCATAAAAGTTAGGATCGAATCGGGCTTCTTTATTCCCGATTGAAAAGGATTTCCCCAATGTACTGTCATAAAAACAATTATTAACCAGGCCATTGTGATCAGGCACAAGCCCCGTGGCAATAGTATAATGGTTTGGGAAGGTTTTTGAGGGGAAGGATGGAATCAATGAAACAGCTTTTACGCCTTCCCTGGCGATTCGGTTGAGTGAAGGTGTAGCTGTCTTGTTTGGATAATCCCAACGAAAACCATCTATCGAAAGTACTACCGTTGTTTGGCCTTTCGTTCCCTGGGCATACAAAATGCTGCAATAACCAACTGTAACAGAGTTGATACTAAAAAGTATCAACCATTTTTTTATTCGCTTCATGAATAATGATTTTTAATTTAAACATGCAAAAGAAAGGAAATAGTGCTCACAAATTTCCATTATAATCATTTCATAAAGGTATCGATAAATCAAACAATCAATTTGGCTTTTACCTTTCATTAACCATTTACTAAAGCAGAATTTTGCCTATTATTTGCAAAATAGTTTATTCACATATAACGGGTAATCTGTAATCATTATCCCCAAATGCATTTTTGAAAGGAAATCCTTGTAATAATCAGGATAATAGTGTTTTGAATTGTTATAAATGCCCTCGCTCATATCGGTCATAACCAAAACCTTCTTATTGTAAATCTCACTTATAAGATCTATAGGTGTTTCTTTGCTCACATAAGCGATTAATTGCTGGTTGGGAATTTGAAGCTTGAGTATGGCTTCCCAATCCGCCTTATTTACGACCAGCGCCGAAATCATGATCTTGTCTGTAGTTTCCTTAACTAATTTTGTATTGTTCTGGTTGAATGTAAGTAAAATACATTTTGATTCCATCTTCATTTCCGAAACCATCTTGATAACTTTTTGATAAATCTTACCTTTAACATCCAGCATCAGAATAATATTTTTATCCTGAAAATGCATTAGAACATCTGAAAATAATGGGATCTTTTCAGATGTCATTTTGCCACTCCTGTCCTTAAGAAAAAGGGAACCGAGGTAATTGTCAGTAAGAAATGAAACTTTTCCACTCCCGTTAGTTGTTCTGTCAATTGTTGAATCATGCATTATATAAAGGCTTCCTGATGCACTTTCCCTTATATCGAATTCTATTCCGATGGGTTTCTGACAAGCATTGTTAAACGTGAAGTCAAACATACTAAAACTGTTTTCTGGCAGGCTGGAATCATATCCACCACGATGTCCGACCAACAAAGGACTTCCAGATTTTGCAGGATTGAATTGTTGTAAATTATTCACAACCGACTGACTGCTAGCCAATAATGCAGTAACAGCTAATAAGAAAAGAAAAATAGTTTTCTGCATGTTCCTTTATTAAAGTACTTGTTTGATTATAAGCAGATTAGCCAAAATTATAAAAAAAAAAGCACCTGAAATGATCCAGATGCTTTTTAAAACTTAACAGAAGATTAGAAAATGTAACGGATTCCAAACTGAGCCTGCCATACATTATCAATGTTAATACTCTTAACAAAAGAATCTTTGATAAGAATGGTAGATTTTACATTATCTACTGTAATAACCTGTGTAGCAAGTTTGTAAGATGGAAGTCCGTATGCATCAACTGAAGCAACAGTTAACGGAGATGTGGTTGTACTTACGTAGCCAACTCCCCATTTATTGTTCAGCAAGTTGCCGGCATTAAGGATATCAAACCTGAACTGCAGTGTATTTTTCTTCTGATTTTGACCGAATTTCATGTAAACTTCCTGTACCACGGAGAAGTTAAAGCGGGTGAGCCATGGGTAGAAGCCACCATTGCGTTCAGCATATCCGCCACGACGGGTTTTCAGGTATGGATTATTATCAATATAAACGTCGTAAGCTGCCTGCTGCTGCTCAGGTGTAAAGGTCTGGGCTGTAGCACCGGAACCTACTGTGAGCGTAGCAAACTTCATATCCGAACCTTTGTTGGGAACAAAGATAACGTCATTGTTTTGTCCGTCACCGTTCAGGTCATTACCATAGGTGTAAGATACTTTTCCTCCGCTGTTCGAAACCATACCTAATGAAAGAATAGTTGCACCACCTGTTTTGTCACCATAATCAATACGGTAATTAAGCATACCGATTATCCGGTGCCTTACATCATTGTCAGCATAGGAAAGAATAAGATGATTCTGGCCATCAGCAGTCGCCATGTTTGCTTGTACCGTACTTCCAACCGATTGGATATCCTTGGCTACACCGTATGTATAAGCAATAAATCCACCAAACCCTTTGTTGGTAGTTTTTTCAAGTTTTCCAGTTAAAGTATACGCACTACCTTCTGTGGTATTTTTCAAAACAAACACATTAGTAGTTTGAGCGTTAATGAATCTGGCTTTTGTTGCTGCACTACCTGTAAGAGGAAGCGATCCCGGGAATCTGTAACGATCATCTGGCCCTGCAAAAACACCATTTGCTTTATTTAAATTAGCATCAATGTATCTCAAACCTTGAATTGTTTTGTTGTAGATACCTTCAGCTGTTACAACAAGACCCCAGGGAAGTTTATAGTCAACAGCTAAATCTGTTTTCCAGATGGTTGGATACTTCAGATTATTATCAGTTGCATTTACTACATAAGCAGGTAATTTGCTGAGGTCTTCATCCTGAGGATTTTCAGGTAAAAATTCACTAGGGTTAGTCCTGAATGGGTAAGCTGTTGTGTTTGAATAACTCATTAAGCCTGTGTTAACACCATTGTTTCCTAACTGGTTTGATACTAAAACCTGTGGGATACGCGATACAAAGTAACCCGATCCGCCACGAATCTGCAAAGATTTGTCAGCAAATACATCATAGTTAAAACCAAATCTTGGAGAAACTAAGAGACGGGTTTTGGGAAAAACACCAGTACTGATTTTATAAGGCTGATTGTTCTCATCAATATAAGTCAAACCTGCAACAACCGGGTTGTTAAAGTCAGTTGCTGTTGAATTATTATAATCAAATACGTCGAACCTGAATCCGCCAACAACTGTAAGTTTATCAGTTGGTTTATATTCATCCTGTATGTAAGCGCTGTATGTGGAAACATTCAACACCTGCAATGGATCTGCTCCATTTGGAAGTCGCGAGTAACGCAGGTTATACCTGTTTACCGGAACAGGTGAAACAGGATTCGTTGGATTATTAATAAAATCAAGAGCTGCGGTCTTAAAATCGGCTATTGAATTGTAAACATAAACTCCATTCGATGAAGGGTAGAATACGTTATTTGATTTGTAATACTCGTACGAAACCCCACCTGTAAATGTTTGTTTACCCATATAATAGGTCAGGTTATCCGTAAAATTCAGGGTTGAGTAATTGAGCGCATTGGATGGGGTAAACGGATCAAAACCTATTGAAGTATAGGTTTTGCCATCTTTCAGAATATCAATGGTCGGAAACATATCCGTCATGTAATTCCGGTCCTCAATCTGTTTATTGTAAGTAGCAATAAAATTGTTTGAAAACTTGGTGCTTACATTCGAGCTAAGCTCAACCGCTAACGAACGTGTATTATCCTGGATATTGTAGCCGGTATTTTGCGGAGAAATAGCATCAGCAAGGTTTGTACGATTTCCATTTCCAGCTGTATTACTGCTGCTGCTGTTGCTGATGATCTGGCCGGATTCTGAATTGTGATGTGAATAACGGACCGAAAGCTTGTGGATTTTACTAATGTTATAGTCTAACCTGATAAGGAATTTTTGACTGGTTACTTCGTTATTAAAACCATCAAGAGCGCCCAGATCACGGCCAAAGTTTTCTTTCATAAATGAACTCAGGTCTTCCATGTCAGCTAGTGTAGTACGTGCAACGTTGCCTGTTTGAGCAGGATCTCCATTATTTAACGACCAATCCAAAGCTGGTTTGCTGCTTGTAAATTTCTCTGCATTTAAGAAGAAGAAAAGTTTATTTTTAATGATTGGGCCCCCAATACTTAATCCGGCGGTTTTTTCATCGATTTTAACAGGCGGAATTTTTTGGCCGTCAGCTTTTGTACCAGCAATGGCATCATTGCGGAAAATATAATAACCTGTTCCATGGAACTCGTTAGTACCCGATTTAGTTACAGCATTGATACTGGCACCTGAAAATCCGGATTGGCGGACATCAAATGGTGCAACGTTGAGCTGTAATTCTTCAAGAGCATCAATTGAAACGGCAGTAGTTCCGGTACGTCCGCCTGCCTGTGCTGATGAGCCTAATCCGAAACCATTGTTAAATACTGATCCGTCGATAGTGAATGTATTAAAACGTGAATCCTGTCCGGCAAAAGAACTTCCGTTGCCAAACGGATTGTATTTAATAATATCATTTACTGTACGCCCAATGGTTGGTGTCATGAAAATTTTGTTCGAATTATAGGATGTGGCCGCACCTGTACGATTGGCGTTAAAAACATCACTACGGTTCGAAACAACTTCGACACCAGTTAACTCCGAACTGGCCTCGACAAGTTTAACGTTCAGGTTGGATGTAACACCAAGAGCCATGGTTAAATTGTCCAATACTTCATCTTTATAGCCTACAAAAGTAACGGTAACCTTGTATGGACCTCCAACACGCATGTTGTTGATAGTATAATGGCCTTCTGTATTTGTAAGGGTAGCATACTGAGTTCCTGATGGTGTGTGAATGGCAACAACTGTTGCACCAGGAAGAGTTTCACCCTTAGAGTCTGATACTGTTCCGCTCAGACTGGATGTTGTAACCTGCCCAATAGCAAAAGTTACGGTCATTAAAAAGGTAGCCAGCAGCAGAAACTGCTTATGGAACCTCATAAAAAATTTGCTTGTTTTTTTCATGGTTTGTTGATTTGGTTAACAGATTGGTTATTTGGTTGTATAAAATGTTTTATTACTCAATCGTTGATCGTGCTATTTGATCATCATAAAATAGCTTTTTGTAAACTTCGGCAAAAGTAGTTTTAAGCATTGAATCCATCAACACAATGATGTTAAGAAAATATTATTTCGAAAATTCAAATGTGGTAAGCAAATGTACCAAAATAAAGTTCTAACTTTTTCAGGAAGTTATCAACATTTTTGCACCTATTGTTGAAAACCCCTATTACAGAAATAGTTTTTAAATGGTTGATTTCATGTATATTACTCCAGCAAATAGCACACAAATTCGCTTTTGATTTGATAATTGATGCAAAATGACATCCATACAACAAATTGTGCAGGAAAAAATTTTCCGGAACAATTATACCTTTTAATAAAAGGAGAAGACGTCTGCAATCAAAAAGTTATATGTATCACAAGTTAGTTCGGGAAATAAATAATCCTCATACTTGAGTTGCAGCCGACGCACTTGCCAGTTCCTGGCTCCTGCTTTTAAGCCTGTAACTTATCAGCATTACGGACAAAGCTATAACAGATATGACCAGGAAACTCCGCGAATAGCCATCCAGCTTCGATGATACAGATGCTACAATTATCCCGATCAGCGTTGCTCCCGTCATTTGACCGGTGCTGGTAAACAAAGTTATAATACCTTGACCTAAAGCCCGTTCCGAAGCCAGCACTTCATTCAGCATAATATACCGCAAGGCTGAACCCTGCAACATAGCTGATCCAAGTCCCATAAAGATACCTGCAGTATAAAAATTGACCTTAGATGCAGCATTAAAATAGAAAAACAGTAACCCGGTTGCAGCAATCAAAAGTCCTGTCATTACTATTGCACGGGAACCAATTTTGTCAATCAGCCTGCCTGCTATTGGCGAGCCCACAGCTATAGCCAATACGAATGGAATAAGCATGAAACTGGCTTTCGAAGTGGATACGCCAAAGACATTTACAGCCATTTCAGGAACAAAGATGGTTACCGCCTGGATTATTCCTGTTCCAAAAGCAATCAGCCCGACAATACGGATTTGTTTTATATCGAAAAGTTCAATTTTTACTACCGGCGAAGGTGACCGTTTCTCAAGAAAAACAAAAATGGGTAGGGTGATAAGTGTTATCAGCAAGAAAGGGAAAACATCTATTGATAAAATGCCTTGTATTCCTTTAGAAGCATCAATATTGTTAATACCATATGCAAAAGAGGACAGCAGGATGGCTATAAAAACCATACCGGTCCAGTCGAAATGGGGTTTCAGATCACTCCTTTTAGTTGGAAGTAACCGCCACGAAAAAAATATAACAACTGCAGCGATAGGCAGGTTAATAAGAAACAGCGCATTCCATTTAAACCACAGCAACAATACGCCGGCAATTACTGGTCCGATTATAAAAGCAATCCCAAAAACTGCACCAATCATCCCAAGTGTTCGTCCGCGTTTCTCGGGCGGGTAAATGTCGCCGATAACAGCCGAGGCCACCGGGAAAATTCCGCTGGCCCCAAATCCCTGTACAGCCCTGCCAATAAGCAGTAGTGTAATATCATCCGATAAAGAAACTATCGCAGATCCCAATGCAAATATGGCCACCGATAAAATGTAAATATTACGGCGACCGAACAGATCCGATAACTTTGACAGGAAAGTGACTCCTACCAGGTTGAACAGAACATAAATACTAAATATCCAGCTAAGCAGGCGGTGGTCAACTTTTATAGTTTGTTCAATTGCCGGAATAGCTGGCCCCACGATAGATATATCGAGAGCTCCCATTAGTACGCCGGTAAAAAGCAAGGCCAGGATTTTTCCGTTACGGTGTTGTTGCATAGTCTTTAGAAATGGATGAATCGTTCATGGTTAATAGAAAATAGTTATTGGAAAATAGAAAATGGTTAATCTTAA
>Ga0315270_10001417_pt1 | contig 12721 bp, 9 predicted proteins | sample C1_bottom_MG_FD_204932 | JGI IMG/M metagenome (GOLD analysis project Ga0315270, IMG submission 204932) | Sediment microbial communities from Yellowstone Lake, YNP, Wyoming, USA - C1_bottom | ecosystem: Environmental > Aquatic > Freshwater > Lake > Sediment | place: USA: Wyoming | collected... | reverse complement strand
CAAAAGTGATAAAAGATTGAATGATGGTTCTATTGCGCAAAGATGGATCTTTTTCTATAAATGCTTCTGCCATAATATCGAGCGTGGATTTGATTCTTTTGGCAATTCTTGACGTTGATGAAAAATTCTTATGTTCCTCGAAAACTTCTTTAATGTCTTCATAGCGAACACCATTATCAATACCTCCGATTTCGACGGAACAAACTTTGCTAATTACATCAAAATGCGCAAGACGGGTATTTGCCAATCCAACAGATTGTGTAAAAAATTTATGTTTTTCTAGTGCCCGACAAAAGTCACGAAGTTTACTATGAACAGAATTTAATTTTTCACTGCTGGTCAGTGGGAGGCCTTGTTGGAGGCGCTGAAAAAAGATTTTTAATTCTTCTTCATTTGAATTTTCAATTGCATCATATTCAATTTCAAAATCATCAAATGCATCACTATATTTTGTTTTAAGATCTTTATAATATGGACCGCCAAAAATATCAGTAGATTCTGTGTTTAGTGGAAGTTCATTTGAAAAAAATTCATATATTGCTACGAGGCGCTGCTGGCCATCTAGAACCTCAAATTCATCCTCATCTTTTTGAATGAAATAGAATTTCGGGAGTTTCCATCCCTTGAGAATGCTATCAATAAGTAATTGTTTGCGAGATAGATCCCAGACTTCACCTCTTTGCCACTCGGGTATCTCGTAGCGATTTCTTCGTTTGAAGATTTTGTCTAAAGCTCGTTTGTTTGATATCATTTTCACGAAAAACTCCTAGTAAGTTCGGATTAGTTGGGAATTTAGGCGTATCTCGCGACCAACGGCCAATGTTGCCCTCGTGGGGATAGTGATGAGGAAACACCGCTGCTGGAATTCGGTGCTCATGCTCCCATTATGCCGGTTTGATCCACGTCACAACCGGGCGAACGGGCCTGAATTGGCCTCTCAACGGTGGTTGTGGGGTGAGTGAAAAGGACTTTTTTAGCCGGTGATGAACGGTGATGGACGGTGATAAAGCAGGGCAGGTCCCCGCATGGGCCCGCCTTCGGCGGCTTCCGGCGGGGCCGGAAGTCACCCAGGGGCACCGCCGCCGCGCTTTCAAGGGGCGCGACGACGGCACCCCTGGGTGGAGCCCATGCTGCGTAATGCCAGAGCCCCAATCACTGTGAATCGCCGTTCATCAGCGGCTGAATGTTTTTGCTTTTTCAATCCGTGTCCATCCGTGTTGATCCGTGGCTCAAACGGCCCATCGCCCCGCGTGGATCGGCCCTAGGGGGAGCCCATGCTGCGTGCGGCCAGGCCCCAATCACCGTGAATCACCGTTCATCACCGGCTGAATGCTTTTGCCTTTCGATCCGTGCTCACCAGCGGCTGAAGGCTTTTTATTTCTGTGGCCAGCCATAGATCTGGGAAAGGGCGCCGGTCGCGCATTCATCCATGAACCGGTCGGGTGATCCGCTCACGAGAGTGAAGCCTGTGGCGATCCGGTAGTGGGATCCCGCTGCGACCAGCTGCTTGGACTTCGCATCGAACAATTCGATGGAGATGCGGAGCTTGTCGCCCTTGCCGGACCAGGCAGTGGCGTTGTCCTCCCACTCCGTGATGACGCATTTAAGGACGTAGTCGAAACCCAGCTTGCCGGCCTCGTCATAGCCTTGCACGAGGTTGGTGGACTCAGAGGTTGAGAGGGGGATGCCTTTCTCCATGAGCACCTCGCGGAGGGCGGCCACCATGCCCCGCCCGCTTCCGCTCGCTGCGGGCTGTCCCTGCTCCTGGCCATCGGCGACGGCAAGGATCAGGACCTTTCCCTGTTGATGGATCGTCTGACCCGCCACGACCCGGCCTTCAGGAACGGATCTCGGTACTGAGCAGCCTAGGACGAGCAGTGGAAGGGCAAGCAGCAGCCTTTTCATGGCGCCTCCGTGAGTAGGTAAGGACGTTCGGTGGCCTGAATGAACGGCACGGCCAAACAACGCACCAATGGGCGTGACGCCGGGGGGAGAGGGGTGGCGGGAATTTTCGTGCTCATGCTCCCACCGGGCCGGTTTGATCCACATCACAACCGGGCGAACGGGCCTGAATTGGCCTCTGAACGGTGGTCGTGGGGTGAGTGAAAGGACTTTTTTAGCCGGTGATGAACAGTGATGGACGGTGATAAAGCAGGGTAGGCCCCCGCATGGGCCCGCCTTCGGCGGCTTCCGGCGGGGCCGGAAGTCACCCAGGGGCACCGCCGCCGCGCTTTCAAAGGGCGCGGCGACGGTGCCCCTGGGTGGAGCCCATGCTGCGTGCCACCAGGGCCCAATCACTGTGAATCACTGTTCATCGGTGGCTGAATGCTTTTGCTTTTCGACCTATGTTCATCCGTGTCCATCAGTGGCACATGCGGCCCATCGCCCCGCGGATCGCCACCTTGGTGGAACCCATGCTGCCTACTGCCCGGGCCCAATCACCGCCCATCACCGGCTGAATGCTTTTGCTTTTTCAATCCGTGGCCGTCCGTGTTGATCCGTGGCTCAAACGGCCCATCACGCCGCAGGCCACCCCTGGGTGGAGCCCAGGCTGCGTGCTGCCAGGGCCCAATCACCGTCCATCACCGTTCATCACCGGCTAATTGCTTTTGCTTTTCGATCCGCATCCGTCCGTTTCATCCGTGGCTCAAACCCTCCTTCTTACCCCGGTCCACCCCTGGAATCGCACCGCTCGCCCCAGGCTGCTTCCAGTTCTCGGGGCTTCGGCGCAGGATGCTTCGCGGAGGTATCCCATGCGTTGCATCACCCTTGCCTTTCTCGTGGTCACGCCCGTGCTCTTTGCCCAGGCGCCGCCCCTCACGCTGCCCGAGGCCAGTCCCCGGGCCACGGTCAGCCAGAGGGTGGGGCTGACGGACATCGACGTCACCTACCATCGCCCGGCGGTGAACGGCCGCAAGGTCTGGGGCGGGCTGGTGCCCTACGGCCAGGTCTGGCGGGCTGGGGCCAACGAGAACACCGTCGTCACCTTCTCCAGCCCCGTCCGCGTGGGCGGGACGCCGCTGCCGGCCGGGCGCTACGGCCTCCACCTGCTGCCCACGGCCACGGCCTGGACCGTGATCTTCAGCAGCCAGTCCCACGGCTGGGGCAGCTACAGCTACGACCCCAAGGAGGACGTGGCGCGCGTGCAAGTGACGCCCGTGGCCGCCGAGCCCACCGAGCGCCTCGCCTACACCTTCGACGATCCCAGCGAGCAGGGGGTCACCCTGTCGCTGCGCTGGGAGAAGCTGCGGGTGCCCATTCCGGTGGCAGTGGATACCAAAGCCGTGGTGGTCCAGAGCCTGCGGGAGCAGTTGCGCGGCCTCCACCAGTTCTTCCCGGAGGCCTGGAGCGGCGCCGCGGGCTGGTGCGTCCGCAATGACGTGAACCTGGACGAAGCCATGACCTGGGTCGACCGCTCCCTCACCATGCGGGAATCCTTCACGGGCCTGCGCACCAAGGCCGCGCTGCTGGAGAAGAAGGGGGACGCCAAGGGCGCCGAGGCCCTGCGGGCCAAGGCCCTGGCGAAGGCCACCGAAGTGGAGGTCAACCAGCTGGGCTACGCGCTGCTGGGCCAGAAGAAGGTGGACGAGGCCCTCGCCCTCTTCCAGCGGAACGTGAAGGATCATCCCGACTCCTGGAACGCCTACGACAGCCTCGCCGAGGCCTATGCCCTCCAGGGCGACAAGGCCCAGGCCGCCGCGAACTACCGCAAGGCCCTCGACAGGGTGAAGCAGGAGGACCAGCGCACCCGCATCCAGGGCGAGCTCGACAAGCTCAAGTAGGTCGGGCGGACGGCATGGGCCACATCCCTCACCTGGAGGCGCCCGACCGCTTCCACTCAGCGCTGCTGGAATTTCTGGCTCGCTAGAAACCTGCGGCGGTCCCGGCGTTGGGCGGGGTGGCGGGCGTAGCGGGGGCCTTGGGCGGGGGGAGGATCATCTCTCCGGTCGATCGCATCAGGAGCGTGTACACCATGTTGGGCACCAGCCGGCCGTAGAGGGCCTGGCCGTGCATGGCTTTCACGCCGGCCTGCTTGGCAGACTCCTCGCTGTTGGCGACGTTCCAGAATTTTGACCAGAGATCCCGTTCGAAGGGGGTGGTGGCCGTCCGGCCCGCATAGAGGTCGGGGGGAACGCCGTTGCGGTCCAGGACGTAGCCGTCATCGGGCTTCACGCGGTTGGTGAAGATGCGCCGGAAGAGCAGCAGCGCCTTGCCTCGCAAGGGATCGGCCTCTTCCACGAAGTGGTCCTCGAACTTGATGATCAAGGTGTCCACGTAGACTTCATCCCCCTTGATCTCCAGCACCCGCTGGGCGCCCACCACGCCGCCCTGAGGGTCCAGCTCCGTGAACCGGAGTTTGTTGACGGTTTCGCCCGCGGCATCCTTGGTCTGGGAGATCACTTCCAGTTGGGCGCGGCGCTCGGTGTGTTCCAGCAATTTCAGGTAGGTCCTGAGCCGAAGGGTCTCCGCTTCCAGCTTGGCCACCTTGGCTTCCAGCTGCCGCCGGGGCGCCAGCACCAGCTGGTCCGCCAGATAGATGCCCGCCGCACCCGCGCCCACCACCACCACGGACCAGAGGAACAGGCGGATCGGAAAAGGCCGCCTGGGAGTTTTGGCTGGGGCCTGGTCGCTCATGGAACCCTCCGAGCGCGGATGTCTGCTCATCTACAGGATACGCGTGCGCCAAAGCGGCAGTCCCGACCGTACCGCTTGCCTCGCCCAACCCCGCCACCGTCCGCTTTCACGCGGCGCGGCTGGATTTCCTGAAGTAGCGGGGGATCCCGCCAGGGCGGCCAGGCTAAGAAAGCGTCAGGTTCAACAGCCTTGACAGTGGGTCATCTCTGCCTATGGTTGAACTCGCTTCATCAATCAAGGGTTGATCGAAAGCATCAAAACCATTATTGCCAGATCTTCCTGTCCCTGGATTTGCGCCGGGGAGGGTGGTCGGCTGCCCGGAGGAATCGCCATGTTTGGAGCCCTGATCCTTCCCCTGTTGATGGCGGTCCAGCCCGTGCCGCCCAGCCAGGACCGTCTCGCGGACGCGTCTTCCTACGTGTTCCGTGGGCGCATCCTCAAGCCCGGAGCGAGCACCATGCCCGAAGTGGCCGGGAACAAGGGCACCGCGGTGGTCCTGGTGGAGGAGGTCTACCATGCGTCGCCGGCCATGCCCGACATGCGCGGGAAGGAGATCACCGTGAACCTCGCGGCGGGCGCCTCCGCGCAGGAAGGCCTGTCCCACGTCTTCTTCACGAATGTGTGGCTCTACGGCAAGAGCCTCGCCGCCCGCGAAACCGGGCGCCTGTCGCCGGATGGCACTTCGCGGGAAACAGTCGCCGCCGCCTACGAGCACAAAGAGGAGCGCGCTCTGAAGGCCCGCATCCAACGGGCGGCCATGGTGGTGTCAGGACGCATCCTGAGCGTGGCGCCGCTGAAGCAGGAGCGTCATGGGGCGGAATCCGAGCACGACCCCATGTGGTGGACGGCGGTGCTCCAGGTGGAAGGCTTTGCGAAAGGACAGGGGCCACGGGAGCTGACACTCGCGTTCCCCAGCAGCGAGGACGAACTTTGGAGCGCCTCGCCGAAGTTCAAGGAAGGGCAGGAGGGCGTGTGGATCCTTCAGAAAGGCGCAGGTGAACGTGGGTCGAGCGTGTTCCCCGTGACCGGCTACACGGCGCTGGACCCGCGGGATGTCCAGCCCAAGGGAGCGTGGGAGCGCATCCGCAAACTCGCCTCCGGGCGCTAGATGCGCCCCCAGCCACGCTGAATCCGCGACCGGTTCACCCCCTTTCCGTCGATAGGAGCCATTCATGCGAATCCCGATCCCAACCTCCCGCCTTCTCACCGCCGCCGCGCTGGGCCTCGCCGCGGGCGCGGCCTACGGCCAGGTCACGGTCGTCAACATGATTCCGAACACGCTGAGCAACGAGGTGCAGCGCGACAGCGAACCCAGCGTGGCAGTGAACCCCGCCAATCCGCTGCGCATCGCCGCGTCCGCCTTCACGCCGGATCCGGGTGGCTCGGGAAGTGGCCCGATCTTCGTGTCTACGAACGGCGGCAACGCCTGGGTGCTCAACGTGGTGCTCCCAGGCGGAAACAAGACCGGCGATACCTCCATCCGCTTCGGGGGGAGTTCCGGTGTGCTGTACGCCGGCATCCTTCGCAGCGATGCTTCGCTTCGCATGAACATCCTCCGCAAGACGGACTTCACGACCGCGGGCCTGATGGATGTGCTGGTCACCCGCGACAGCGAGGACCAGCCCTGGGTCGAGGCCACGACCTCACACGGCGGCACTGGATCGGCGGTGGATCGCGTGTTCGTCGGCAACAACAATTTCGCCGTGGCCACGAGCCCGCGGCGCTCGGCGAGCGTGGACCGCTCGCAGGATGTGGCTACGGCGCCCGCGCCCGCGGGCCTCGCCACCGCCGCCATCGAGGCCAGGAGCACAGGCACCGCCAACCAGGACGGCCCGGCGATCCGCACCGCCCACCATCCTGACGGCACGGTCTACGCCGTCTTCTATGGTTGGACGGCTGCATCCGGCAGCACGAAGACCACCGACATCGTCGTCGTCAGGGACGACGCCTGGGGCGCGGGCGCGACACCGTTCAGCACCTTGACCGACGGTGGCGACGGCCTCGCCGGCGTGCGCGTCGTCACCGGCAGGACGGTGGTATTCAACCAGTTGCTGGGCAACCAGCGCACCGGCGGCCAATGCTCCATCGCCGTGGATCCGAACAACAGCGACCACGTCTACGTCGCCTGGTGCGATGGGACACCGACCTACACGCTGCACCTGCGCCGCTCCACGGATCGCGGCGTGACCTGGAGCGCCTCCGACCTGCGGACCATCAGTGGGGCGACCAACCCCGGGCTCGCCGTCACCACCGCCGGAACCGTCGGGCTGCTCTACCAGCAGCTCGTGAATCCCGGCACCGGCAACCGCTGGCAGACGCACCTGGAACGTTCGAGCACCGGGTTCACCACGGCCCCTTCGGATCTGACTCTCGCGAACGTCCCCGATAGCCTGGGGGGCTACGTCGGCCCGAATCCCATCGGCGACTACGCGAACCTGACGGTGGTGGGGAAGAACTTCTACGGTGCGTTTTCCGCCTTCAACACTGCGGATAACGCGAACTTCCCCAACGGAGTGACCTACCTGCGCAACGCCGATTTCACCACCCACCACTTGCTCGGAACGGATGGCACCACCGTGGTCGCCGATTCCATCGACCCCTTCTTCTTTAAGGTCCAGGAAGGCCCTTCACCGGCGGATGACTTCTACGTCCGCGACTGGACGGACGGTCCCGGCAGTGGCGACAATGGCGCCGAACCCTCCACTCACGCGGTCTTCTATCAAACGAGCGACGTGTGGAACCGGCGCGGGACCCTGCCCGGCACCTTCCCTTCGGACCAGCCGGAGAACGAGGACGCCGGCAATGGGATGGGGAACATCGGCGACAACTGGGCTTTCACCCGCATCCGGCGCAATGTGCTGCCGGTCTCGGGTTCCAAGACCGTTTTGACCCACTTCATGGTCTCCAAGCTGGGGGTGGGGAGCAGCTACGTGGACGGCAGCCTGGACCCGCACGTGTCCTTCATCGACCCGGATCCGAGCGTGACCTTCACGGCGGCGGATCTCGGCCCGGCCACGACCCCGGCGATGAAGTGGCATCTGAACGCCATCGCCTCCACGCACCTGTGCATGGCGGCGGAAATAGCTACACCGGGCGACCCTTTCGTGGCCCCGAGCCTGCTTGGCCGTGCACCCGGATGGCCGACCACGGATCTGGCCGTGATCTACGACAACAACAAGGCCCAGCGGAACCTGGGGCTTTCCACCACGCCCGCGCGGGGTGTCGGGATGGCGGATACCTTCTACGCCATCGCGCACAACGCGGCGACCTTCACGCGCACGATGGTCATCCGTTATCAGGTGGATCCGCTCGTCTGGCGAAGGCTGAAGGGAGCCCACCTGGAGCTCCCCGGCGGCCGTACGGATCAGCGCCTCCCGCTGCGTCCCGAGGGGGTGCTCCACCTGGCGAACATGGCGCCAGGCGAGAACCGCTGGATCGGCGTGAGCCTGCCCGCCACCGAAGGCAAGGAGGGCGAGTTGCTGCCCGTGACCTTCTTTGAGATGGTGGGCGGCCAGGCGGTCAATGGCTTTGCCATCGCCGCCAAGCCTTCGCCCATGGCAGAAGTCGTGAAAGGCGTGGCGGAAGCCCACCGCTCGATCTTCACCCGGGTGGCGGCCTTTGCGGATTCAGCCACGGCGAAGGCTGAGGCGGAGTCCGCAGAGACGCTCCTGAAGGAACAGGACGGCACGCGCGCCTACCTCGCTTTCGTAAAGACACACCTCAAATCCATGACCGCGGCCCTGAAGGCTGTTCCGATGAAGGAGGATCCCTTCGGCGTGGCGGTGGCGTTGAAGGCACTCGCCGCATCGCTGGGCACGGGGCGTGCGGAGGCCGTGGTGATGTCCCACAAGGCGTTGCTGAACAAGGAGGATGCGCACCTGACGCGCCTCCTCCTGCAGAAGGGTGATCCGGCGGACATCCTGCTCGTCGTGTGCTGGAACCGCGACCTCCTGCGACGCGCGCCGAAGCTGGCGCAATTGAAGACCACCAAGGCCTCCCTCGCGCGGATGGAGACCTTCATCGAAGGCGTGGGCGCTCGCAAGGTCGGTGCGAAAGACTATCCAGAGCTGTTGCATGGCCTTCGGCAGAGCTTCGAGGAAAGTGCCAAGGTCTTCAGGCGTGAGCTTCCCGGCCTGGCGGAGCGCATCCCTCCCGAAGCGCTGGACGATCCCACCATCCTTCAGAAAGCGCATCGCGCCTTCCTCCTTGAGCTCCAAAAGCTTGAACCTGCGCGACCCAAGCTCCCGCACTGAGGCCTCGGGAATGAACGGCATCCAGGCGCTGTGCCGCCTGGATGCCGAACCGTCCGGCCAAAGCCCGAATTTAACCTTTCCGGTGCATCATTCGAGGAAGGGCATGAGGCCTTTGAAGGAGATCCCATGAGCCGGAAGCAGTAGGATGCATCCTAGTCCCCACGCGGAGTTCTATGCGGCGCCTGATGCACAGGCTCGGTCCATCGGTGACGGCGGCATTGCTGCTGAGTTGGGCCTGTTCCCGCGCGCCCCGGCCTGTGCCCGAGCGTCCGGGCTCAAAAGCTTCGGCGGTCCGGACCCTCCCGCGGCTGGGCTACACGCTGCAGGCCGGGGCCTTCGCCAAGGCGGAGAACGCGGCGCGGTTCTCGGGGACGCTTCAGGCCCAGGGGTTGGAGGCCGCCTACTACGCCTCGGGCGATGGCCTCTACCGGGTGCGCTTCGGGGATTTCGCCACCAAGGAGAAGGCCCGGGCCAAGGGCGAGGCCCTGAAGGCCGCGGGTGTGATCGAGGCCTTCTGGGTGGTGGCACCGGACGGATCGGCGCCGGGGGCCGCGGGGGCGACCAGGCCGCGCCCGACCGAGGAGCGGGGCCTGCGGGCCAGCCTGGTGGATACCGTCAAGGGCTATGAGGGCGTGCCCTACCTCTTCGGCGGCACCACGGAGCGGGGTTTCGATTGCAGCGGCCTCACGGGGGCCGTCTACCGGCTGAACGGGCTCAAGCTACCGCGATCCTCCCAGGCCCAGTTCGAGGCCGGCAGCCCTGTGGATCTGGACAAGGCCCGGGCGGGGGACCTCCTCTTCTTCGCCACGGGGAGCAAGGGCCGGGTGAGCCATGTGGGGCTCTACCTGGGGCAGGGGACCTTCATCCACGCCCCCCGGCCCGGCCAGCGCATCCGCCAGGACGAGCTTTCGGACCGCTACTATCGGAAGACCTTTGTAGGGGCCCGGACCTACTTGTAGCGCAGGTACGAGGGTCTCCGTTGCGACCGGCTGTCGATTTTTTGAAAATAGAATCCAGAAACACCCTATACTGGGGGTTGCCCGTCTGTTGTGCGGGCAGAAAAAAGCATTGCCACCTCGCCTGGAAGGGACAATGCATCTGTATCCAGGACGAAAAAAAGCAGGTAGTCATCATGGCTCAAGGCACCGTCAAGTGGTTCAACGCCGAAAAGGGTTTCGGATTCATCACCCCCGATGACGGAGGTGCGGATCTGTTCGTTCACCACTCCGCCATCGAAACCACGGGTTTCCGTACCCTGGACGAGAATCAGCGCGTCAGCTTCCAGGTTGGTCAGGGCCAGAAGGGCCCCCAGGCTACCAACGTCAACAAGCTGTAGCCCTTACTGTTCAACTGCGAATCGGCCTCCTTCGGGAGGCCGGTTTTTTGAGTATCCCCCGCATCGCCCCCTCCGTCGCTGCGGGATGGTCCCGTTCAGCATATTTCCTTGGCCCGAAAGGCCTCCGACCGTATTCTGGTTCCTTGCGCAAGGAGGAGCCCATGGCTCACGAGGGTCACGAACACGGACCGGACTGCAACCACGATCACGACGATTCCTTCGAAATCGAAGTCGTTGAGCTTGAAGACGAGAATGGCGAGAAGGAAGAGTTCGCGATTCTGGAAGAGCTTGAGTTCGAGGGCCGCGACTTCGCCATCCTGGCGCCCCTGGCCGAGTTGCAGGCGCAGGAGGAAGGCACCGCGGATCCCGAAGAGGGACTGAGTCTGGAGATCTTCGAGGTGAAGGACGACATGTTCACCCCCCTGGAAGACGAGGAACTGGCCGAGCGCCTCATGAAGCACCTCGACGAGCAGGAAGCCAAGCTCAAGGCCGAGGAAGAGAAGGACTGAACGGCATCACCCATCATCCGCACGAAGGCCCCCGGTTGGGGGCCTTCGTGCGTAGGGGGAGAAGCCAGGTACCCTGGAGGCATGTTGTCTGACCCGATCCGTTTCGATGGCCGCATTCTCTTCCTGACGGAGGATCCGGAACGGATCCGCCGCCAGCTTGCGGGTGAAGACCTGGAGCCCTGCGACACCGGCCCCCTGCGCGACCAGATCAGCACGGACGAGATCACGCCGGCCTTCATCTGCTACCACTACGACGAGAAGCTGGGCGACTTCCCCTACCTGGGTCTGAAGTGCGGCGAGGCGTTTCCCGTGAAGGAAGGCATGGTGCGCTCAGGCGGCTTCGCGGTGAGCGTGGCTGGCAAGCGGCGGGGCAAGGGCAGCAGCCGCGAGGCCAGTCCCTACGCGGAACAATGCGCGGGCATCCGCCTGGTGATCGCGGAGAGCTTCGAGCGCATCTACCGCCAGAACGCCCAGAACCTGGGCCTGCTCACCAGCACCGATTTCGGCCTGATTCCGCGCCTGCGCCGCGGCGAGGCCATCCCCTTGGCGGAATTCACCGACGGGCTGGATCCCGTCACCGCCGAGATCGTGCGCCGGGGCGGCCTCTTCGCCTACAACGCCGCGCGGCTGAAGGGCGAGGTGACGCCACCGCTGCCGGCGCATGCGCCGCGGCCCATGACCTATGGCGAGAAGCTGCTGGCCCGCCACGCCGTGGTGGATGCGGCGGCGGGGCGGGTGGGGCTCCCCGCCGTGAAGTCCGGCGACGGCCTCTTCGTGAAGGCAGACTGGCGCTTCAGCCACGAGTACGTGACACCCATGGCGGCGAGCTTCCTGGAGAAGGCCCTGGGGCCGGATGTGGCGCTGCGCGACCCGGCGTCCATCCTGGCCTTCCGCGACCACCTCACCTTCCTGCACCACAGCATGAAGGCCGAGCACCGGGTCATGGGCCTGCTGGCGGTGGCCGAGGGCCTGAAGCCCGCCCAGGAGGCCTTCTGCGCGAAGCACGGCATTCGGCTGCACGGTGAGCTGGCCGATGGCTCCGGCAGCGAGGGCATCTGCCACGCCATCATGGCCGAACGCTACGCACTCCCAGGCCAGGTGGTGGTGGGCACGGATTCGCACACGCCCCACGCGGGGGCCCTGGGCTGCCTCGCGTTCGGCGTCGGCACCACGGACATCGCCAACGCCTGGGTGACGGGCGACGTGCGCGTGATGGTGCCGCCCACGCTGCGCGTGCGCCTGAACGGTCGGCTACGGCCCGGCGTGTCCGCCAAGGACCTGGTGCTGCACCTGCTGGCCCGGCCCCTCATCCGCGAGGGCGGGGCCCTCGGCCATGTCATCGAGTATCAGGGCGGGGGGCTGCTGGACCTGGATACGGACGAGCGGGCCACGCTCACGAACATGGCCGCGGAGATCGGCGGCTTCACGGGCCTCATCGCGCCGGATGTGGAGACCGTGCGCTTCGTGAAGGAGCGGCGGGGCGTGGACCTGGAACTCGAACCCTGGATGCGGGGCGACGAGGGCGCGGAGTACGCCCACACCCTCGACGTGGACTGCGCGACGTTGGGCCCCATGCTGGCTCGCCCCGGCGATCCGGGGAACGGCGTGGCCCTGGCCGATCTGTCGGAGGCCGTGCCCATCCACATCGCCTACCTGGGCAGCTGCACCGGCGGCAAGCGCGAGGACCTGCGCCGCGCCTACGAGGTGGTGCGGGTCGCCGCGGCCGAAGGGCGGCGCGTACCGGAGGGCGTGCAGTTCTTCGTGCAATGTGGCAGCGAGGACGTGCGCCGGTTCGCCCAGGAGCGGGGCTGGATCGCGGCCTTCGAGGCCGTGGGGGCCGTGGTGCTGGGGAGCTCCTGTGGGGCCTGCATCAATGCGGGGCCCGGAGTCTCCACTCGGCCCGACCAGGTGACCATCAGCGCCATCAACCGCAACTTCCCCGGCCGCAGCGGCCCGGGCCAGATGTGGCTGGCCAGCCCCGCCACCGT
>Ga0315270_10001416_pt1 | contig 12724 bp, 9 predicted proteins | sample C1_bottom_MG_FD_204932 | JGI IMG/M metagenome (GOLD analysis project Ga0315270, IMG submission 204932) | Sediment microbial communities from Yellowstone Lake, YNP, Wyoming, USA - C1_bottom | ecosystem: Environmental > Aquatic > Freshwater > Lake > Sediment | place: USA: Wyoming | collected... | reverse complement strand
AGATGTCGTGCACCGCTTTTTCCTGTTTCACCAACGCATCCCTGATCACACCCGGCCTGTCGTCAAACTCGAAAGCACCGGACATAAACGGACAGCCGCCGCTGGGCTGGTTGCTCCATTTAATCCAGTAACGCGACAGGGCATGAATGCGCTCCAGTCCGCGTTTATGCTGTAGCGCCCTGTCAAACACCTGGACTTTGAAATCCTCGGCGGTAAACAATATCACTTTTAACAGTAACTCATCGCGTGACGCAAAGTGGGCAAACACGCCTGACTTGCTCATCCCCACCTGCTTGGCCGTCTCGCCTATGGTCAAGCTGTCAAAGCCGCTCTCACGCACCATATGCATGGCGGCGTGCAAAATTTTCTCCCGTGTTTCAATTCCCTTATCCATTTGCGCAATATAGCACGACCGTGCTATTTTGTAACCATGATTGCATATCGGGTAACGGTTTGCTGACATTCACCGCGCAAGAATGGTAACCTTTCATCTTTGGCAACGCCGCAAATCTCTAAAGGAAAATTCATGCCTGCAATTCTCGATCAAACCGCGCTCGATCAACTTTTTAACGCTGCACGCACGCACAACGCCTGGCAACAACGCCCGGTCAGCGATGAGCTGCTCGCGCGTGTCTATGACTCGATGCGCATGGGCCCCACTTCGGCCAATTGCTCGCCAGCTCGCATCGTGTTTGTAAAATCAAAAGCGGCCAAAGAAAAACTCAAGCCGGCGCTAAGTGGCGGCAACCTGGCTAAAACCATGGCCGCACCGGTAACCGCCATCATCGGCTTTGACATGCATTTTTATGAAAAAATGCCACAACTGTTTCCGCACGATCTCACCGCGCGCAGCTGGTTTGACAAGGATGAGCAGACCGCCTTCAGTGCGGCCTTCCGCAATGGCACGCTGCAGGGTGGCTATTTGCTGCTGGCAGCGCGCGCTTACGGCCTGGATTGCGGTCCGATGTCGGGCTTTGATAACGCAATGGTCGACCAGCTGTTCTTTGCCGGCACCCATGTAAAATCAAACTTCCTCTGCAATCTGGGTTATGGCGATCCTGCCGGTATCTTCCCGCGCAGCCCGCGTCTGTCGTTTGATGAGGCGTGCAGCATTATTTAAGTCGCCTGAAGTTCAGGCCATGCCCGATACCTTTATCGATACACTGCACGATCATGCCGTGCGTGATCTGGCCTGGGTGATAGGCTCACCCGGGTTGCTGGATGGCTCGCATAACGCATACAGTGGCCATGTCGTTGATGACAGCTGGTGCAATGCGCAACTGCTATCCTGCGCCTCATGGCTCACGGCCCTGGATGAGCATCCTCTTCCCCTGCATGGCTTTATCAGGGCCCGTCCTACGCGCCGCCTTGGTCATTATTTTGAGACGCTGATTCAGTTTTTGCTCACTCACTTGCCGGATACCCAATTGCTGGCCACCAATTTGCAGGTTCAGGATGAACAACGCACACAGGGCGAGTATGATTTTTTGTTCCGCAGCAAGGGTAAGGTATATCACTGGGAAGCTGCGGTTAAATTTTATCTGCAAGTGGAGCCGCTGGCTGAACAACAGGCTTTCATAGGCCCCGGCACGCGTGACAGACTTGATCTCAAGCTCAACAAGGTGTTTAAACAGCAACTTCTGTTGAGCGATTCCCCAGCAGGGCAACAGACGCTCCCCCAAGGTTTTAAACCGGATGTAACACAGGCTTTTATCAAGGGTTATCTTTTTTATCACACCACAACAAATTGCAGACCGGCAGTTGCCGGAATATCTGCCGCACATTTGAGCGGATGGTGGATGCGCTATGGCGTGGATAAAATTCCGCAAACAACTGCGGATAGTCGCTGGGTATTACTGCCACGTCTTGGCTGGTTAGCCCCGGCATTAATCACTGACCCTGCACAGGTATTAGAACATGCTGTGCTCAACGAACGATTAGCAGAACATTTCAACTTGAGTATGGAAGCCGTGCTGGTATTTGAATTGATCAGCATACCTAAGGGCGGGTGGAAAGAGGTTTCAAGGGGGTTTGTAGTTTGCAGCAGTTGGCCTATCATAACGCCTTCCGAATCCAGCTGAGTAAACAAACTAATCATGAAGAAATCAATTAAAGCCGCATTGTTTTCTGCTCTGTTATTTCCGGGTACGGGCCATTTTTCGCTCAAACTATATATGCGTGGCATGATATTTTTTGTTCCGGCACTGCTGTGCTTGCTCTACCTTGGCAATAACTTTATGCAAGAGGTAAATACTCTGTCTGAACAAATTTCCCTGGGCAATGTTCCACTGGATCCGGATGCCATTGCAAACCTGATCAATAATCCAGCCTCCAGGGAAGCTCAATTCAAAATGCAAGTAGCCATATGGATTATGATTGTTTGCTGGATAGGCAGTGTAGTAGACGGCTTTCGCCTGGGTCTTAAAGCAGATAAAGAAGAAAAGAAATAAAACATGTATTGTCCAAAGTGCAGTTACAACAACCCTTTAAATAGCCGATACTGTAAAAATTGCGAGCTGGATTTAAATCCGCTATCAGTTGACACCACAATTTCCGAAAGTACCGAAGTTTTAATCTATGCCGGCTTCTGGGCAAGACTACTTGCGGCCTTTCTGGATCTGCTCATCATCGCCTGCGGAATTATTGTCTTGTTATTCGCGATAGGCGGATTAATTATCGTCAGTGGCAGAGATAATTTCGTGCACAACAATCATGTCATCTCGATATTCATTGCTGTTATCGCAGGCTTTACCCTGGCGTACTACATCTTCACGGTATCCGGTGAACAATGCGCAACGATAGGCAAACGCTGGATGGGTATTAAAGTGCTCGACATACACGGGCACAGGCTAAGCGCCAAACTGGCAATGTTGCGTCTTTCTGCACGCAGCATTTCCTACTTGTCATTATTAGTCGGCTTCCTGATGCAACCGTTTACCCCGCGCAAACAGGCTTTGCATGATTTGATAGCGCGAACCATTGTGGTCCGGGCAAATGGAAATTCAAACATCTCCTTCAAGGCAACTTTGCTGGTTTTATTTTTTGCGCTGATGGTCCCCGTGCTCGCGCTGTTTTCAACAGCTGGAGTACCGGCTTTTAAACAGTACATTCAGAGAGTTCAGCTGGAAAAGGGTATTCAGCTCGGGGAGAGGGCGGCCGCAGCAGTGGCCAAATTTTATCTTAACAATGGCAAAGTCCCCGCGCAAATGGGCGACGCCGACAAATACTTCGCCACCAACTCGCATATCTCTGCGCTAGACATCAATCAGCTGAATGGTGAGTTGACGCTAACCTTCAGTGATGCGGAGCGCATGGCTTTACGCAACAAACATCTGATCTATACACCCACTATCAGCCCCGACCATAACATTAGCTGGAAATGTCACAGCAATGACATTGAGCTACCGGTACTACCTGCTAACTGCAGGTGAGCCAATCACATACTTGTAAAAAACCGCTCACTCATTTCTTCCAGGCCTAATGTTTGCAGCATTTCTGCCAACCGCTCGGCTGCACGCTTTCTTGGCAGATCCTTGTAGGTCGCGACGATCAATTCATTTTTCATGGAATGCTCCCACCCTACCAGTTCCGTTACCGTCACCTGATAGCCATGTGCTTCCAGTTGCAGACAGCGCAACACATTGGTGACATGGCTGCCAAATTCTCGGGTATGAATTGGATGCCTCCATAGCTCGGCCAGTACATTTTTTTTCAGCTCGGTGGATTTGTTTTTTTTCAGCACCGCCGCCACTTCAGCCTGACAACAGGGCACCAGCACAATAAATCTGGCCTGTTTCTTCAACGCAAAGCGTATTGCATCATCCGTTGCGGTGTTACACGCATGCAGCGCGGTTACCACATCGATACGTTGGGGCAATTGGTCAGATTCAATTGAGTCTGCGACGGACAAATTCAAAAATGACATGCGGGGGAAACCCAGCCGCTCAGCCAATTCACGCGACTTGGTCACCAGATCTTCACGTGTTTCAATACCGAAGATATGGGACAAGTTATTTTGCGCTTTAAAAAACAAGTCATACAAAATAAATCCCAGATAGGATTTACCCGCCCCATGATCAACCAGCCTGATATCCGGATGATGCTGCTGAACCTCTTGCAATAGCGGCTCGATAAACTGGTACAGATGATAAATCTGTTTGAGCTTGCGCCGGCTATCCTGGTTCATCTTGCCATCGCGGGTAAGGATGTGCAGCTCTTTTAGCAGTTCGACGGATTGCTCGGGTTTGACTTCGTACATATTGATTTTTACACTGAAAAAATATTAGCCACAACGTTCACAGAGAACACAGAGGAAACCACCCAGCAACTCTGAGGTCTCTGTGGCTTGTTTGTTACTACTTAAAATTCCATTTCGCGGAAAACCATGCCTGCATTTTTAATGTGCAAATCATGGTAAGTATCGAGATAGGCAAAGGGCTTCTGATCAATTTCATAGGCATCATTCAAGGAACCACCCTTTTTCATTACTTCGCCCACTTTGCCGCGCAAAAATTCCAGATAACCCTTGGTTACCTTGGTCACCTCCTCCATATTGGTTGCAACGCCATGCCCTGGAATCACATATTGAGCACCAAGTGCTTCAAATGTTTTCCAGGTTTCCAGCCATGCTTTTGTATCGGTATCCTCAAACAGAGGGGGCATGCGCTGGTGGAAAGCCACATCACCCGAAATAACAAGTTTCTTGGCAGGGATCCATAATGTCAAGTCACCCGGACTGTGCGACGGCCCAAGATATAAAACTTCAAGCTTCCATGAACCCAGATTCAATTCATATTTATCTTCGGTAACTATATCGGGAATAACAAGCTCAGTCTTGAATGCCTTGTCACGTGCACGTCTGCGCATAGTTTGCAGAATGCCTTCGCCATGCTCCTCAATTATATGTGCAGCATCTTTATGTGCAATAATTTTGGCGCCCTGTTCTTTCCAATATTTCGACCCTAACATCGCATGCCCTTGGCTATTTTCCAGTACCACATATTTAACCGGCTGCGTGGTCAGTTTTTTTATTTCCTCATGCAATGATTGCGCAAGTAAATAATTGTCTCCCGAATTCATCACGACAACGCCATCATCGGTAATGACAAACGACAAGTTATTATTGTGGCCGGAATTTTCATAGGTCCCCGGGCCGGTTTCACCAATTGCCGACCATACACCGGGGATCACCTCCTTGGGCTTGCGGTAGAGAAAAGAATCCGGCGCCATATCATTATATTTAACCGGCAAGCCAGCCTGTTTCCATTTGTAAAATCCATCCGTATAATTCTTAACATTGGTATAACCAAGCCGTGTCAACGCATCTGCCGCCAGTGGGCTACGCTGGTTAAAATCATCATAAATCACGATGGGAGTATCTTTGGATAACACATAGGTTGAAATTTTAAACTCCAACTGTCCTCGCGGTATGTTGAAATAATTTTCTGCCCTGATATACCCACCCAACAAAGTAATCTCTTCAGGGTTACGAACATCAATAACGACCGTATTAGATTGCGGCTTAATTAACTTCCTGAATTCCTCTGTATTGATACCCCTGACTCGTTTGCTGACCTCATCGAGCAATTTTTTCGCGTCAGCGCTAAGTGCAGGCACCGCAATATCAGTTTTAAGTTGTGCAACTGTGGAAGCATTATTTTCCCCGGAAACTTTATCTCCAACGGCCATGGCCGAAACGCTCAGAGACAATAACCCCAAGAAAATTCCAACTCTGAATGAATATTGATAAAACATTGATGCACCTCTCTGATTTGTGTTTTCGTAAAAATAAAATAACCATTGCTGGGAAAACTGCCGTTTTAAACAGCTTTATGCTTTTTGCTTGATGGCTAGTACTGCCTGATTCCGCAAAGTGCGTAACATGGATAATTGTTTGGCCGTAATTTGAAATTTCCTGGATTCCAGCATATCTGCATATATAATACCAACAGCGATTTTGTTAACCACTATTGGCAATAATAAAAAATATTTTGAATTTATAGCCTTAGTATACCAATCAGGAATTTTGTTAATGATGTTGGGCGCAGCCACATCTTCGATAACGATATCCAGTCCCTTTTGAAGCGCCAAGTGAAACACATCAGCCTCAAATGCCAGTGAAAAACGAAAGCGGGGGAGAATTTCTGTAACCCCCTCCCCAAAACCAAAACGGGCCACCATCATATTCTGCTTCATATCCCGACTAAAGATGATAACGTGTTTAAAACCCAAACCCCGATAGATTGTTTCCAGCACCATTTGCAACACTTCATTCAGCTTATACTCTCCAACCAGTGTATTGGTCACATCCTGAATACCGTTACTAAGTATTGCTTCCGGATCAATATTAGCTTCAATTTCAGCTGCCAAAAGTGTTTTTGTATCCACCATCAGATCAACCGTATCCGCATCCCCAGTAGCCTCTGCCTTGCCCTGCACCGGTTTTTTTGCTTGCTTTGCGTCAATTGAATGATCCAGCCAGACTCGCAAATTTTTGATTGCAATACTTTTTGAGGTATCAAGACCCAAAACCTGTGAGCGTTGGGACAGGTCATGCAATCCATTTTCCAAAGCCGATGACAGCTTTTCTTCATCCGTATTCATCACCCCCGCAAAACGGGAGCGTATTTTATTCAAAGCCTCCTTCTTGCCCTTGGGGTCACTTACCGTGGCGATTGCGCATAACTCGCTGGCCATATTTACCGTCACGCAGATTCGTCCGATATCGGTAACTGGCGTGGCAATTTTCCCCTGTTGAATTTTTTCCATTCCGGAGATTAAACGATCCGGGAAATTCCAGGTCTTCGCAATACCAATACCGAGCTCATTGTATGAAACACCCAAGACCTTCATCGCAGCCTGATCTTCATCGAGCCCCTTGTCTTCCATTAACCTGCTTATTTCTTCACTCTCTTCAAAAAAGTAAAATTTAGAAATCATTTTCCCCAGGTTCAAGTACATCGCACAGATCATGGTCTCTTCGGTATCCTGAGCACTCATGCCTTCGGAAAGCTGTACAGCCACCGTACCGGTAAAAAATGAAGAAATTACATCATCCTTCATTTCCTGTGCCTGGGATTTGTTTTGCAAAAAATCCATCAAAATAAGCGACATTGCAATGTTGCGTACGCTTTCAAACCCGAGTATGGAAACGGCCTTGGAAATGGTATTTATTTGACCGCCAAATTGTGAATATGAAACGGTGTTAACCAGTTTCAGCAATTTATTAGTTAGTGAAAAGTCCTGCAAAATGGCTTGCGCTAACTTGCTCGAGCCTTCGCTCTCTGATGAAACGACTTTGTTGATTTGATGGATGATGCCGGATAATGCCGGAAAGTCGCTTTTGCTGCGCATGCGCCGCAGCAAAAATCTCAGTGTGCTGGAAAAATCGGCATCGGGCGCATCTATATTAGTTTCCTTGGACGAATCCAGATAATTCAGCAATGCTTGACGCATTGCCAGGGCGCTGGGGAATCGTTCATCAGGTTTCTTGGCAATCGCCTTTAGAATAATCCACTCCAGCTTTTCATCAACTTTGAAATTTCGGGCGGAAGGCGCATCTGCCTTTTCATTCACATTGCGATTCAAAATCTGGAAGACGTTTCCACCTTCAACGACAGGTTTGCCGGTAACCATCTCATAAAGCATCACACCTGCCGAGAATAGATCTGAACGAAACTCGGCACCCTGAGAAGAAATAGTTTCCGGCGCCATGTATTGAGGCGTTCCCGTTATTTCCCCTGATGCATCAGGGTTCTGAGAAATAGTGCGCGCGATTCCAAAATCCATCACCAGATGTTGTCCAGCGGAAGAAACCATCACATTTGCAGGTTTAATATCAAGATGCATAATGCCTTGACCATGCGCGCTTGCAAGCGCATCAAGCACATCAGCCATTATTCGTGCTGCATTCGCCATGGTTAACGCACCAGAACGCTTAAGCAGCTGGGATACCGTTTCCCCGTCTATATACGCGTAAACCAGATAAGGCGCGCCCTCATCTGAGCCCAGATCATACAAAGGAATAATATTGGGATGCTGCAGATTGCTGACTGTTTTTGCTTCACGCAGCAACCTGTCATTTTGTGCAGGCGTACCGGCTCGCAAAGTTTTAATTGCGACCAAACGATCAAGACGCGGGTCACGCGCCATGTAAACAACACCCTGCGCACCGCGTCCTAGCTCTCTAACAACCTCAAATCGACCAATCATTTTTTCAGCCATAAACCGCCCAAATAGACTCAGAAAATAAGAATTTTAATAATACCAGCAACACCGACTCCCAGTAAGTTACAAAATAGCTAAGATATGTTGGAAGATGCTGTGATTAGGAGGAAAAAAATGTTATCGCATTTCGTCCTTTTTGCTTCGCTTGATACATGGCCGTATCTGCATTTTTGAGCAATACCCTCTCCTCACTACCGTGATCCGGATATATTGCAATACCAATACTTGTGGATATGGTCAAATTTTTGCCTGAGATCAAAAATGGCAAATCTATAGCGTTGCGTATTTTTTCGGCTATCATCAAAGCTGTTTGCTCTGTGTCTATCGACGGCAGCAATACAATAAACTCATCTCCGCCAATTCGAGCTGCAGTGTCTGTCTCTCTTAAGCAGGATCGAATTCGAATTGCAACTTCCCGCAACAGAAAATCCCCAATTTCGTGACCATGCTTGTCATTAATAAATTTAAACATATCCAAATCGAGAAACATAACTGCTAGACGAGATCGTTCTCTTTTACAAGTAGAAATTGCCTGTTGCAAGCGATCTGAAAGCAGCGATCTGTTAGGCAAGTCGGTTAGCATATCGAAATGCGCCATATGCTGTATACGCTGAGCAGCTGCCTTGCGTTCACTGATATCCCTGCCGGTTCCTGTATATCCGGTTACTTCACCCTGCGCGTTTTTTAACACCACTCCGTTGCATAAGAAAGGCACCAACGCACCATCATATCTGGCAAATTGAAGTTCAACTGTTGCAGAGCCATTTGCAAAAATCTCCTGAATACAATTTTCAGCTGCTGCTCTATCGTCCTTGTATACAAAATCAGATAAATGTCGATGAAGCAATTTTATAGCCGGCAACCCAAAGAATTTTTCAAAATTTGAATTCCACTGAATGAGTTCGCTCTTGGTATTGAACACATAAAGAATATCCGGATTAGCCTCCATAATTGCCTGCAATTCAGTCAATGCTATTGCAAGATCATCATTTAGCTTCTTCTTCTCCAGATTAACCTGGGCAACCTCATCTTTCTTCTCGCGCAACACAACAGTTGCCTCAGTTATTCTTGATTCCAGCATTTCACGATCTCGCAATAATTGCTTGCGCATCTCGTTGATACCCTCAGACAATTCATGCAATTCATATACACCACTGGCAGGATAAGTAACCTCTTCCAGCTCACCCCGACCAATTTTGCATATTGAACGATACATTTGCAGAATTGGATTAGAAATTCCTTTGGCTGCTCTTACCGCTACTAGAATAGTTATGCCAAAAATCAATAAAGTAGTCAAAAAACTTAATATAAATATTTTCTCTTTCTTTTTATTCAGACTTGCCTTGCTAATTTCGACCACCACCGATCCCAACTGGTTTTCAGGCTTTAACGAGGTTGTCAAACTATCCAGATTAATTTGAGTCGCAACAATAGGCTCATACAATCTCAGAATATCTTCATTCTGAAACAATGGAACAAATGTTGTCTTGGAATAATTGACAGGCTGTGTGTTTTTTATGCCAGCCTCCAATATCAGGCTGGGCTTGTCGTCAAATATTCTGATTGAAGCAACATCCTGAAATGACAATACAGTATCTACATTTTGCTTTAGTAATATCGCATTTCCTGAAAAAACCGGGTACTCGCACGATGAAGCAAGCTGTCGCGCCAACAATCTGGAACGTTCAATCAGGGTACGATCCATATCTGCAAAACGAGTTGTTATAAAGTAACTATCCAGCAAAAATGCCATCACAAGAACCGGCGCTAAAGTTACCCACAATGTTTGCCGCTCAATGCCGTATCGTTTCATGGTAAAGCTCCAATTTCATTGTGCAATTGAGTTGCGCTCCTGATATTTAATCCCAAAGAACGTGCCACCTGTTCATTGATTGCCACATCGTATTCTTTTGGTGCCTGTGCCGCAGACAAACGCCCCGTCACAGCAAATTCCTGGATAACATTGATCGATTGACGCGCAATTTGTTGCGGAGTACTAAACACCGCACACAAAGCACCCGCCTTTACATAAGCAGATGAAAATCCGATCAGCGGCAGCTTATTTCTGTACGTTGCAAGCAGGATGTTGCGAATTGTTGATGCGTTATAAATCTCATTGTCTGGTAACGCCAGTAACACTTCTGAACTTGACATTACTGATTGCAAATTGCTGTAAAGGTTTGATGAGGAAGCCGACACGCGTTCGTTCAATACCATTTTCCTTGACTCGGCCAGCATACGTAGCTTATTTATCTCTTTCGGCGGTGTCGAATACAGCACACCAATGGAGCGGGTCCTGGGTAACACTGCTGCAATCAAATCCAGTTGACGCTTGTAGGGCTGATCCAGATAGATGGCCGAGATTGTGGAAGTGGATGATTTTGCCTGAGCAGAAAAATCATCAAACAGCAAGTTAAAGCCATCTTTTGGAACGAGTACCGCAAGCATCGCGGCAGCTTTTGTACGCGCCACACTTAAAGAGGCTTTCATACCTACCGTGATTACGAGATCAGAAGCAGGCAATGGACTTTCAACACCCGTCACATTCACCGTGACATTTTTGCCCGCCAGCAAAACACCCAGCGCATCACTATACTCTTGATAGGCCCCGCCATTTTCACTCAGAACTACTGCTAATTTGAGTGGTTCTGCGCCGGCAAACATGCATACAAAAAACAAGAATACCCCCAAACAATGGAGGCCGGCCTTGATCGGGGAAAATTCAATATGACGCAACTATTTTCCCCTGTTAAAAATTATATATCGCGCTAATATATGCACGTCGATTAAAGTAAATATTTTTGGTTTCTGACGTTAGCGACAGTAACGTGTAATCGTCCTGAAAGGCGTTTTGTACGACCAACGAAATTTCACCATTACCCGGCTGAGTTGCCCGCCCGAAGGATCGGGAAATCCTGAAATCCACACGATTCATTGTCGTTTGAGGAGAAGGTTGGTCAGATCGCCCTATCAATTTCAACCAACCCTGATGATAATAACCTGCACTGACTTGCAGTCCATTGCCCAGTTGCTGGGCCAACAGGAAACTGCCACTGTAATCTGGTACTGATAAAGGGCATTCATCAATAACGGGCTGCAAATAAAATGGTATATAAGTCGGATCTGTAGCTGAGCCAGTTACTTCACAGCTTGCAAATTGCCGCGCAAAATTAATCGTGACATTACCGCTATCACTCCAGCGATATTTAACTGTACCTTCATAACCATGATAGTTAGCTGAATACAAATTGGCAAAGCTGAACGGCCAGGCCGGCCCTAATGCGGGATCCACATAAATAATATCGCTTACCAAATCGTTGTATACCCTTGCATCCAGGCTGATACCTGAAGAACCCATTTCACCGAGATAGCCAATTTCTCTGGAAATTGTTTTTTCCGGCCTTAAACCACCTTTTGAAACATAAAAAACGGCAATATTCGCATGCTCTTCAAAGATTGATGGCGTGCGATAAGCAACGGAAGCACCGGCACGCAAAGTATGCTGTGGCGTGACATGATAATTAAATGCCAGTCTGGGCGAGGTGTTTGTATGCCCCATGCCATCATCCTCCACCATTGCGCCCACATTGATCAACGCGGCTGGTGCAAGCCTCCATTCATCATGGGCAAATATTCGCGCCTGATTAAGCGTATAGGGAACAACCAGAATTCCCTTGTTATCGGCATAATCACTGCGCGCTCCCAAGCCCCAAACCAGCCGGTTGTGGTCACCCAATTGCACCGTGTGTTGCAGCTCAAGATCATGCCTGTCCAACATGGCCTGAGCCGGTACAATGCCACCCGCATTGGGTGAAAATAAAGCCTCATCCACAAGATTGCGACTGATATGAAAATAATTCAATTTCATCTCATCTGCGCTCTGGAGCTGATGTAACCAGGTAAGCTGCTGAAAACTCGAAGTCACTCTTTCATTTCTGAAAACATCGGTCGTTTTCGGATAAACACCCAAACCCCTGCGACTGTCACTCACGCCCAATTGAAAATCGAAACTATCAGCGCCTATGGGATGAAAGTTTGCACGCAGGTTTGCCTGATTGGTGAATTTTGCATCATTGAATATTGGTGTGCCGTAACCACTGTCTTCCCGGTGTGCCACTGTAAAACGATAATCCAGCGTTTCGCCCGCTTTGCCAAAATGTGCTGCGGCATCAGCCACACCTTCGCCGCCCTTGCTTAAAGAAAGGCTGGTGCCGTTCACACTGGCCGCATCCCTGGTAATAATATTGATAACCCCCTGCAAGGAATTGGCACCAAAGGAAGCAGCAGCGGGCCCACGAACAACTTCAATGCGTTCTATGTCATCAATGTTCAGCGGGATATCTTCCCAGTCCACCGTGCTTAGCGGGGGGAGATACACGCTGCGCCCGTCAATCAACACCTGCATGCGACGGGAGAATTCTTCCGTTGAACCGTGATAGCCGACAATCGGTGTATGTCCGTTTACATTACTAACATACATACCCGGCACCAACATGAA
>Ga0315270_10001414_pt1 | contig 12728 bp, 15 predicted proteins | sample C1_bottom_MG_FD_204932 | JGI IMG/M metagenome (GOLD analysis project Ga0315270, IMG submission 204932) | Sediment microbial communities from Yellowstone Lake, YNP, Wyoming, USA - C1_bottom | ecosystem: Environmental > Aquatic > Freshwater > Lake > Sediment | place: USA: Wyoming | collected... | reverse complement strand
TACCTTTCTCGGCACCGAATTTCTTTCCAATTGCTTTAGTCAACACACGTACTGCAGGTGCAATTTGATATTCCTCGTAATATTCACGTAGAAAATTTACGACTTCCCAATGGTTATCTGTCATATCCAAGCTTTCTGTTTTTGCGATATACGCAGCAACATCCTGGTTCCACTCGGCTAGATTCAGCAGGTAGCCTTCTTCGTCAGTTTCGTAGCTTTTACCGTTAACGTCTATGTGTGGCATTGTGATTCTCCTAATGTTTACTTTATTAAAGCCATGATTGGCAGTTATTGTTCCCAGCGACAAGATCGACAAAGCCGCCGTAATCAACTGGCGAAACTCCATCAATGATTCTATCAGCGAGACCACGCGCCTCAAGGTCAGGCATCAATACATGCACCTTGAGACGACTCATAACTTCGCGCACTTTTGATTCTAGTGCACTACCTTTGGTGGCCGCATATACTGCATCCTCAATAAGCAATATTGCACCTGATTCAGTTGTCCGTATGCACGACTCAAGTGATACATTACTCAATCCAGATTTATTTATGATGTGAAGCATTTACAATTACCTTTCAGCAAATTCTATGTACAACAGGCGCTGCATTAAAAACTCAGTACAACGTCCTGTTGACCCATAAGAGCACCCATTTCCTTGCTCGTTAACACTGTAACGTCAACCAACAAATCATCTTCTGTTAAACCTCTAGCATCCATTGATTCTTTTTCGACATACAACTTTTCAATGTCATATCCATCAAGAGCTCTGTAGGTCGTTGAGAAATTCTTAACCTCAATCCCCTTAGTCTGCTGACCTTTCTTGAGCTGATATACACCGTCGTCCAAAAACACTAGAGAAACATCCTGATCAAATGCTGCCGTAATTAATACCACCTCCAGAGATTCAAGTGCGTAGATCGTGCCATGTGGTGCCTTCCGATTTACAAACATAAACTTTTTGATATCACTCATCTTAAATCCTCTTAATCCCCAAATGTGACTAGACGATCAGTCAACGTCCCGGCTTCTACAAGTTGACCCAGACCTGAAATCCTGAATCCCGCAGCAAGATTCTCATCCCTGATACCACGACGCATTGCTGCAGCGACGCAAACCACCAGATCCACCCCATGCTCCTCAGCAAGTTTGCTCCATCTATTTACAATATGCCGATCATCCTGAGGCGGATCCGTTAGTTTTGTAGCGTTATTAACACCATCGTGGTAAAAGAAAACTCTCCAAACGGTATGACCTTTTGCTATCGCAGCCTTGCAAAACAAGTAAGCAGAATCACTCGCCTGATGCTGATACGGACCTTCGTTTACAACTATTCCAAATTTCATTCACTTTATTCCTATGAAGGCTTTTTTTGACAGATCAGAAACGAATATGCGTACTCTGATTTAAAGCTGCACGCGAACCTCTCCAATCATCAATTAGATACTTTGTGAACGGCAGTCCGGTTTTTTCGAAGAATTGTGGCCAGCCGATACGCTCGATCCAGTCAGATATACGCTCCCAGGGTTTACCGTCTTTCTTGTAAACATTAAGAATGTTCTTCACTACGACTCCAACTTCTGTCCAACGTGGAGGATTATTCGGCAATCCTGAGGCCACCATTTTCATAAATGTAGGCTTGCCACGTGCATTTGAATTTTTACCACCAACCCATATGGCTAGCTTGGAATACTCTGGATCATTAATTTGCATTGGCGGGCAGGGAGGATAACAAGCACCACAACACATGCACTTGCTTTCGTCGATCTCCAATGAAGGCTTGCCATTAACCATCGCAGGGCGTATCGCCGCTACTGGACAACGAGCAACTACAGCCGGACGCTCACATACGTTGGCAACCATATCGTGATTAATCTTAGGCGGCTTTGTGTGCTGAACTATGATCGCCAGATCAGCTTGACCACCACAGTTAATTTCACAACAAGAAGTTGAAAGATGCACACGGTTTGGCATTTCTTCCGCCTTGAAATCCGCAATCAGATCATCCATTAATGACTTAACAACACCAGAAGCATCTGTCCCTGGAATATCGCAGTGCAACCAACCCTGAGTATGAGCTATCATCGAGATTGAGTTACCTGTACCCCCTACTGGGAAACCGTTTTTCTCTAGCTCAGCTATAAGTGGATCGACTTGTTTAGCCGTTGAAACCATAAATTCGATATTTGATCTTATGGTAAAACGTACAAAGCCTTCTGCAAATTTATCGGCAATATCACACAGCTTACGGATCGTAAATACGTCCATCTGACGCTGCGTTCCAGCACGTACAGACCAAACCTCGTCACCCGTATGAGATGTGTGATGCAACACCCCTGGACGCGGCCTGTCATGGCATTTCCAATTTCCATAGTTTTTGATGAATTTTGGATGTAAAAATTGCTTGTTATCTGGAACGCCGCTCTCTACCGGGCGACGCAATGCTGTCTGTGCCTGTGCCATATTTTATGCCCCCATCCCTGCTTGTTTTTTTGCTTTAATTTTTGCCACTTCATCATCCCAGCCATCGGTACGAACATAAGGATTGGTACGTGGGTAGGCAACCATATTTGCATCTACGTCAATTTCCATAGCTTCCAGGAAATTAACCAAGCCTATACGCTCAATCATCTCACCTGTACGCTCATGTTCAAGCGCGTTTTCTGCAAAGAAGTCGATTATGCGCTGACCTAGATCCACCAACTTTTCCATGTCATCTTCGTTCTCAAGCTTCATAAAGGGTACAACGACCGTACCAAACAAGTCACCGATCTTCAATGTACGCTTACCACCAACCAGGATGCTCGCACCCTTGTCAGTTCCAGTCGCTAGCGCGCCCGACATTACGTTAATGCAATGCATGCAACGAACACAGTCCTTATTATCAATTTCAATTGCATGCGTATCATTTACTGCAACTGACGATATATCTTTACCCTTGCTAAGATTTTTGATTTGCTTCAATTGCAATGTTTTGGTTGGGCAACGTGCAACAATGTCGTTTACCAACTCATCCATACCGTGCTTTGCAAACCACTGTTTTGCCATTTTTTCATCGGTGCGAATATTATCGCGCCATGTACCAATAACAGCCATGTCAGCACGCTGAATTGAATTCATGCAGTCATTTGGGCAACCGGAGAATTTAAACTTGAACTTGTAAGGCAAAGATGGACGATGCATATCGTCAAGGAAATTGTTCAGCACTGTGCGGTGTGCAGTACCCTCATCGTAGCAAGAGTTCTCACAGCGAGCAGCACCTACACAAGACATCGAGGTACGCACAGCCGGACCAGCACCACCCAAGTCAAAGCCCAATTCATTAAGCTCGTCGAATGCCGGCTGTACATTTGCCGTTGTCGCGCCCTGGAACATAATATCGCCAGACTGACCATGGAAAGCGATCAAACCCGACCCATGCTTTTCCCAAATATCCGACATCTTACGCAGCGTATCTGTGTTGTAGTGCATTCCCGCCGGAGGCTGAATGCGCAAAGTATGAAACTCAGCAGCATCAGGGTAAACAGCCTCACCCTTGTCATTTTTTAACTCGGTAAAACGAGGAATAATTCCACCGCCGTACCCAAACACACCAACAGTACCACCCTTCCAGTACCCTTTTTTAGTCTTGTAGGACGTTTCTAGCTGACCCATCAGATCAACAGCCATATCATTTGTTTTTGCCAAACGCTTAATTCCAGTTACAAAACTGGGCCATGGGCCACTCTCGAGTTGATCGAGTTGCGGTGTATCATGCTGTTTTTTTGCCATGATGAATCCTTTCATTAAACAATTAATTTAGCCCAGACAAAATAGACTGGGGCACAGTTTATTTACAATTACAAAATTGGAAGCTTTGATCCAAATCAGGATTAAATCTAAGCTTTTAGCTCAGCCGCACAATCTACTATATCTTGCCGGATCATGCAAAGCCAAACGTGTTTAGCCTGTCTTCGAATCATACTTAATTTTTTGGCATATTAAATAACTCTAATGGGGGGGTGTATGAATCATCCTATGGTGTTACCCATCTCCCCCTTTGTGAGTTATCGGTTAATTTATATATTATAACGTCTTAAACGAACTATATAATATCTACTTACCATATACGACTGTGCCAATATTTTTCATCATTAACACAGCACTTCATCAAGGATAATATGTCGCAAATTGTTGAGATTAATAAGTTTAAAATACCACTGGGTGGTCAAGAAGTAGAGTTACAACAGATTGACCACGCTGCAGGTGGAATGAGTTTTTTACGTATTAGGATACGTGAAGCAAAACGTTTTACTATTTTCGACGTAGACCCTGTCACTGCAAAATTATGGGGGGAAGCAATGATTAAATGGTCATATGCGCAATCTACTACTACTACTACTAATAATAATGAGTAACGCCTCATTAAATAATTCCAATAATAAACCAGCTCAATATATGACTGATGTCGTATTTGACCTGGACGGATCTGTCCTCCCCAATAGCTACCCGTTTGCTATGTGGGAAGAAATAGTCATGTACTTGCCATGGTTGAATGAAGAAAAAAATGCTGGCATTCTTCCGCTTAAGGGTTCTATCAATGATAGTGTAACCCTGCTTTCTAAACGGACAAAATTGGTGTTACGTGTTTCTGAAGAGCGAGCATCAGATACCCTTTCATTAACAAACAAACATCTCAATATTGAGGGAAATTTGTTAATTGTTGGGTCAGGCAAAGAAAGACAATTTCAAGCTTCTCCTACCCTGCATACATATATGGTTGAAAGCAAATTAGATGAAGTTGCTTTTCTTGAAGATATGAAAACAAAATTGCAGTTATTAAATATTTCGTGCAATTTGATCTGTGACAAACATCGCAAGATCAGTGGTCTCAAACAAACACTCAGTGGTTTTGGCTTGGTATTGCACGATCTCAAACCACAGGCTTCTTTACAAATTCAGCGTACCGGTTTAGGCAATTTCCGCAACTATGGATGCGGAATATTTGTACCGTTTAAAGCAATTTCTGGGCTTGATTCGTAATTAAAATTCATAAAATTAAAATTTTTTTAACTGATAGGAGAAATAAATATGTCGTATGTTGTCGCTGGGAAAGAATTGGAAACAGATGCTGATGGTTACTTACTTGAAGCGGATTTTAGCGAAGAGGTTGTGAATGTAATTGCTGCTGCTGAAGGTATTGAACTCACACAGAAACATTGGGATGTCATCAACTATCTTCGTGACCAGTATCGTGAACACGGTCATACGCCCAATTTTCGCAATATGCTCAAAGGGGTGCAAGAATTTTGGCCCGAAGCAGACAGCAAGGGGTTATATGACTTATTTCCGATTGGCCCAGCCAAGCAAGGTTGCAAAGTAGGTGGATTGCCACAGCCCTTGGGTAAAGGCGGCTATTAAACCAACTGAACCACATTGGTTATGCTATCTGGAATTTTCCTTGGCGCCAGTTCATTGTTTGCAAATAGGATGATTTAGATGCGTTCCAAAATACGAGTAAAAAGCAACTGGTTCAAAGGTGATCGCAAAAAAACGCCGCAAGAAATTGCGGTCGCGCTTGCCTATACCATTTGGCGTATCAGCGACAATACCCTTAAAAATGTACGTAAGGCTGATTTTGACATTGCCATCGGGGACCAGTATTTTGCTTTTCTTTCAGAATTCCTGATTTTTCTGGTGCAAGTTGCTGACCGGATTGTCTACACGCAACTCAATGAACAAGACCGCTTTGACTTCACCAGCTCCATGGTGAATCGTGTTGCCGAACACCAGGCAGAAAATCAAAGTGAGTGGCTTGGAGGTGTAATTCGTGACTACAAGGACCGCTTTGTAGATCGTCTCAACCAACGAGCGGGAGAATATGCTGACTTCCATTACACCGGTGTTGAAACCTCTTTTTCTTTTGTGCTTTACCTCGGGCAATGCATGCGTGAAGTGATGGATGAAAAAGATAAAACCTGGGTTGTTGACCAGATCATGGCGATCGAAGTGCCCGAAGCGGTGAGCATGCTGGAAAAAGCCATGCAAGGTTTATTTGATGATGAAGCCAAACCTGCTAGCGTAACGCATTAACCGCTTATTCAACCCACCCCCAGCATGCACTCTCCATTTGATTTAGCCAACCCAGCTGCGTACCAGCGCTGGCGTGAGCTCAAACTTGCTCAAGCACCAGCTGCGCTTGCTGATATGATCATTGAAGTCAAAGATCCTTCCGCACTATCAACCAGCGAACATGCTGCATTATTAAACTTATGCCAGCGAAGCAATATGGCTATTTACGTCAGTCGCGAACACACGGCTAATAAGGATATTGCACGCAAGGTGGGCACTCAGTTTGGTCTGAAGAAACTCGATGCCAATTGGCTGGCGGGTGAAGACGGTATCTCGGAGATACAGGTTAGTAAAGGCAGTGATATAACCCGCCAGGCATACATTCCCTATACCGATCGCCCGATTAAATGGCATACCGACGGCTACTACAATCCGCCTGAACGACGCATCCACGGGATGTTGCTTCATTGTGTACACAGCGCCGCCTCTGGAGGTGAAAATCGTCTGATGGACCCTGAGATGGCCTATTTACAACTGCGAGATGAAAACCCAGAATTTATTTATGCTCTGAGTTTGCCAGATGCCATGATCATCCCTGAACGCACCGACGAAACCGGTGTGGCTCGTGCGGCCCAGGGTGGACCCGTCTTTTCTGTAAATGCAAATGGTCAGCTACACATGCGGTATACCGCCAGAACGCGCAGCATAGTCTGGAAGCAAGACTCGCTCACCCTTGCAGCGGTGGCTTTTCTTGAGCAAATGCTCGCCAAGGATTCTTCCTATATTTACACGGCACGACTAGAGTCCGGCATGGGCTTATTGAGTAATAATGTACTGCATGATCGCTCTGGATTTAGTGAAGATCCAAAATCCCCCCGCTTGTTGTATCGAGCACGTTACTATGACCGTATTGCCGGTAGTTAGCCTACGCTACTAAAAAATTCACAGTCAACTCTGTGTACTCTTTGCATTTAGGAGGTTAACACCAACCCCCAAACAACAATCACATTCATCATACTTACAAACACAGCCGAACTCCCGATATCCTTTGCACGCTTGGCAAGAGGGTGAGTGTCCAGAGAAGTGTGATCGATACACGCTTCAATAGCCGAATTAATCAATTCGGCTATTAATACCAGCAGCAGGCTCGCAATCATCATGGCCTTGCTGATATGCGACACAGGTAGCCAAAGGGTCAGGGGGATCAATATAACCGCAAGATAAATTTCCGTGCGGAAAGCATCTTCGTGTTGAAATGCTGCACGAAATCCAGCCATCGAATACCAGAATGCATTCACCAAACGCGTTAACCCGGTTTTACCTTTGTGTGGACTTTCCACCGTAATGCCCCTTAAAAACTATCAGATTAAATTTAAGACTTAAACCACCATTGAGGTGACTCGGCGATCACTTTAAATATTGCCGAATAACCATAACTTTTGGGGTGAAAGCCATCATTTTTTTTGCTCTCAGCAATATATTTTTGGTCTGAAATTAAATGCGAAAACACCTCGATATAGGGAATACTTAAAAGCTCGGCCTCCTGTGCATAGGCTGCTGAAATAGTTTGTATTCTGCTATTCAAATCTTCATCGCCCACCGGGGCCGGGCCGATCATGATAGTTTTATATTTGGCACGTGTTTGTTGCAAAATCTGGCTGACATTTTTTGATGATAATTCGTTTGTTACGCGAATTTTTCCATTTTCAAACATCATATCGTTCACCCCGCAACACAGCACTACACGTCCATCACAGGACTCGGGCAGGCGAATATTGCATTCTGCTTCGCAGCGTCGCAGGATATCCAAGCTGGTGTTACGTCGTACGCCGAGGTTATAGTAAGTCACCGCGATTTTATCCGTTCGGGCTGCAACGCATAAACGCCCAGTCCAGCCTAAATAGGTTTCATCGCCCGTGCCATTGACAAATGAGTCGCCAAGAAAACAAATGCGGATATCCTGAACTGACACGTATCTTTTGCCTTATTTCAATACTGCCAGCGCTGCATCGTAGTTAGGTTCTTGCTTGATTTCACTCACCAGTTCCGCATGTAATACATGGTCATTTTCATCCAGCACAATAACGGCCCTTGCTGTAACACCACTCAAGGGGGAGTCGGCAATTTTGACGCCATAGTTACGCATAAAATCGCGGCCACGCATCAACGACAAAGTGGTCACTTTTGTCAGCCCTTCGGCACCGCAGAAACGTGCCATTGCAAAAGGCAAGTCAGCAGAAATGACCAGAACGACGGTGTTTTCAAGCTTGTCTGCTTCGACATTAAATTTACGGGCAGAGGCTGCACACACGCCGGTATCCAGGCTGGGAACGATATTGAGTATTTTGCGTTTGCCTGCAAAGTCTTTCAGGGAAACGTCTTTCAAGTCTTTATCAACCAGCGTAAATGCGGGAACGGTTTGTCCTATTTTCGGAAAATCTCCGAATAAAGTGATCGGGTTTCCTCCCAGGGTAACTGAGGTTTTATCTGCTTTTTCTTTGGTCATGACAAACTCCTTTTATTGTGCGTTTATTTGGATACGGCATCTGCGTAAGACTCTATAGGAGGGCATGCACAGATTAAATTCTTGTCACCTCGCACGTTGTCAATGCGGCCCACACTGGGCCAAAACTTATTGTCGCGTACCCAGTGTAAAGGATAAACCGCCTTCTCTCTCGAGTAACTACGGTTCCAGCTATCGGCGATAACAGACTTTGCGGTATGGGGTGCATTTTTCAAGACGTTGTCCTGCTTATCAGTCTTACCCGAAATTATCTCATCAATCTCTTTGCGTATCGCAATCATTGCGGCACAAAAACGATCCAGTTCTTCTTTGGATTCACTCTCGGTGGGTTCCACCATCAAGGTATCTGCCACAGGGAAAGAAACGGTGGGCGCATGGTAGCCATAATCCATCAGGCGCTTGGCAATATCACCCACTTCCACACCGGCATCGCGCTTGAAATCGGCGCATGCCAAAATCATTTCATGTGCGCAGCGACCATTCTTTCCGCTATACAACGTGGGGTAATAATCTTTCAGAGATTCCTTGATGTAATTTGCATTCAATATCGCCATGCGAGTTGCCTCGGTAACGCCTGGTCCGCCCAGCATTTTGATATAGCCATAGGAGATCAGCAGAATAAGCGCACTGCCATAGGGTGCAGCCGATACCGCATGGATGCCTTTTTCGCCACCCGTTTTTACCACGGGGTGAGAAGGCAGGAATGGTGCCAGATGGCTGGCTACACCTATTGGGCCCATACCGGGTCCGCCACCACCATGAGGTATGGCAAAGGTTTTATGCAAATTGAGATGGCATACATCCGCACCGATGTTACCTGGGCTGGTGAGGCCTACTTGCGCATTCATGTTGGCACCATCCATATACACCTGTCCTCCGTTGGCGTGAATAATGCCGGTGATCTCGCTGATGCTTTCCTCATACACACCGTGTGTGCTGGGGTAGGTCACCATCAGACAAGATAGATCGTTTTTGTGTTCTTCCGCTTTTGTACGCAAATCGTCCACATCAATGTTGCCATTCTTGTCGCACTTCACCAGCACAATTTTCATGCCGCACATTGCCGCTGACGCTGGATTAGTACCATGTGCCGAGGTCGGGATCAGTGCAATATTGCGATGCGAATCTCCACATGACTGATGATAAGCCTGTATCACCAGTAAGCCTGCGTATTCACCCTGTGCCCCGCTGTTGGGCTGAAAGCTCATTTTGGTAAATCCAGTAATTTCACTGAGTGCACTATCCAGGCCGGCAATCACCTCCTGGAATCCAGCCACCTGATCCAACGGCACAAAAGGATGAACATTTGCAAATTCCGGCCAGGTGATTGGTATCAATTCGGAAGCCGCATTCAGTTTCATCGTGCAGGAACCCAATGAAATCATCGAATGTGTCAGCGACAGATCCTTGTTCTCAAGCCGCTTGATATAGCGCATCATTTCCGATTCGGAATGGTAGGTGTTAAACACGGGATGCTGCAGAATGTATGATGCTCTGCTAGTTATGTGCATACTTTGTTTGAAGACCTGCTCTTCCGTCACCTTTACGGCGGTCTTGCCAGCTGCTTTAGCGAATACTTCAATGATCGTATTAAGTTCATCAACGCTCGTGGTCTGGTCCACAGAAAGGGTCAGAGTATTTTCCAGGTAGCGGAAATTAATCTGTGCTGCTTCTGCCAGATCACGAATTCTTGCATTGTCTGTGCCGTTGATCCTGAGGGTGTCAAAGTAAGCGCCATCGTCAATTTTATAACCCAGCTTTTTCAATTCAACAGCCAATGTCACAGCAGACAAATGCACTTGTTGTGCAATGCCTTTCAATCCTTCTGCTCCGTGATACACCGCATACATACCAGCCATAATCGCGAGTAAAGCTTGTGCTGTGCAGATGTTGGAAGTGGCCTTGTCGCGCCGTATATGTTGTTCACGTGTTTGCAAAGCCATACGTAATGCGGGGTTGCCATCTGCATCCACCGACACGCCAATAATGCGACCCGGCATGGTGCGTTTATATGAATCTTTGCAGGCAAAAAAAGCGGCATGGGGGCCACCGTAACCCATCGGTACACCAAAACGCTGTGAGGTACCAATCACCACGTCAGCTCCCCATTCACCCGGCGGAGTCAACAGCACCAGACTCAGCAAATCCGCAGCTACGGCCACTGACGTGTTATTGGCTTTTGCCTTGGCAACGAAAGCAGCGTAGTCGTGCACCTTGCCATCTGCAGTCGGATATTGCAGCAACGCACCGTAGATCGACTCATCCAGTGCCACCGATTTAAAATCACCCATCACCAACTCAATACCCATCGGTGTAGCGCGTGTCTTGAGTAGATCAATGGTTTGCGGGAAACATTCATGGGATACAAAAAACCTATTCGCGCCTTTTGCAGCCGCCTCACGTGAGCGATTGTTGTACAACATCGCCATGGCTTCTGCTGCAGCTGTGCTTTCATCCAGCAAAGAAGCATTGGCGATTTCCATACCGGTCAGATCCATAATCATGGTCTGAAAATTCAACAGCGCCTCCAGACGACCTTGTGCAATTTCAGCTTGATACGGGGTATACGCGGTATACCAGCCCGGATTTTCCAGGATGTTGCGCTGAATAACGGCGGGCACGATGGTGTTGTAATAACCCAGACCGATATAGGTATTGAAGGTTTTATTCTTCGCCGCAATTCCACGCAAATGCTTGTGGTATTGAAACTCGCTCATGCCTGCCGGCAAATTCAATGCTTTCTTTAAACGGATTGCAGCGGGTACGGTTTGAGCAATGAGCTCGTCAACCGAGTTTGCGCCAATTTTTTTCAGCATGGCGGTTACATCATCAGTGTTCGGGCCGTTGTGGCGATTTACAAATTTATCAGTGGCAATCATGGGAGGGTTTCTTTAAATCGGTGAGTGGTGCTATCCGTGTAGAAGTCCGATGAATCAGATTCCTACGGTGAAATTCAGTCGTGCTTAGTGTGCCTCACTATCCACATGTTTTTGATATGCGGTTGCATCCATCAGTCCAGCCACGTCCACCGCATTGTCGGGCTTTAATTTAAACAGCCATGCACTATAAGGATCCGTATTTATTTTTTCAGGTTCGTTGGTCAGTTCATCATTGAAGGCCGTTACCGTTCCTGCAACCGGTGCATAGATATCGGCTGCTGCCTTGACGGACTCCACCACCGCGCATTCTTCTTTTGCTGCCAGCTTGCGTCCCACCTCCGGACTTTCTACAAACACCATATCACCGAGCAACTCTTGCGCGTGCTGGGTGATGCCTACCGTTATTGTGCCGTCTGCTTCAGTTCTGACCCACTCGTGCGAGGATGTGTATTTGAGATTGCCTGGATTGCTCATGATTTTTTCCTTATCAAAAATTAAATTAAACTAAACCTTTGCCATTGCGAACAAATGGATATTTCACCACTTTTGCATTCAATAATTTGTCGCGTACGGCTACCTGTACGGTATCGCCTATTTGCACTGCAGCGGGTATCCGAGCCAACGCAATCGATTGATTCAGTGTAGGTGAAAAACTGCCGCTGGTGATTTCTCCTTCACCATGGCTGCTTTTGATCACCTGATGATCACGCAACACACCGCGGTCCTGCAACACCAAACCAACCAGTTTGCGTGTTGCGGGCTTGGCAAGAAGCGCAGCCTTACCGATAAAGTCGCGTTCACTCTTGAGATCAACTGTCCATGCCAACCCTGCTTCAAGCGGGTTGATCGTCTCATCCATATCATGTCCATACAAATTCATACCGGCTTCCAGTCGCAAGGTGTCGCGTGCACCCAGGCCGATAGGTTTGACCCCCGCATCCGAAAGTGCTTGCCAAAAAAACGGCGCAGCCTTGGCGGGTAACATAATTTCAAAACCATCTTCACCCGTATAACCGGTGCGTGCTACAAACATCGTTCCCATTTCCACCGCGTGGAAGGATTTCAGATTTTCTGCCAAACCCTGTAAACCGGGCATGGCTTGCCATAATTTGTTCGCTGCTTGAGGGCCTTGTACTGCGATCATCGCCAGATCATTACGCGAAGTAATTTCAAGTTTGGGTGCACGTGTTGCCGCCTCCTTCTTCATCCACACAATATCATTGTCTGCCGTACCTGCATTCACCACGATGCGAAACCAGGTCTCCGTCATGAA